>ERZ832522.4493-NODE-4493-length-13702-cov-16.337730_pt1 | contig 13702 bp, 15 predicted proteins | sample MGYA00519951_ERZ832522 | MGnify/ENA primary metagenome ERZ832522 (study PRJEB31850, sample SAMEA3708728) | human gut metagenome | biome: human gut; feature: human-associated habitat; material: faeces | place: China | collected 2014 ... | reverse complement strand
GGGATTTTGTCAGGAACCATGTTAACATAATCCCTGCACCCGTTAAAGATATTTTAAAAAAAAGTTCCGATGAAGTTCCAGATAGAACTTAATATTCAATCTTCCATCCCTCGATCGTCCGTGTCTCCGTGCTGAAATTAATCCCAACCTTCACCACCGGTAACCCGCAAAGAGCGAAACGCTCCGGATAATTTTTCAAGTTGATTTGATCAAAGGCTATATCCGCGGTCCTATTCAACTTCAATTCCACGACATAAAGTGTTGTCGTGGTGCGCATCACCATGTCCACACGGCCTTGGGGGGTACGGACTTCCACGTCCACATACATTCCAAGCAGGCTGAAGATCGTATAAAGCAACGACTGGTAATGACCCTCGTAATCCGTATTGTCACATTGAGGGATGGTGGACAGGAAGGTCTGCAACAAACGCAACGCATCATCCATCCGCTCTCCTGCGATCGCCTCGAAAAGAAGGGCTACCGTGGTAAGCCCATCCGCGGTATATTGATGCAAAAAACCGGGAAGCAAGCTCTTCAACAATCCCATACGTACCTCCTTGTTGGGGATATCGAGCGTGTACAAATTCGTGAGCGGGGAATAGCCCTTTATCGTGACGTAACCACTCTGATAGAGCAAGGGCGTAATATCGAGCATCCGTTCCGTGGGGGCGTCAAACGACTCCGCCAACACTTTGCGTGCGCCTATTTGCTGGGGTTCCACGTGATACTTATCCAACATCTCGATCAAATAGGTAGGTGTACCACTATCAAACCAATAGGAACTGATTTTTCCCTTGCTCAAGGCGGTAAGCAAACTGAACGGATTATAAATATCGGATGACGGCCACGTGAAATGATAACCGTCATAATTATCTTTCAGGCGAAGAAAAGCCTCCTCTCCGGATATCCCCAGCTTCCCTGCCAGCAAATCGATATCCGCACCCATCTGACCGCGCAATTCCTCTTCCGAGATGCCGCAAAGCGAGGCATAAGCCTCGTCCATGCTGATGTTCTCAATATTGTTCAGCTCGCTGAATATGCTCAACTGTGAGAATTTCGTGATACCGGTGATGAACACGAAGCGCAAGTAAGGATCACACGCCTTCAACGGACTGTAGAAATTGCGCATCACGTCGCGCAATACGGGAAGATCCCTCTCCTCGTGTACCACATCCAAGAGCGGAGCGTCGTACTCATCAATCAAGACAACCACCTTCTGTCCGGTCTGGGCGTAGGCACGTTTGATCAGGCTCTCCAGACGCTGGTTGGTATAGACCGCGCTCTCATCGCGTCCGTATATTTCCTCGTAACCGGATAGTTTCCGTTCCAATTCACTCAACAAACGTTCCTGATCCATATGCTTCGCCGTGCTCATGTCGAAGTGAAGCACCGGATAGCTCGTCCATTCCTTTTCCAGCCGTTCCATCGCCAGCCCTTCGAACAGTTCCTTACGTCCCTCGAAGTAGCTGCGCAGCGTACTGGTCAGCAAGGATTTTCCAAAACGGCGGGGACGGCTCAAGAATTGATATTTCGAGGCGGAATGGGTCATTCGGTAGACCAGTTCCGTCTTGTCTACATACAGGTAATTCCCCTCCCGGATTTCAGAGAAGGTCTGGATGCCTATCGGATATAATCGTTCTTGTCCCATCATCGTATCGCCTATTTAGTCTTGAACCTCAAAGATTCAATTTTTCCCGGATTCAACGAATTTCACCTTGTTTTTTACAGATCATCGTTTCTACACAGGTGTTTTCGCGATAAAACAATTAATCGTCAAATGTAGCAACGACCATAAAATCAAGTTTATAGCCAACAAGAAGGTAATATTCATCCACCATGCCAACCATGCGTTCAATCCGATAAAAGACAACGCTATCCCAAGGATCGTCACCATCACCATCCGCACCCGCATCCCCGTGCGCAACAACTTATGATGAAAGTGATTCTTATCCGGCAAGAACGGGTTCTTGTGCTCACGCAGGCGATGCAAGACCACACGGATCACGTCCAACAGCGGAACCAGCACCGTAGAGAAAGCGATCACCATGTACGGGTTGGACAATGTCGGAGAGACCTCGTTCGTCACGCTCATGTGAATGATCAAGAAACTGATCACGTAGCCCAGCGTAAGGCTGCCGGCATCCCCCATGAAAAGCTTATGTCCACGGTTGGCGTTACCGAACACGTTGTAGCACCAAAAGGGCATAAGGATACCCAGCGTACAGATCGCCAACAAGGCGTAAACATACTGTCCACGAAGAAAGAATATAACGCTCAAGACCGACAAGGCGATACAACACAGACCCGAGGCCAAGCCGTCGATACCATCAATCAAGTTAATGGCATTTGTTATATATACCACGATAAACACCGTGAACGGCACCCCTACCCAAACCGGCACCGAGTAAATACCGAACAAGCCACCAAACGAGTCGAACCAGTTGCCTGACAGTACCAACAGAAACGCCGCAGCAATCTGCACGGCGAACTTATAGCGGTAGCCTACACCGACCAGATCGTCGCAGACACCCACCAGATAAAGCAGCGTCATGCCCACGAACAGGAACAGGTACTCATAAAGCATATTGAATGACAAGCCGGACACGTTCACATCCCAAAAGTACAGACGAAAACCGATCACCAGGAACATCGACATCAGGATCACTGGAAAAAAGGACAGCCCACCCAGACGAGGAACCGGCATCGTATGTACCTTACGGGCGTCCGGGACATCATAGAGCCGTTTCTTATGGGAAATCACCAAGATCCTCGGGATGATCACCATGCCGAGCGATACGGCAAACAGGAAACCGAATAATAGAAACAAAGATGTTTGCATGATCCTAACGTATAAGATTATTTCTTTCTTTCATCCATCTTCCCCCGCATGTAAGCGATATACCGCTCCACGGCTTCATGGGCCAGCTGGCGGAACCGATCCTCGTCATCCAGATGTTCCCAAAGGAGATCCAACAGACGGACATAGATGCTGAAATGCATGTCTATACCTTTTTTAAAGCGTTATAGGTACTGCCGCCCATACCTCCGGTTACGCAGACGATGGATTTGGTCAGCTTGGTGACTTTCAGCAGCGTGTCGATGTAATCACCCAGACGGGGAAAGAATTGTTGTCGGTACATATGTGATAATCGTATTAATTTCTCTGAAATCCGTCCGTGTGGGGATACGGCAGTCCCGATACCTCCCGGTCGTGCCACGACCGGTAATCTTCCGCAGGGAAAACGGGGACGGTCAATCGCTTATAATCCGGCTCGTCGATCCGCAAGATATGCTTGCGGGCGTACGAACGCAGCGAGCGATCCGTTACGGACACCATCACGACCGGAAACGGATACCCGAACAGGCGCATCGGCGTGGTCTCGCTGTCCGGGAACGCACGACGCAACTGATAGGCCGAACGCTCGAAGGCGACCCAGTAAGGCCCCGTACAATACAAGTGCATGGAGGTATGGTTCGCACGCTCGCGCCCCATGATCTCGCACAAATGGTCGTTCAGCAACGCCACCAAACGAACGCCGGAAGGAAGGGTAGACATCAAATTTGAATTATGAATTTTGGATTATGATTTAAACTGTCAACTGCCACTTCTCAACTGTCAACTGATTCGTGGCCCAGCCATCTATCATAGTCGCCCAGCCGGCGGATCAAGGATAATTTACTTTTCTTAGGCGAGGGATCGACTTGCCAAGGATCCACTAGCTCGTGTGCCATGCGACGGTAGAGGGCGTTATCCGTACAGCCGTACAAGGTGACCAGCAACAGGGCACGGGATTGCGGTGCTTTCACGACAGGCAATAAGCCGCGCATCGTGTCGTGCAAGCGAACGAAAGCCTCCTCATCGCCCGACAGTTTATAGGTCGGGAGGAGCAACGCGCACAGCTTGCAGCGCATCACGTCTGTCTCCGCACGCAAAGAGGCATACCCCCGCAGTACCTCGCCGGCCAATCGTCGATCCTCCTCGCAGACACTGCCGGAAGCATGGTAACGTCCCAAGGCCTCGTGCAGGCCCTCCGACAGGCGGTCGTTGTCCAGATGGGTATAAACGTGCTTGCTCTTCGCGTTCAACTCGATCAACTCGTACTCACCCGCCTTCACCTCGAACAAGGGTACCCACATGCAATCCAGTATGCGTGCCATCACCTCCTTATGACCGCCGCCCGGCTGGATCACCACCTCGGCCTCCATCCCGGTAAAATAACCGGACGTGATGCGTACCCGATCCCCCTTCAACAAGCGGGTGCTCTCCGGCACGTACACCGGAAGCTCGTTGGAGTAAGCCTCCGCCACCCAGCGCAAATTCGCCATCTCCTGATCCAAGAGGTGCGGGAAATAAGTCGTACTCCCGAAAGAGACACGGGGAAGGAAATTATACAAGGGGAGTGCCTGCTTCATGCGGAAGATTTCCTCTACCGAAGAATGGATAAACACGTAGTTGAACAGCAAAGGTCGCCTCGTGTTGACCAGCTTGCCACCCACCTTTCGCACCTCCACGTACGAGGGGGCGAAATACTCGAAAAGAGCCTCTCCCCGGCGTTCCCGCCGGGAAAGCTCCACGTCCAAACCTTTGGAGGGACTGATCCGGTCACGTCGTCCACCCGCGGCGGTAGGAAGCGTGAGCACGTACCAGCGCACGGCTTTCAAGTCATGACGCTTGCCGACCTGTGTCAGGCCCCCCTTCGGACGATCGTTTCTCAAAATACGCGTCGGCATGATTCTCTTTTCCCTAAGATATACGAGGAGTTCCCCTCTGATTAAACGACAATTCAAAGCCCTGCCAAGCGTACCCTATTTACGCCTAACACACAGCACTTTAAGTTTTCAAATATGGCATTTCTGAAAATTACCATACCTAGTGAATATTTAGCTACTCGGGAAGTAGCGTAAAAGGAGGGGAAAATTACCCAGTTGTAGAGACGGAGCGTGCTCCGTCTCCCATCGTCTGACGGTAATTTAAATACCATTTTGAGGAGATGAGACGGGGCACGCCCCGTCTCTACAGGAATACACACACAGGTTATGAGGCATGGTGGAATGATACCGGGAACAAGAGGTCATTTCACCCGCATCACCATGTCTATACGTTTAGGATAAAACGGGAAAATCAAAGAATAGAGAGGATCAAACGCCTACAATGAGTAAACAAGCGGATCTATTCGCTTGTTTTTAGTTATTTTTTACTATATTCGCGGCATGAAAGAATACGCTACTTCCCGAGTAGCCAATCTCTTACCCCACCTCGGATACCGGTTTATACACGCTCTCGAAGCAAGCCCGGTTCACCGCCGACAGACGTTCCAAGGAAAAGCTCTTCAAGTAAATTTGCGTGGTCTTGATAGACGTATGCCCCAACAGCTCGCTGATCATCTCGATCGGCACGTCCTGTTCCTTCAAGGTCGTGGCGAAAGAGTGACGGATCGTGTACGAGGTGACCGGCTCACCCACACCACAAGTCTCCGCCAGCGACCTCAAGTCGCGGTTAAAGCGCAGCAAGGCGCCGTTGTATTCCGCATAGGCCGCCTCACCCGTTTTCTTCCCGCTCAGAAACGGGAACAGGTAAGGCGAGTCCTTGTCCGTGCAAACCGCCAACTCATCCAACAAGAGCCGTACATCGGCCGGGATCTCCACCCGGATGAAAGACCCGCTCTTCTGACGGTGGTACGACAAGACCCCGTCCTTGACATTCTCTTTCCGCAAATGGGCGAAATCCACGAACGCCATCCCGCTGAACGAGAACATCAGGCAAAAACACAGCTGGGTTCTCCGCATCTCCGGCTCAACTCTCGGAGTCCCCATCAACGAGCGCAAGCTATCCAGAGGCAACGCCTTCTTCCGCTTGCTCTCCACGCCTGTAAACACCCCCTTGAACAGATTCGGGATATACGAAACCTCGCCAGCCTCCACCGCCAAGTTATAGATATGCCGGATTCGCCGCATATAGGTGGACACCGTATTGCGCATACAGCCCCGCTTCGACAGCCATGCCTGATAAAGCAAGAGCCTCTCTTTGTCTATATAGGCATAAGGGATTTCCTCCATCCCGCAAAAACACTTGAACGAGCGTAAAGCGTCCAGATAACTCTTCGCCGTGGAATAACGCCCCACCTCACGAAGGTGGGCTATATAAGCCAACATACCCGCCACCACGTCTTCTTTTTTCATATAAATCCTCCTTAAATCCTTGTTTATTCTGTTATCTTTTATTTAATCATGTCAACACCATTAACATTGGGACGAACAGTTCGTCCCGCACTTTATTTTATTAATCCGACCTTCACCGCCGTTAATCTAAGAAAAAGAATACATGAAAAATGAATTTAAAATGTCCCTTTTCGCAGCCCCGATCTCACCGGTCAAAGATAGCCTAACGGGACGAGTATCACGACCGGCTACCGTATATCCCAGTCGAGAAGTCACCTTACAGGAGGTGGCCCGACTCATCACTGGCGATCCGGCCCTCGAACGCCTCACCCGGCAGCTCCGCCTCCCGCTTGAGACGGGTGACAAGGAACGATTCAGCGAGCTGAAACGGCAAACGCTACCGTATGTCACGCCTTGCGGGACTTTCTCCTACCGGAAAAGCGATCGGCTCCTGGCCCCGAGCGGATTGGTGGTAGTGGATGTAGACGGATTGGACTCTACCGCGGAGGCGGAGGCCCTCCGAAGACAGCTGTTCGACGATGCCTACCTATGCCCCGCTCTCTGCTTCATCAGCCCGAGCGAACGAGGCGTAAAGGCTTTCGTCCCCTATCCGGAACATCCCGGAAACGAGACACCCGCCTATATCTCCGAGCATATCCTAGGCGTGATGAACTACGTGGAATATGTGTATGGCGACGGAGAGACGCGAGGCTCCCAGAAAGTAGACCCGAGCGGCAAAGACATCGTCCGCTCCTGTTTCCTATGTCATGATCCCAACGCACTCTTCAGGATTTGAAATCATAACTCATAAATCATAAATTACATGTCAGACAGTTTATCCCGCTTAGTAGAAGCGGTTCGTTCGGCGGGTGTAGATATCGCCCCCGGATATTGTGAATACGTACGCTTGGCGTTTGCCATCGCCAACGATTGCGGCGAGGCAGGACGAGAAGGGTTCATCGCCCTGTGTTCCCTATCGGTGAAGTTTAACCGGGAGAAGGCCGAACGGCTTTTCTCCAACGCCTTGAAAAAGGGAGACCACAGGATACACCTCGGTACGGCCTTCCACTTGGCCGAACTGGCGGGCGTACGCCTGGAGCCTCCAAGCCGCCCCCGCGATACGCACGCAAATAATGCAAGTAATGCAAGTAATGCAGCACCTTTTTCCCACACACGTGCGCGCGATAATAACGTAGAGATCGAGATCGAGGAGCAGGTCGATCCGTTCACCCACCTGCCCTTCTTCCCCGAGGGGCATGAGTGGCCCCGGATGTTGCGGCAGATCATGGCGTTCGGACAGAGCCGGGAGCAACGGGACGTACTCCTCCTCGGCGGGCTCACCACCTTGGGCGCCTCGCTCGCCCAGACGCTGCGGTTCCTATATGGAGGCAAATGGTTCTTCTCCAGTTTGCAAACCTTCATCGTCGCTCCCCCCGCCTCCGGAAAAGGCGTGCTCGCATGGACGCGAATGCTCGTGCAACCGATCCACGACGAGATCCGGGCGACCGTGGCGGAGGAGATGAAAAGGTATAAGAAAGAGATGACCTCCTTCAATTCCTTGGGACGGGAAAAGGCGAAAGCCGAGGAACCGGAAATGCCTCTCAACCGTATGTTTATATTCTCCGGCAACAACACCGGTACCGGTATCTTGCAGAATATCATCGACTCGGGCGGAGTGGGGATCATCTGCGAGACCGAGGCGGACATGGTCAGCAACTCCATCGCCTCGGATTATGGCCATTGGAGCGAGGTGATCCGCAGCTCGTTCGATCACGACCCACTCAGTTACAACCGGCGGACAGACCGGGAGTATCGGGAGCTGCGGCACTCCCACCTGTCGGTATTGATAAGCGGAACGCCCGGGCAGGTGAAGCCGCTGATCCCTTCCAGCGAGAACGGATTGTTCTCCCGGCAAATGTTCTATTATATGCCCCGTGTACTTCACTGGATCAACCAGTTCAGTCTACAGCGGACCGACACGTCGCTGGAATTCCAGAAATTGGGCAAGGACTGGATCGCTCACTTGAGAGAGATCCAGAAACTGGGGGTGATCTCGCTTCGCTTGACCGACGCGCAAATCGTCTCCTTCAACGAGGTGTTCCAAACCTTGTTCGAGCGCTCCCGGAAGGGCACCGGCAACGAGATGAACAGCTCCGTCGTACGGATGGCCATCAATATCGGACGTATCCTATCGATCGTCGCCCTATTGCGAATAACAGGGGAATGCGAGGAGGCGGGAGACTTCGCCGCCAGCCTGCGCAAGTCGCCCCGGCTCACACCAGACCCGCAGACCTGCTCCGACAATATCAAGGACGGGATCATCACCCGCTGGGATCTCTCCATCCAAGAGGATGATTTCCAAGCGGTCCTTTCCTTGGCCGAGCCTATGTACCTACACGCCGTACACATACTCTCGTTCCTTCCCGCCAACGAGGTGAAGAACCGGGGCATGGCCGACCAAGAACGTCTCTTCATCACCTTGGATACGGGTTTCACCTATCAATCCCTCTTGGAAGAAGCCGAGAAGCTGAAGATACCCAAAAACACCGCATGCAGTTGCTTGCAACGTTGGCAGAAACAGGGAATCGTCCGAAAGGGAGAAAAACGAGGGGATTATAAGAAAACATAATCCCTCTTCCTCCTCTTCTTTTAAGTATGTACGCACGTGTGTGGGAAAACAGGTACTGCATTACTTGCATTATTTGCATTACTCGCATAAGTCGCACGCCCCACACGTACACCGGCATCGCCTCACGCCTACGCCCGCATAGGGCCACGCCGATATACGTGTGGGCCAACGCCGATATACGCATGAAGCGATGCCGATATACGCACGCGAAAGCGAACGTGGAAGATCCTCGTTCAAGGACGGCCCAGATAGCGAAAGATCAGTTCCACTTGCAGGGAGGTGAAAATCCGCTGCCGGTTTTGGTAACCCGTCTCATCCAGCTCATGGCTGAGCTTCCGGTGATGTCGGACCCATCCCGCCAAGCGGTTGAGAGCGGAACTCGGACTGATATCGGGAGCATAGGCCATGGCCAACTCCCGTTTGCTATAAGGGCGCACCGGCCACTCATCCAGATATTCGTTGTTTGTTTGCATAAAATAGGTATTTTTCAATTCATTTACAGGAATAAAGATACTGAAAAAGTACGAATCCGGCAACGATCCGATCCACTAATATTCATCTTTTATCACCTTATTCCCCTCGATTTCACACCGCCTCTACGAGACTCATTCCGGAGGAAACCGGAAGTCGTACATTCGTAATCGAAAACAGATCGATCCCATTTTCAATTATCAATTATCAATTTTTAATTATCAAAACTATGGCATTAAATTACAGTGTGGCCCTTCGGCCCAACCCCTTGAAGAAAGACGAGCCGGCGAAAGCGTACGCCACGGCACAGATCAATGGAGAGCTGTCGCTCAAGCAACTGAGTCGCCGGATATCCAAGCAAACCACCGTCAGCCGTGCGGACGTGGTGGCGGTATTGATCTCCACCGTCGAGAACCTGCTCGATGCCCTCCAAGAGGGAAAGCAGGTGGATTTCGGCGAGTTGGGCAAATTCCGTCTACAGATCCTCAACGAGGGGGCGGAGAGTCTTGAGAAATTCACATCTACAAACATCACCGGTGTCAACATCCAGTATATACCGGGTGAGGACCTGAAGAACATCTTCGCCGGACTGGAGTTCCAGCCGGTGGCCAGTCGCAAGGCTCAGCAAGCCGTGCTTCGTGCGGAGAAGGCCGGGGAAACCTCTGTCGATATCAGCAAGAAGCCCGCTTCCGGAGGGGACGACTCGGAATCGCCTGACGAGATCTAGCGTGTCACTTTTGGCTTGTACCCAATCGGTATGTCACTTTTGGCTTGACCCAAAAGTAACCAAAAGGTCAAGGCTGACGCTGACGGGCTACTTCGAGACCTACGCTCGCAGTCGCATCCCAACTCGCTTCGCTCAGACAGGGATGCTCCGGGCGCTCGCTGCGGTCTCTTCGCTTGACGCCCGTCCGCTGAGGCCGTCCGAAGGAAAGCGTCGCTTTCCTCTTATATCAGCCGGGATATCATTATTCATTATTCATTGTTCACTATTAATTATTAATTATCATGAAGAAGTCTGTTTGGAGTACCATTCTCAAAGTGATCATCGCTGTTGCTACCGCCATCGCAGGGGCCTTCGGCCTGCAAGCTTGCCAATTGTTTTAGCAAGCCTCCCCCACCCGTTCCCACTCCCTAAAGAAGACAACCTCCCCAAAAGAGGACACCCTCTACCAGAAGGACAGTCTTTCTCAAGGGGCCGGCCTCTCCTCAAAGAGCCGGGAACGGCTCTCCATCCGGCCTTAGCGGGCGGGCGTAAAGCGAGGCGGCCGAAGTGAGCGACAAGAGCGTCCCTGTTTGAGCGAAGCGAGTTGGGACGCGACAGCGAGCGAAGGCCGACGAGTAGCCCGTCCGCTAAGGCCTTGAACTTTTGGTTACTTTTCTTTCAAGAGAAAAGTAACACACAAACTAAAAAAAGAATAAAAATGAAACAATATTGCTTTTACCAGAATTACAGGGAGGTTCGCCTCCTTGTAATTCATTGCAGCGCAACACGCTACGACCGGGATTTTCCAGTGGAAGCGCTTCGAGGCGCACATAAGGATCGTGGGTTCGCCGACATCGGCTATCATTACTATATCACCCGGGATGGCGAGCTGCACCGCTGCCGGCCGGAGAACCAGATCGGGGCACACGCCTCGGGCTGGAACGATCACAGTCTGGGTATTTGCTACGAGGGTGGATTGGATGAGCGAGGACTTCCCGCGGATACCCGGACGTATGCCCAGCGTTGTACCCTGCTCAATCTCTTGCGGCAGCTACGCCGTGATTACCCGTCGGCACGTATCTTAGGACATTATCAACTCAGCACCAACATTCGCAAGGCTTGCCCCTGCTTCGACGCGGAGAAAGAATATGCGGAATTGTATTAGGCTTCGTGATATTTGAATAGGCAACAGATTTTTTCGTATGTTTGCGGACAATATAGAAAATAAACAAAAAGATACGACATGAACTATTACGAACTTAGTTTCACATACACCTCCCCTATCGAGAAAGAGATTATCAATGACGTGCTGGCCGCCGAGTTGGGGGAAATCGGTTTTGAGAGCTTTACGGAAAGTGAGAAGGGTTTGCTGGGATATATATCCGAGGCTTTATACGACAAAAAGACATTGGATGATAAACTGGCCGACTTTCTGCTAGAGAATACCCGGATCGATTACACCTCCAAATGGGTAGAAAGCAAGGATTGGAATGAGGAGTGGGAGAAAAATTATTTCAAACCGATCCGGATCGGAAGCGAATGCATCATCCGTGCCTCCTTCCACGAGGCGGAGCCCGGCTATACATATAATATAATAATAGACCCGAAAATGGCTTTCGGCACCGGCAATCACGAAACGACTTATTTGATGATAAGCGAGATGCTGAAACTAGACCTAGAAGGCAAGGAGCTACTGGATATGGGATGCGGCACAGCCGTGCTGGCCATCTTGGCCCGGCTGAAAGGGGCGAAACGGGTAGCGGCCATCGACATCGACGAATGGGCTTATAACAACGCCCTAGAGAATATCCGCCTGAATCATACCGAAGACATACAAGTTGCCTTGGGCGGCGCCGAGAAAATCAAGGAATTCGGACTATTCGACATCGTCTTTGCCAATATCAACCGGAACATCCTCCTGAATGACATTTGTCAATATACAAACAGTATGAAACCGGGAAGCATCCTATTTATGAGCGGCTTTTATGTAGAAGATATCCCGGCGATAGAAGCAGAATGTCAGAAGAACGGGCTGAAATTGGATTCTTATAACGAAAGAAATAACTGGGTTGCCGTGAAGGTCTTAAAAGGATAACTTTTTTTAACAGCAAAAGTTAAGACAAGGATAAACCTTAATCCAAATAAATACGTTATCTTAGTGGAAACTTCTAAAAAGAAAAAGTTATGAAAAGCGTAGATTCAAAATTATTACTTGGCCTTGTAGTAGGCGCGGCTGTTGGTGCCGCTGTAGGTTATTTGGCAGCGACAGATAAGAGAGAACAATTACTGGAAGAATTGAACGGTGTTGTCGGAAAAGTAAAAGAAGGTTTTAACTCCGCTCTTGCCAAATATAAAGAAGGAAAGCAAGAAGTAGTACAGGCAACAGAAGAAATCGTAGCTGAATAAGCTTTGTATGGAGAAAGATTCAGGAACAGTCTTCCGTGAGCTGAAAGAAGATGTATCGGCTTATGTGGAGTTAAAACTTGAGCTCCTAAAGTTGAGTACATATGAGAGAACGGGTAAAGTCATAGCCGTTCTCTCATATGGCTTGATATTATTGTTTTTGGCATTCTTCGCCATCTTGTTCATATTCTTGGCCTTGGGCTTCTTCCTAGGGGATTGGCTCGGCTCCTCCGGGTTCGGATTCGGTATCGTGGCGGTCTTGTACCTGCTACTTATCGGCATTATAATAATGAATAGGGACAGGATCAGCACAAAAGTATTAAATGAGGTAATAGCCGCCATGACGGCGAATGACGATAAAAATAACGCGACAAACGATGAACAACCAGCAAACCCCACTGGAGAAACTGATTTCTGACAAAGAACGCATACAGAGACAATGTAAGCGGCAGGAACAGAAATTGAATGAGGATTTCTCTTATATACAGGAGAACGCCGGAAGTTTGTTGTTATCCGGACTATCGTCTCTCCTTTTCCCTAGCAATAAGTCAACGACAAAAACAAACGACAAGAACACAGCTCCCGTAACAGCCGGACAACCCTCCATCGCTTTAGGGATCTCAGACTATTTATCCATAGCGAAAGGCATGATTCCCATCGCTTGGGATCTCGCTCAACCATTTATTATGACGTGGGGAATCAAAAAAGCGAAAAAATGGTTCTCAAATCTCTTATTCAAGAAAAAGAAATAACCTCCAACAATTAATTTATGTTAGAGGGCAGTTTTTTTCTCGCTATATTATAAGGCTCAATACAAAAAACATGACTACATTTGCAGTCGTTAAAGCAAGGATAAAATGAATATCTACTCCTTGCGATGGATAAGAGATAAAAATAAAGACTTATTATTAATAAACCCATAAAAAGTTTTATTACAATGATCAAACTAGGTATTAACGGTTTTGGCCGTATCGGACGTATGGTGTTCCGTGCTGCAGTTGCTAACTTTGGCAACGATATTCAAGTTGTAGGTATCAACGACCTTTTGGATGCTGATTACTTGGCATACATGTTGAAATATGACTCAGTACACGGTCGTTTCGACGGCGAAGTAGCTGTAGAAGACGGCGCTTTGGTTGTAAACGGTAACAAGATCCGTTTAACTGCTGAGATGGATCCTGCTAACTTGAAATGGAACGAGGTTGACGCTGACGTTGTTGTTGAGTCTACTGGTTTCTTCTTGACAGACGAGACAGCTCGCAAGCACATCCAAGCTGGCGCTAAGAAAGTTATCATGTCTGCTCCTTCTAAGGACGCTACTCCTATGTTCGTTT
>ERZ832522.4491-NODE-4491-length-13711-cov-3.242091_pt1 | contig 13711 bp, 11 predicted proteins | sample MGYA00519951_ERZ832522 | MGnify/ENA primary metagenome ERZ832522 (study PRJEB31850, sample SAMEA3708728) | human gut metagenome | biome: human gut; feature: human-associated habitat; material: faeces | place: China | collected 2014 ... | reverse complement strand
CATCCTTCTTACTACCTTTCTTTGTCGTAATCAAGATAACGCCATTACCTGCACGCGAACCGTAAAGAGCAGCCGCATTCGGACCTTTCAAAACAGAAATACTCTCTATCGCATTAGGATCGACCGTAGAAAGGTCACCCGGAACTCCATTGATCAATACCAGCGGATCAGAACCGGCATCCGAATAGGTGCCCTGCCCACGAACACGCAGACTGACTTTATTATTACCAGATTGTCCGGAACCGTTTACGACCCGCAAACCCGGGACCTGTGCCTGCAGCATAGATGTTGCATTAGTCACAGGACGTTTCGTCATTTCTTCCCCTTTTACAACTGATACTGCACCCGTTAGATTGACTTTTTTCTGGACACCATAACCTACCACAACAACTTCATCCAGCTTCTGCGTATCTTCCACCAGCTTTACATTCAGCACTTTCTGGTTATTTACAGCTATCTCCCTTGCAATATAACCGATATAAGAGATTTGAAGAACCGAATTTCCTTTTACAATCAAAGAATAATTCCCATCAATATCGGAGATACACCCATTGGTTGTCCCCTTTTCCATCACATTGGCTCCGATAATCGGTTCGCCATGTTCATCTGTTATCGTTCCTGTCACGACCAGGTTTTCTTTATCTTTCTCCTTAGCCTCAACTGAAATCACCACATGATTATTTTTAATCACATAGGAGCAGCCTGTTCCCTGTAAAAGTAGATCCAATGTTTCATTCAAACTAAGATTACCGGTCCCTATATTTATTTTCTTATGAGTATTTAAAACTGATTCATCATAATCGACCGACATATCCGTTTGTTCTTCAATCTCCGCAAAAGCTTTTTTGATTGTCAAATTGCTACCCGAAAAGGTTATGGTCTGCGACCATACCATGGTATATTGTAAAAAGAGGAAAAGAAAAAGCATCAAAGTAATCCTGAATGAACTAATACTTTTCATCTTTTGTATTTTCTGGATTATTTCCATATCTTTGTGAATTAGATTTTTAAAGTTGAATATTATATTGTTTCTTACCTGTTTGAGGTAAGTTTTTAATTGGTATTCTACGATTTCAAATCCGGGAAGTTCTGATTGGCGTCGTCTTCCCGGGTTCTTTTTTTCATAAAGTATCCTCCCGTTTCTTTAGTTGATGTATATTACGTTATTTTTTATCCTGTAATGCAATCCGTTTACCATCTCTTTCAAGATATCCAATACCTGGTTCAGTCCTTCATCAGGCCTGAACTTCATTGTAAAACTACGTCCTGCAAATTTATCTGTCTCATAATTGATCGTAACATCAAAACGACGTTCGATCGTCTTCACAATATGATCGAAAGAAGCCCCTTGGAAAGTCAGATAACCATGTTTCCATTGTAAGATCCTGGTTGCATCGATCAGTTCTTTGGATACAATTCCCAACTGACTGTTATATACAATTTGCTCATCCGGAACCAGTATAAATGGTTTGTCCGGAGCCAGGTCAGTTACTACACGCACTTTCCCCTCTTCCAAAGTTGCGATAGTCAATTTTGAATCCGAATAGGCCTCTACATTAAAAAGAGTACCCAAAGCCTCCACTTCCATATGGCCGGTTTTTACGATAAACGGTTTATCCGGGTCTTTAGCTACCTTAAAACTGGCTTCTCCATTCAAATAGATTGATCGCTTATCCCCTTCGAATCGGGTGGAATAAAGCAATAATGATCCTGAATTCAGCCAGACTTCCGATCCGTCCGATAGGAAGATCTGTTTTCTTTCCCCATTCGGCACAAAACATTCCGTCCATTCGGGTTCGATTATTTGAGGCTCAATCCGCATAATGAAATAGGTGGTAGCGGCTCCTAGCAAAGGCAACAGCAGGATCGCAGCGACACGAACGAATTGGCGATACAATGTTCTCTTCACTACCGGTTCTGAAACAGAGTGAATACGCCGGTGAAGCCTGGCCAGCTCCTGTTTGGTCTGTTCATTGGTTTCACCGGGCACCTGCTCCCAAATATCCTGCATAGCTTCCTCCTTTTCCCGCTGGCTGGTTCCGCTAACGAACCATTCGCGGAAAGACAGCTGTGTTGACTCCGGAAGATCATTCCCAAAGAATTTTGTTAGTAATGTATGTATGGTTTTATTTGCCATTTTATCCCGTGTTTATAATAAAGACGGGACAACGAAAGCGCACACACAGGCAAAAATGATATTTTTTTCAGAGAAGTAACAAAACAGCACTTTTCAGTATCGTCCGAAGATCAGCTAAAGCTTGTGTTATATGGTTTTCAACCGTGCGTTTATTTATTTCCAACCGTTGGGAAATCTCATCGTTGGATAGCCCTTCTTTCCTGCTCATCTTAAAAATACGGCGTCGTTGTTCGGGCATCTGTTCTATGGCAATATCGATCAGGATAGCTAATTCTTTTGCATACAGGTCTTCTTCGATCAAATCCGTATAAGCAATGGAAGACAACTGTTGTTTCTGCTCATAGGATGCTTTTACCAGACTATGTTCATAATAATCGTAAATCATATTCCGGGCCATTCGGTATAGATAGGCTTTCAGGGAGTTCACTTTCGAAATACTTTCCCGGTTCGTCCAGACCTTAAAGAAGATATCCTGCGCCATATCGCATGCCTCTTCTTCATCCTTGATAAACCCCAGCAAGAAGTTCTTCACTTTGGGATGATACAACAAAAACAAGGCATCAAATGACTTATGATCCCCTTGTCCCAGTTTTTTCATATATTCATATTCCCGATCTCCATCCATAGTACCGCAAATATAAACAATATTAGACCACAATAACCATTTTTCTTTTCACGGCAATATAATTATTCCATAACCCGATTCCTTAACATAATGTCCAATTATTGTACATTTCTGTAATTATTTCACAGATAACCCAATTATTAGCATTCTTATGCCTATCTTTAGCATGTAGTAACTATATCTATAAACCTATATACTTTTCAAAAGATGGATCAATACATAAAAACAATAATCAGTGTAGGCGGCAGTGCCATCATGCTGGTCATGATCGTCTGCGTAATATGGTACGTTATAAAAGACACGTTGAAAGATATAAACAGTAAATCAAAGGATTGATAAAATCCGGAATCAATGCCTTAAAAAAGAAATAGATCTCTTTCTTTTTTTACTGAACACGGTAGAGAAAAGCAGCCAGAGCGAAACAGCCCAGGCAATCCCCAAAACGAGAATAAACAATGCCGGATCAGCTTCAATACAGTATAAGCTATATCCTCCGGCACAAAACATAATAGTAATAAGCAATGCTGCTACAATAGTGGTTAATAGTGTTTTCATATGCGCAAATATAAAAATATTCATGAAACGCGCTAGTTAAAACGATAAGAAAGTTGACCAATTTTATTTTGTATCATCCAGCTTTCCTCCACAATACTTGCAGAACTTAGCTTCTTCTTCATGCCCTGTCCGGAAACAATGGGGACATTGCAACAGACTACGTTTGCGATGCTCTTTCATCATCGTAGCCGAAACAATCCCTGTCGGAACCGCAATGATCGTATAACCGATCAGCATCACACAAGCCGAAATAAAACGTCCGACAGGGGTAACAGGCGTTATATCTCCATAACCGACTGTTGTCATGGTAACTATCGCCCAATAAATGCAATTGGGTATATTATTGAATTGTGTATCCGGTTGAGTCCCCTCGACCATAAACATGATCGTTCCGATCGAAGTAACCAGGATAAGGACAAAAAAGAAAAACACAAAGATCTTCCGGCTACTCAGCCGCAAAGACACCAACAATAAATTCCCCTCTTCCAGAAAATTAAACAACTTGAACACACGAAATACCCGGATCAGACGAAAAGTTCTTATTATTAACAGGTAACGTGCCCCCCTAAAGAAAAAGCCAAGATACAAAGGCAATGTAGCCAATAAATCCACAATCCCGAAAAAGCTGAATATATATTTCTTCGGTTTAGGACTACAATAGATCCGCACCAGATATTCAAAAGTAAAGAAAGCAGTAAATACATATTCCAGTACCTGAAGGATCAGCTTGAAACGATCGGAAAAGGTCACAACACTCTCCAATATCACCACCAACACGCTGGCAATGATAAACCCAATAAGAAAAACATCAAACAGCTTTCCTTTAGGTGTATCCGATTCGAATATGATAATATATAACTTCTCTTTCAATTTCTTGTTATGAAGAAAAGCGTTGATATTGTTCCTAATCCTACAAAAAAAGCCTGATTCGGTTCCTTCTTGTTCCATATATCTAAATATCTTATTTGGAGATTCTTATATGAACCTTTATCTTTGTAACAATTCAATTAGACAAAAATATCATGAAAAAGTCAATTCTCTTTACCTTTTGTTTATTTTTTGTACTTACTGCTACGGCACAAAATATCATTAAAGTAAATCCTGAGACCGGGGACATGACAAAGAAACTACAGGCCGCTATCGAGCAGGCACGGAGTTATAACGGAAAAGCGGTTGTCATCGAATTGCAGAATGCGAATTATAACATTCATCGGGAAAGTTCGTCGCAGATACTTTACCACATTTCAAACACTGCCTCAGAGAAGGAAAACCCGGATCAGACCAAGCATATCGGACTATGGCTGAAAGGACTGAAAAACGTAACGATCGATGGAAAAGGAGCTCACCTCGTTACTCATGGCGAAATGACCAGCTTCGTGATCGACCAGTGCGAAAATATCACATTCCGCAACTTCACTGTAACGGCCGCTGACCCGACTGTGCCGGAATTGACCGTAACAGAGGTCGGAGAACACCATATGACCGTACGTATCCACCCTCAATCACGTTACCAAATCAAAGACGGTAAATTCTCCTTTGTCGGTGATAACTGGTCGCTATCCGACGGTATCGCACAAAGCTATGACCCGGAAAAAGATATTACCTGGCGTAGCTGGTCACCCCTCACCGGCCTTCGTAAAGCGATCGAACTCGAACCGAACCTGCTCCGCTTCGTTTACGATAACACACCGCAAGCCAAACCGGGGCTTACCTTCCAGATGCGCGATGCCATACGCGACCAGGCCTGCGGATTGATCCAGTTCAGCAAAAACATTACACTGGAAAATTTACACCTCGCTTTTCTTGGTAATTTCGGACTCGTCGGCCAAATGTCTGAAAACATTACTTACCGCAATATGGCCTTCGAACCCGAAGCCGGCAGCGGACGAACCAGTGCCGGATTTGCCGATTTCGTACAGATGTCCGGTTGTAAAGGGAAAATTACCATTGAAAACTCCCGCTTCTCCGGGGCACACGATGATCCTATCAATATACACGGAACACATCTGGCTGTAACCGAATTTCTTTCTCCCAACCAGATCGTCGTAAAGTATATGCACCACCAAACCTATGGTTTCCAGTCGTTCCTTCCGGGTAATACAATTGAATTCATCGACCCGCATTCTCTGATGTCTCTCTCATCTGCAAAAGTAAAAAAGGCAGAGATGAAGAGCGAACGTGAAATTGTTATCACCCTCGACAAACCGGTAGTTTCCAAAGTAAAAGAGACTGAAGGTCTTGTCGTCGAAAACGTAACATACACCCCGGAAGTCATTATTCGCGGAAACTATTTTTCCCGTATTCCCAGCCGTGGTATCCTGGTATCCACCCGCCGCAAGGTCATGATAGAAGATAATACCTTCTTCCGGATGCAAATGAGCGGTATCCTGATCGCCGACGATGCCCGTAGCTGGTTTGAATCGGGCATGGTACGCGACGTCACCATCCGTAATAATAATTTCATCGAATGTGGTGATCCGGTTATCCTCATTGCTCCCGAAAACGACCGTAATGAAGGCTACGTTCATCGTAACATCACCATCTCGAACAACCGTTTCCAACTGACAGGAGCAGATGCCGTTTCGGCCAAATCGGTCGACGGTCTGAAAATCACAGACAATCTGTTCCTAACACCCAAAACTTCCACCTTAGATGAGTTGATAAAGACTCAGGAATGTAAAAATGTTACGATAGAAGGAAATATCATTCAATAATAGACTTCCTATAACAAGTTGCCGGGTATAAGAAAAAATCTTTTTATACCCATGCAACACTGGAATGTAAACGTTTGCGGTGACAAGATCATTGCCTCTTATTCCGAGGGAGACCATCGCACAGAAGCCTACTACCCGACCTAATTTCTTGTATTCAACCTAAACGGAGATTATCTAAAAACATTGGAAGCAGGTTACAGAATAGTCCGCTTCTGTTATGACGAAGACAACAACCGAATCATTATGTGCATGGATGACGATATACAATTCGGTTATCTGGACTTGGACGAAGTCATCTGACAACTGATTTTACATCATCTTTAATAATCAACGTTTCTGAAAAATAAAAGATAGATATCTTATTATCAAGCAGTAAAGCCTGTAAATTCACCGAAAAACCACACATAAAAAACAACCTTTTTTATTAAATTAAACAACCAATCTACACAAAAGCCTTGTTTTTCATAAATTAAACTTCTTATGTTTATTTATTTTAAAAAAATAGAGTTATATTTGAACGTGATAATTCTCAGAAACTAGTATAAGTGTTAACCAAAAAAATTAAATGATTATGCAACGAAAGAAAGCGATTTATTCTTTCAAATGCTGCAAGGTAGGGATACTTTCAGCATTAATGTCACTTTGTATGACAGCTGTCTTTGCTCAATCGGGCACTGTTAAAGGAAAAGTTTTAGATGAACTAGGTGAACCGATCATCGGAACAAATGTAGTAGAAAAAGGTTCGACCAATGGTACTGTCACAGATATAGACGGTAACTACACGCTCACATTGAACGACCTGTCGAAAGCCGTTCTTCAGTTTTCATTCATCGGTTATAACACAACGGAAGAAGCCGTAAAAGGGCGGAAGACAATTGATATCAGGCTGGCTCCGTCTGTTGTTAATCTGGGTGAAGTCGTAGCCATCGGTTACGGGACACAGACACGTAAAGAAATTACAGGTTCCGTTGCCAATGTTTCAGAAGAGAACTTCAACAAAGGCGTAACCAGGGATGCCTCCGACCTGTTGCAAGGCAAAGTAGCCGGTCTGACAATCACATCCGGCTCCGGTGACGTAACCAAAAGTTCAACCATCCGTCTGCGCGGAACATCCACCCTGCAAAACGACCAGGGGCCGCTGATCGTTATCGATGGTATCCCCGGAGGTGATATGACAACCGTAGCACCATCCGACATCGAATCGATATCGGTGCTGAAGGATGCATCTTCAGCCGCCATCTACGGTTCGCGCGCAGCCGGCGGTGTTATCCTTATCACCACGAAAAGAGGTTCAGGCTCGAAAACACAGATTTCTTACGATGGATACGTGGCCATGGATCATCTGGCAAACAAACCCGACCTGATGAATGCCGACGAATGGAGAGCATACGCCAAAGAATCAGGACAGGACGCCAGCGTATACGACCAATACGGGGCCGATACCGACTGGTTCGATGCCATGACCCGGACAGGTATTTCACAAAACCATGCCATCTCCCTTTCCGGAGGAGGTTCTAAAAGTAATTACCGTGCTTCGTTCACCTATCTTGACCGCAACGGTATCATGCGCGACAACGACATGAACCGTTACAGCTTCCGCTTCCAGTTCCAGCAACGGGCCATCAACGACCGCCTGCGTATCGGTTTGCTCGGATCAGCCACCTTAACGGATGCACGTATCCCTTACGGAGACAATTTCGTGTTAGCCTATAGCATGCTTCCCGTTTATCCGGTTTACAATGCCGATGGTTCTTATTTCACCAAAGTAAATACGGAGTACGACCAGGGAAACCCTGTGCAAAACCAGGACCTGAACAGAAAAGATATGAATAATATCTATTTCTATGGCGCAGGAGATATACAATTCACAATTATCGACGGCCTGAACGTGAAAGCGAATTTATACAAAAGCCGTTATTCCAGCGAGTTCAGCCAATATGACAACTCTGAAACCAAGCAGGGACAAAGCAATAACGGATATGCACAAAAACGGAACCGCACCTGGAACCGCAACCTGATGGAATGGACAGCCGACTACGAAAAAACATTCGGAGCCGCCGAAGAAAACAAGATACAAGGTATGATAGGTTATTCCTGGGAAGATAACAATTATTCCTCATTCACTTCACAGAACCGTAACTTCCTGACCAACGACCTTGGAGCAAATAACCTTCAATCAGGTACCGGCCTGAAAACCGGCGACGTGTCTTCAGACAAAAACTCCTACAAACTGATCTCCATGTTCGCACGCGCCCATTACAGCTATGCCGAACGCTATATGATTACGGCAACGGTACGCCGCGACGGCTCTTCCAAATTCGGGGCCAACCATAAATGGGGTACATTCCCTTCCGCATCCGCAGCCTGGGGGATCTCGCAGGAATCGTTTATGAAGGATGTCAAGTGGGTAAACGATTTGAAATTCCGTATCGGCTACGGTGTAACCGGTAATCAGGATGGCCTACAACCTTATAAGAGCCTTGAATTATACGGTTCGGAAGGTATCTATTATAATGACGGCAGCTGGCAGACGGCCTATAAGATCAACCAGAATGCCAACCCCGACCTGAAATGGGAATCTACCGCGATGCTGAATGTGGGCCTCGATTTCACCTTGTTCAACAGCCGCCTGAACGGTACCATCGAATGGTATAACAAGAAAACATCCGATATGCTGTACAATTACGAAGTTCCGACTCCCCCGTTCGTGTACAATAAAATGCAGGCCAACGTAGGCGATATGACCAACAAAGGTATCGAAATCATGCTGAACATGGATATCCTCCGTAAGAAAGACTTCTCCTGGAACATGTCATTGAACCTGGCCCACAACAAGAATGAGATCACCAAACTGTCGAGCGACGTTTATACGACCAGCCGTCTTTACACAGGCGACCCCTGGCTGCGCGGCGGTTCAGGCGTTACCTCACACGTCATTGAAGAAGGTCGTCCGGTAGGACAATTCTATATGCTGATCTGCGAAGGAATCGACGAAAACGGCAAATACATCATCAAAGACAAGAATAAAGACGGACAGATAACAGACGACGACCGTGATTATTGCGGCGATGCACAACCGGATCTTACATTCGGATGGAACAACTCATTCAGCTGGAAAAGCTGGGACCTGAGCTTCTTCTTCCGCGGTTCCATCGGCCAGAAAGTATTCAACAACCCGCGTGCCGCCTATGGCAACAATACCTTCCTGATCGGTACCAATGCGCTGAACGATCCGCTGGTTCATCAGCTCACAGAGTCTTCCCGTATCTGTTCCTACTACATCGAGAATGCTTCCTTCATGCGCCTCGACAACATGTCACTGGGTTATACGTTCAACACAAAGAAAATCGACTGGTTGGATAAAGCCCGTGTCTACGTGGCCGGACAGAACCTGTTTGTAATCACCGGCTACAAGGGTGTCGACCCGGAAGTAGAGATCTTCCGCGGAGAAATCACAGATGCGGATGCCGGCCTGTCTCCGGGTATCGAACACCGCCAGTTCTTCCCTAAATCAAGAACTTTCACTTTAGGCGTTAACTTAACATTCTAACTTACTAATTAAGCACATTCTTATGAAAAAGAAATCATTGATAATATCACTCGCCGGAGCAACTCTTCTCCTTTGCTCTATGCCCTCGTGTATGGATCTGGGCGAAACAGTGTATGACAAAGTGCAGGCCGACCATTTCGGCAAGAACGAAGCGGAAATTGCATCCATAGTCGGGCCGGTTTACAGGAGCCTGAACCAATATGTCCCTTACAACTTCATGGCATTGTCCGAATGCAGCGGCGATATGGCCATTGTCCCGACCCGCAAAGGGGGCGACTGGTACGACGGCGGACAATACCGCGAATTACACATGCACTCATGGACAGCCAACACCAACCAGATAAAGAATTGCTGGAGTATGGCTACCAAATCCATCTCTACCTGCAACCTGGTTTACAGCATCGTTGAAAGCAACACTTTCATCAGCGACGAACTGAAACAAAGAACATTGGCCGAGATCAGGGGCGTACGCGCCATCTGGTTCTACATTATGATGGATTACTGGGGGAATATTCCTCTTATCACCGACTTTAAAGACACCAGTCTCCCCACCGTGACACCGCGCAAGGAAGTCTATAATTTCATACTGAAAGAACTTACCGAGATTAAAGATGTCTTACGGGAGGATGTCAGTACGGCTTCTTACGGAAAATTCACTAAAGGAGCCGCTTATGCACTATTGGCTAAAATGTATCTGAATGCCGAAGCATGGGGTGTCGACGTTCCACGCTGGCAGGAAGCAGCAGATGCCTGCGATGTAGTGATGAAGCTCGGCTATACCCTCGAATCGGACTGGAAAGCCAATTTCGCAAGTAACAACGAGTCGTCTATGGAAACCATTTTCCCGATTTGTTTCAGTGCAAACGACCAGGATCTGAATGGGACTGATTATCGTAACCGCCTATTTGCCTGGACGCTGCATTACAAAGACAATCTGGTTCTCGGGCTGAAAGTGACAGGTGATAACGGAGTTTGCGGACAGCCGGATTATGTAAAACTGTTCGACGATGCCGACATCCGTAAAAACGGCTCTTTCCTGCTGGGTGAAATGATCGACCCGTCTACCGGGAAAGTGATCATCACGGCTCACGACCGTCCGCTGATCCACACGGCAGATGTTACGATCATCCCGGGAACCGAACGCGACGGCACCGCCTGGGGCGATGTAAACCAGGAAGATGGCGGCCGTGCCATCAAATGGCCTTTCGACAAATCGACAGTGGACGGTATAGAGAACGATTTTGCATTGTTCCGCCTGGCCGATATCTATCTGATGAAAGCCGAATGCCTGGTACGTATGGGTATAGACAACGGAGAAGCGACCCGCCTGGTCAATGAGATCCGCCAAAGAGGGTTCGAGAATTCGGAGCACAATTATGCATCTGTCACACTCGATGAAATTGCCCTGGAACGTAAACTCGAACTTGCCTGGGAATGCTACTCCCGTCAGGACTGCATCCGCTTCGGCACTTTCCAGAATGCCCGTTTCCTGAAACCGGATACGAAAGGTGAAGATTACAGAAACTTGTTTCCCATCCCGCAGGATGCCTGGCAAACGAATCAAAACCTGAAACAGAATCCGGGGTATCCGGCATTCTAACAAAACACAGACAACGCGGAACACGTGAAAACCCATGTGTTCCGCTATAAAGAAGTTATCTGACACACGATTTTTCGAGATGATTTTGCCGTTATCGGCAAGAAATCGGTATATTTGCATCTAAAATACACACATTTCTTGCCGATAACGGCAAATTACATTTATGAAATGAATGCCTGAGTAATAACATTGTACCTTTCATCATAGACGAAGATTTAAAATGGTTCTATTACCGTGGTTTGCAGGAATGGGATAAAGCACATGAATATCTTGTCGATACCTGCCTGACTGCACAGGATAAATTTAAAACAATGCTTCAATACTTCAAGATCGGTTATAATAACTGATAGTAACACTCAAAAAATATCTCTGATCATTATCCGAGATATGTAGTTAGCATGGACGATTTCAATATAGGAACCAATGAAAAAGGAATCAAACAGCTACATATACGTGATTTTCTACAAATAAATATATAAAAAATAGCAACAAATCCCCCGACCACCCACCACCAACGCTTCTTTTTAACAGGAACAGGAAGCGTCACCGTCTGCTCCGTGGCATGAAGTCGGCGGGAACGGGCACTGCTCCGGTTGCTCTGTACGCTACAAGTATCTTTTTGTGTCAGAGCATAACGGTTTCCGACCACAGCTGTCCGGACACTGGAAATATGCTGCCGGCCGTTACTGTCAGGAACGGACAAGGTTATTTCTTCCCAGGAGATATGTGTTTCACCATCCAACTTCCACAGCCGTCCCATCCGTATGCTATCGATCCGCTCGACCGACAAAGAATCTTTTTCCGTGAACCTCCGCTCCGACCCTGTTTTTTTCCGTACTCCACAACCGTATAAAAACAGACAAACGCTCAATAAACCAACTGGCAACGCGATATTATTCCTGTTTCTCATCTTTCCCGTATTTATATTTATAACTATAATCCACCCCGAACAACGCCCCGGAAAAAGTAGAAACCTCCCCGAAACCCACCAGTACCGAATTATGGATCTCCCCGGTCGGGCTACACCAGAACCCCATGAACAATAAAACAACTCCTGCCAACGACAACAATACGGCGATCAACAACTGACAGTTGGCCATCACCCCAAATTTCCTATAACCTGCCATACTCTTCCTCCGCATTAAAACAAGGACACTCCTTCAACCACTCGTCCGGTGTGATCTTTCCATCGCCGTTCCTGTCGGGGGACAAGTCACGGTGTCCGCAAATCCTGCAGCCCGGATGCCTGACAAGCAACAACAGCAACAGAATCCGTATCGACTCTTTCTGCTCCTTCGTACGCGTATCTTTCGGCCGTCCTCCGGCATCCAATCCCCCTTCATAGCAAATCCCCAGGCTGAAACGGTTAAAGCCCTTCACATGTGCCGGAATCTGCTCCGGCGGACGCATCGAAACGATCTCTCCCGAACAACGGATATAATAATTATAACCGGCAGAAAGGAATCCGCGTGCCTTGTGGTCACGCTCCAATTGTTCGGATGTATACTCCATATCTTCGCGGGTAGCCGAACAATGCAAAACAATCAGATTAATTTTTCTCATGATACCTGTTTTTTTAGTTTATACTTTATGTAAAGCCAAAAGTATCAAGAGTAACAAAAACAAATAGGAGATCAATCGGGATAGCTAGGAATAAGGAGGAGAACAAAGAGCCGAAGCCTATATTTTGTCAATCATATTTGACAAAATCGTTCCTTCCAGGGAACGATTTAACATCAAAAGTGTTCCACAGACGGAACACTTTTGGTATATTTGCCATATTATTAAATAAAACAGGTTATGGAAAATATACTTTATCAGATCTATTTACGTCTACTGGATGCAACAGATAGTCGTTTTTTTCGATATCTCTATAATGAAATAAATTGGGAAAACCGTTTGATCGGTATAACCGGTAGTCGTGGTACTGGTAAAACGACCATGTTATTGCAACATATTAAAACCACATTCAAAGATAGGTCTAAAGCTCTCTATGTGAGCTTAGACAACATTTGGTTCACAAAAAACAGTTTAATAGAATTAGTAAATCAATTTTATACATTTGGTGGAACTCATTTATTTGTAGACGAGGTACATCGCTATCCAAACTGGTCTATCGAAATAAAAAACATATATGACAGTTACCCGGATTTACACATAGTCTTTACCGGATCATCCATATTAGAAATATATAAATCCAACGCAGATTTATCAAGACGTGCAATAAGTTATCACTTATATGGACTTTCATTCAGGGAATATTTAGCTATGGAAACGAACACAGATTATCCCAGATTGACGCTGGAAGATATAATATGTAATCACATGAACATTGCTGCAGAGATCACTAATAAAATAAAAGTTCTTCCGGAATTCAAAAAATACCTTGAATACGGTTACTACCCTTTTTACAAAGAAGGAATAGAATCATATTCTTTACGTCTGCAAAATATAGTAAACATCATACTCGACAATGACCTGCCTTCGGTAGAAAAAATAGAATACAACACTATTCTGAAAATCAAGAAGA
>ERZ832522.4489-NODE-4489-length-13718-cov-9.391715_pt1 | contig 13718 bp, 14 predicted proteins | sample MGYA00519951_ERZ832522 | MGnify/ENA primary metagenome ERZ832522 (study PRJEB31850, sample SAMEA3708728) | human gut metagenome | biome: human gut; feature: human-associated habitat; material: faeces | place: China | collected 2014 ... | reverse complement strand
GTACATGGTCTCCTTCCCCACATTCAAACAGATGGACCGTAAAGCCCTTATCTTCCGCGATCTCCTGCACCAGTTCCTGCAGATATGCCTCGACCTCCGCACTTAATATCTTCCGCCGGTATTTTACCGACCATACCATATGGTAATTAATATTGCACACACAAGTGCGATAATGTATAAGATTTTCTTTCATGCATATAGTATACCATGATATCAAAAATTTCGCAATAAAATATCGAACATATTTTCTTTTTTATAATGCTGGATACAGCTTTTTATAGGAGGGGGTTAAATTGAATGAAAACCGTTTTGTTATTTGTATTTATTATGAGTGCAGATATGCACAGTTTGCGCTTTCATCTCGGTAATTGAATTGCCGAGGATTCCCGCTTATTATCCTAAAAATGAATAATCGTCAGAAGAACTGTCAGGCTGAGTGATAAGTTTAACTGAATAGGGTAAGTCCCCTGCGGAGGTTGCGAAAAGCAATAAGCAGGGGACTTTTGTCAGCTATGTACAATATTGACTTAAATCAAAAAAAGTTTCATATAAGTCATGAAATAATTAACAGTATGTTGACTGAGATTTTATAGAATAACAAATTAAGTCAAGCGAACAGGCAAAAATATTTGACTGGAAATTTATAAATAGCAAATTAGGTCAGAAATTAGTGCGGATTGTATGACTTGAAAATTAAAATCTATTGATTAAGTCAAAACACCAGTTAATAATTGTTGATTTATATTTCTGTTTTTTCAATTTAAGTCATCAGAGACAGATTTATTCTGTTTCCGTAACTTTGATTTTTTTCTGGAAATCTCTGGTATAGTGAATCTCATAATCAGAAGTTACGAAAAATGCCTGTACATCGTCCAGAGACTCGGCCAGTTTCATGCCATCCTCCAGACCAAGAGCAAAGCAGGTCGTGCTCAGCGCATCTCCATCCACAGACTGATCGGAAATAATGGTAACTGCAATCAGCCCGTTATCATAAGGATAGCCGGTTTTAGGATTGAGCAGGTGATGATACAAAGTGCCATCCTGTTCAAAGCATCTCTCATAAATTCCTGAGGAAACCACTGACTTATCCCTGATGTCCATAACAGCAATAGTTTCGCTTCGGTCTGCAAATGGTTTCTGGATCCCGATCTTAAAAGCAGAATTGTCTGTTTTTTCGCCAATACAGAGAACATTTCCGCCAAGATTGATGATCGCACTTTTTACATTCTGAGAAACCAGATAATCCTTCAGGCGGTCTGCGATATAACCCTTGGCAATGGCACCGAGTTCGATTGCAGTATCGTCTGTCTTTAATGTAATCTCATTTTTATCTGTATCAACAGAGATATTGTGATAATTACATTTGGGCAGTGCTGCCTGGATCAGACTGTCCTTGGGCACTTTTGGATTTTCAGCAGTAAAATCCCACAGAGAAGTCAGCGGTTCAATAGCAATATCAAATGCACCCTCAGATAATACAGAATAATCAAGTCCCTTAGAAACCAGCTCCGCCAGAGAAGCCGACACCTGATAAGTATCCTCTGTTCCCTTCACAGGTGTAAGTTCCCGATGGTTTAACTGATATAATTCACTGTCATCTGCGGTGCGGCTGAATATTTTCTCATACTTGTCACAAAGATTCATGCATTCTGTAAGCAGCTCTCTGTCCTGAGAATCATAGATAGTGACCGTAACTGCAGTATTCAGTTTGATCGCAGTGGCAGAGATGGGATTCTGAGAACCGGCATCCGTATTTTTGACATTTTCCGTTTTTGCCGAACATCCGGAAAAAACAGCCGGACATAATATAAGAGATGCTGCGAGCATTGAAAAAGTACAGCGTGTTATTAATTTTTTTGCAGATATATGATATAATATCATAAATGTAACCTCATAGTTATTTTATGGAATTGCTATAAGCAATAGTTCAGGGAAGAAATATCTTTTGATCCCAACACCATAGTATATCAGAAACAGCAAACTTTGCACAGGTACAAAGGCAACAGAAAAAATCCAAAAGGAGATACCGGATAGAAATGAAATATGCCGGAAACAAAGAGAGGAGTAAATAATGTCCGATGCAGTAAACTGCGAATATTGTGTAAACTACAGTTATGATGACGACTATGAATGCTACACCTGTGAAATAAATCTTGACGAAGATGAAATGGTGAAGTTCATCACCGGAAACTTCAATCAGTGTCCATACTTCAAGATGGGTGACGAATACCGCATTGTACGTAAGCAGATGTAGAATTTATAAAAAGTAACAAATATTCAACTAAGCGAGGAATTAAGATAATGGAAAACGTTTATATTATGAACCATCCGCTGATCCAGCATAAAATATCCATGCTGAGAAACAAAAACACAGGAACAAATGAATTCCGTAAATTAGTAGAAGAGATTGGAATCCTCATGGGATACGAAGCTCTCCGGGATCTTCCTGTAGAAAATGTAGAAGTAGAAACCCCTATTGAAACCTGCATGACACCAATGATTTCAGGAAAAAAACTGGCGGTTATCCCTGTGCTCCGAGCAGGCCTTGGAATGGTAAACAGTATTCTCACACTTGTGCCATCTGCAAAAGTAGGCCATGTAGGACTCTATCGTGATCCTGTAACCCATGAACCACACGAATACTACTGCAAACTCCCGGAAGCAATTGATGAACGAATTTCAGTGATCGTAGATCCAATGCTCGCAACCGGTGGCTCCGCAGAAGCAGCCGTTGACTTTGTCAAAAAACAGGGCGGAAAAAACATTAAATTCATGTGCATCATCGCAGCCCCTGAAGGACTCAAACGTCTCCACGAAGCACATCCGGATGTTCAGATTTACTGTGGACACCTTGATCGTGAGTTAAATGACCACGCCTACATCTGCCCAGGCCTTGGAGATGCCGGAGACCGTATCTTTGGCACAATATAAGAATAACGTGATTCGTTACATCTTATACCTATACTGTACTATACTATTATACTGCGCATATGAAGAAATCACCCTGCATCAATATAGCAGAAATTTGTTTTATGATATACTGACAATTTGTTACTGTTCACTCCGTTCACAGTAACGTAGCCAAAATTCATTCCAGATTGCCTGCGGCAATGGAATTTTGGCTTGTATGTCTCGGGATTTTGGCATATTCATGCCAAAACACCTCGCGGGACAGTGGTGTGTGAACAGTAACGACAATTTTCCAACTACCAGCGTAAGCAGGATTCTCTTTTGGGGTGAATCTTGCAGGGAGTGTAGTAACTCTTAGGCCTGCGGAATCTGCGTTATGAAAAAAGAAGGCAACTGTCTGAGCCGCAGGCGAGTTTTGCCTTCTTTTTTCATGTACTTAGCAGATTTTGCAGGCCTTAGAGTTCCTGCTCCCGAAACTGAACCCCAAAAGAGAATCCTGCTTACGCGTCCCTTAATGAAAAATCCAATAAAAATTCAACAAAAAACCGAAAAAACCTCTTGACAACCCAAATCTCATATGCTATCTTATACCAGAACGCTGCCGAAGACAGTAGGTGCCGCAAGGCATAAGTTGTAAACGCCTACCGAGGACTAAGTATTCTTTATATTTTTATGTAAGATTACGCAAGCCCTACTGCCAGACAGTAAGGCTTTTTATTTACTCATTTGCAGCGGTATACAAAATCTATAAGGAGGTGTACCATTTCATGGCAAAAGTAGAACTTAAACAACCAATCGTAGACGAAATCATCAACAACGTGAAAGATGCAGAATCTGTAGTACTTGTTAACTACAGCGGTCTTACAGTTGAACAGGATACTGCTTTACGTAAGGAATTAAGAGAAGCTGGTGTTGTATACAAAGTATACAAAAACACAATGATGCATCGTGCATTCGAAGGTACTCAGTGCGAAGAACTTATCCAGCACTTACATGGAACAAACGCTATAGCAATCTCTGCTACAGACGCAACTGCTCCTGCAAGAATCCTTGATAAATTCGCAAAGAAAGCACCGGCTTTAGAATTAGTTGCAGGTATCGTTGAAGGAAACTACAACGATCAGGCAGGTATTCAGGCACTGGCTGGAATCCCGTCCAGAGAAGAACTTCTCGGCAAACTGCTTGGAAGCATCCAGTCTCCGATTACAAACTTCGCTCGTGTGCTTAATCAGATCGCTGAGAAAAACGGCTCTGAAGCAGCAGCTGAATAATTTTTAATGCCAGAGGCATAAAACGAATCTAGTAACTATTCGAAAATCACCATCCACGAGGATGCTGAAGAGTTACCGAATTAAATAATATTATATGGAGGGAATTTAAAATGGCAAAATTAACAACAGAAGAATTTATTGCAGCAATCAAAGAATTATCTGTATTAGAATTAAACGACTTAGTAAAAGCTTGTGAAGAAGAGTTTGGTGTATCCGCAGCAGCAGGTGTTGTAGTAGCAGCAGCTGGAGCAGCAGAAGCAGCAGAAGAGAAAGATGAGTTCGATGTAGAACTTGCAGAAGTTGGACCAAACAAAGTTAAAGTTATCAAAGTTGTTCGTGAAGTAACTGGCTTAGGTCTTAAAGAAGCTAAAGAAATGGTTGACGGAGCTCCTAAGGTTGTTAAAGAAGGCGCATCCAAAGCAGAAGCTGAAGATATCAAAACAAAACTTGAAGCTGAAGGTGCTAAGGTTAACCTTAAATAATTATCTTCCTATTATATATAGAAGATTTGCAAGCAGGAATGCCATTGGTATTCCTGCTTTTTTTACAGAGCCGGAGGATTACAGACTATGATGAAAAGAAATACGGCAGCCATATTTGGTATCATCATTGCAGCCCAGCTTTGCCTGACTCCATACGCAGGTGCAAAAGTACAGGCGGCTGAACTGGAAGAAGGACAGATGTTTGAAGATTCATCAGAAGATACAGAGACTTTTGAAGATGCGTCAATACCGGATACGCAGTCGGCAGAGAAACCTGAAGAGAATGAATTTGGGGATGACGACGGTTTCAGTGATGGAGACGTTGAAACTTTTTCGGCGGAGGATGCGGATCAGTCCTGCGAAAATATGCAGGAACTTGTGCTGAATGTGCAGGATGGAGAGGATATTACTGTAAAGTTAAATACGCTGCTGGCACAGGCCAGGGACAGGGCAACGGATGAAAAGCAGTGCAAAGTTATCGTGCCGCCCGGAAATTACACACTTACGGGAACTTTGCATATGTACAGCAATATCTGTTTATATGCAGAGGGCGCCACAATAACAAAGACTTCACCGAGAAAAGAAATCCTGCTTCGTCTTGGCGATACACAGAAATCGGCAGGCGGATACGAGGGATACCGTAATATAACTATCGATGGCGGAACCTGGGATTCAAACTATGAATGTGTGGAAGACAAGGAAGGACCTGGAGGGTTTGTAGGTTTTAGAATCGGTCATGCTACGAATGTTACAGTGAAGAATGTTACATTTCTTAATAACCTTAAATCGCATTTTCTGGAACTTGCAGGAGTGAAGAATGCAGAAATTACAGGATGTACGTTCAGGGGCTACTGGAAAGAGTTTACAGGCGGCGGACAGGAATGTATCCAGCTGGATGCCTGTATGCCGAGAATTTTCCCAGGATATCTTCCATATGACGGAAGTGTCTGTGAGAACATTGTGATAAAGGATAATACCTTTGAAGATGTATTTGCCGGCATTGGAAGCCACAGCATGATGTTTGATAAACCGTATAAAAATATCACGATCAGTAACAACCGGTTTAATAATCTGAAAAAGAGAGCAATATGGTGCCTGAATTATCAGGATACGGTTGTGACGGGAAATACCATGACAAATGTGGGCGGTGGTGTTTATGTGCGTTCTGTTTATACCAGAAATGCACATACTGTCAGCGGTCAGGAAGTATCTCCGGAGGGAAATCAGTACGCAGAGAATATTCTGATCGCTGATAATCAGATCACAGTTCTGGAACCAACCGTAATAGATGGCAAACAATGGAATGGATATGGAATCTGGATCACAGGCGAGGTATCTCTGGGCTCAGCAGGAGAAACTATTCCTTCTGAAGATGATGATCCTGAGAATACAGCAAATCCGACGACCAATGGAATTCCGGCGGGAAGATATATTATTCGCGGAGTTACAGCCAGAAATAATACGATCAGCGGAAATTGCGACGGAATTAAATTTTCCCTTGCAGAAGACTGTTCATGCAGGGGGAACACAGTCAGACTTTCTGATAGTCATACCTACAACAATATGGGGATCAGTGTTGCCAAGGGAAGCAATATCAGAGTTTCCTATAACAATCTTTCCGGCGGAAACGGATATGGGATTTATGCAGTCGGAACAGAGGCTTCACAGAAAATCTGCCGGATTTACGGAAATACAGTCTCCGGATTTATGAAAGATGGGATTCTGGCTTCAGGGCTTGCAGCAGGAAGCCGTATTGAACACAACAGAGTCAGTACCGGTGCGGCAAATGGCATACTTGTAAAATGTATTGATAAGAGTGTGGTTGATGGCAATTACAGTTTTAAAAATAAGGCAAGAGGAATTCTTCTGCAGAGATGTGAGTCAGCAATGGTAGCGGATAATTTTGTTTCTGAAAATGCGATCAATGGAATTGAACTCAATATAAGAAGCAATCATTCTTCTGTGCAGGGAAATGTCTGTGGTTCCAATAAAAAATCAGGTCTGCGAATTGCCGGATCAAAGGGGATTTCGGCAGACGGAAATTCCTTCCGCAGCAACAGAGGATATGCGGCAGAATTTATCAGTTCCCATATCAGCAGTTATAAAGGCAATCGTTTTGAAAAAAATGGATATTCAAATCGTATCCATGTAAGAAATAGTAAAATCCCGAAGAAATAGCGACTGCTGTAATTATTTGAAAAAATTAAAAAAATATTGTAAATTGCAATAGGTAAGCGGAAAATAATTGCGTTTTTACCTTTTGCACAAAAACCTGTTGGATTTTTTGGGAAAATTGTTCAAAGTTGGGGGCGGCGGCTCTTTCCAATGGGAGCACCATTTAATAATAGGTGAAGCGCACTTATTAAATGACGCTCCCAAAGGTCAGAGCCGCTTTTCTGGGTATGGGGAAAAGAGATACCTGCGATAGTATCCCTAAGAATTGCGACTGTGTGTTTTACTTTTGTCTATACAGTCCATACGTATGGACTAATTGGAGTGTTTTGGTTTAATTTGTCTATACGTATGGACTGCTACATTGTCACTTTCAGTGCTTTGTATTCTTTTGAAGAAAGATAGTTGAAAAGTTTTCTGGGATAATTATTTATCCATTCTTCTATGTCTTTTATGTACTTGTCTGTAAATTCACTGATATGCGCACCTTTTGAAATCCAACGGCGTATTAGCTTGTTGGCGTTCTCGTTTGAACCACGTTCACAGGCATTGTATGGGTGACAGTAATAGACTTTTGTGCGTTTCATGGTCTTGTTATAGTAACTCTTTTCCATTGCATCCATGTCGAGGAACTCTACACCATTGTCGCAGGTGATTGTTTTGAAAGTTTCTCTGAATACTGGGGCAGTAAGGTTTCGTTCTAACCTGTCCAGTATCTTTATCAGGCAGGCCTGATTTTTGCCATCTGCCTTGAAAATCAGTTCTTCCCTTGTCATTCGTTCAGTAAAAACAAAAAGACAGGTCTTGTCACCTTTTCCAGATTCTACGGTATCAAGTTCCCAGTGACCATAGACAAGACGGTCGTATATGTCTTTTGGTCTTTGTTCTATAGATGTGTGAGTGTGGTTTCTTGCCTGTCGTTTCTTTTCTGTAGCCTTTTCTTTCTTTTTTCGTGGCATAGGTAAGTTACTGGCAGTTACATTTAAGAACATACCAGAGTGGATATAATTATAGATTGTTTTGAAGCATACCGCAGTTTTGAAAATAAGGTTGTTCTTTTTGATGTGTTCCAAGATTGCCACAGGACTGTATTTTTGTTCTAATATCATTTGTTCCAAGAACTTAACAAATTCAAGGTCGTTTCCCAGTTTGATTTCTTTTCCCTTGTTGTGGGAACGTTCATCCTGCACCTGCTGTCCCCTGTCAGCGCAGTATTTTTTGTATGGTTTTAGGTTTGTGTCTACCATTTCCACTGTGCCGAGTTTTATTTCCCTGTAGATGGTTGTTTTTGAACGGTTTAGGATTTTTACTATCTCTTTTACTGGTGTTTTCTGGGTTAAGAGCAGTTCCAGTTGATAACGTTCGTATTCCTTAAAATATTCTTTCGCCATTGTAGTTCCCCCTTTAACTGAGGGATGGTAATAAATAGAAAGAATCCTGTCAATGACAGGCGTTGTTTCTGCGAAATCATTGACAGGATTCTTTCTATTTATTTTCTTAGTTTGCGCTTTTCTTTTCGTGCTTTGCTTTGTAAGTTCTTTTTACTGCTTCTGTGCATTCTGTGAACTGTTTGCAGGTGGGGCAGAATGCCTTACACTGTTTGCAGTCCCGAAACATGAAATAATAAAGGAACTTGCTAAAAAGGATTTTCACTTGTAAACCTAAACCCATCAGGGCATAATCTAATTTGTTCATTTTCTTTTTTCTCCTCTTCTAACATGATCTGACGCTTTGCCTGCAATATCAGGAAATCAATGTTCATATCACTGTAAAGTTTTTGCTGTTCAGGATTGTCTTTTAAGAACTGTTTTAACCTGCGCAAATTTGCAAGGTATTCTTTTCCTGTGAGTTTTTTGTTGCTTTCCGGTAACTTAAACGTGGATGCACTTTCCTGTGAACGCTTTTTCATTTCCTCGTTTGTTAGGATTATTGCAGGTGTAACTTTTGTTTCAAATGGTTCATAGTGTAAGTTTCCTATGACAGTATCACTTACAGGATCTTTGTTAAATTCCATGTAGATAATTTCCTGTCCTGCACTTTCTACTTTTACGTCACTTACATAACTGATGTTTGGTAAGTGCTTACTGTAGATTTTTGTAAGTGTTTCATAATCGACATTAAAAACACGTTCCACAGGTCTGTCATTGTTCTGGGATGCCAAGTACCTGTGTTGATTCTCAAGGACTTTTGAAACATCTTTAGTAATATACTTTGTAATGTAGGAACTTGCTTTTGCTGTGTCTTTTACCTCTGTAGCTGTGGAATAGCCATATTTCCAGAGCGGTATGTTATAGACTTTGGTGGCGTAAGGTTTCTTCACATAATCATAGACAAATTTTCCAATACAGGTCTTGCCGGAGAAAGTCAGCGGCATACTGCCGATATTGGCAAACAGCCCGTGAAAGTGCCACTTTGACTTGTCTTTATGCAGTTCCGGCACTAAGATGTATTTGAGATCAGGAGCATATCGTTTCTTGAGGTTGTTTGTCCAGATATTCAGTTTTTCAGATATAAGGTTGAAATCTGTGCTATCTAACTTGTTTGGGTCTATGGTTAATGTGATGAAATATTCCCATCTGTTAGAGCGTGAGATTGCGTATATCTGGTTGACGGTTCTGTTTACGGATGATTTTATGGAATGGTCTATCTGTTTTTTGGTACGTTCGTACTCTGCTTTTTTCCTGTTATTGATTTTTTGCTTTGTAGTTGTGATTTTTGGTTTGGTCTGAACTGCTTTTCTGTATGTACGGACTTGAATGGAATCTAAGTATTCAATCGTTTTTACATTGTAAATCATTTTAACTTTTCCCCCTGACTGAAAAGTGTTGCTATTGTCAAGTAAGCAACACTAAAACGTGACGTGCCGTCCCTCCTGCCGTCCGCTAGTTGGGGACCCCTTAATCCCCAAGCTCCGCAGACAGCAGGCGAAACGCCACTATAGCTGTTTGAGTGTTTTTGTATCGAAAATCTTATAACTGTCGTAAAGTTTGTAATATTTCCTTGATGCAAGCATGAACTCCGTGTGGTCTTTCTTACCTGTGTCCATGCTTTTGACTGGGATAACGAAGAAGTTACCGCCTAGCAAGAGGGCAAGGAACCACCCGATAAGTTTGAAATTTTTTACGTTTCTGTGTTCGTAGTCGTGCTGAAAGATGTGGCGTATCTGTTTATCAATAAGGTCTTTGTGCTGACTGACAAGGATAACTGTATAGCCAAACTTCCTGTGCTGTGTGAAGAATATGACCCACTCGGAGCGTCCTTTCTGATTCCATGAACGGGAATTGAACATGGTCTGACATTCGTCGATAATAAGTAAAGTCTGCTTTTCTATTATCTGCCCTCTGTTGTTTCGTTTGTGGTTCTTGTTTGCAAAATCCATGAGGAAATCAATGGTTAACTGTTCGTTTGTGACTTCCTGTATGATTCCATAATCATTTAGAAACTTGTTCTTTTTACAGTGTTTTCGTTTCCAGAAGTTTTCGTTTACCTCGAAATTGCAGATAACGTTTTTTCCTTTCCTGTGATACTGGTCTATCATTTTGGCACAGTGTAAGGATTTACCAGAGCCAGGTCTTCCTGAGTAAAAATATATCATAGTTGTTTCCCCCTTAATGCAGTCCATACGTATGGACAGTCTATACGTATGGACTAAGTAGATGATTTTAGTTAAGTTTGTCTATACATATGGACTAAGTAGATAGTTTAGTATGGTTTGTCTATACGTATAGACTGTTAAATGTTATATTTTGATCTGTAGTCATTGATTGCCTGTCTGAGATACTTGTATATGTAGTAGGCAAGTACACAGCCTAACCAGATGTTTATACAGGTGGCACAGAATTTAAAAGGAATGAAATAGTTGACGTATCCCAGAACCGGAATGCCGGAGTCATTGGAGAGTGTGGCAAGCATTGCCGCAAATGGAGCATTCGGCAACAGGGAAATCAAGACGTCAAGTATATCAAAGAAAAGTCCTATGGCTGTTTTTGTTAATTCACTGACCATTAATCATCACCCCCGTTTGAAAAAAGTTTTCTTGAAAGCTGTATCATTAATAATATAAAAAGGATGCTTAGGAGATAGCGACAGGTTTTTGCAAGTTTTTCCCATTCGCCTGATGCTAAGTCCACATGGATTTCCTCGTTGATATTTAGTGATTTTATCTGTATTGGCAAGTTAAACTGTGGTTTTTCTGGTTCGGCAGACATGGCGTTTACTACTAAGGCAATATCCCAAGGTAAGGAAGTAGGAAATTTGTCCTTTGCTTTTTCTGCGGTCTGTTGGGAACGGTCTTGAAAAACGTCCATAATTGTCTGGGTGACAAGGATGGCTTTTATCTCATTTAGGGAATTGACAAGTTTCTTTTGGTACTTGTTGTTTTCTTCTAAGAGTTCCACCATCTTGTCAAACTTTTTATCTGATTCGTTCCATAGCTTTGTCATGAAATCAGACAGGGAGGTAAAATCATATTTACAGCCGTTCTTTTCGTCCTCGGTCTTGCCATCAGACAGGGCGTTGATTGCTTCTATGATCTGGTCAAGTTTGCCGTCGTTTGCTTCTATGTAATCGGTTATGGTCTGTTCGAATTTTGAGTGGGTATCACCGAAAGACTGTAGCCATTCATATATCTTTTTTAGCCAGTCATTTGTGTCTGTCAGGTCGGAACCGTCCCCGAAGTCTGGTTTGGGTGTAGGCGTTGTGCCATCCCCAAAGTCACCAGAACCACCACCGGAAGGTGTAGGAGTAGGATTATTTCCACTGCCGCCGTCAGAGAATTTATTGAGGTCATTCAGATAATTGTTGAGCGTAGTATTATATTCGTTCTGTATTTCCACCTCTGTTTTATTGGTTGTATTGATGTTATAGGTTATATCTGGGAGAGAGACAGAGTTATTTATATATTTAATCGGGATGGAAATAGTTGTACTGGGAAGTTGGGGGGCAAAGGTTCGTTGTTTACCGTTATTAAGGTATCTTTCTAAAGAATCATAAGATTGAAAAATCTTAAATTGTGCACCATAAGAATATTCTGCAAAATATTCAAGCATATATTTAATCGTAGCATCATAACCATGAGAACTAGAAAAGTAAGCAGTAGATGTTGACTCAGAACAAGACGATTTATTTAACGATGCACACTTAATCTGTGACCCATATTTACCGCGCTCAGGATATAAATAAATATAATATTTCTCATAATAGAGAAAATCAGAAATATCAAAACGTAAAAAATCATCAGAATACGGTCCATTCTTCCAATATGCCAAGCAATCGCCCATAATTTTCTTGAAACTGCTAATTGTTTCATCAGGTAAAATATACCCCTTTGATTTTTTCCAAGATATAATTTTGTTAATATCCCATGTATTAGATGGAGTAATAAGCCAGTAGCCGTCCATATCGTGGATTTTATCCTGTACCGCTTTGTTAAACTCATTGGTGAAATTTTGCGTTAAATAATAATTATTACCATCTGTTTTGCAATTGCCCTCTTTTAAAAAAAGTGCCTTAATATTACTTATTAATTCTTGTGAAGAAGTACCGAAAAATTTATCTAAAGCCTGCCCACCTGTGACGGAACGTACCAAAAATTCGGTTAGTTTCATTGAAGCAGGTTCATATTTTTCGGGATTACTAGCCATATCTTCGAGTAAATCCAAGTCAACATCAAGAGGGGCACCATAAACAGGTAAGCTATAAAAACAAAAAAAGAAAGATTGTACCAATATAAAAAAAGTTAACGAAAAAGAAATAATTTTTTTCAATATAACACCTCTTTTCAATAAAAAAAGAGACTGCACTTTTGCAATCTCTTAAAAAATCATTTTTTAAACAGTTTACCTAACCAATTTTTAAACCTTTTTATTTCACCCCGATAAAAATAGAAAACAGATTCTTGAAAAAAGTTTTCATCTATGCCTAAATCTTTATCAGATTTATCGCCATTAACAGCACGTATATTGTGTCGTGCTATATCACACATAAGATTAACAGCACGTTCGGGAATTGTTTTATCTTCTTCTTTATTCACACTATCATCCTACTTTCTCAAAACTTTGATTATCAGCCAGAGAACGAGAAAGAAGAGGAGTACGCCTATCAGCTTTGAGAGCAGGGCGGGGACTATTACGGTCAGGACTGCTATGTAAAAGCCCATGGTGGGGAATACATACTTGCATATCAGGTAAAGGATGATTAGTATTAAAAATACGATGATGGTTGTTTTTTCTTTGCTTTTCATGGTTTCTTTCCTGTTATCTTTGCGATAGTCTTTCTTAGCTTCTTTTGTTCTTTCTGGTCTGACAATCGTTCTGTCATTTTGTTTATAGTTACTGTATTCTTTTTATTGATGTTTAATAGCTTTTTGTTTAGCTTTTCCAATTCGTCTAAACTGTTTTCATTCTTCTTTTTCTTTAGCATAATACCCCCGTTTCTTTCATGTATTTTTGATACTGAAATACTGAAGATATTATAACATAATACAAGAGATAGCACAATTGTATAAATTGTATATTTTATTATTCTTCCTTTTATTTAATTGTCATGGTTCGTGGTGTTGCTTTGGTATTGTTTTATAGATTGTTTATTCATTTATTGGTTTTAGGGTTTATGTTTTGTTATGGGTTATTGTTTTATGGGTGTACCATTCCGTCACCCCCTAAATCCCCCTCTGCCCGACTCCCATAGGGGGACTTTAGCTTGTTTGTCCCTGTGTGGCTGTATAGTCTATACGTATAGACTGTACTGGTAAGAGAAGATAAGCTAAATTTGTTTGTCACGCCCTGCGGCATAGGGCAGGCTATTGGCTGTGGCAGGTACAGGCTGAACTTCTTTGTCCCTGCTTATAAGCAGTCTATACGTATGGACTGTATCTCTGACGGAC
>ERZ832522.4482-NODE-4482-length-13732-cov-17.805513_pt1 | contig 13732 bp, 13 predicted proteins | sample MGYA00519951_ERZ832522 | MGnify/ENA primary metagenome ERZ832522 (study PRJEB31850, sample SAMEA3708728) | human gut metagenome | biome: human gut; feature: human-associated habitat; material: faeces | place: China | collected 2014 ... | reverse complement strand
GGCCACAAATTTTCAATTCTTGAAAATGTTGTGCCCTTCCGGGACTGCACTTCTGCAACGCTCCCGCGTTTTGAAGTGTTCTTGTTGGGGCGTGCCTGCCCCAGACCCTGCTGGAAACGAGTACGGCAAACGGGAATTTTTGTTATTCTACGATACCTTCAATATAGCTGTAATCAATATTTCCCTTTGTAATAGAATAGAAAAATGGATCTTTTCTAATTGTATCATCTGAATTGATAATAAAATTATTCCAATCGCCTGCCTCGTTGCCATCAGACAAATAAATAGTAACTTTGAAACTATATCCCATATATCCCAAAGATGGCTTTGACCGCTTTACTTCGACGCCATTCAAATTTTCGACAATATGCTGAATCTGCTCTTTGTCGGTAATATGTGTTGCGTTTCCGCTATTGCCATTGAAAACAACTATTTCCATAACCTCATTAGGGTCTAAGTCCATCAAGTCGAGTGGAATATTAAACCATACAACAATGCCCATCAAAAGAATTATAACAACAGACAGCAATATGATGATTTTCTTTTTCATATCAGTTCAACTCCTTTGTCAACTTTCGATTTGTTGAACTAAGCCGAGTATATCACACCTACCAAGAAAAGAATACCCTGATATAGTGAAATTTTGTCATTTTTCTGCGTACGTGCGTACACGCGCCGCAGGAATTCCAAAGGGGCGCAGCCCCTCTTGGCACACAGACTTTGGCAGAAAGTCTAGTGTGTTACACCTTGCCAGAGGTGTACAGGCTCCCGGTACGCACGTACGCAGCGATTGCCCCCCAGTGAGCCATATAGGGTGACAACCAAGTTCGCACAAAGCGAACTTGATTCCTCAAAGCAAAAGGCAGGATACGGAAAGCACATCAAAGTGTTCGGTCAGACGATTCCCCACTCCGTCCGTGCAGCGGAAATCAGCGCGGCGGGTAAGAGCATCTTTGTCCATGACCCGAAAGGCAAAGTGGCAGAAGCCTATAAATCTCTGACGAAGGAGGTGCTGGCCGATGCCGAAAAGCAGCGTAAACGCCAGTCTGAGCAGCTACGATGATATTTTTTCCACCGAAGAATCCCGGCTGGAAGAACAGCGCGAGCAGGTGCAGCAGATTCCGATTGGAGAGCTGTTTCCATTCAAGAACCATCCCTTCAAGGTTCTGGACGATGATTCTATGAGCGATACCGTGGAAAGTGTCAAGCAGTACGGTGTGCTTTCGCCGTTGATTGCCCGTCCCAGACCGAAGGGCGGCTATGAAATTATCTCCGGGCACCGCCGTCAACACGCTGCGGAGCTGGCCGGACTGGAAACCCTGCCGGTCATTGTGCGCCAGATGGACGATGATGCTGCCATAATCCTCATGGTAGATAGCAATTTGCAGCGTGAGCATATTCTGCCCAGCGAGAGAGCGTTTGCGTACAAAATGAAGTTGGATGCCATGAAAAATCAAGGTACAAGGTCAGATTTAACTTCGACACAAGTTGTGTCGAAGTTGCGGAGCAATGAAAAGCTGGGCGCAGAGAATAATCAAAGTCGTGAGACTGTTCGACGTTTCATCCGTCTGACCAACCTTATTCCAGAACTGCTGGACATGGTGGATAACAAAACCGTGTCCTTCAATCCTGCTGTGGAGCTTTCCTATCTTTCTCCTGAACAACAGCAGGAAGTGATCCGGGCAATGGATGATACCCAGAACTTTCCTTCTGTCTCACAAGCAAAGCGTATCAAGAAGCTGGCTCAGGATGGAACTTTTACAACGGAGACGGTCATTGCCATTATGGGCGAGGAGAAAAAGAGCGAGCTTGATACGGTGACCATCAAAAATGACACCCTGAGAAAATACTTTCCCCGCAGCTATACGCCCAAACAGATGGAAGATACCATCATCAAGCTGCTGGAGCAGTGGCAGAAAAAGCGTCAGCACAGTGAAGAACGCTGACAGGATATGAATTGGAAAGACCCGGTTGGGTCTTTTTCTTTAGAAAAAAGGAGAAAATGCCTATGAAAAATGATTCTAATCCCATTATTCGTTCCGAGGAAGTCACCATTGATATGCATATCTGTGCGGCACTGTCGGAGAGCAGGAGCAGTGGCGAGATCTATTTTGCTGCCATCGCCCCGGATATGGAACTGACAGTCATCACGCTGGACGAGGCTCCCGACATTCTGCCCTGCTTTGACGAGGATGATGCGTACCTGAACATCCCCGACAGCTCGCTGCTGCTCAGCTACAACCCGGCGCAGGTGCTCTTCTCCACAAATTGTCCGAACAATATAGTTTTGTTTGCGTGCTGCAGGCTGACCGGCTTCCTGGGCCGGATAAGTCCCTGCTTCCAGTACAGAGTCCGAAGCCTTGGAAGGGACAGATTCCGATTTATAAGCCCGTACACTACGGCACGTCTTGATAAGAGACAAAAAATTTTTTCCCATACAGATATAGTCCTCCATTCTGCTAATACTTCCGAGATACAGGCAACAAAAAAGCCACACAACTATCACAAGATAGCTGTGTGGCAAAAAGATGATTGAATCCGGAAAAGTCCACTAAAGTTTTGCGTTTATTATTATAGCGAACTTGAAGGAGACTGTCAAGCATCAATCATTACGGAATTGTGTCGTCTGTCTGTTGTTTTTTGTGTTACTTTATGGCACATGAGAAATTCTGTCTGGTTTTGTACTCGTGGTGAATGGGCATGTTCTCCCATTGGGAGGCCACCCACCAGTCCAATTCATTCAGTACGATATTGGATAGGATGCCGCCCTGCGGTGTTCCCTTAGTCGGGTAATCGCAGCTCATGGCTGGCGGCGTCGCCCTCATCGGTATCACCCTGATCCCCCCCGCTACGCGGTCTGTTCGGCTGATTCTTTCCGGGCGGCGATTGCCGCCCCGTACATATTTACTTGCAAGCATTTCCAGCCCCTCCGTGGCAAATGGATTTATTACTATAAAGGAAGCGCATTGCAAAACGAATATTCACTGTTACCTGAAAGGAAGGCGATTTTTATGCAGATTCTAACTCACCTTATTTTTTTGCTCAACCTGCTCAAGACCCTTATCAACCATTTTTCTTGATGGGTGGTGGCGCTGAGTGGAAACAGTTCTCAAAGCAATCTCTGATTGGATCAAGTCGCTATTGACAGCGGCAATCATGTCCAATCTCAACGGCCTGTTTGACGATGTCAACACGCAGGTGGGCAGCATCGCGCAGCAGGTCGGCACAAAGCCATCAGCCTTTGAGCCGCGAGTGTTCGCAATGATTGAAGCGCTGTCCAGAAATGTGGTGCTGCCCATTGCAGGTATTATCTTGACCTTCATTGCCTGTTACGAACTGATTCAGATGATCACCGAACACAACAACATGGCTTTGCCATCAATCAGTATTTCGTAGACCACCCGGAAATGGTTCTAGGTGAACTGACGATGGAAAGCACTCAGTACGGCAAGGAAGAATGTACTGTGCGCCCCATAGAGGGTGCGGTGCTTGAAGACCAGCTTGCCGAGGCGGTACAGCACATCGAGGGACAGTACACTGCCGCCGAGGTGGATGCTCCCGACATTGCCGAGGAGGAAAACGCCCGGCGCACCCTGCCTGCCGACCCGGAGGTGAAGAACTTTTCCTACACCGTGGTGGACGGCGAGGTGTTCTACCGGGAAAATTCCGTGATGACGCAGGTGGAGCTGTCCGATACCGCCAAGGGGCGTGTCACCGGTATGGTGGAGCTGCGGCAGATTGTCAACGACCTGATTCAGCAGCAGTTGGAGGATTACCCTGATGCTGACATCAAGGCAACGCAGGAGCGTTTGAACACTGCCTATGATGCCTTTACCGCAAAGTACGGTCTGCTGAACGACCGCAAAAACGGGCGGTTGTTTGAGCAGGATTCCTCCTACTATCTGCTCTGTTCGCTGGAAAATCTGGACGAGCAGGGACAGCTCAAGAGCAAGGCTGCGATGTTCACCAAGCGCACCATTCGCCCGGAGTGCACCATCACCAGTGTGGACACCCCCAGCGAAGCGTTGGCGGTGTCCATCGGAGAGCACGGCAAGGTGGACTTGCCCTATATGGCAGAGCTGCTGGGCACGCCCGGTGACTATGGGCGCATTACCGCAGAACTCTCCGGCGTGATCTTCAAAGACCCTGCCGCCGACCCCACCGACCCGGAAGCGGGCTGGCAGATGGCAGACGAGTACCTGTCCGGGGATGTCCGGGCAAAGCTGCGGATGGCGCAGTTTGCCGCCGAGACCAACCCGGAGTTTGCCGTTAATGTGGAGGCACTGACCAAGGCGCAGCCCAGAGAGCTGGAAGCCTCCGAAATTGATGTGCGCTTGGGTGCAACGTGGCTGGACCCGGATATTATCCAGAAGTTTATGACCGAGACCTTCCAGATTCCCTACTATCTGCGCCATGCAGTCAAAGTGCGGTACTCGCCGTATACCGCCGAGTGGCGTGTGGAGGGCAAGACTGCCACCGGGCGGAGTGACATTATTTCGTCCGAGACCTACGGCACCAGCAGAGCCAACGCCTACAAGATTCTGGAAGAAACGCTGAACCTGAAAGATGTCCGCATCTACGACACCATCGAGGATGCCGAAGGCAAACCCAAGCGTGTGCTGAACAAGCGGGAAACCATGCTGGCACAGCAGAAACAGCAGGTCATCAAGGATGCGTTCGCCAACTGGGTCTGGCAGGACCCTCCGCGGCGCATTGCACTGGTAAAACAGTATAACGAGCTGTTTAACTCCACCCGCCCCCGTGAGTATGACGGAAGCCACATCAAATTCGTGGGCATGAACCCGGAGATTACCCTCCGGGAACACCAGCGCAACGCCATTGCCCATGTGCTTTATGGCGGTAATACGTTGCTTGCACACGAAGTGGGCGCGGGCAAGACCTACGAAATGGCTGCGTCTGCCATGGAAGCAAAACGCCTTGGTTTGTGCCAGAAATCGTTGTTCGTAGTGCCCAACCATTTGACAGAGCAGTGGGCATCGGAGTTTCTGAACCTCTATCCAAACGCCAAGCTGTTGGTCGCACGGCGCAAGGATTTTGAAACTGCCAACCGCAAAAAATTCTGCGCCCGCATCGCCACCGGGGACTACGATGCCGTCATCATCGGACACAGCCAGTTTGAACGAATCCCGCTGTCCTTTGAGCGGCAGGAGCGCATTATTCAGGAGCAAATTTATGAAACGCTTGCCGCCATCAACGAGCTGAAAGTCCACGCAGGCGAGAATTTCTCCATCAAGCAGATGGAAAAGACCCGGAAAACGCTGGAAACCAAGCTGGAAAAACTGCGCTCCGATGAGCGTAAGGACGATGTAATTACCTTTGAGCAACTGGGCGTTGACCGCCTGTTTGTGGACGAGTCACACGCGTTCAAAAATTTGTTCCTCACAACAAAAATGCGTAATGTCGCAGGATTATCCACCAGTGAAGCACAGAAATCCAGCGATATGTTCGGCAAGTGCCGCTATCTGGACGAGATCACCGGCGGACGTGGCGTGGTGTTTGCGACCGGCACCCCGGTGTCTAACTCCATGACCGAGTTGTACACGGTCATGCGGTATCTGCAATACAGCACCTTGCAGCAGAAAAAGCTGACCCACTTCGACTGTTGGGCATCCACCTTTGGTGAGACCACCACAGCCATCGAGCTTGCCCCCGAAGGTACAGGGTATCGGGCGAGGACGAGATTTGCTAAGTTCTTTAATCTGCCGGAACTGATGTCCATGTTCAAGGAGGTTGCGGACATTAAAACCAGTGACCAGCTCCACTTGCCTGTGCCGGAAGCAAAGTTTGAGACCGTGGTGGCAAAGCCGTCCGAAATTCAAAAGGAGATGGTGCAGGAGCTGAGCAAGCGTGCCGCCCGCATCCACTCCGGCACGGTGGATGCCTCCGAGGACAATATGCTGTGTGTCACCAACGATGGGCGCAAGATTGGCTTGGACGTGCGCCTGATGAACCCCATGCTGCCGGACGACCCCAACAGTAAGTTAAACGTCTGTGTGCAGAATGTGCTGAAAATCTGGGAGGAGGGCAAAGACCAGAAGCTGACCCAGCTTTTGTTCTGCGACCTCTCTACCCCGAAAGACGATGGCAACTTCAACGTCTACGAGGATATTCGCAAAAAGCTGATTGCCGCCGGTGTGCCGGAAAACGAGATCGAGTTTATCCACAACGCCGACACCGAAGCAAAAAAGGCAGCATTGTTCTCCAAAGTACGCTCCGGCGATGTGCGCGTCCTGCTGGGCAGCACGGCAAAAATGGGCGCAGGAACCAATGTGCAGCAGCGTCTTGTGGCAGTGCATCATCTGGATGTCGGCTGGAAACCCAGTGATATGACCCAGCGCAATGGTCGCATCATCCGGCAGGGCAACATGAACAAGGAAGTCAAGGTGTTCAACTACGTCACCGAAGGCACATTTGATTCGTACTTGTATCAGACCCTTGAGAATAAACAGCGGTTTATCTCGCAGATTATGACCAGTAAATCCCCGGTGCGCTCCTGCGAGGATGTGGACGAGCAGGCGCTTTCCTATGCGGAGATCAAGGCGTTGTGTGCCGGAAATCCTCTCATCAAGGAGAAGATGGACTTGGACGTGCAGGTGGCGAAGCTGAAGGTGCTGAAAGCTGACCACCAGAGCCAGAAATTCCGTCTGCAAGACAAGCTGCTGACCAAGTTCCCGGCTGACATTCAGGAAGCGAACGCCCACATTGCCGGGCTGAAAGTCGATGCACAGCTTGCCGCCGCCCATCCGCAGGGCAAGGAGGAGTTTTGCGGCATGGTCATCAAGGGCGTTGCCTACGATGAGAAAAAGATCGCCGGTGAACGTCTGGTTCTTGCCTGTTCCGAGCTGCCCAACGCCGAGGAGAAAGTCATCGGCAACTACCGGGGCTTTGAGCTTTCTCTGCGGTTCGATGCTTTCCGCACGGAGTATCAGGCACTTTTGAAAGGGCAGCGAAAGTACACGGTGCCTTTGGGCAACGACCCGCTGGGCAACATCATCCGTCTGGATAATTCCCTGAACAGCTTCCCGGAGCGCATCACCGCCGCCGAGAATGAGCTGACCACCCTGCATCAGCAGCAGGCGGCGGCGCAGGTCGAGGTGGAAAAGCCGTTCCCGCAGGAAGAGGAACTGGCGCAGAAATCTGCACGGCTGGCCGAGCTGAATGCACAGCTGGATGTGGACGAAAAACAGCATGATGAGCCGGAACAGGAAGAACCGAAAAAGGAGGATGCCCCGCGCCCCTCTGTGCTGGCTGCGCTGGAAGATAAGGCTGATAAGGTAGAACCCGTCAAACCGTTCAAATCTTATTTCGACAAGGAGGAACGATAACGTGCGGAATCGGGAGTACCGATTGTTTATTCGTGTCACCGCAGAAGAACGGCATCGCATCTGTGAAAAAATGTATGGCATGGGGATTCACAGCCTGAGTGCCTATATCCGCAAAATGGCGCTGGATGGGTATTGTCTGAACCTTGATCTGCCACAGCTGCGGAAGATGTCCTACCTTCTTCAGAATTGCAGCAATAATCTGAATCAGATGGCGAAGCGTGTCAATGAAAGCAATCAGCTGTATGCCGCAGACCTTGAGGACTTGAGCACCCGGCTGGATGAGCTGATTTCTATCGGTAAGCAGATTCTTGCCAAACTCACCGAACTCTAAAAAATTTCCCGCAGTAGGAGGCTGCGGGTTTACATAACGGTTGACATCCTTGCAAGGCAGATGTCGATACCTTTATAATAGGGGCGAAAAAGAAAGGTTGGTGTCTGATATGAGGTTTTTGTTCAAGATGATGCTTGCCCCGATCTCTCTGTTCGTGGCTTTTCTGGCTTTGATGGCAAAGTGGCTTCTTACTCTGTCCAGCTATGTTGTCGCGCCGTTGATGCTGTATATTTTCGGCTGCGGCATCTACACCGTCTACCGCCAGACTTGGGATCAGTTTCTGATTCTACTGGTTGCTGAATTTCTCTGCTTTGCTCTTTTTGTCGGCGCAACTGCGATGGTGGAGGACGTTGAACGATTCAGCGGTTGGCTTCGGGATATTATTTAATTTTGAATCTTCTGCCGCCTTCGGGCGGCTTTTTCATTTAGGGGGTGATCTGCTCTGGCTGCTACTCGTCTGATTGCACTGCATCAGCACAAAGGAAAATCTATCGCCGCCTGCCTGAAAGACCGCACCGACTATGCACAGAATCCTGACAAGACTGAAAAGGGTGAGCTTGTCAGCAGCTATCAATGCAGCCCGCTTACCGCAGATGAGGAGTTCATGCTCACAAAGAAGCTGTACGAGCAGGCCACCGGGCGCAGCCAGAAAAGCAATGTGATTGCCTATCAGATACGGCAATCCTTCCGGCCCGGTGAAATCACAGCAGAGGAAGCAAATCAAGTTGGCTACGAATTGGCCTCCCGATTTCTGAAAGGCAAACACGCTTTTATCGTCGCCACCCATACCGACCGGGAGCATATCCACAATCATATTATCTATAACTCGACCGCTTTGGATGGCACCCGGAAATTTCGGGATTTTTTCTTCTCTGGGCTGGCAGTGCAGCGATTGAGCGACCTGATTTGTCTGGAGCATCAGCTCTCCGTAATTGAAAAGAAGCCTTACCGAGAACGGCAGAAGCGCATCACTTACCCGCCAAAGGAAAGCAACCGCGACCGGCTGTGCAGTGTCATCGATGAAATTTTGCAGCAGAAGCCCACCGACTACGAAGATTTTCTGCAGAAGCTGGAACAGCAGGGCTATGAAATCAAGCGCGGCAAATACACCTCGGTCAAAGGCGCACGGCAGAAACGCTTTATCCGGTTCAAGACACTGGGTGCCGGGTACAGCGAGGACGAAATCAAAGCTGTGCTGGCTGGCAAAGTGGAGCACCACCCCCGCCAGAAACAGCTACCCAAAGAGCAGCCGTTTCAGCTGCTGGTCGATATTCAGGCAAAACTTGCTGAAGGCAAAGGCGGCGGCTATGAACGTTGGGCGAAAAAGTATAATCTGAAAGAAATGTCCAAGACGCTGATTTTTCTGCAAGAGCAGAAAATCGGCAGTGCGGATGAGCTGAAAGAGCTTTCAGATGCTGCACTTTCACACTATCACGAACTGGGCGATTCTATCAAGGCCGCAGAGCAGCGCATGACCGAGATTGCCGTCCTCCGGGCGCACATCGTCAACTACGCCAAGACCCGGCCAGTGTATGATGCTTATCGCAAATCTGGGTATAGTCCCAAATTTCTGGAAGCACACCGGGAGGAAATAACGTTGCACCGAGCTGCCAAAGACGCTTTTGATGAAACAGGATTGAAAAAACTGCCGAAGGTAAAGGAGCTGAACGCGGAGTATTCTGCTTTGCTCACCAAGAAAAAAGCACTCTATCCAGAGTACCGAAAGGCACGGGATGAGATGCAGGAGATTGTAAAAGCGCAGAAGAATGTAGAGCTGTTCTTTGCAGAGGAAAAGGATAGCAAGGAAAAAGAACAAACCCGATAAGCCAAGACCACCGAGAGTCTGACCTTTTATGGTCGGTTCCCGGCGGTCTTTTTTAGTTTATGTAGCAGCGATCTTGCGTCACGAGCCAATCCTCGCACAACCGCTGGGCTTCGTCCATGGTTTTGCAAGTGCAGTTGAACAGTCTGCCGTGCAGTGAACAGTAAGTGTACCAAACCTTTGGTACACCGTTTTCATCCTGAAACTTCGTGTAGCGTTCCTCACCGGGCATCAGATAAAGCTGTTCCATCTCTGCATCCGTCCTCTCTTTTTCGTGTGTCAGGCACACAACGTTCTTATTTTACCACGAATGCCGGGACTGTGCCATTGACGCTTGCACCAAAAAGCATTCGGGATTTTCGGAGAGAGTGTGCATTGACACGCAGCAGAAGCGTTCCGCAGGAATGCGCAGCCTGCATCCATTGGATGCAGAACGCATGGGGTTTGGGCACCGCCCAACAAGCATTTTGCAACGCAAAATAGCATTTGTGCGCACAAATGCACTGCTTGCAGAAGCTTTGAAGAAAAAGAGTATCAGACGGGAGTATAGATATAAATGTTGCGTCCCATCTCTCCCGTTTCAACATCGAAGCTTCCCGATGCCACTAGTTTTCCGTTATGAGTTATCTCAACATAAATATCCCAAAGGCCAGCAGACTCCCAATATGCTTTCGGCGATTGACGAATCTCTACATTGGGGCATTTCATCAAATTCATAATAAAGTCCTCCTCAAGTAAAAAGTTTGTTATATTCTCAGCAGACGAATTTCTGCCGTAGAATCAAAAGTTCCCTTTACACCCGAATCTATACGGTGTACAACAATGCACAGGTGAGTTGTTGGGATTATTTTCTGTCGCAGAGTAGCCCACTCTGCGACAATGGCGAAAAAGCAACGGTAATTCGTTTGACGATTCGGATTGACGGCTTATTTGACGGAAATAAAATCTGCCAGCTGTTCCATCGTTTCCCGCTTCAGCTCCAACGAAGGATGAACATATCGATTCATTGTGATGGTAACAGATGAGTGTCCTAAAATCTCACTCAGAGTTTTGATGTCGATTTTTGCTTCCACGCAGCGTGTGGCAAAAGTGTGCCTTAAAACATGAAAATTCCTTTTTTCCAATCCACAGGCATCCAAAATCTTGTGAAATCTTCGCTGAATGCACCGCGGTTCGATAAACTTCGAAGGAGAACCGCTCAAAAAGAATCCGGTGTGACTCAGGGAATAGCGCTCCAGAAAACCGAACAGCAAATTTGAGATTGGGATATTCCGATTAGCGGAGCTGCTTTTGGGAGATGCAATCTCGATATGTGTTTTTTTGCTCCCAGGTACCCGATTCTGGATACGTTGCATCGTCTGACAGATATAGATATTCCTTTCCGAAATCGAGATTTTTTCCCACGTCAACGCACACAGCTCCCCGATACGTATTCCTGTCAGTAGACAAAGAAGAATCCCCAGATTCAGAGCATCGGGATGTTCCTCCAGATATTGCTGCAAAATCATCTGCTCTGGGAGGCTTAAAATGGGCAACGACTTTTGCGTCTGTTTGACCCTGATATCAAGAACCTTTGAATCTACCGATATACCGATTGTTCCTGCATAATTCAGAATGCGACGCAGAACAGAGAGCACATCCGAGATTGTCTTGGGAGAAAGACCGGTTTTATCCTTTTTTCCGTGCAGTTCAAGGTGTTTGCAAAGCTTCCTTACCATTTCTTTTGTGATCTTCTCGATTTTTACTGTCTGGAATGATGGCATGAGATAGCATTCGATTAGCGTCCGATAACGAATGTAGGTAGATTCCTTAAAGTTAATGGAAAAGGCGTCAAGCCACTCCATGGAAACAAGTTCAAATGTACTGTTTCTGGTTCTTTCCTCGCTTCCGGATGGTTTACCTTGGAGCTGGAGCGTGTGCTGTAGATCACATCGCACTTCGCGGTAGGAGGAAGCATACAGATAACCATATTTGGGCTTTCCCAGCGCATTTCGCGACTTTATGTAGCGTGCTTCCCAGCGGCCATCCTTCCTTTTATAAATGTTCAATCCTTTTCTTGACACAAAAACCTTCCTTTCGCTGACGGCTTATTTGACGGAGTATACAATCGGATTGTATCGGATTTGTTGAAATTGTCGAGTAAGTACGACATTATTTTCTTTTTTTCAGAATTTCAGATTGCTTTCTCTTGACCATCCGTGTAATCGGCGGTAGAATTCAATTGAATCATCCTGTCGCAGAGTGGGCTACTCTGCGACAGGAAACATAAACCATGAATGTAAAAATTCATGGTTTTTATTTTTTCCATTTTCTTTTAGTCTATCACAGGTAGTTGATTATATCAATTAAAAATAATAGATTTAATCATTCGGTTTCAGCTATGCTCTCGACTACAATAGAGTTGAGAAGGATGGTGGTGGCCATGTACGAAGAACAGTTTTCTAAGAGGCTTACTGAGCTGCGCACACAGAAGGGTGTGTCTGCAAGAGACATGAGCCTCTCAATCGGGCAGAATCCCGGCTATATTCGTGCAATCGAAAGTGGTACTGCCTTTCCGACGATGGCAAATTTCTTTTACATCTGCGAATATTTCAACATTACTCCACAAGAATTTTTTAATTTCGGCGAGGAAACCTCCAATGGAATGAATGCACTTGTTGACCAGCTAAAACAGTTCGATGCCGAGCAGATCAATGCACTTACGGCTTTTATAAAAACAATCGTAAAAAAGTAAATTATCAAAGAACTTAATACTTGGTAAACCTACCGAAAGATAGGAACACAAAGCCAAATGGGTCTAAAATCTCATATACGAGGTCATGACAGCCGATTGCTTTTTGAATGGGATAATTTTATCCCTCTACCATGTTAGAACCGTCTGTGAAGATTTCAACTCACAGGCGGTTTTTGTTTTTGAAAGCAAAATGATGGGGCGTTCTTCAGCTTATGCGGTGGAGAGATGGCTTTTATATAGACAGCATCAGGGATTCACCGTATCGAATGGAGAAGGCCCGGATGCTGCTTTTTGTTTAGGAGGTATTGTTATGCGGCAACTTGATCAGGTGTGCGAAAGTCCTGATTCCGAGAGTATCCAGTGCGCTCTTGATTTTGAAAACACAATGAACAATCTGGAAACGCAGCTGTATTATCGCCACCTGCCGCCAAAAGAGGTGGCACTTCGCGTCATGGAAGCGGCCTGTAAATTCTATGATGCCGACTGGTGCGGTCTGATTCAGGTTGATCTGGATTTGGGGCTGTGGAAGCCACTCTGGTGGCACAATGAATGCCAAGAAGATAAAACTACTATCCTTACAAATGAGTTTGAATCGTCTGAATTTCTCGACCGCTGGGTAAAGGCAGTGCGCAGAGGAACTCCCATGGTTGTGCCCGATGCCGAAGAAGTTAAAGACCTCTATCCAGATGAGTACCAACTCTATGAGCGTCTGGGAATCAAGTCTGTCCTTGCAATTCCTTTGGAGCCTCGGCAAATCGCCCTGATTGCTGTTCGCAATCCTCAGCGGTACATCCATCAGACCAGTATGCTTAAACTTCTGGCCTATGTGTTACTGGCGGCATACAACGATAAGCGAATGGCTGACAGTCTGAGCATGGCAATCTCGCCAGAAAATATCAAGAGCAGCCATGATGTCTTCATCAGCTTGTTCGGAGAATTGAAAATCCACACTTCCCACGGTGTCCTGCCGGAGTCCGACCTGAAATCTCCTAAAATCAGCCGTCTGCTGACCTTTATGTTGCTTTCCAATAAGAAAGCCCTTTCATCGTTGGAAATCGTACAGGAAATCTGGCCAGAAGAACTGGAGGATAAGGACGAACCCGGAAAAAAGGTCAAACAGCTCGTTTACCGGCTGCGGCAGGCATTCAGTATTATCTCGGATGAACAGCTGATTCTCTCCACGCCGTCTGGCTACCAATTCAACCCCGACCTCCATATCACGACCGACTTTCAGCGGTTCGATGAGTTGTGCATTGCGGCCGCAAAAGCCACTTCTGCTATAAATAAGGTGAGATTGCTCGAAAAAGCGGCATCATTGTATCAGGGCAAACTTCTTTCTGCTGCCAATGGCGAACACTGGCTGGTTCACTACGCAAACCGATACCACCTCGCATTTATGAGTACAGTTAATGAACTGCTGAAGCAGTTGATGGACTTCCACGCATACGATCTGCTTCATCGGGATGCTGCACTGGCCCTGACCATCGCGCCGGAAAACA
>ERZ832522.4480-NODE-4480-length-13735-cov-4.144079_pt1 | contig 13735 bp, 20 predicted proteins | sample MGYA00519951_ERZ832522 | MGnify/ENA primary metagenome ERZ832522 (study PRJEB31850, sample SAMEA3708728) | human gut metagenome | biome: human gut; feature: human-associated habitat; material: faeces | place: China | collected 2014 ... | reverse complement strand
AGCGAGGTTAAGACGATATTTGCAAAATGTTCCATAGTGTTGCTGTTATAAATTAATCGGCGGCGAGCTTTTCACCCGCATTGCGCATCCGTTCCGCACAATCCCATAGTCACGTCCCTGTCATGGACTGAATGCGCCGTTCTGTTTTTTTGAACTACGCCGATCTGTGGTTATCTGGTCATTGTTACGTCTGAAGGCAGGTAGTATTTCGTCGTTTGCGACTCTATGTATCTGTCGTTATAGTGGAATTTGAAACCCGGATTGTCGCCGGGGCGTATCGAGACGGAGAATTTTTCGTCGCAGCGCCAGAGGTAGGTCGAGTTCCTCGCTCCTTTGGTGATCGTCGGCATTGCTGTCGATCGCTGTCCGACGGGCGGGATCTTCGACCTATCGAGTCGGTATTCCTCATAATAGAACTTTATCGGCTCGGAAGCCTTGTAATCGGTCGAATACTGCGTGCGGTAATCGTAGGCTACCTTCGGTACGGGACGTCCGCCTTCCATGACGAGATACTGAAATTCTATCCGGGCGATTCCCTGCCGGGTTATGGTCACAGTCCGGGGCTTGAGCCTGAGCTGGATGTCGGTGATGCAGTCGCGCGCGAGTGTGAGCGCATAGGTCGCCTCGCCGGACAGGAGCTGCCCGGATGTGTCGTACCAGCCCTCGACCTCGAAGTTGAAGAGGTCTTCGTTTACGAGGGCAAGCGTTACTGTTTCGCCTTCGACGTTGTGCTCCCCGGCCCCGTCGATGGTGAAACAGCCTTCGACGCTGCTTGTCACGACGATATTCTTCACGACGTCCATGTATGCGCGTGCTTTTGCCGACGCCTTCCCTGCCGCGATCTCGAATTCGAGAATCTGCTCGCCGATCTCTTCGGGCGCATACTCGAATGTCGCATCCGCATCGACGGGGCTGGCCTGCCCGTTCACGGCATAGCCGTTTAGGAATATCCTGCCTTTGCCCAGACCGACGGTCGGGGTTACGATGAATTTTCCGTCTGCACCCGGAACACCTTGAATGTGGAGCTGCACCTGAATCCGGGCATCGGCCGCGGGGTTTACGATCTTCGCTTCGCAGAGAGCCTCGGCCGTGATTTCTGATGGCGCTGTTACCGTGACCTTCAGGTCTTGCTGTTCACTGACTTCGCCATCAGGTGACTTAGCCTGAAAACTTACGAGCAGATCTCCCGCTTGGGCTGGGGTAATTACAAGGCGTGCATTCTTGGCCGAGAGCTGCACCCATTGGCCCGATGTGTCCATGTCGCTCCCGTCGAGTGTGAGCGTGGCCTTCCCTTCGCGGATGAACGCTGAGAGGGAGAAGTTGCCGTCTACGCCTTCTTGAGAGACGGCCAGCGTAAGACTTACGGCCTGTCCCAGTTCACAGACCGTTGCGACGGTAGACAGGGATAGTTGCGGCTTCGGCTCGACGATCTGGTATTTCGACGAGGAGCATCCGGCCGATACGAACAGCGCCAATGCGTAAAATAGGGTCGTTCTCATGGTGTCGTCAGTTTGTTACGATGATCTCAAGAGTCTTGAATTGGGTGGTATATCCGTCCGTTGCCGAGAACTGGAGACGGTGCATGCCCCGCTCGGCCGGGGTGTAGTAAAGCGGCTGTTCGATGTTCGCCGGCACGGAGAATGCTTCGGCGGGGGTGACGGCCACGGCTCCGTATTGGAGCGTGCCGCTGCCTGCGAGTTGCGTGTAGGTTACGGGGATCGCCCCTGTCCATCCGGATTTTGTGAGGAGCATCGTCAGCTCGATCCGCTCGGTGATGGACGCCGTTTCGGGGTATTCGACCTCCAGCGCGAGGGCGGGACTCTTCTGGACATTGAAGTTGACGAAGCTGCGGCCGGACTGCTCGCCCTCTGCGGCCTTCACCTCGAAGGATATGCGCAGCGGCCCGGCCAGCGTCGGCGTGAGCGTCAGGATCTCCGTAGTGTTGGACATCGACGCCCATGTGCCGTCGGTCGGGAGGTCGCTGCCCTGCATCGAGAGCTCGCAGGCCCCTTCGCTGAGTACGGCCGAGAGCTGAAATTCCCCGTCGTACCCCTGCTGCGAGACCTTGAGCTGGAGATACGCCGGCTGGTTGATGATGTAAGAGTCCTGCAAGGCCGTCACTTCGAGCGTGGGCTTGGGCTCGGTGATCCGATACTCGGATTTCTCACAGCCTGCGGCCGTAAGAAGTAAAAGTGGGAGGATTATTTCACGATATTTTTTCATTGTATAATAGGGTTTGAATTCACACAATGGGTAACGCTGTCTCCGGGTATTTCCCCGGCCTGAATCATTATTTGTGAATTTCCCGCCAGCCAATCATTTCGAATATCTCGGGGTATATTATGGCCTGCGCATTCCATTCCTCACCATTAAATTCCCCAACGGATATTATCTCGTTCCCGCCTTCTTTGTATTTCCATCTGGTTAAGATGGTGCGATTCGGCTCAGGGTGGTTTTTCGGGTCGTTCCATCGCGTTGATTCTGCATGTTCGGATTTTCCGAACTGGATAAGCCATTCAAGGACAGAGAAGGTAGGAATACAGCATCCCATACATCCCCGGTCGCAATCCTTGCGGTCTGCGCAATCTACACAGATATTTTTTTCGCAAAATGCTTTTGCCCTTTCCTCAATCGTCGTTCTCATTCTCGTTCAGTTTTTTGATGAATAACTGTCGACAATAGTCGATTCCAGCGTCCTCACAAACGCGATCTATGCTAACTCCGCACTCCTCCGCGAGTTGTTTGGTAGACATATACAATATACATTCAAACGCCTTAATCGCTTTCTGTCGCATCCGCTCCTCGGCCTCCTGCTCGGCAAGCTCGACCGCATACTGGGCTACATCTACTCTCACGGCATGATAGGGCAGGTCAACGTCTTCTCCCTCACAACCGACTTCTACTTTCCAGCTACCGTCCTCCAGTTCTTGTCTTGCTTTTTCGCTTTTCATATGTTCAGTTTATAGCCGTTAGACAAAAGCCATTCGGTAGCAGCCATAAGTACATCGACCAATTTTATCCCCCGGTGGGAGATCAATTCTGCTCCGCTTTCAGTTTCATAGCTTACATACCATCCCTCGTAACATTTGGAGATATTGAGGTAAAATGTACCTTTTGCGTCAATGAACATGGGGAGTAATTCCTGAAGGTTAGCGACCGTGAAGGCGGGAATACTCTCCCCGCTTTTGATGTACTCTGGTGTGGCTTTATAGTGTGGTAAGACGGATAAATGGTATTTACCGCTACATGTAGCCCATACCATGCTTGCCTTGTCCGCCGGCACTCCCAGCTCGATCAGCCGCTTCGACTGCTCGATGCTCGTTACTTGGTCTGTCATAATTTTTGCTGTTTTATCTCGTTCTTATTTGTGACTATGAAAACCGATTCTTTGCGAATTGGCAATTACGTTCTTCACGCCGGGAAAGTGATTGCCGTGACCAGCGTATTCCCCAAGGGGATCAACGCCCATACCGACCGGATCACCGGCAAGGTGTCGTACATCCCCGCCGACCGGATCGAACCGATACCCCTGTCCACCGACATGCTCCAGCGGCTCGGGATGCGCCGAAATGCAGTGCGTTGGGTAAAATACGGCGTCGATAACCTTTATGTCGACCGCGCAGTGGATAAGTTTTACATATCCATCGGCAGGCTTGGCGAGCGGGTGTGTCAGGTGCGGTTCGTTCATCAGCTTCAAAATATACTCTCCGACGGCTGGGGCGTGGATCTTAAATTACGGCGGTAAGTTGTTCATATTCGTAGAAAAGCGTGCGTCATGGGTTGTTGATTTTCATAAAACACATCCACTGCGTTTTGGAGTTCTTGCCGCTCTTGTGGCCGAACAGCGGCTCCACTCCGAAAATTTCGATGATTCGGCTTGCGGGTATTTGCTCTTCGCACCACTTGAAGATTAAAACCCCTTCCGGTTTCAACACTCGCATACATTCGTCGAACCCCTGCTTTAGATCGGTTTCCCATGTGGATAACAATTTGCCGTATTTGTGCGCCATGTAGCTATTGTCGCCAAGACGGACAAGGTGCGGAGGATCGAACACAACAAGCCGAAATGTTGCATCTTCGAACGGTATACTTCGAAAGTCACCGATTACATCCGGATGCACCTCCAAACTCCGGCCATCGCAGAGTATATGCTCTTCGTCCCGAATATCCATGAACACAGCCTGCGGGTTCCGCTTGTCGAACCACATCATACGCGGGCCGCAGCAGGCATCCAAGATCAGTTTGTTCGTTTTCATAATTCACACTCATGATCTATTCGTCTGTCTCTCGCTCCAGCCGCATGCTGTCGGCCATGGCCCAGAGGTATAGGAGTGTCTTTCTGAAAAGTTTCATAGGGTAGTCGTTTGAATTATCACAGTTCTTCCGTCTGCAAGTCGCGGACGGGATATGTCCGGTTGTCGGGTTCGTAGAGGAAAAAATATATTCGTTCGAATTGTGTGAGACTGATTGCCCAAAGGTGCAATCCATCTGCGGCAGTGGAGGATATGTAATGCTCGTTGGCTTTTAGTTTTCTGCCACCTATCAAGCTCAGACATCGTTGTACTTCGTCCAGATTTTGACGTATCAAATACATTTGTCCCGCAGCAGGCTGGTACCACTTGCCCGGATTATCTTTATCGTAGTTGTAACATTTTTCGGTGAACTCGATTTTCCGCATAACGTCTTTGGCATTGAGTAATGCCTCTGTGTTTTTTCGGCCGTTATAATCAAATTTGGCTTCTCTCCAGTCCTGAATGACCGTGAGATCAGGCACGTTCGTGAATTTATCCCCGCCCCAATCTCCGATAACGGGATCCGGGGCCATCAGAAACCTGCATTCCTCCGTGATGATTGCGACACCTTCAGCTTGCTCTTCCCATTCTTTGTTCCATACCGTACTTGGGTAGTAGAGTGAATTGCAGTAAATATATACGCCGGGCTCGGGATTCGTGAGGCTTCCGTTAATCCCCTTGACTTCGACTTCGATGTCCACTTCGGAAATACTGATGTCGTCCTTTACTACGCAATGGATTTTGTGTATACCCGTTACATGGGGTTGGTAAGAGAGCATATTATGGGAGTCTGCAGGACAGTAGAAACGATTTCCGGCAATGCCGTTTTCGAGTATGAAAAATCCGTTGCCTTCAGTTGACAGTTGTACGAAAAAGTCACCGGCATAATTCTCTTTGGTTGCTGTTAAAATAAATTTAAACTGCTGTTCCAAATTGATTGTCGGGGTGATACATTCGACATTCGTTATGATTTCCGCAGTATTGACACTCTCTGCATAAATTCTTTTTTCGACCTTTGTCCCGCCGGCCGAGATTGCATAGATCCCGAAGTTGAACGGCTGTTTGGCTGTTGTCCCGGCTTGGGGCGTTATCTTCAGGTGCAGCACTTTCGAGGAGAATTCGTCATTGACAATTTCGTAGGGAATCTGCTGTTCGGCTTGCCATTGCAGTTCATGGCCGTCTACTGTTGCCACGGCCTTACCTCCGTTGCAGGAGGTGTTCAACAGGAAATAGTCTGCTGCCGGATTCTTTTCGGTGATTGTCAGTGTTGCCTCGATTACTTCGCCTAACTCGTATTCTCGGCTCTGGTAATCGAGTGTCATGCTGATTGAGGGTTTCGGGCCGGGAGTATCCGGCTCTGCGGAGTCTTTGCTGCACGCCGTCGTTGCGGCCAGCAGCAGCATGAGAATTGTCTTGTAAGTTTTCATGACGCAAAATATTTGGAGTTGTGTCGCCGGCGGGACTCGAACCTGCAACCTCATGCCCGTATTCAATTTACTAATCTATTCGTATGAAAGAAACCGGACATGCGCTCTTCCGATTGAGCTACGGCGACTTGAATCATCCCCGGCCGCAGCCGGGAATGATTGGGGAAAAGGTCGGGTTTACTGCCCCAAGTTCACGTCTTGCGTGGACAAGGCATCCCAGTTTGCGACGGTCACGGCCAAAGTTACGTCCTGTCCTGTGAGTCCGTCGAGCTTCGCATTGACTTTGTAGGAGCCGTTTCGTGCGATCTTGCCGCCGGTTGCTCCCGTGAGCTCCGTTTCGTAGGTGACGACCAGTTGGTCGGTCGTAGTCGAGAGGTTGCCGTCAGCGTCATAAACGGCATCGAGGACTACTTTTATTCGCGATCCCGTAGCGGCTGCGGCCTTCTCGTTGATGTAGAAAAGGTTGTTGTACTTGTATGCGTTTGTTTTCGACGCTCCGGTTTTGTCGCAGTAGGCGTCCTGTGCCGAGGTGAAGGAAGAACTTACGGTTGCATATTTGCTCGCCGTCTGGTCAATCAGATAAGATTTCTCGGCTCCTTTGCTCAATGTAATTTTCTTGATCTCGATACAACCGTTGCCATATTTGCTCCGGAACGCATCCGTCATGGTGGTCTGAATCTCGACCTTCGCCACGACGCGCTTCACGGTCATGGTTACGGACGTTGTCCCTGCTGCGATTTTGGCGGTTGTAGCTCCGGTCATTACGAATCCTCCGGAGCGCATGGCCTTTGTCGTGACGTTTGCGTAGGTGCCGTTGTAGGAGGCGATGTCGCTCTCCAACTCTTCGAGCAGCTTGGCCTTGGTGGTGATGTTATCCGCTATGTTACGGTTGATAACGACATAGAAATCACACGAGGCATCGGCGCTCACGCCCGGAAGTACGAACTTGATCGGCGTCGTGGTCGAGCCGTTCACTTCGGCGGCGGTCAGTACGCGGCGCAGGATTTGCGTGCCCGAGGTGTTGTAGACGATAAGTACGGCGGAGGAGATCGACTTCTCCCAACTTTCGGTAGTGCCGGAGCCAAAGGCGCGAGTTCCGTCAGCTACACTTTCATTTTTCAGGATAAGTTCGATTTCGCCTTCCTTTCCACCGTTGGTCGGTGTAGGATTAACTTCGTCTTTCGTGCAGGCTGCAAGCAGCATCGGCATTACCGCGATTGCGGTCAGTTTCATAAAAAATTTTTTCATAAAGGGATGATTAAAAAATTAAGTGAGAAAATAAGTTATTTTCGAGCCTATGCTCCGAAATGTTCTTCTTGAATGACTGTTCCTTCCCAGTCGGAGATAATTACCGTCACATTGGCTCCGTTCAGGAGAATGCGGATGTCTATCTCGACGTCGTGTCCCGGATTAGGGGCGATCTCTATGTAGCGTTGTATCGTGGTCACAAAGAGTTCATGCCCGTAAATCGAGGTGGGATCGTCGGTGTAGATGCCGATTGAGATTGGCGAGTCCGAAGGAAAGTAGGGCGTGTAAAACGATCCCGACATGGTGCCGGCCGCCGGGTCGCGGGCCAGTTGGGGACGATACATTCTGAAGCCGCCGCAGGGCTTGTTGTCAAAACTTAGAGCGGCGTAGTTGTTCAGCCCGAAATAGAAATCTTCGGGGTTGTTGATGTTCTGCATCCCTTCGACACGGACGTTGACCTTGTAAACGGACTTGAACAGGGCGATGTCGAAGCGCAGCGAGTCGCCCTTTTGGATCGGCGTCTGGATGCGGTTGAAGAAAAGCGGGTCGGCACCCGTATCCGGGAAGGTGATCGCAGCGTCCCGGATGTTGTCTGCCGACACCGTGGAGCCATGCCCTACATTCGCAAGCGTCACAATCCCATATTTTCCATTTGAAATGTAGGTCTGCATGGCTCCGGTATCGGTCAGGAATTCGTCCCGCGTAAGCGTCGTGTCGCGGTACTGCCTGCCGGTCTTCAGGTCGAAGAAGAACAGGCGCAGGGTCTGCACCTCGTCCATGGTGTCGTGCTCCCCGTCGTTGTAGTTGTAGCGCAGGTATACGATGGCCTTGCGCTTCACATTGACGTCGATGTCGTCGTGGATCTCGCAGCCGGGGAGAAGGCTCGCGAGCCAAAGCCCCGTGAGTATGTAGCAGAGGTATTTCATATTATTCGTTGTGTTTCTTGAGTTCGTCGAATAGCGTCTTGAGTTTCGCGTTGGATGCCAAATACAGGAAGAGCATATTTCGGGGTTTACAGATCATGGCCAAGTGTTCCTTTGCCTCGTCGATCCGCCCGGCCTTGTAGTATACCAAGGCGGCCAGTGCGTGCGTCTCTTTTGTGAAATGCCACCAATGCAGATAATCCATGATGTCTGCTGCGTCCTTGATCTTTCCCTGCTCCAAAAGGTCGAGAGCCATTGCCTCGTAGCTTTTTCGACGAAAGGAGACCGAGTGCGGTAGCATGTAGCATAATATGGTGCCGACACAAAGCAGAAGTGCATAGAGTACTATATCGAATAATCCTAACTCAACTGTCATAGGTCGTAGATTTTACGTTGTTCTGCTTATAGAGTATCTGGATTTCGGGGTCGAGGTTGCCGCGGAACTTCAGCACCGGGTCTGCCTGAATCGCCTTGAGGTAATACTCCAACCCTTCGCGCGGCCGATTCATGCGCGATAGTGCTATGGCCGAGAGGTAATCGGTTTTTGGGTTCTTCTCGGCCGGCGGCAGTTGCTCCAGAATCTCGAAAGCCGCCTCGTCGTAACTCAGCGAGAGCAGCACGATCGCAAGGTTCTGGCACTTGTAGTCGTTCAGGGTGCGCAGCGCCCCGACATAATCCCGGTCGCGGAGTTGCTGCACCCCGCGCATGTAGGTCGTATCGAGTACGGTCAGCACGACGGTATCCTTGACCATATCGACGCGGCGGAGGTTGTAGCGGAAGTCCACGGCCCGCAACTGGGGATAGAGGATCTCCTTCATGAAGGCGTAGTCTCCGGGGAACTGCTGGCGGATCTGCTGCTCCGTCACGTCGAGGTTCCTGCTCCGGTCGATCATGTCCGTAATCTTTTCCCAGTTGGGCACGTCGCTGTTGTGTCGGATCAGGTGCTTGAGCAGCGTCCAGTCCTCGCCGATGGAGCGGGTTCGGATCAGCGTATCGACCTCGTGGCCGAACTTGCGCACCAAGCGCTCCTTGATTGAGCGGGCACGCTCGCCGGCAATACGGTTGTTGGTCGCCATCGAACCGTCGGGAGAGGATGAAGCGGTAATGGTGATAGAATCGACGAAGAATTCGTACTGGTTGATAAGCGTGTCCATCAGCCGCTCGATTTTGTCAAGCTGCACATGGTTCTGGCCCATCGTGTCGATTACATTGGCACGGCCGACCGGGAAGGTGATGTAGTTACGGTCGCGTACCTCGACGTACTTGTCGATGATCTTGAGCATGTAGCGCGGCTCGTTGTCAAGGAGCGACAACATGGATGTCACAGTGTAGGTCAGCGTGTCGCTGTTCGAGAGGTCGTAACGGCTGCGGTCGATGGCATCGACGCGGCCCCGGAAAAAGAGATGCAGGCGCTTCGTATCCTTCGTCGGCCGATAGGTCTGGGTGTAATAGTAGCGTATCTCGCCTTTGCGGATCAGTACGGAGTCGAGCCGCGGATCGTTCAGGTAGGGGAACGAGATCGTTTGTTTGTAGGTGGACTCCAGTTTGTCGGCCCGGCGCTTTTGGCCGCCGGCGATGTAGCGGTTGTAGGCTTCGTAGTACTTCGCGGCCAGACCGGTAGTGGTCGTAAGCTCTGTCGAGTCGCCGAGAATACGGTTCAGGTACTTGTTCATCTGCCAGTACTGGCGCTTCTGGATGTCGGAAAAAAGCTCACCCCGGATAGAGAGCGGTTGCAGCGCCTCTTCAGTCCCGTTGTTCTCTATAACCGGGGTGAGCGACAACCCCCACGTGCTGCTCTGGAGAGCAGCGGGTATGCCTATGATGAAGTCGATCGCAATCTCGCCGTTGCGTTCGGCTACGGTTTTCGACTTGGCGACGATGTAGACGGTCTGAATATCCTCGCCCTTGATGGTGACTTCGCCCGTGGAGTCGCGTTCGACCTCGGCCAGATAGGCGCTGTCGCGGCCACCGTTCATCGAGATCCGGCGCATCTTGGCCACGGCACGTTCTACGTCTTCGACTTCGGGCGTTTCGACAGGCCCGTTGCCGGGCAGGTGGATGTCGGCCGTCGGGGTGCTGCGCTGCAAGGAGTGCGTCATGGCGCAGGAGAGCATCAGGACGCAGAGGGCGAAGTATACGATTGTTCTATATGGTTTCATGTTACGCAATAGGGGATGCTGGGTTGGTTATCAAAATTCTATGATTGCGGCGAATGCGTTCGAGAAATATTTTCTCGATTTCGTCATGTGCCGGCGCTTTCTTCGGGGCGGCCAGGCACCATTCGTCGTAGCACTCGGGGCAGAGATACCGGTTGAACGCGGCGACATAGAACCCGGTCGTCGTAATGCGGCTCCCGCATGTGTCGCACTTTTCCGCCCGTTGCCAGCATGTGCTTTCCTCGGCTGAAACGGCGAGGATTGAATAATTCTTGGAATTGCTGAAGGTCGTTGCCATACGTATGCGAAAGTTTATGCGATTTTGCTATCTGTTGGCGGGCATGGCGATGCTGTTGAGATTTCATTTTTGCGCAACTGTTTTGCGAGCGAAAAATGGAGCGCATCATCGCAGATCATGCACATGTACAACAATGCCGTTGTGCCGAGCTGGATTGTGTCGGGATGTGTTTGAATGAAGGGTATTTTCTCTGTCAGAGAACTTATGAATGCGAGATCTTTAAAAAACAGGGCTATTATGATTACCAGACATGCTTCTTGCAGAATCCGAATAGAGGGTATTAAAATATTCGATTTCCAATCATGTGATTTCAGATTATTTGTCCGATATTCCATGTCCAAGCGTTTGATAAGACATACGGCAACCATGCTTGCCAATGCCACACTTTTATTGAAGAGGAAAAATAAAATGAGCCCGAGGGTAAGGGTTGTAAGGAGTATTGGATCCATACCCATTATCCGAGGCCGTGAGAGGGTGCCGAAAACCATATTTCCCCGCACTATTTTGTCTTCAGCCCTCTTGACGTTCTTTTCTTCAACGGCGATTTGACTTTCTGATCTGCCGGGAACAGTACCATGCCATGTCTCATAGCATTTAGGGCAATACATGAGATCGAAGGCTCCTACGTAGAACCCATTTGAACTGATCTTTTGGTTGCAGCGGTCGCAGACTTTGGCCCGAGCCCATACCTTGATTTCATCGGCAGACAATGCCAGGATCTTGTATCCTTTGGAATTTTCGAAAGTCGTTGTCATGGGATCTGTGAATTAGAACAAGTAGGAAAATGACAAGTTGCATTTGATCGGGACGAGCAGGAACCGGCGGTGACGATAGGTATACTCGTCGTCGAACTCCCCGATGTACTTCGGCCGCAGCTTCTCGGTGTAGGGGGTATAGACGATACCGGCCCCGATCTCGACGATGAAGTTCCAGCGGGTACTTAGGAGTTTCGAATAGCCCCACGAGCATCCGATGCCGTAGGCGTTGCCTTTGAAGGTGCGTTTGTCGTAGCCTATGGTGTAGTTGGCATAAAACAGCGAGGGGGAGACGAACTGTCCGATGTATCGCTCGACGAACCAGTGCCGCCATCCCGGTTGCAGGACGACATGGCTCCACTGGGTGTCTCCGAACTTGAACGGATTGGCTGATACCGGAATGTTGATCGTATTGTGCAAGTTCACGTTCAGATCGACGGCCGCGTTTATGTTCCCGGCAGCCCATCCGACGATGTTGGTCGATACGGACGAGAACTGGGCGTAAGAGGCTGAAAACGTGAACAGCGATACGATAATGAGGAGATAGTGTTTCATATTGACGATATTGTGAAAAAAGTGGGGCGGACGCATTTGCATAATGTATTAAATCCCTTCAGTCTGCTTGGAAAGAGAAATTGTCCGCCCCAGTAGTTTCATTCCGGAGTGTTGTGTAATTTGCAAACCAATGCTTTTATACATGATTAGATTTTAATACGTTATGCGATGCAAAGGTACCCGTTCTGTGAGGTGCAAAGCAAATTATAGATACTTTTGGAAGGGCTTCCCATTTTTGTAATCGTTTGATTCTAAAAAAGAATGATTATATTTGTGCAATTGAATTCTACAAGAAAAACATGGCGAAAAACGGGGATACGAGAAAGCTCCTGCTGGATATTGATATCGAAACGATGGAGTATATTAATGACTACAAGTATGCAATGCTTTTATCCCAGGGGATAGTAATGACCAATGTGGATATATTTATTGCAGCGATCCAGAGTTTAAAGCGTGAGACAGAGAAGGAAGGGAAGCTCAAAGTTGTTCCCCGGCCGGAGCATGTGCGTAAAATGGAAGTCAGCAGACGCGAAGCATTGCAGGCCGGCAAGTTACGGAAGAAACAAAATAAGGAGTAATACAAGGAGGGCTTGATTTAAGGCCCTCTTGTGTTGATAAAGAGATAGCAATAGGGAAGGGGCGGGAGAGTTTGTCCGTTCCTTTGGACGGTATAATGTAAATGCTTTCCCGTACTGCGGCCTGAGGTTCCCATTATGCCAATCGGATCGCCGATATGTATTTTTTGGTGCGGACTCCGGATAAAAGTGCGTTTCAGGTGCCCGTATGTGGTTTTAAAGCCGTATTTGTGTCGTATCTTGATGTGTAATCCAATAAGATCATTATAGGCGACTGTATCGAGAATCCCGTTTGCAGTAGCGTAGATCGTATCATTCCCTGAAGGGGGAATGTCTATTCCTGAGTGCCGGTGTACCTTTTGTGTGATAGGGTGAATGCGCAGACCGTAACCTGATGAGATTCGCAGCCTGTCAAAACTCTGTTGCTGGACAGGGGAGATACATGGGATGTCGAGGATCTGCGGCGCTCTTGCCGGGAGTTGGGCAATGATATCTAATATTTCCTTATTTCCTGCTGTATAGAGTGCATGTGGATTTTGTCCCCATAAACTTATGGGAAGCAGTTGGAGGAACAGCGATATTCTTGCCCATTTTTTCATAAAAGATCGGCAAGAAGAACATGCAGGGCATTCGTTATCGCCTCGTCCCAGGAACAGTCGGCCTTGATGCGCCTGCAAAGCTCCTGTATGGCTTCCTCGTTTTTGCGCTCGAGGTAATCCCGGTATTCTCGATCTGACATAGACTGGTGAAACTGGGGCTTAAAATCCGCGATGTAGTTGACGAGGTAGGGCTTGAAAAAGGCTAAATCGTATAATTCTCGTATTTCCAGATCAATAATCTGCTGGAGTTTTTTATCTGTATTTTCACTCATTGTTTTTTGATTTTTTCAACTGTCGATTTTGAAAAAAATACATAATTCTTGATTGATTGACGCTTCAGTATACTGCGTTCGACTTTCTCTATCGCCCTGTATTTTGCATTTTTTTTGTTGTCTGCCCGAACTCTGCAATGCACGATCATAAAACGTAACCCGACATCATATAGGCCCGGGGGAACTTTGTTGGCAGTTTTGTAAATACCTAATAGGTTCGCCATTCGATGTATGGCTTTGGAACTCCGTTTGAATTTCACCTCCAGCTCTTTAGCCGTATACTTTGGATAGAGTTTAATCAACTCTTTTTTCTCTTTTGAATTCCACTCCATAGTCTTGACAATTAGTTTTTAATAGGGATATTGAGTTCTATCTCCCGGACACAGACTTCCGTGTCGTCGCCCATAGTTTCTGCCTGGGCCATTTCTTCGAGCTGGAGTTTGTCCGAGTCGTTGTCTGCGAGGGCATATAAGCGTCCGTATTCGCCATGTGCGTCCTCGATAGTGATGGCATACACTTTCATATTCGGCATATTGTTATTGGTTTGGGGAGAGAATATCTTGTAGTTCCCACTCTCCTTTCATGTATTGCACGGCGGTTATGGCGGCTCGTCATTTCAGCGTCGGGTATCATGG
>ERZ832522.4456-NODE-4456-length-13799-cov-3.072541_pt1 | contig 13799 bp, 24 predicted proteins | sample MGYA00519951_ERZ832522 | MGnify/ENA primary metagenome ERZ832522 (study PRJEB31850, sample SAMEA3708728) | human gut metagenome | biome: human gut; feature: human-associated habitat; material: faeces | place: China | collected 2014 ... | reverse complement strand
AAAATCGTCTTTGGGCATGTTGCCCTTATATGTACTTTTATAAAAGTCATAATCAGTATATGCTTCCATACCCTTTCAACTCCTTCTATTTTTTAAATTTTGCTAATACTATTTTTGCAGCATTTGTTAATGCTACACCATAATATCTTGCTGCTGTAAAATCATGAATTTGTTTTTTAGGAAACCATTCATGGTCTAATGATGTACCTTTCTTTAAAAAGATTGTTAATGCTGGTAATTCATCTTCTGTATATTCTGTATCTTCACTATCAGCTTCCATTTTTATTACAGGACATACATAATATTGAGATGCTGCAGCAATAGCTTTTACTTTATCTCCAATTTCTAATATTGTTGTTGGATCTACTTTTTCTTGATATTCTTTTAAGTTTTTAGCATCTATTGTTACTGTTCCAGAACTATTGTCTTTTGTAAATGTTACTAGTCTTACCTTTTTAGATTTTTTTACTTGACAACCTGCAACTTTACCAATTGCTCCTCTAACCATTACTCCCGCTTCATATTTATCAGCAGAAATAAAATTAGGGTCTTTTAACAATGTTCCTTCTTGTGCTGGATTAATAAATAATACTTTTTCAATTCCATCTTCTTCATCTTCAAATTTAGTAGATGCATCCACTAAACCATTATAGCCTATTTGTGATGTTCCATCACCTGATGTCATTTTTGCTTTGTAAGCTTGTTCTAAGACATCATTATCTACTTTTCCTGCTATTGACATTGCTAATTGTTTTTCTGCTTGTCCTATTGGATTTCCTAAACCTGAATTTATAGATTCTTGTGTTATAGATACAGATTTCATAGCTTTTTTAATTGTAAAAGTTTCTTTTCCTGCTGTCATCTTTGTTGTATCAACTTCTTCTCCTTCTGCTACATCTTCTGCATCTCCTATATAATTCCAACTTGGAACTGTTTTTGTATCTCCTGGCACACCTTGTAAAGATGTATCAACTTTGGCATAAGGTGTTAATTTTAATTGTGCTTCAATTTTTGCATCTAACATATCTCCCATTACTTCTGGATTTATCATATCATTCATTTTTGTTAATTCACTCATTTAATTTTCCTTCTTTCTTTATTCTTGATTTTTTAATTGGTCATACAACGATTTATTTTCGTTATATAGTTTTACTCTTTCTTGATATCCCATTTTGTTGAATACCTCTTTTGTTATTTGATTATTTCCAGGTTGTGTTATACTTCCTGTAAAATGTGGTAAAGGTTTATCACTATCAAATAAATAATCGTGGCTTTCTTTTATAGAGTTTACTTGGTCCTCTAATCCTTCCACGATTTCAAATTTGTCATTATATTTAACCTTTTCCATATCTAGCATTTTACTTAAAATACCAGTGTCTTTTGCTTTATATTTAGATAAAGCTTTTTCTAAAGCATTTTGCTTTTTGAAAGTTTCTACTTCTTTAGAACCTTCTGCTTTTCCTCTTTCATATTCAGAAGTTTTTATAGCTTCGACGTCTACTTTTTCAAGTTCAGCTATTTTGTTGTTTTTTTCTGAAATAGCAATTTCCTTAACATTTACTTGTTCTGCTAAGTCATCAACTTTTGCTTTTAATGCTGTTGTGTCTTTTCCTGATTCAATCATTATTTTTTCGATTGCATCAGCCTCTAGTCCTAAATCTTCTAAAAATTTTCTTTTCATAATGTTTCCTTTCTCCTACTACGAACTTTTACGTGTTTTTCGTTCACGATGTAGTTATGCACTTATTCACGACTTGCATATAGTCGAATTTGAATATAAAAAATAGAAGTCCATTTTTGAACTTCTATAATTTAACTATTTAATTATTTAATGAGGATTAGGATTTGCACCTAACATAGAGTGCCAGTGTACACTCCTACGCCACTTCTGATAACGGTTACTCCTGTATTTTATTCGATTCGGATATTTCTATCACACTTAGCGTCTACCTATTCCGCCACCTCAAATATTTATATTAATCTTCTATTTTTCTTATTATTCTTTCTTCTGGAATTGGGCATATACCTGCTATATAACATTGTTCTCCACCTATACTTCCTTGTATATCAGTAATTGTTACTATACTTCCATTTGTTAACTCAACATTATCTCCTATCTTGTATTTCATTACTACTCTCCTTTCCAAAGTATTTTACACAATTAGGTGTATAATGGCATTTGCTTCCTCTTACTACTTCTAGAGTATTATTATTCTTTACCGTATATGCTTCTAAATTATCAGCAAAAGTATATGATATTTTTTGCTCTTTTAATACCTTCTCAATTTCTTCTTTGGTCCCATCAAAAAGTATTTCTAGGATATCATCTATTTCCATTATTCCACCTCCTCATATCAAAATATCTTTTTATTATTTTATTTATATATGTGTGTCTATCATAGTCACCTATATTTTTTAATTTATTATAATAATCTGTATTTGTACTTGCTATTTTAGCTTCTAGTTTTTCATGCAATAAAGAGTCTATTAAAAACTCCTTTGTGTTCTTGTCTTGTTTTCCTATTTCTATTTTGGTTATTTCTTTACATTCTCCCCAAGGATATTCAATATATTTTGTTCTTCCATTATCTCCTATTCTTGGATTATACTCTGGCTTCTTTTGAAATTTTATATTCTGTAATTCATTATTGCATATATTATCAATCTGCTCTTGTGATATAGCATACGCATTTCTTTGCGCTCTTTTTTCTTTAACTATTATATCACTTTTTTTAGTTTTTGTCATATTTTTATAGTCTTTTACATGTTCTCTTGTATATTCTCTCTTTAGTTCATTATCTTCTGTAAATGCATTTAATCTCTCTTGCCATTCTTTTGCTTTTAAACTAGCTTTCTTATAATTTTCTTCATCAATAATTTTCTTTGCAATAACTTGTTTTCTTTTCCATTTACGCACACCATTTTCAAGATATCTTTGTTGTTGTGTTTTTTTGTATTGTTCTTCATTTTCTTTATATGTAGAATCTAATTTATCTTTTTTCAATGGACCATACCACACTGTAAATAAATGCTTACAATTTATACCTACTATTCCTCGAACATCTCCATAATTGCAGTGTTCCATAAAATCTGGTAATTTTTTTTCTTCTTCTGTTGCTTTTCCATCATAGTTCCAACAGAAAAATTGTATTTCTTGCCACCAAGCATGATTTGTATAGTCTTGTCCTCCATCTCCTGTTCTTGCTCCAAAATGATTAGTAACTCTTACTATATGGTTTCCACTTTCTTTTATTACTTCTTCATTTACCTTTCCAGCAAGTCCTCTTGTAGCAACTAATAAATCTCTTCTAACTGTACCTATAATGTCATAATTCCTTTTCAAACCATTTTTATCTTGATATTCAAGTATTGATATTCCTTTTTCTCCAAGTTTATCTAAACTTTGTAATATTGCTTCTTGGTAACTATATATTCCTGAATTAGTCTTTATGTATGTTTCTGTAACAATATTTGTATATGTTTCCTTTACCTTTTCTTCTATAGTTTTATTCAAATTCAAAAAATTTTTTTCTGTTTCATTATAACTATGTTTTATTATATTTTGTATATTTATACTATTTATAATTTTTTCAGGATTTAATAATGCATTTTTTTGTGTTGCAATATTTAATTGTTCGACAGGTATTGATTCAACTCCTATTTGTCCCATGGCATCTAGTAATTCTGTTTTAGTTTTATTGATGTACTTTTCTAATAACTTTATTGTTTCATTATTAAGTCCACCCATTTCTTTTAATTTTTCAAAATACCAATAGTCTGAATTTATAAATTCTTCATTTAACTTAAAATGTTCTGCAATTTTCTTTATTAATTCGATTTCTAAATCACTATATATGGTTAAAATAGGTTTTATTGAATTTTGTATTTTATCTTCTATCATACATTATTCCTCTACAACTTCCTGTGGTAATTGTTCTTTACTTCTTTCTTTCATTTTATTTACATATTCTGTTGCTTCTTCTTCGGAGTATCCTCTTGTTTGTACAAAATACTCTATATCATCTATTAATCCAGCATTTTTTTCTATTAATGCCTGTGATTGTTTCTTTTCACTATCTACTACTATACTGTCATCCCAATCAAAGCAAATTTCTGGTTCAATATTATGTTTTATTCCATACAATGTCATTAATACATCAATTCCATAAACTAAACTTTCAAGTGCATTTTGCAAAGCTTTTTGTATATCAGAAACCGTTACATAATAATCTTGTTTACTTGATTTTATTTCGGTTGCTGTTTTTTCTACATTTTCTATTTTAGATATTACTCCAAATGCTAAACCACATTGACTTTCTGCTTGTCTTAACCATTCATTTAAGCCATTAAACAATGCTGTATCTCGTATTCCTGGGCTAAATACATTCCAAGTCTTTTCATCTCCAAAATCAATTTTTCTATAAAGTCTCTTTTTGCCTTTCGGTAATATATCATTTCCATTTTCATCTTTTTTTAACGCTGTAGCATCCACATCAATTGCAAGTTCAGAGCCCTCATATTCCCATAGTGTTCTGCTAAATTGTTTGTCTATTTCTTCCAATATATTTATAGCATTTGCAAATATCGGTGTTCCTATTGGGCTTGTATTGTCAACAGAATTAGCAATTGGTATTTTAAAATATCCACCCAATAATCTATTAACATTTTCTATTTGTAATTCTTCTTCTATTTCTTTCCACTCGGGAACTTCAAATAAACTTATCTTTTTCCCTAATGAATTTCTATTATGTATCGTACTTTTATATACTTTATTTCTAATCACCAAAGTTGTATTATTCAACTCTTGATATTCTAATCTTGTATAGATGTCATTGCCTTTTATAATTTGGTCAATAAAAATAGCTCCTAGCAATTCGCCAGAGCTATCAAATTTTACTGGAATAAACTTATCTCCTTGTATGCAACTTATTTTTATTTTCCCGTTACTAAAAAACGGCTTAAAAAACATTCCGCCTTTTGCGAGAGTATATTCTGTATTTGTTCTTATATTTTTCAAAAACCTTTGATATGTTTCATTTATTATGTCATCATCTACTTTTGACTTAAATTCTATTGTAACTGCTTTTGCAACCTTTTCGCATATTGTTTTTGCTACATTTAATGATTTAACTTCTTCACTTAACCAAGGTGCTTTATGATTATAAATATTCGAACATAATTCTATTAATCTTAATACTTCATCATTATTAGATATGTCTATATTAAAATCTTTTGCTATATCACTTGTATTAAACATTCTATTTATTGCTCCTTTTATATAATTTACTAATCTTTCAAACATTTTTTCCTCCTATTATGCTACTCTACTGTATTGTCTTAAATATCTTTCCCAACTATATTCAAATGCATCTAGTGTATCTATATCTGATGTTCCATCATCTAGCCTTTCATCTTTTCCTTGTTCTTTAGGCTTATCGTTATATACAGCATTTTCAAATGCTAGTTCCAATGTTTTACAATCTCGTGTCATAAAAAATCTACAACTTGCCATTAAACTTGTTGTACATCTAATTCTGTCTATTATTTCATTTTTGATACTGTTTCTAACAATTATATATGGATATTTATTAGATACTATCGTTTTTATCCCGTTTATTAGTGTCTGTTCTGCACTATCAGGATATATTGTACTAACTTGCCCATATTTGTTTTGCACTTTTTCTATAAATAAATCTATTGCACTATATAATTGTTGTGGAGTCATTCCTGTCGCTTCTATTCTTTCTGACATTAGTGCAGTCAATTTAGAATAATTATTCTTTAATCCACTTGCTACAAATGTATGTGCAGAACCATTTCCTCCAAAATCTATTCCTACTTGTATAAAATCATAGTCTGGTTTATCTATATAATATGCTTCTTTATTATCACTATAAACTGTATAAATAGATCCTTCAGCAGTTACCCATAATCCTAATATATTCCTTTTATAGAATACTCCTATAAACATTCTTCTATATCTTTCTTTTACTGCTTCTGATAACGTCAAATTATCATCCATTGTAAAATGTAAATATAATATATTTTTTTCTTCTGTTTTATCTACATATTCCAATTTAAACCAGTGGTTTGGATTTTTAGGATTACAGTTAAACCAAAATTTTGCACCTTCCACACTCAATCTTGCTATCCCTTGATCCACAAATGATTGTGGCATTAAAGCGACTTCATCAAAGAATATTCCCGCTAATGTCATACCTTGAATTAAATCTTGACTTGATTCATCTTTGCCTCCAAACAAATAAAAATAGTTAGTTTTTCCATTTTTACTAACTATTAATAAATTTTCACTTCTTTTATGTTCATATCTATATTTTAATGAATGCAATTGTTTCTTTAATGTATTTATAACATTTCTATTTAAGGATCCTATCGTTTTGCCACATATAGCAAAATCACATCCATCATACTTTTCCATAGCCCACATAACAAAACTTGGTGCCATACTTATGGTTTTTCCACTTCTTACTGCTCCATCTGCTATTATTCCATCTTTATCTTTCATAGGCGAATTATCATTCCACCAAGTAAAGACTTTTAATTGTTTATTAGACATTGGTTTCCATTTAAAATTTGCTTTACCCTTCTTCATTCCAAATGTCCTCCGTTTTTCCATTTAAGGCTTCTATAAATGAATTATCATTTTCATCGTCATCTTCTTTTGGTCCTAATATATCATTTAAGTCTTTCAATGCAGATGTAAGTTCTTTTAGCCCTTTTCTGTCTATAATATCTATATATGATTTTATTTCTTCCTCTTCGTTTATTGTTTCTTTACTTAGTTTACGCATATTGTAATTATATTCTACTATCTTGGTCTTTTTTTTATTTTTTGCTATATGCATGTTGAGTTCATTATTTGCTTGCACTATCTTACTTAATAAATCATTTGCTACATCTTTTACTTGTATTATCTTATTTGCTTCTTTTTCTGATTGCTTTTCTATTACCTTTTCTACTATTTTATTGCTCTTTTGTTGCTCTTTCGTTGCCTTTTTCTCTGCCCAGCCTTTCGTTTGTTTATTAGTATTTCCGGTAGATTTAATGCTTTTACTTCTTAAGAACTCTTTTACTGACTTATATTCACTTAATATATATTCTTTTTCTAACTGCTTCCAGTCATATTTCGCCACCTCACTCACCTACTTTGTTTTGTCTTTTATGTTTTTATTTATGTTCATTTTTGCCTCTCACAATATAAAATTGGTTTTCCATCTAATAAAATAGAATCTATTCCTTGTTCTATATTTACACCATTATTTCGTTCATATTGTTCTACTATTTCATGTATAATGTCATAAGAATTTGCTACTATATCTGCAACATCTTCTTCTGTGTATTGTTTTTCACAATGTGTTATATAATTGTCTATATAGCAATGTGCTAATTCATGAATTAATGTTGCTTTCTTTCTGTCTTTTGGTAAATCTTCGTCTATATATATTTTTTGTATATCACAATATGTAATACCGTAATATCTTGTATCTATTGATTTTAAGTTTTCTTCTTCATTTGCTTTTCTAATATTTTGCATATTTTTTATTGATTCTTGTGATGTCTCTGTTATTTTCCATTCTCTGTTGTTTATTTTGAATTTCATTTTCATTCTCCTTTTTTGGTCTATATCTAAAACAATAATCATAGTTCTTGCATTGCTCACATTTTCTTTTCATGCAATTTGCATAGTTAATTTTGTCTCTCATAATACACACACTTTGTACATACTATATCGTTGTTTTTGAATACTCTTATTTCACAATCAAATTTGTCTTTGTTTTTACATTTTGAACAATGCTCTTTTTTATATTTTTCTATTCTTTCTTGATTAGTCATATGTACACCTTCTTTTCTTTTATTTATAAACACTACGAAATATGTAATTTATATATAATTACAAACTAGTATAAAGTGACTTATACTTCATCTAATAGATTACTGTTGTCACTCTGCTATATATGTTTACATACTTCGTACTATTTACAAATTAATTAGAACTCGCTAGGAAAGTTCTGTGATTATTTTAAGGGTTTATTATAAATAAAGTGCAAACAGCTAATCTATATTATCAGTTACCTAGCATACTGGTAATAACGCATAATAAAAGAGCCTATCTTGTTTGATAAGCTCTCGACATTTTTTTACTTGTTTTTTATTTTGTTGTTGATTATTTTTCTAACCCATAGTATAATATTTTTGTCATTTTTATTCCTCCAATCCTTATAGAAAGGAGGTCATAAGTACAGATGAAAAATTTATTTAAAATTCTCATTAAACTTTATGTTATAAAATCTATAAAAGACATCTTGAAGATGTTTGAATAGTACATAAAGTAAAATACTAGAGTCTGCAAACTCTAGTATTTTTTTGTCATTTTTCATACAAATGAAAAATTATAAAATTCTCATTAGAAATGAGTTATTTTCGTTTCCCTCATTAATATTTCTAAGGTCCCACTTTTTTTATTTTTTGATTAGTCTTCTTTCTCATTTCTTCATGTATATTATATTATACTTTTTAAAATTTGTAAACACTTTTTACTGATTTTTCCGCATTTTAAGGTTGTCTGCGCGCTAATTGCACTTATAATAACAATTATTGTTCTAATAATTCTTTTTCATGTTAAGTTATATATTATTAAAAGAATAGACATTTAAAACATCTATTCTTATACACACAAACTTTTTATAGTTAATACTTTTGTAATCTTGGGCTTGTCCATTGCTGAACGATTACACTTTTCATTAATAATATTTTATCATTTTTTAACCGTACATTTTAATTTTTTTCTAAATATCTTTTTAATTTTATTCTTGCTTTTTCTTCTGAATTATAGTTCATTAAAAACATTATCTGTAACCACGTTTTATTATCATTATATCTATATCTTATTATATCTCTTAGTTCTGCATTTTCTACATAATTTAATTCATATTCTAGCTGGATTCTCATTTTGTCTAGTCTATATGTTTTGTCTTTTATCATCTTTTTATATTTTCTTTTTAGTCCTGCATTTTTTGGTATTTCAACACCGTTCTATTACACAATTATGTTTTATGTATGGATAGCTTGTACTACTTCCTTGTACACTATCTTTTATTACTGTGTATTCTTTATTTTCTATTTTTTTTAATCTTTGTTTTAGTCTTTCTAGTTCGTTATTGGTATTTTCTATTTTGTCTAAAAAGTCTTTATTCATTAGTGTGCCTCCTTTTTATATTTTCTCTTATTAATTCATCTTTAAAATTGTCTAGAATCTTGTATGCTTCATTTAATTGTTGTTGATTATATTTTCTCTTGTCTAAACTTATAAAGTCTATATCTTCTAATTTGTTCATTGTGTCTATTACTATGTTATATATATGATTTATTGTCATTTGTATCACTCCGATTCTTTTGCTTTATTTTCAAAATATTGTTTAATCCATTTTTTGCCACCGTAAATTGATGTAGTTAATTGTTCTGCCATTAAATCTATTACTCTTTCTTGTTTTTCTATTATAGATAATGCTGTTTCTATGTCTTGAATATTTACTATACAACAGTCATTGCTAATTGGTATGTTTTTTCCTAGATTTAATCTATATATTGCTTTTTCTTGTTCTTTTGTCATATGTTAGTCCTCCTCAAAATCTTCTAAATATACAGTTTGTCCTTTTAGTTTTATATAATATCCTTTACTGTTTTTATATATTGTTTTAAATGTAAACATATATGCTTCTTTATCATATATCACTAAATACCCATCCGTTGCGTTTTTTGCACTTATAGTTTCTATATATTTTCCCATTTGTTCTTTTTTGCCACATTCTTCTATTAAGTAATATTCATCAAAATGTGGTTTTGTTTCTATTAATTTTATTATTTCATCCATCCTAATTCCTCTACTTTCTATTTTCTAACTCTTTTACTTCTTTCTTTATTTGTTTTACTGCTTGTACTAATTCATTTATTTTAACCATTATACAAACGGTTCCGTCTATATTGTTAGTAATTGACTCTAATTTTTCTATACTATCTATATCTATTTTATCTTCTATTAGTTCAAAATCTAACATTGCATACTCACGGTCTGAAAATTCTTCATTCATAAATTTTTTATTTTTATCTTTAAAAAGCATTCCGTTGTATGTATATTGTGTATCATTTGGTGCTATTACTTTGCTTCCGTTCTTTTATCTTTCCATCTGCTATTGCTTTTAGCAGTTCATATCCTGTATATTTCATTTTATTTTCTCCCTTCTAGTAGTTCTTGTAAGGCATCATGCATCCCATATTTTGTTGCAAATAACCTTTTCCATTTTGTTTTTCCACCATATTCTTTATATCTACCATACATATTGTCTACTTTCATTATTTCTAGTTCTTCTTCTAATTCTTCTATCTTGTCTTTTACTTTTTGAATTGGAATACTATGCTGCATTATAAAATCCAAATGTTTATTATCTTGTATATGGAATTTTTTTAATTCTTCATTCTCTTTTTTCAGCTCTTTCAGTTCTTCTCTAACATCTTTATATGTTTCTTGATATTCTTTTCGATTATTTTCTAATTGATTTTTCAACCTAAAATTTTCTTTTATTTCTACTTTTAATTGTTCTGCTGTACTTAAATTTTCTTTTGACATAATTTCAGAATTTTTCTTATATATTTCATTCTCTTTTAATACTCTTTTATAATCTTTCTCTTGTTGTTCATAATAATTTATTAGTTTTCTTTTTCCATATTGGCTTAATTCATTTCTATACAATAATCTTTTTAGTTCTTCTATATCTTCTTCTATACTATTTTTCATTCTTCCTCCATTTCTAATGTGTTTAGTAACATTTAAAACTGGTTTAATATTTTTATGTAACTCATCATTATAATGCTTAAATTCTTCACTTTCTATCATATTTGAAAAGCTTGTACCAATATTTAAAATAGGTTCTTTTTCGTCATTTATCGTAACGTAACATTCTATTTTTAATATATTAACTCTATCTTCATCTCTATTTTCTTTCACTTAAAACACCTCCTAAATCTTGTCTTTTTTGATATTCTGCTATTCCTAACTCTATAATTTGATTAACTATTTCTTCATCTAAGAAGTCAATTCTTATATTTTCTTTTGGATATCTTTCTCTAAGATAATCTTTTATTACTTGTTTTGTGTGTTCATCATCTCGTTTTACTACTTCTTTTATTACTCTTTCTGAAAAAGAAAATATTTCATTCTCTGTTTTTTCTTTCACTATATACCCCCTTAATATCTCGCTAAAAATTCTTTTAATTCTTTTCTTAATGTTTCCCAATCTTCTATTTTTTCTAGCAATTTATTTAATTCATCTTTAGTTAATTTTGTGCAATCCCAGTTAGTCTCATCAAAATCATAACAACTACAATGATATCCTTCTACTAAAACAAATTCATTATATTCTGTATCAGGCATATCTTCTAGCAATAATAATCTTTCCATTTCATAATCTCTTTCACTTGTTGTTGCAAATAATACATTATGCATTTTTATATCTGTTTTATTTTTTAAATTATATTTTTCCATATCTTATTTACTCCTCTCTTAGCTTTCTGCCACACATCGGACAATAATTTATTTGAAAGAACTGACTTGGCTTATATCCATCATTGTCTAGTCCTTCTATTTCAACGTATAACATATATCCCCAAGACTTTTTTTGATTAATAATTTCCATATGCGTTTCTTCTTCATTGTCTATATCTAATATTTTTTTATTATTTATTATTTTTTCACAGTATTCACACATATCTATTCTCCTCCTAATAATTAACTCTAATTATGTAACTGTTAAATTCTGGTTGATAATCTATACTTAGTCTTAAATCTTGCATTTTATCTATTCCATATCTTTCTATTTGCATTCCACCTCTTAAATTTCCTATATGATTAGTTATTACAAATTTAACTATGTTTTCTAATTGTTCTAATATAGCTTTTTGTCCTTCTAATTCTATATTCAACCTATCATTCTTATTTCTTAATCTACTATTAGATAATTGACAAGTTTGTAATTCTTCCTGTAAATTTTTTATTTTCTTATTTAACTTTTTTACTTTTCCTTTAACACTCATCTTCTCCTCCTACTTTATAGCAATTAGCCTCAAACTGTTCTTTTGTTAGTATTTCTTCTATCGTCCAAAATTTCTTAACCTGTTCTTTTAAAATCAATAAACATTCTTCGTTGTCTATAAATTCCATAAAACTAGAATATAAACCTGTCCTTATTCTTACTATATCTTCAATTTCTATTAAGTCTATTAGTTGTTTGCTGTGTTTTACTATATATTCTAAAATCGTCCATAATCCATTATCTAACATATATACATTTTGATATAATTGTGTATCTTTATTAAATCCTATTCTTATTTCAACTACCTTTCCTATATTTCCTTTATTAGTTCTCACATATTCGTTTACTTCTATATCCATCTTACTATTGTTTCTCCTTTCCAACCTTTTTCCCATATGTACCAACAATAACAGGTTGCACTACTCATTTTTTTACTCATATCTCCATTTATGTAGCAAATTTGTCTTACACTATTTACATATACATATTTAGGAGGATATTTTTTAAATAACTCTTTTCTTGCTTGTCCTTCTAGAAACTGTATTTTTAAAAACATTATTGTATAATATCCAGGAGCTTGTATTCTTAACGCCTTTTCAACAAACTCTTTAGCATACTTGTATGGTGGATTAGTTAATATGTCTGCTTTCAAGTCATCATAAAAACATTTTTCTTTTAAAAAATCTATTTGTTCATCTCCATATCCTCTGTCTACTTTATCTGTCGAATATACATCATAATCATGTTTCTTTAATACTTCACTTAAATGTCCTTGACCACATGCACATTCCCATACTTCTTTATGTAATTTTATATTGTCCTGTTTTAATTTTTCAAAAAATATTTCTAATGCTTGAGGATCTGTTGCGTAAAAGTCATCTTTTTCTCTATCTTTATCACTATGATTGCTTGCTCCTAATGTTACAAATGTTGTTTTTTTGTTTCCTGTCCAATCTTTCACCTCTTATGTTCCTTTCATTTAATTATTCTTAATTCCAAATCTGGATAAACTTTTTCAAATATTTTATGTTTTAGTTTAAATACATCTGTCTGCATTCCTTTTACATCTTCCACTATTGTTTTATCATTTTCTATGTACTTAAAATCCGCAACATATTCTATTTTTCTAAATGTTCTTCCGTTTTTCTTAAAACTATCTTGTAGCAAAAATCTTGGTTGTAATTCTAAGTTACTTATTTCTCCTGCTTTTAGTAATAGTTTTAGTTCTTTATATCTTCTACTTTCTTGGATACTATCAAAGATGTAATCATCTACTATTACTTTTTTATTTCTGTATTTGTTCACTTTTCCTTAGCTCCTTTTCTATGTAATTTTCACATCTATATACTCCGTTTAAAGTTTTCTGATTCAAGCCTGTTACAGCCTATACATTTTACACATTTACCGTTCTAACGGTGGATAATTATATTTCATAATCTACTCCTAAACATCAAACCAGCCAAAAATTGTTGGTGTACTTTGCCCAGCAACTGCTATTGCCCATTCGTTATGCCATTCTAAATCAATAATATATTTACAAATATGTGCTAGTTTGTTTTTATTTCTTGTTTTAAATGCTATAAATAATATTTTGTTTTTTCTTCTATATTTTTTTATATATTTTTCTATTTCTTTAAGCGGTGTATCTCCATTTATAGATTGTTCCATATCTCCTAAAAATTCTTCAATTTC
>ERZ832522.4445-NODE-4445-length-13839-cov-4.766323_pt1 | contig 13839 bp, 11 predicted proteins | sample MGYA00519951_ERZ832522 | MGnify/ENA primary metagenome ERZ832522 (study PRJEB31850, sample SAMEA3708728) | human gut metagenome | biome: human gut; feature: human-associated habitat; material: faeces | place: China | collected 2014 ... | reverse complement strand
AGTACAGGCCGATGAGAATCAGAGAAACAACCATTCCCGAAACTCCGTAATAAACAAGTTTCTTGCGGCCTACCTTATCAATGATGACAAGAGCCAGAATGGTGGTCAAAGTATTGACTAGTCCTACCAGAACTTGGTAAAATGAAAGTTAACTGTTTGCATAGCTGTATTATGGTAGAAAAGTTTTATCTTTATCGCGTTAAACTAACTAATACCCCCCATTATGAGAAGAATTTTTTATTTACTTTTCCTTGTCTTATTAGGCTATTCTTTTGACGTAAAAGCTTCAGACACAGTATTTATCCATGAAACACAAATCCCGGTTTTGATAGAGCGGCAGGATAATGTTCTGTTCTATATCCGGTTGGATGCAAAGGAAAGCAAGATACTCGATGAAGTTGTTTTAGATTTCAGTAAAAGTACCAACTTAGCGGATGTTCAGGCAATCAAACTCTATTATGGAGGAACAGAGGCCTTACAAGATCAAAACAAAAATCGCTTTGCCCCTGTAGAGTACATATCCAGCCATCGACCAGGTGCGACATTGGCGGCTAATCCTTCTTATTCCATAAAATGTGCAGAGGTCGGACCATCGGAAAAAGTTGTATTAAGAGGTAATTACAATTTATTTCCAGGTGTCAACTTTTTTTGGATCAGTTTGCAGATGAAAACAGATGCCTCTTTGCATACTAAAATAGTCTCTGATTTACGTGCTGTAAAAGTGGATGGGAAAGAACTCTATTGTAAATTTATTTCTCCGAAAGATATTACTCACCGGATGGCAGTCGGAGTTCGTCATGCTGGTAATGACGGTTCTGCTTCCTTCCGTATTCCCGGATTAGTGACAACCAATAAAGGAACATTATTGGGAGTGTACGATGTCCGATATAATAGTAGTGTCGATTTACAGGAATATGTAGATGTGGGTTTGAGTCGTAGCACTGACGGAGGGAAGAGCTGGGAGAAAATGCGTCTTCCGCTTTCATTTGGTGAGTATGGCGGTTTGCCTAAAGCACAGAATGGGGTAGGAGATCCCTCTATTTTGGTAGATACTCAAACGAATACCGTCTGGGTGGTTGCCGCATGGACACATGGTATGGGTAATCAACGTGCCTGGTGGAGCTCCCATTCGGGAATGGATATAAACCATACCGCACAGCTGGTATTGGCAAAGAGTACAGACGATGGTAAAACATGGTCGAAACCGATCAATATAACAGAGCAGGTAAAAGATCCGTCCTGGTATTTTCTCCTTCAAGGACCCGGACGTGGAATAACGATGAGCGACGGCACATTAGTATTTCCAACGCAGTTTATAGACTCTACCCGTGTTCCGAATGCAGGAATCATGTATAGTAAAGACCGGGGGAAAACGTGGAAAATGCACAATATGGCACGAACAAATACAACGGAAGCACAAGTTGCGGAAATAGAACCGGGAGTATTGATGCTGAATATGCGTGACAATAGAGGAGGAAGCCGGGCTATTGCCATAACGAAAGATTTGGGAAAAACCTGGACAGAACACCCGTCTTCACGTAAGGCACTTCAGGAACCGGTATGTATGGCCAGTCTGATTCATGTCGATGCCAAGGACAACGTTTTGAATAAAGACCTCCTGTTGTTTTCAAATCCGGATACGACTAAAGGGCGCAATCATATAACAATAAAAACAAGTCTGGATAAAGGACTTACCTGGTTGCCCGAACATCAAATCATGCTCGACGAAGCAGAAGGATGGGGATATAGTTGCCTGACGATGATTGATAAAGAGACAATCGGTATTCTATATGAGAGCAGTGTGGCACACATGACTTTTCAGGCGGTGAAATTAACAGATTTGTTAGGAATGAAATGATAGATATAATAGCGGTTAAACTATCCGATATGATAAAAGAATAAAACCGTATATTTATCGTGGCGTGCAAAAACAACATATTTTGTTAAATTATCAGTGAAATTTGCTGAAAAAATAATATCTTTGAATCCGTTAATATCTAATGCCTCACTATGATGATTAATTTGATCGGAAAAAAGGCTCAAATAGCATGTGAACTACTATGCTGTTGCAGTATGGCATATGCACAGAGCAATGACAATTCCGAAGTTGTCGTTCTAAATACAGGCTGGGAGTTTTCCCAGGCAGGGACGGAGCTGTGGCGACCGGCACAGGTTCCGGGCACCGTTCATCAGGATCTTATTAACCATAAACAACTTCCCGATCCTTTTTATGGCATCAATGAACAAAAGATTCAGTGGGTGGAAAATGAAGACTGGGAATACCGGACTGCTTTTACAGTTACCCCCGAACAACTGAAACGGGATGACGCCCAATTGGTTTTTGAAGGTCTTGACACATACGCCGATGTATACCTCAATGGAGCATTGTTGCTGAAAGCCGATAACATGTTTGTCGGTTATACCATACCTGTCAAGTCCCAACTCCGTATCGGAGAAAACCTTCTTCACATCTATTTTCATTCCCCCATCCGGCAGACACTGCCTCAATATAACTCGAACGGATTCAACTATCCGGCAGACAACGACCATCACGACAAACATTTAAGCATATTCTCCCGTAAAGCCCCTTACAGTTATGGCTGGGACTGGGGAATCCGCATGGTGACCAGCGGCATCTGGCGTCCGCTGACCATCCGTTTTTATGACGCAGCTTCTATCAGTGACTATCACGTAAAGCAACTCGCACTGACCGACCAGCTCGCAAATCTGTCTAATGAATTAGAAATAAACAACATACTCCCCCGGCCACTTCAGGCAGAGGTGAGAATCAATACCTCATTCGAAGGAAGTGCAGAAAAAAGCATCAGCCAGGCAATCACCTTACAGCCCGGAATCAATCATGTTTCCATACCTTCCGAAGTGGCATCCCCCGTACGTTGGATGCCGAATGGATGGGGAAAGCCCGCCCTGTATGATTTCTCCGCTCAAATCATAGTAGAAGATAAAGTCGTAGCCGAGCAATCGCACCGGATAGGACTGCGTACTGTTCGCCTCGTTAATGAAAAAGATAAAGACGGAGAATCCTTCTATTTTGAAGTAAATGGTGTACCTATGTTTGCCAAAGGAGCCAATTACATCCCCCAGGATGCACTCTTGACTAACGTCACTACCGAACGCTACCAAACCTTATTCCGCGACATCCGCGAAGCGAACATGAATGTCATTCGTGTATGGGGAGGTGGAACGTACGAAGATGACCGTTTCTATGACCTGGCAGATGAAAACGGAATACTGGTGTGGCAAGACTTCATGTTTGCCTGCACTCCCTATCCGTCCGACCCCACCTTTCTGAAAAGGGTAGAGGCGGAAGCCTGCTATAACATCCGTCGCCTTCGCAATCATGCTTCCCTGGCGATGTGGTGCGGCAATAACGAAATACTGGAAGCCTTAAAATATTGGGGATTCAACAAGAACTTCCCGCCCGAAATCTATCAGGAAATGTTTCGAGGCTACGACAAACTGTTCCATCAGCTCCTTCCAGCCAAGGTTAAGGAACTGGATGCCGACCGTTTCTACATACACAGCTCCCCGTATTTTGCCAACTGGGGGCGTCCTGAATCCTGGGGGATAGGAGACAGCCATAACTGGGGAGTCTGGTATGGTCAAAAAACATTCGAGTCACTCGATACAGACCTGCCCCGTTTCATGAGCGAATTCGGTTTTCAGTCCTTTCCGGAAATGAAGACCATCTCCACTTTCGCCGCTCCGGAAGATTATCAGATAGAATCGGAAGTGATGAATGCTCATCAGAAAAGCAGCATCGGCAACGCCCTGATTCGTACCTACATGGAGCGCGACTATATCATCCCCGAAAAATTTGAAGACTTTGTCTATGTCGGACTAGTACTGCAAGGACAAGGAATGCGTCACGGACTGGAAGCACACCGCCGGAACCGTCCTTACTGTATGGGTACCCTGTATTGGCAACTGAATGACAGCTGGCCGGTAGTATCCTGGTCGAGCATCGACTATTACGGTAACTGGAAAGCCCTGCATTACCAAGCCAAACGAGTCTTTGCTCCAATCCTCATCAATCCTATCCGGCAGAACGACAGCCTCAATATCTACCTGATTTCCGACTGTCCGGACACCAAAGACCACCTGATGTTGGAAATGAAAGTAACAGACTTTGACGGAAAGAAACAAGGCAAGCCTATACAACTCAACACATTGACAGTTCCGGCTAACACTTCCCAATGCGTGTACCGTATAAAACCCGACACCTGGCTATCACCGGAAGAACAGCAACGCTGTTTCATGCAACTGACACTGAAAGACAAGGCAGGAAACACCCTTGCCGAAACCGTATACTTCTTTAGAAAAACAAAAGACCTGCTTCTGCCTGAAACAACCGTTTCCTGCAAGATGAAACAGAAAGACGGCATGTGTGAACTGACATTGTTTTCTCCCGCTCTTGCAAAAGATGTCTTTATTGAAATTCCTTTGCAGGGAGCCCGTTTCAGCGACAACTTTTTCGACCTTCTTCCCGGAGAACGTAAAACGGTCGTCATCACTTCTCCCCAAATAAAGAAAGGAGAGGAGCTGCCTTTGACAATCAAACATATTCGTGAAACTTATAATTAATCTATTTAATAACTTAACACTTAATTTTTTAGTTTATGAAGCAACTCTTTAAATTAACCGGATGTCTGGCACTAGCAGGACTTTTTGCCTCTTGCCAATCGGTGCAACAGGAAGCCAACTACCAGATCATCCCCATGCCACAAGAAATTGTAACCGCTCAAGGAAGTCCCTTCATCCTCAAGAGCAGTGTGAAAATTCTCTATCCGGGAGGAAACGAGAAGATGCAACGCAACGCAAAATTCCTGGCAGACTATCTGAAAACGGCTACCGGAAAAGATTTCGCTATTGAAGCCGGAACAGAAGGTAAAAACGCAATCGTACTGGCATTAGGCACGGAGAACGAAAATCCGGAATCCTACCAGATGAAAGTTACCGGTGACGGAATCACGATTACCGGTCCTACGGAAGCCGGCGTATTCTATGGCATCCAGTCCCTGCGCAAATCATTGCCTGTGGCTGTCGGTGCGGATATTGCCATGCCAGCCGTAGAAATCAATGACGCTCCCCGCTTTGGCTATCGTGGCGCGCATTTCGATACCAGCCGTCATTTCTTTACCGTGGATGAAATAAAGACCTACATCGACATGCAGGCTTTACATAACATGAACCGCCTCCACTGGCATATCACCGACGATCAAGGTTGGCGTCTGGAAATCAAAAAATACCCGAAACTGACTGAAATCGGTGCTAACAGAACAGAAACAGTCATCGGACGTAACTCCGGCGAATACGACGGCAAACCTTACGGTGGATTCTACACCCAGGAACAAGCCAAAGAAATTGTAGATTATGCAGCCGAACGCTACATCACCGTTGTTCCCGAAATCGACCTTCCGGGACACATGCAAGCTGCCCTTGCCGCTTACCCTGAACTGGGTTGTACCGGTGGCCCGTACGAAGTATGGAGACAATGGGGTATATCCGAAGATGTGCTTTGCGCCGGAAACGACCAAGTATTGAAATTCTTGGAAGATGTTTATGGTGAATTGATTGAAATCTTCCCATCACAATATATTCATGTAGGGGGCGACGAATGCCCGAAAGTAAGATGGGAAAAATGTCCGAAGTGCCAGGCACGTATCAAAGCATTGGGATTGAAGTCAGATCAGAGCCACAGCAAAGAAGAACGTTTGCAGAGCTTTGTCATCAACCATATTGAGAAATTCCTGAACGACCACGGACGTCAAATCATCGGTTGGGATGAAATCCTCGAAGGCGGACTTGCTCCGAATGCTACCGTGATGTCATGGCGTGGTGAGAAAGGTGGTATCGAAGCTGCGAAGCAGAAACACGATGTCATCATGACACCGAACACCTATCTGTATTTCGACTACTACCAAGCTAAAGACATCGAAAACGAACCGTTCGGTATCGGTGGTTATCTGCCGATGGAAAGAGTGTATAGCTACGAGCCGATGCCGGCTTCTCTTACTCCGGAAGAACAGAAATACATCAAGGGAGTGCAAGCCAACCTCTGGACAGAATACATCGCTACCTTCCCGCATGCACAATACATGGTATTGCCTCGTTGGGCTGCTTTGTGTGAAATTCAGTGGTCCAGCCCCGAAAAGAAAAACTATGCCAACTTCCTGTCCCGTCTTCCACAACTGATTAAGTGGTACGATGCAGAAGGATACAATTACGCTAAACACGTATTTGACGTACAAGCCGAGTTTGACCCGAATCCGGCAGAAGGAACAATGGACGTTACCCTGTCTACCATCGACGGTGCCCCTGTTTACTATACATTAGACGGCACAGAACCTACTGCCGCTTCCCCCGTTTACGAAGGAGTATTGAAAATCAAGGAAAATGTAACCCTGTCCGCCAAAGCCATTCGTCCCAACGGCGAAAGCAAGACAGTGACAGAGAAGATTGATTTCAGCAAATCCAGCATGAAGCCGATTGTAGCCAATCAGCCTATCAATGAACAATACCTGTTCAAAGGAGCTTCCACTTTGATAGATGGTCTGAAAGGAAATAGCAGCTATAAGTCAGGCCGTTGGATCGCTTTCAACGGAAACGACATGGATATGACTATCGACTTCCAGCAACCTACTGAAATCTCAAGCGTGGCAATCTCTACCAATGTAGCAAAAGGAGACTGGGTATTTGATGCCAGAAACCTGTCCGTAGAAACTTCAGATGATGGCAAGACCTTCAAAAAGATTGCTTCCGAAGAATATCCGGAGATGAAAGAGACAGACAAAGACGGAATCGTTGAGCACAAACTAACCTTTGCTCCTGTGACCACCCAATACGTGAGAGTCATTGCTTCACCGGAGAAATCACTTCCGGCATGGCATGGAGGAAAAGGTAAAAACGCATTTTTATTTGTAGACGAAATCAAAATTGATTAATGAATATAAGAAAAGAATACCCTAAAGTTTGTCTTTTCTTATGGATATTGGGGATGTGCTTCCATGCACATCCCATTCTGGCACAGTCCGTCATACCTGTCCCATTAAAAATGGAGCAGGGGACGGGCTCTTTTTTACTGTCAGAAAAGACTAAACTTTATACAAACCTGCAAGGTGGAGAAGCGGAACTCTGGGAGAATTACCTGAAAGCATTACCTGTTCAGCTGAAAGAAGCGAGAATGAAAGACAGGAAACAGATGCTTTTCTTATTGATAACCCCCAAGACCCCCCAATTGCCATCACCGGAAAGCTATACACTCTCCGTCACCTCTCAACGAATTGAGATCCGGGCAACTTCGGGAGCCGGATTATTCTATGGAATGCAAACCCTGTTACAGCTGATGCAACCGACAAGCACAGGCAGCTATTCCGTACCCTCTGTCGAGATAGAAGACACCCCTCGTTTTGCTTATCGCGGATTGATGCTGGACGTATCCCGTCATTTCTCTACCAAAGAGTTTATAAAGAAGCAGATAGACGCATTGGCATATTACAAAATCAACCGTTTGCACCTGCACCTGACCGATGCGGCAGGCTGGCGGCTTGAAATCAAGAAATACCCTTTACTGACCGATTTTGCAGCCTGGCGTACAGACCCCACCTGGAAGAAATGGTGGAACGGCGGACGTAAATATGTCCGTTTCGATGCTCCCGGAGCTTACGGCGGTTATTACACCCAGGATGATATTCGTGAAATCTTGGAATATGCCCGTCAGCATTATATCACGGTGATTCCCGAGATTGAGATGCCCTCCCATTCGGAAGAAGTGCTGGCAGCCTACCCGCAGTTATCCTGTTCGGGAGAACCTTACAAGAACTCCGATTTCTGTGTCGGTAATGAAGAAACTTTCACCTTTCTGGAGAATGTACTGACGGAAGTCATGGAACTTTTCCCTTCCGAATACATTCATGTAGGAGGTGATGAGGCCGGCAAATCGGCTTGGAAGACCTGTCCGAAATGTCAGAAGAGAATGAAAGACGAGCATCTGGCCAATGTAGACGAGCTGCAAAGCTATCTGATACACCGTATCGAAAAGTTCCTCAACAATCACGGACGCCGTCTCTTGGGATGGGACGAGATTCTGCAAGGAGGTATCGCGCCCAATGCAACCGTTATGTCGTGGCGTGGAGAAGAGGGTGGTATTGCTGCCGTCACCTCCGGGCATCATGCCATCATGACACCGGGTGCATACTGTTATCTGGACAGCTATCAGGACGCCCCGTACTCCCAGCCGGAAGCTATCGGTGGCTACCTGCCATTGAAGAAAGTATATGCCTACGATCCTGTCCCCGCTTCCTTAACTGCGGAGCAGGCAAAGTTAGTCTATGGTGTGCAGGGTAACCTATGGGTGGAATATATCCCCACTCCCGAACACGTGGAATATATGATTTATCCCCGTATGCTGGCATTGGCGGAAGTAGCCTGGTCGGCTCCGGAACGTAAGTCGTGGCCCGATTTCCATACCCGCGCACTGTCAGCAGTGGCCGATTTACAGAAAAAAGGATACCATCCTTTCGATTTGAGCAAAGAAATCGGCAGCCGTCCCGAATCTCTTCAACCAGTCAGCCATTTGGCGCTCGGTAAAAAAGTGACCTATAACTCCTCCTATAGCCCCCATTATCCCGCACAAGGCAACACAGCCCTGACAGACGGCATACGTGGTGACTGGACTTACGGTGATGGTTCATGGCAAGGATTTATCTCGGACAACCGTCTCGATGTGACGATTGATATGGAAAAAGAAACCCCTATCCATTCCGTCACCGCCGCTTTTATGCAAGTGGTCGGCGCGGAAGTATTCCTGCCGGAGACAGTGATTATTTCCATTTCCGATGATGGAATTAACTTCACGGAGTTGCAAAAACAACACTTTGAAGTGAGCAAAGAAACCCCTATCCGGTTTACGGATATTTCATGGCAGGGAGAAGCCAAAGGAAGATACGTACGTTACCAGGCACAGGCCGGAAGCGAATTCGGAGGTTGGATATTTACGGATGAGATAATCGTGAAATGAATTTGCGTAGAGAAGTAGTTCGTGGTAACAAAATAAAAAGGGAGTGCGAGGTGAAAAGTAAGTTCGATATATTATTTGAACAGTATTATGAGCGTCTTATCTTGTTTGCCGAGAGTTACGTGGGGGATTTGCAAACGGCGGAGGATATGGTACAAGATGTCTTTTTGGCGCTTTTTTCCCGGAAGGATTTTAATGAAGTGGCGTATACTCGTTCTTATCTTTTTAGTTGCGTGAAAAACGGGTGCGTGGATTATTTGCGCAAATTGAAGATCACGGATCCTTTGGATGTGAAGTTGTTTGATGCAGCTTATTACACGGGTGATTTTGATGTGTTGGAGCAGGAGGAATTGATTCGCCGGGTGGAGGAGGAAATCGAAAAATTGCCGGAGCAGCGACGGGATGTATTGAAAATGAATGTTTACCAGGGGATGAGCTATCCCCGGATAGCGGAAGTGACCGGGTTGTCGGTTAACACGGTGAAAACACATATGAAAAAGGCGTACCAAGATTTGAGGGAGGCTTTGTCCGGGGATCGCTTGCATTTTTTCTTATCTTTTATCTTGTTGAAAATTATATTTTTGAAAGTCTTTTTCTTTATAATAAAACACATTCAAAGAAATCATGGATTCCTTATTACAGTAAATATCTTCTAGGAAAAGAAGTAGCATTGGAAAAGGAAGGATTATTTTTAATGATGATTGAAATTATGGGAACAATTCTTTTTTATCTCTCTTTAAATGTTCAATTAGGTTCATTAGATACAATTATCTTTTTATTATTTTTAGGATGTGTTTTACTTTCTTTTATTATGAATATTTATATTTTACATCAAATTATAAAAAAGGTTTATCCTAAATATGGAGATTGGATCACTGTTTTCAATGTTTTAACATTGGGATTTTTTAGATCTATAAGTTTATTCCTTGTTAGAAATAAATAATAAAAAGACTATCTTTTTTTAAAGTTTGTGATAATATATTACACGAAATATGAGGTGATTGAGATGAAACAAGTTGTTTTAGAATTTGATGATGAAGAAATGGAATTATTAGAAGAACAATTTAAACAAATTCAAGATGTTGCTGGAATGGAAACAATTGAAGATTATATATATTATGCGACAATGTCACATTGTAAAACAATGCAAGCAGCATCAAAAATGTTTGGACAATCAGGTGATATTGAAAAACTTATGGCTGATGAAAATGTTCATGTTGGTGTTGTAAACATGCCTATTCAATTATCTAATGTAGAAGATAAAGATGAATTTAGTAGATATTTAAATGATGTTTTAAATGATGCCGTAAAAGACTTCATGAATCGTAATAATGAACCACTAAATTAAAAAAGCACGTGAGTGCTTTTTTAAATATCTTTTACTTTTTGAGAAAACTCATCAAACCAATCAGAATGATAATTTTCAACATAACCTTGATCAGATAATTGAGTCAATTCACTATCAATAGGTAATTGACCAAGTAATGGAAGTTGATAACGATCAGCCACTTCTTGACTATGACTCTTACCAAACATATAAATTTTCTTATCACAATCAGGACATTTAACATAAGACATATTTTCAACGATACCAATAATATCGACATCCATTTTTTTAGCCATATTAACAGCTTTACTTACAATCATCCCTACAAGTTCTTGAGGACTTGTCACAATGATTATACCATCTAATGGAAGTGATTGAAAAACTGTAAGTGGAACATCTCCTGTTCCTGGAGGCATATCAACAAACATATAATCAACATCTCCCCACATTACATCAGACCAGAATTGTTTGATCATTCCTGCAAGTACGGGACCACGCCAAATAACTGGTGTATCATTTGATTCTAATAATAAATTCGTAGACATAATTTTAATTCCTTGACTACTTTCAACAGGTGTGAATTCTTTACCATTAGATAAAACTTGTTTGTTTTCTACGCCAAAAATACGCCCTATAGAAGGTCCTGTAATATCACCATCTAGAATAGCTACTTTATATCCTTCTCTTTGTTTAGCAAGCGCCAATAATGAAGTTACTGAAGACTTTCCAACGCCTCCTTTACCACTTACAACACCAATCACTTTTTTTACATGAGAATGTGCATTCATTGGTGCTAAAAAATCTTTTTTTGAACATGTACTTTTACATGAATTACAATCATGATTACAATTAGCCATACTACTCTCTCCTTTAACCTCTATACATTATAACCTAAAATCAAAAAATAAAAAAACAATATGATTGACTTTATATTAAAAACTCTTAATAATTAAATCTATGGAGGAAATTTATGAAAAATTTAACTACAGGTCATTCTTTAAAACTTATCTTTTTCTTTGCTTTACCTTTAATGTTCGGTAATCTTTTACAACAACTTTATATCATGGTAGATACCATGATTGTAGGGCGTTTTGTAGGTGTTGATGCATTAGCTTCTATTGGTGGGGCAGATTGGATCAACTGGGCTATTTTAGGACTTTTAATGGGCTTTACACAAGGATTTTCAATTCGTGTATCTAATTGTTTAGGGGCTAATGATGAAAAAGGAATGGAAAAATCAATTGCGATGTCCTATCTTTCATGTTTTGTAATAGCAATTTTAGTTATCATTTTTTCACAAATAATTATCGAACCTTTATTAAAACTATTAAATACACCAAGTCATACAATTCAAGGATCTATTACCTATTTAAGAATCATGTCTGGTGGAGCTTTAATTGTAATCTTTTATAATTGTTTTTCAAGTATTTTAAGAGCTATAGGAGATAGTCGTACACCGCTTATTGCAATGGTCATTGCTGCTTGTTTAAACGTTATACTCGATTTATTATTTGTTTGTATCTTTCATCAAGGAATTGCTGGTGCAGCAATAGCAACATTGATTTCACAATTATTTGCAGCTACTTTTTGTTATTTTAAATTAAGAAAAGAATTACCCTTTAAAATTAAAAAAGAAACTTTTCAAATAGATCAAAAACTTATTTATCAACTCATTAAATTAGGTTTACCATTAGCTTTTCAAAACTTGATTATTGCTTTTGGTGGAATTGTTTTACAATCTGTAGTTAATGACTTTGGTTTCTTATTTATTGCTGGTTATACAGCAACAAATAAACTCTATGGAATATTAGAAGTTGTTGCTATATCCTTTGGTTATGCAATTACAACCTTTGTTTCACAAAACTATGGAGCTAAAAAATATCAAAGAATGAAATCCGGTGTTTTTCAAGCAAATATTTTATCTGTTTTTATTTCCATTGTTATTATGATCGTTATTCTATTCTTTGGTAAAAAAATATTATTACTTTTTATATCTACGACACCAAAACAAACACAAATTGTTTTAAAATATGCTTATGATTATTTATTTACAATGGCTGTTTGTTTACCAGTTTTATATATGTTATATTCTTATAGAAGTGCTCTTCAAGGGATGGAAAATACGATTATTCCAATGGTATCAGGAATTGTTGAGTTAATTATGAGAGTATCAGCAGCACTTATTTTACCGCATTATATGGGTGTTTATGGAATATATTTAGCAGAGGTTCTTGCTTGGATTGCTGCTGCAATCATGCTTTATATTTTTTATCATATAGATTTACATCAATTAGATAAAGGAGTTATGTAATATGGGTTGGCTTATTTTTATGTGGTTTGTCATTTTAATTGTAATGCTTATTCTTTATTTTATCATGATTGCATTTAAGGTAAGTAAGTTATATCATGATATAGAAAAAAGACAAAATGATGATTTTGAAAATATATCAAAGTTTAAAGAAAGGATGATGAAATAATGTTAGGAACATTATATGTTGTTATATCAAGTTCAAAAGAAGAAGATTATCAAAAAGTAAAAGAGGAATTATTAGAAATCTATCCTGATTTTTCAGTATCTCCTTACAAAGAATCACAAATGGAAAAAGATGCTGTTGAATTCTTTGCGACTTGTCAAATAACAAAAGAAAAAGCACAAGAAGTTTTAGGTCAATTAAATAATGATTGGGATGGAGAAGTAGATGATTGTATTGCTTATGGATTTAATACAAAAATGTTTGATTCTCTTGTCTATCATTTAAATTTTCAATTATACGATTAAAATGGATGCCATGGCATCCATTTTAATTTGTATAAATTCCTGAAACAGTAAGCGTACTAGTACCTACAGGAATAGCTAAATTAGGAATTGTAAGTGTTGTTCCAGTAACATAAGTTGTTGGATCATAGATAATAGGTGTAGGTGAATCAGGTGTTGTTAGAGAAATACTATTAATTGTATATCCTGTTGGGAAAACATCACTAAATGAAACATTTGTTGCAGTTTCATTACCATTATTGATAATTTGGAAAGTATAAACAAGTGTGTCTCCACTATAAATACTAGCTTTATTTGCTGATTTGGTAATATCTAATGATACATAATTTGCTAGTGTGACAGTTGCACTAGGATTTGGTGTGACAGCAACGATAGGACCAGTGGTTGATCCACCATTGGCTGTAATTGTTTGTGTATTTGTAAGCACATCTGGTCTTGTTGTAGGTGTCGTTGTTTCAAAAATAATAAGCACATTATCATTAGGATTTATTACATTATCAATGGTAAAAATAACTGTATTATTTGTTATTTGTACGTTTACTTCAATCGGTGTACCATTTAAATAACCTTCTACACTATTATCAATATATTGAGTGAGTCCTTTAGCTAAATCATCGACAACTGTTAAATTATAAAGTGAAGCACTTCCTGTATTTTCTACTCTTGTTACATAAGTGATTGTTTGATTAGGGGTATAAG
>ERZ832522.4439-NODE-4439-length-13852-cov-13.061245_pt1 | contig 13852 bp, 10 predicted proteins | sample MGYA00519951_ERZ832522 | MGnify/ENA primary metagenome ERZ832522 (study PRJEB31850, sample SAMEA3708728) | human gut metagenome | biome: human gut; feature: human-associated habitat; material: faeces | place: China | collected 2014 ... | reverse complement strand
GTCAAGGGGGGCGGTAGCCACCCTTGCCGCCGGAGGCTCCCCTTATTTCAACGAGTCGGCATAGATTTCGATCGTGTGCTTGACGGTCACGCTGTCGCCGTTGTGGGCGAGCATGTCGGAAAGCTGCATCATACAGGCGGGGCAGCCGGTGGCGACCACTTCCGCACCGCTGGCGACGATGTTGTCGCGTTTGCGCTGACCGATTTTGCGGGACAAATCATAGTGAGAGAGGGTGAAACTGCCGCCGCAACCGCAGCAACGGTCGGCTTCCTTCATCTCCACGAGATCGTAATCCGGGTTCATGCGGATAAGCTCACGGGGCTGCGCGCTGACGCCGAGAGAGCGGAGCAGGTGGCAGGACTCGTGATAGGTCACCTTGGTCTGGCCGTGGCGCCCGGACGCGCGGGGCTTCACCTTGAGCACATCCACGAGGAAGGCGTTGATGTCCATCGCCTTCTGGGAGAGCTCATTGATGGCGTCGCGGTACTTGTAGGGCATTTTGCCCGCCATCTTGGGCCACAGGGACCGGATGGTTTCCGTACAGGACGAGCAGGGCGTGACGATGAGATCGAAGGAGCCTTCCTTCAATACGTCCACGTTGTGCATGACCATCTTTTCGAAACCTTCAAGGTCGCCGGACGAGAGGGCGGGAATGCCGCAACAGGAATAGTTGGTAGGCAGATAGACGCCGACTTCGTGGTAGTCGAACACTTTGAGGCAGGCTTCGGAAACGTTGGTGAAGATCTTGTCGCCCATGCAGCCGGGGAAGAAGGCCACCTTGCAGCGGCTTTTCCCGGCGGGGGAGTTCACCGCGCCGATCTTGGCGCTGAGGGTCTGCTTGGCGAGGGGTTGCATGTGGCGTTCGCCGAGGAACGGACGCAGCAGCGGGGAACACGTGGCGGTGCCCTGCGCGTTGTTGTCGTCGCGCATGGCCAGCCCTTGGAAAGGAGCGCCGATCTTCAGCAGGAAACCGAACAGTTTCGGATTCGGCAACAGGGTACGGAAGATGGCCTTCTTGAGGGGCGAAAGGCCTTTATAGGCCGCAACGATGGCGCGGGCCTCCATGAAGATTTCCAGAATGGAAACGCCGGAAGGGCAGTTCGCCTGACAGGAGCCGCACAGGAGGCAACGATTGAGTTTTTCGTTGACCGCGTCCGGGTCCTCAATGAGACGGTGAGCCAATTTTTCCAGCAGCGTGAGCTTTCCGCGGGTCACGTCGGCTTCCATCATGGTTTCGCCGAAAACGGGACACACGGACTGGCACATGCCGCATTTCATGCAGGCGGCGAGCTTGTCGTCAAGCGCCATGAGGGCGTTGGCGAGAAGGGTCAGCTCATCCATGATTTAAACTCCAACCAGCTTGCTGGGGTTGAACAGGCCCTTCGGGTCGATGGCCTTGCGCAGGCGGCGCGAGTACCCGATGGTGCCGCGTGAGGTTTCCTTTTCCAGCCACTTCTGCTTGGCGGTGCCGATGCCGTGTTCGCCGGAAAGGGTGCCGCCCATTTCGATGGTGGTGTTGAAAAGTTCGTCGACGGCGCGTTCCACGCGTTCGAATTCGTCCTTGTCGCGCTTGTCGCACATGAAGGTCGGGTGCAGATTGCCGTCCCCGGCATGTCCGAAGGTGCCGACGGTGAGGTTGTACTTTTCGCCGAGGCCCTTGATGACCTTCATCATGGCCGGGATCTTGGAGCGGGGCACGGTGGCGTCTTCAAGGATGGTCGTGGGCTTGAAGCGGGCCAGGGCGGGCAGGGCCTTGCGGCGGGCTTCCCAGATCCGGTTCTTTTCCTCGGCGTCCTTGGCGACCACGATCTGCGTGGCGCCGCTCTTCTTGAGCTGTTCCTCGACGATGAGGGCTTCATCGGCGACCTGACCGGCATGGCCGTCCACTTCGATGAGGAGGATGGCCTGCGCGTCGCGGGGAAGGCCGATCTTCACGTCGTCCTCGACGAGGTTGATGGTCATGTTGTCCATGAATTCCAGCGTACAGGGCAGGATGTGGGCGGCGATGATGCGGGCCACGGCTTCGGAAGCCTTCTGCACGTTGTCGAACACGGCCATCATGGCCTTGGAGGCTTGCGGCGGGGGCACGAGTTTGAGGATGGCGCGGCTGATCATGCCGAGGGTGCCTTCGGAACCCACGAGCAGGCCGCCGAGGTTGTAGCCGGTCGCGCACTTGACGGTGCGGGAGCCGCTTTTCACCAGCTCGCCGGTGTGGTCATAGAATTCGAGGCCCATGACGTAATCTTTGGTGACGCCGTATTTCAGGCCGCGCAGGCCGCCGGCGTTTTCCGCAATGTTGCCGCCGATGGTGGAGACGGCCTGAGAACCCGGATCCGGGGGATAGAAGAGGCCCTTGGAAGCCACGGCGGCGGCGAACTGGGCCGTCACAACGCCGGGCTCGACGATGGCGAAGAGGTCTTCTTCATTGATCTCGATGATCTTGTTCAGTCCTTGCGTCAGGATGACCACGGATTTGTCGGCGTCGGGCACGGTCCCGCCGCTGAGGTTGGTCCCCGCGCCGCGGATGGTCATGGGCAGGCCGTTGGCGTAGCAGCGCTCAATGAGGGCGCCGAGCTGTTCGGTGGAGGTGGGGCGCAGGACAAGGCCGGGAACGACCGAGGGCAGCACGGCGGCATCATAGGCGTAGCTCTGCCTGTCCGCTTCGCTGGTGAAGACGTTCTCTTTGCCGATGAGGTTTTCGAATTCCTTGACGAGGGATGCGCTGGGCATGATTTCCTCCGGATCAAATGGTGAGGGGGCTGTATGTGAGGGACCGCGAGGCCCGGATACAGTTCGCACAGGAAAGACGGGGTTCTGGCGACAGCAGCTCCCGGCTGCCTCATAAGGCTCCACCGGATGTTGAAAATGGAATCCGGCGTGATATTCACCATTACTGTATGTCTGGGGGAAGGTCAAATAGTGAAGGGTTTCACGCGTAGGTTTTATCCTGTTACCGTCCCTCGTTAGGGCCGCTTGACCCCCCGCTTTCCGGCCCGTAAGACAGAAGGAAAAACGGCCCGCGCGTTCTTTTATGGCAGCCGGGCCTTCGGGAGGTTTTCGTATGTTCGCACCGCTTCCCTCTCCGGCGGAAATGTCCGGCTGGGATCGGGCCGCCATTGATTTGGGCTTGCCCGAACTGTTGCTGATGGAAAACGCCTCCCGCGAGGCCCTGCATGTGCTTTCGGCTGAAACAGGCCAGATGCCGGGCAAGCGCGTCCTGTTGTTCATGGGCGGCGGCAACAACGGCGGGGACGCCGCTTGTCTTGCCCGGCATCTGCACGACGGAGGCGCCGAGGTGCTTGTGCTGCATACCCGGCCTTTGGGGGCCTACCGGGGCGTGACGGGACAGCATGTGCGGCTGGCCCGGCGTTGCGGCGTGGCGTTTGCCCCGGCTGCGGGCTGGCCCGAAAAATACCGCAATACGCCGTGGGATGTGTATGCCGACGCTTCCGTCTGCGAGCGGGGCGGCCCGGACATCGTCGTGGACGGGATACTCGGCACGGGCTTTTCCGGCAGCCTCAGGCCGCTGGAGCTTGGGCTGGTGGCCCGGATCAACGCGCTGGCGCAACGGGCCTTCATTTTTTCTCTGGATATCCCGTCCGGCCTTTCCGGATTGACCGGGCGTCCGTGCCCCGTCGCCGTGCGCGCCCACGCCACCGTGACCTTCGAGGCGGCGAAGCCCGGCCTTGTCCTGCCGGAAGCCGCGCCGTACACGGGCAGGCTGCACATCCGGCCCATCGGCATTCCGGCCGTGGTGCGGAGGGAGCATCCCGCTTCCTATCAGATGATCACGAAAGCCATTGCCGGAGCTTTTCCGGAAGCCGCTCCGGGGTGGCACAAGGGGACCGCCGGGGCCATTTTGATCGTGGGCGGTTCGGAAGGGCTTACGGGCGCGCCGCATCTGGCCGCCCGGGCCGCCTTGCGTGCCGGAGGCGGGCTGATCAGCGTCGCCGCTCCGCACGGCTTGTGCCGGGACATCAAGGCGGACTGCCCGGACATCATGACCCGTGCCCTCGGCCCTGCGGGGAACGTGCGGTGGAGCCCGGCATTGCTTGAGGAGCTTCTGCCGTTCCTGCGCCAGTGCGGGGCGATGGCGCTGGGGCCGGGCATCGGGCGCGAACCGGAAACGGCGGCATTCGTGCAGGCCCTGTTGATGTGCCCCTCGCGCCCGTCCGCCGTGGTGGACGCGGACGCGCTGCACGCCCTCGCCATGCATCCCGAAGCGTTGTCTTCCCTGCGGGCCTGTGACGTGCTGACCCCGCATCCCGGCGAGGCCGCAACCCTGCTGCATACGACGCCCGCGCTGGTGCAGGCGGACCGCTTCGCGGCGCTGGCGGGGCTGCGGCGTCTGGCCCCTTCCGTGTGGATTCTCAAGGGCGCGGGGACGCTCATCGGCACGGAGGGCCAGCCCGTGACCATCGCCCCCTGCGCGGAGCCCAATCTGGCTGTGGGAGGTTCAGGGGATGTCCTTTCCGGTTGCCTCGGCACGCTGATGGCGCAGACCGCCGCGCATCCTTCCGAGGGCTGCGAAAGCTCCAGTTTTCTTGCCGCGTGCATGGGCGTCCACCTCCACGCGCGGGCGGGCAGGCTGCTGCGTGAGGCCTTCCCCCAGCGCGGCAACTCGGCGACGGATATTGCGGAGATGCTGCCCCGGGCGCGGATCAGGGAGGCGGCGGGCGATGGCGCGTAAGCTGTTTTGTGATCTGTGCCCGCTTACATACGAGCTTTCGCGCTGGAAGGGCATTGCGTTCCGGCATTTGCAGGATTTGCGCTGCTCCAGCCCCTTTGCCCGGTCGCGGCGGGAAGAGCCGCTTCCGGTACTGGCATATCGCCATGCCTCGCTCATCCGGCGGCGGCTCGGCAACGTGGACATGCGGCTCCAAGAAAACAAGGCCGTCAATTTGCGGCTTGCCGCGCCGAAAGTGTCGGGCGTGCTCATCAGGCCGGGCGAAGTCTTTTCGTTCTGGCGGCTCGTGGGAGCGACCTCGGCGCGGAAGGGCTACCGCGAAGGGCTCATGATCAAGCGTGGGCAGCCGTCTCAGGGCATCGGCGGCGGATTGTGCCAGTTCACCAACCTGCTGCACTGGCTGGTGCTCCATTCCCCTTTGCGTATCGTGGAGTACCACCATCATGATGGGGTTGATCTGTTCCCCGACTGCGGAAGGCAGATCCCTTTCGGGATCGGCACGTCCATTTCCTACAACTATCTGGATTACCGCTTTCAGAACCCGACGGGGACGACGTTCCAGCTTCTCGTCTGGACGACGGATACGCATCTGTGCGGAGAGCTGCGCGCCGACGCGGAGCTGGCGTTGTCATGGCACATCAGAAGCGAGGAAGAAGCCTTTGTCCGGGAAGGCGATCGGGTATACCGGAACAATGTCATCGTCCGCGAGTGCGTGGACAAGAGGAGCGGCAACCTGCTGTCGCGCGAAACCCTCAAGCGGAACCATGCGCTGGTGCTGTATGAGGTGCCGGAAGATCGGATTATGGAAGAGATCTGAGGGAAGGGCGCGGGCACCGTTTTCTCCCCCAAGCCGACTCGCGGGAAGGAAGATCGGGGGCGCATCTGTTTTGCAGGGAGACGCACAAACCGCTTTCCGGTGTCTTCCCCGGGAAAGAAGAAGCCCGGCACCATGAGGCGCCGGGCTTCTTTTATTTGCTGTCGGCTAAGCCGCGAGCGGCCTAGTTTTCGGACTCTTCAAACTTCTGCTTGAGGAGGTCGCCGAGGCTCTGGCCGGCTTCGGGGCCGGAACGGCTGTATTCGCGGGGCTTCTTGCGTTCTTCCTCGTCCTTGAGCTGCTTGATGGAGAGGCCGAGGCGGCGATCTTCAGCGCTGACGTGAATGATCTTGGCCTGGATTTCCTCGCCTTCCTTGTACAGTTCGGCGGGGGTCTTCACCTTCTTGTTGCTCAGTTCGGACACGTGGACGAGGCCTTCGATGCCTTCTTCCACTTCAACGAACAGGCCGAAATCGGTGATGTTCGTGATGATGCCCTTCACGAGGCCGCCCACGGGGTAGGCGGTGGGAACGTTGGTCCACGGATCTTCGGTCAGCTGCTTGATGCCGAGGGTGAACTTTTCGCTTTCCTGATCCACGGTCAGCACCTTGGCCTGCACGGTGTCGCCGACCTTGAAGAGCTCGTTGGGATGACGGATCTTCTTGGTCCAGCTGATGTCGGACACATGGATGAGGCCGTCGATGCCGTCTTCGATGCCGATGAACATGCCGAATTCGGTGATGTTCTTGATGACGCCTTCAAGGATGGTGCCTTCGGGGTACTTTTCGCCCACGAGTTCCCACGGATTCGGCTTGATCTGCTTCATGCCGAGGGAGATGCGCTTCTTCTCGGGATCGACGCCGAGGATGACGACTTCAACTTCGTCGCCCTGACGGACCATCTGGGAAGGATGGCGGAGCTTGCGGGTCCAGGACATTTCGGAGATGTGCACGAGGCCTTCGACGCCGGGTTCCAGCTCGACGAACGCGCCGTAATCAACAAGGTTGGTCACCTTGCCGTTGTGGCGGGAAGCTTCGGGGAAGCGGGCGGTGATGTCCTGCCACGGATCGGGCACGAGCTGCTTGAGGCCGAGGGAAACCTTCTGGTTGTCCTTGTCGAAGGAGAGCACCTTGAGTTCGAGATCCTGACCAAGCGTAACCATTTCGCGAGGATGGCGGATACGCTTCCAAGACATATCGGTGATGTGAAGGAGACCGTCGAGGCCGCCGAGGTCCACGAACACGCCGTATTCGGTGATGTTCTTGGCCTTACCGGTAACGACCTGACCTTCGGCGAGGGTCTGGAGGAGATCCTGACGCTTGGAGTCGCGTTCTTCTTCAAGCAGCACACGGCGGGACACGATGACGTTGCTGCGACGGCGGTTGATCTTCAGCACGCGGAATTCGTATTCCTGGTTCACCAGAGCGTCCATGTCCGGCACGGGGCGCAGGTCCACATGGGAACCGGGGAGGAACGCTTCCACGCCGCCCAGATCCACAGTGTAACCGCCCTTGATGCGGCGCATGATACGGCCCTTGATGACGCCGTTCTTTTCCTGCACGTCTTCGAGCTGATCGAAGAGCTGCATCCGCTTTGCTTTTTCGAAGGACAGGGTGATGGTGCCTTCCTGTTCGTTCTTGCGAGCGACGAAGACGTCCACACGGTCGCCCACCTTCACAACGAGATTGCCTTCGGCATCCCGGAATTCGGCGGTGGGGATCTGACCTTCCGATTTGAAATTCACGTCAACAAGCACATTGTCGTCATCCACGCGGACAATTTCGCCCTTGACGATGGTTCCTTCCTCGAGATCACCGAAGTCGGTGCTGAGGTAGTCTTCCAGCGCGCTTTCAAAATTAAATTCCGCGTCCATACCGTGGTTTTCCATGGTTTCCATTAAACAGCCTCCAGGCCACATCAATTTCCCGCATATTCTGCAGGTCGTCATCCATAGCAGGAATCGTTTTGTCTGGCAAGGGCTACCTTTACGTGAAGAAAAGAGCATTTCGCGGGATCGCCGCGTTTTCTGTCCGTTTATGATAAAGAGGCCGGAGAAGAAAAAAATCTGAGGGGACCTTTGAAAAAGTGCCCCCCAGCATTTTTACGGGCATTCAATCGGCAAGGATATTGTGTGTGGCGGCGCTTTCGGAGCGGCGAAGAGATGCAACAGGCATTGGAAACATCGCCCTGAAAATGGAAGAGCCGCCGTACCAACAAAGCCAGGGTGAACCCCTTTTGAAGCGATGCCTCTTTCAGCGTCAAAACGTTTTATTCCGGCTCGTACCCCGTGTCTTCCGGCAAGTCGTGGCGGGCGGACTGGCTGCGGGCAAGCTCATCGCAGCGTTCGTTCTCGACATGGCCGTTGTGCCCGCGCACCCATTCCAGCGTGACGCTGTGGCGGTCGAGCTGGACTTGCAGGCGCTCCCAGAGATCGCGGTTCTTGACCGGTTTCTTGGCGGCGGTCTTCCAGCCGTTTTTCCGCCAGCCCGCGAGCCATTTTTTTTCCACGGCATGGCGCAGGTACTGAGAGTCCGTGTACAGCGTGACCGCGCACGGCTCTTTCAACTCTTCGAGCCCCGCGATGGCCGCCATGATTTCCATACGGTTGTTCGTGGTGTGCGCGTAGCCGCCGGAGAGTTCCTTTTCATGCCCTTCGCAGCGCAGGATGCAGCCCCAGCCTCCGCGACCGGGGTTGCCGATGCATGAGCCGTCCGTAAATATCGTCACATTTCGCATAGCTTCTCTTTTTTAGGCACAAAACAGGGGACGCCGGCCGGAAAGGAAAGAATCCACCGGCCCGAACCCGCCATCGCCCCATACAAAAGTCTTTGAAAGGAAAGGGGAGGGACGTGGAGGGGAAGGAAAACGTGGGGGGGGCTCCCCCCTTCTTCAGAACGTTCTTCTTCCCCCTCCCCACATTTTATTCAAACATATCGATATTCGCCAGAGCCTGATGCATGAGGCCTTCCGGAGAATCGGCGGCGTCGAGGACGACGATGCGCTTGGTGTTGTGGGCGGCCCAGAGCTTGAACCCTTCCCGGATGCGGGTGTGGAAAGGCATCTGCTCGGCTTCGAAACGCCCCTCTTTTTCGGAGAGGCCCAGCTCCGCATTGCGGCGGCGGGCGCGTTTCAGCGCATCGGCGGGGTCCATGTCGAGCACAAAGGTCCTGTCGGGCCAGAGGCCGCCGATGGCCACATCGTTGAGCGAGCGCAGTTTTTCGATGTCGAGGCCGCGCCCGTAGCCCTGATAGACCACGGTGGAGTCCGCGTAGCGGTCGCAGAGCACCACCTCGCCGCGTTTCAGCGCCGGGCGGATGACCTCCGCGACGTGCTGCGCCCGGTCCGCGAGGAACAGGAACAGTTCCGCCTCAGGGCAGATTTCCGTTTCCGGATTCAGGAGCATCTGGCGCAACTCCCGGCCCAGCGCGCACCCGCCGGGCTCGCGCGTCACTAGCACCTCATGGTTCAGGGTGCGGAACACGTCGGCGAGGTTCTCGATGAGCGTAGTTTTGCCCGAGCCCTCAATGCCTTCTAGAGTAATGAACACTGGTTCAACCTTGGGGCTTCGGGTTCCGCCGCCGTGCGCTTTGAAGTGCGGGGCTTGCGCGATTCGGCTTCCGGGGTCTTGGGGGCCTGGAACAATTGGCGCTCCAGCGATTTCTGGTAGGGCGACCAGCCGCTTTCGCCGTCTTCGAGTTCCCCGAACAGGCTCCGGCTCTGGGTGATCTTGGCGTCGATGTTGTCCGCGTAGTGCAGGGCGAAGGCTTCGGCCGTTTGCGGCAGGCGCGGCGAACCGTATTCGTACAGCCCGTGATGGCTTAGAATGAGGTGCTGGAAATGGAGGATCAGCTCCTCGTCGAGCCCGGATTTGGCGAGATGGCGGTCAAGCTTTCCGAGGCACAGATTGATGTGCCCGACCAGCCGCCCGGCGTCGGTGTAGTCGTTGGCAAGGCCGCCGGAGAATTCCCATATTTTGCCGAGATCGTGGCAAATGGCTCCGGCGAGCAGCGTCTGGCGATCCAGATCCGGGTAATGGTCGCAGAAGCGCAGGCACAGCGTCGCCACCGAAAGCGTATGTTCAAGCAGCCCGCCGACCCATGCATGGTGTACGCTCTTGGCGGCGGGGGCGTTGAGCAGCGGGACGCGGATGGCCTCGTCCTCAAGGACGGACAGGATGAACTTGCGCCACGGCTTGTACGTGAATTCCTTGCGGCAGAGGGCTTCGAGCTCGTCAAGCATCTCCTGCGGCGGGCGGCTGCTGGAGGCCATGAAAACGGACGTATCCACCGAAGCCGTTTCTTCCGGGGAGAGCACGCGCAGCGCGTTGACATTCACCTGCAATTTGTCGCGGAAGCTTTCGGCGCGGCCTTCCACTTCGGCGATGACGCCGGAAGGGATCTCCGCAAACTGCTGGCTGAGGGGGCTCCAGATCCGGGCCTCAAGATCTCCGGAGGCGTCTTTCAGCTCAAGCCGCCAGAACGGGCCGTTCTTGGCTTGCAGCTGCGACGCCGAGCCGATGAGGTACAGCGCTCTGATTTCGTCGCCGGGAGCCACGTCTTTGGCCCACCGGCGGTCGGGCGCGGATTGTATTTTCTGCATATTCAACCTACAATAAAAAACTGTGCGATCGGCTTTCCGTGCGGAAAGCATCGCCGTACAGTCGGAATGTTTGGCGGGAGTTCACCCGTTTTCGCCTGTGTTGTCAACAGAAAGCCTGCGGGCCGTCCGGGCTCCGGCTTTCCGTCTGTTTCCTATGGGAAAACTGTTTTTGCTGTTTCGGGAGGTTGCGTGCGTATCTTGCTTTCCAACGATGACGGCATCCACTCCCCGTGTCTCCGCGCGCTGCACGACGCGCTGTGCGAGGCCGGGCATGAGCTTGACGTGGTCGCCCCGCTCACGGAGCAGTCGGGCGTGGGCTGTTCCGTCACCCTGCACAACCCCTTGCGCCTGTACCCGGTGCAAGAGCCCGGCTTCAGCGGCACGGCGGTCGCGGGAACGCCCGTGGACTGCGTGAAGCTCGCCCTGACCACGCTCCTGCCGCAGCCGCCGGATTTGGTCGTCGTGGGCATCAACAACGGCGCGAACAAGGGTGTGGACGTCTTTTACAGCGGGACCGTTGGCGCGGCGACCGAAGCCGCCCTGCGCGGGCTGCCCGCCGTGGCCTTCTCGCGTCCGCGTCCCGAGCTTGAGCCGCCGCAGGCGCTGGCCCGTCACGCCGCCTCGCTGGTGGATGCCGTGGACTGGCGCTGTTGCGCCGGGAAAGTCCTGAACGTCAACTATCCGCGCTGCCGCGTCGCCGAGATCAAGGGCATCCGGGCCGCGCGCATGGCCGAGAGCCGCTGGGCCGAGAACTACGAACGCCGCGAGGACCCCGCCGGGCGTCCCTACTGGTGGATCGCCGATTTCCTCAAGCGGGACAGCGGGGGCGACGATACGGACATCGCCCTGATGGAAGGCAACTGGGTGGCTGTCACGCCGCTTCAGGTGGATCGGACGGACCGGGAACTGCTCGGCCGCTTGCAGGAGCGGTTCGGCGTCTAGTTCCAATCCTTCGGGAAATAGGCTACAATAGGACCATCAATATGTGTGGCGGAGTCGCCGCTGCGGTCTTCCGGTGCGGGAGCCGCCTTATTTCACCATCCCAATCGCAGCCGCAAGGCTGAGGCGAGGAGCAACTATGCCGCTTACCTCTCCCAGAGCCATGTTTGAACGGGCCTACAAAGAAGGTTATGCCATCGGCGCCTTCAACGTCAACAACATGGAAATCATTCAGGGGATCATGGAGGCAGGAACCGAGGAAAAGGCCCCGCTCATCCTTCAGGTTTCCGCCGGAGCCCGCAAATATGCGGGACAGAATTATATTGTGAAGCTTATTGAGGCCGGTCTGCTGGAAGCGGATCTTCCGGTTGTGCTCCATCTGGACCACGGCGCGGATTTCGACATCTGCAAGGCCTGCGTGGACGGCGGCTTCACCTCCGTGATGATCGACGGTTCGCACCACTCCTTCGAAGACAATATCGCCGTGACCAAACGGGTCGTGGAATACGCCCACGCCCACGGCGTCTGGGTGGAAGCCGAGCTGGGCCGCCTTGCCGGGGTTGAGGAAGACGTCTCTTCCGAGCACAGCATCTATACCGATCCCGATCAGGCCGTGGAGTTCGTGGAGCGTTCCGGCTGCGACTCGCTCGCCATCGCCATCGGCACCAGCCACGGCGCGTACAAATTCAAGGGTGAAGCCAAGCTCGACTTCGAACGCCTCGAAAAGATCGGCAGCCTGATGCCCGGTTACCCGCTCGTCCTGCACGGCGCTTCCAGCGTTCCGCAGGAATTTGTGGAAATGTGCAATACCTACGGCGGGAAGGTCGCCGGGGCGGCGGGCGTGCCCGAGGAACTGCTCCGCAAGGCCGCCGGTATGGCCATCTGCAAAATCAACATCGATACGGATATCCGGCTGGCCATGACGGCCTCCATCCGCAAGCAGCTCGTCGAGCATCCTGAGGAATTCGATCCGCGCGGCTACCTGAAGCCCGCGCGGCAGGCCGTGAAGGACATGGTCCAGCACAAGATCAAGCACGTGCTGGGTTGTTCCGGCAAGGCGTAAATCAATTGTCACACGGGGGAGGTACACTGGCTTGTAACGCGGTTGCCTCCCCTTTGTTTCATACGGCGTTCCGCCTTTCCTTATGCGGACGCGCCGGCCCGGGCGTCGGGCGCATCAGGATTGTGCCGCAAACCTTTTCGCGTATCGAAGGAGTACCCCAATGGCTCGCATCGGAATCAACGGCTTCGGCCGCATCGGTCGTTATCTTGTCCGCCTTATGGCTGAGCGCAACGAATTCCCCGTGGTGATCAATGCCCGCGCGGACAACGCTTCTCTGGCCCATCTCTTCAAATACGATTCCGTCCACCACACTTTCAAGGGCACGGTGGGCCATGACGAAAACGGCATCATCATCAACGGCACACACATTGCCGTGACCCGCTGCAAGCCCAACGAATGGCAGTGGAAGGACTACGGCGTGGATCTGGTGGTGGAATCCACCGGGACCATCAAGAAGCGCGCCGGGCTCGCCGAGCACATGGCCTGCGGCGCGAAGAAGGTCATCATGAGCGCCCCTGTATCCGACGCCGACATCACCATCGTGATGGGCGTGAACGACGGCCTCTATGATCCCGCCAAGCACGACGTGGTTTCCTCCGCCTCCTGTACGACGAACTGTCTCTCCCCGGTCGCCAAGGTGCTGAACGACACCTTCGGCATCGAGCACGGCCTGATGACCACGATCCATTCCTACACCATGAGCCAGCGCATCCTCGACGGTTCCCAGAAGGATATCCGCCGCGCCCGCGCCGCCGCCATGTCGATGATCCCGACCACCACCGGCGCGGCCAAGGCCGTGGCCCTCGTGCTGCCCGAGCTCAAGGGCAAGCTGGACGGCATCGCCATCCGCGTCCCCACGCCCAACGTGTCCATCGTGGACCTGAACTGCGTCATGAAGCGCGACGTGACCGTCGATGAGGTCAATGCCGCCCTGACCGCCGCCGCGAACGACAACTTCGGCGTTTCCGACGAGCCGCTGGTGTCCATCGACTACAACGGCGACACCCACGGCGGCGTCGTCGACCTGCTTTCCACCTGGTCTACCCCTCCCCTGATAAAAGGATACATGCTTTGCCCATCAATCAAAAGTGTCAAAGTTTGCCCTTGTTTTAAAGCCTCAGCCACTCCGGCAAAAAAGTCATTGGATACCGTTATTTTTCACATACTCCGAAAATAGTTTCACAAGAAAGACGAGCCGCCGCCGCATCAGGAAGACAAGACAGATGATAAACCGGCACGTTCGAAAGTAAGTTACTCAAAGTCCCACTGATAGAGTCATACAATGCATCATCATAGGCAAAACAAGGAGGACATGAAGGGTGTAAAGCTCCATAGCCCTGAGCTATATTTAGCCGTTCTATTTTATTGAATGTAGCTTGCGACAATCGTACACAGGCTGCTAACGGATAACTCTCATTCTTGTAGCAAGGTGTCTTTCCACTCCATGGACTACCATATACCCATGGTTTTCCGTCTATGATGCGAAGAATAGGACTGTCATCATTCAGCAAAACAGCCCCCTCTATGTTTTCGCGCCACAAACGGGTGTGCGTACTTTTTCCAGTACCACTCTCTCCCAAAAAGAACACAGCTTTACCTTGATAGCAAATGGTACTGGTATGAATGGCCACTGTTTCGAAAGGAGTTGCAGCCACTCCATACGCAATCCAGCAGGCAAAGCGTAGTAATATAGGTGCAAAGTTGCCCGTAAAATAAGCAATACGGGCATCTTGTATCATCCACATACTCA
>ERZ832522.4438-NODE-4438-length-13853-cov-12.066169_pt1 | contig 13853 bp, 11 predicted proteins | sample MGYA00519951_ERZ832522 | MGnify/ENA primary metagenome ERZ832522 (study PRJEB31850, sample SAMEA3708728) | human gut metagenome | biome: human gut; feature: human-associated habitat; material: faeces | place: China | collected 2014 ... | reverse complement strand
TCTATCGCCACCTGTATCAGGCCAACCCGGACAACAACCCGGACTTTTTCTCTGTCTCCCCCCAGCACTTCCACGCCGGTCTGGCCGATGCGGACATGAAGTGCTCCCTGGCCGAGCTGGAGGATGCCCTGGCCGCCCGGGTGAAGGAGAAGGGCCCGATGCCGTCTATGTCCAACAATGACCTGGTGAAGAGCTGCCCCACCCTCTACCCCTCCCTGCTCCAGGTGGTCCACAGCGCCGGAGAGCGGGTGGCCGCCCTGCTGCCCCCCCGACAGAGCGGCAAAAAGTAAGACCGCAAGATATGCGGAGCCTGTTTTAACTTCTGGAGGATATCTATGACCGAACGAGATAAGATCAGAAATTTCAGCATCATCGCCCACATCGACCACGGCAAGTCTACCCTGTCCGACCGGCTGATCGAGCAGTGCCACGCCGTGGAGCAGCGGCAGATGGAGTCCCAGCTGCTGGACAACATGGACTTGGAAAAGGAGCGTGGCATCACCATCAAGGCCCGGGCTGTCCGGCTGGACTACCGGGCGGAGGACGGGAACACTTACGCCCTCAACCTGATCGACACCCCTGGGCATGTGGACTTCAACTATGAGGTGTCCCGCTCTCTGGCCGCCTGCGAGGGGGCGGTGCTTATTGTAGACGCTTCCCAGGGCATCGAGGCCCAGACCCTGGCCAATACTTATCTGGCTATGGAGCATGATCTGGAGATCCTGCCTGTAATCAACAAGATCGACCTGCCCGCCGCCGACCCTAAGCGGGTAAAGGAGGAGATCGAGAACATCCTGGCTCTCCCCGCCGAGGACGCTCCAGAGATCTCCGCCAAGCAGGGAATCAATATTTCCGCCGTGTTGGAGGACATTGTTCAAAATATTCCCGCTCCCCAAGGAAATCCCTCAGCCCCGCTAAAGGCCCTGATCTTCGACAGCCAATATGACCCCTATGTGGGAGTGGTGGTCTATTTCCGGGTAATGGAGGGAACACTGAAAAAGGGGATGCAGGTCAGGATGATGGCCTCCGGAGCCTCCTATCAGGTGCTGGACTGCGGCTATCTGCGCCCCCTAGGCATGGATTCCTGCCAAGAGCTGACCGCCGGCGAGGTGGGCTGGTTCACCGCCTCCATCAAGAACGTGAAGGACACTCGGGTGGGCGACACCATCACCGGGGTGGAACAGTCCGCCGCCGAGGCCCTGCCCGGCTACCGCCCCGCCCAGCCCATGGTCTACTGCGGCATCTACACCGAGGACGGCTCCAAATATCCCGACCTGCGGGACGCCCTGGAGAAGCTTCAACTCAACGACGCCTCCCTCTCCTTCGAGCCGGAGTCCTCCGTGGCCCTGGGCTTCGGCTTCCGCTGTGGCTTTTTGGGGATGCTCCACATGGAGATCATCCAGGAGCGGCTGGAGCGGGAGTTCGATCTGGACCTGGTGACCACATTACCCTCCGTTATTTATGAGGTCACCAAAACAGATGGTACTGTGGTCCGGGTGGATAATCCCCACAACTACCCCGATCCCGGCTCCATCAGCGAGGCGCGGGAGCCCTACGCCAAGGTGTCCATCATCGCGCCCCCGGACTATGTGGGCAACATCATGCCCATGTGTCAGGACCGCCGGGGCATTTTTAAGGATATGCAGTATCTGGACACCAATCTGGTGGAGCTGCACTACTCCATGCCCATCGGCGAGATCATCTACGACTTCTTCGACGCCCTGAAGGCCCGGACCAAGGGATACGCCAGCCTGGACTACGAGCTGGAGGGCTATGAAAGGAGCGACCTGGTGAAGGTGGACCTGCTCCTCAACGGGGACCAGGTAGACGCCCTGAGCTTCATCGTTCACCGGGAAAAGGCGTACGGCCGGGCCCGGAAGATCTGCGAAAAGCTGAAGGAGAACATTCCCCGCCAGCTGTTTGAGGTCCCGGTCCAGGCAGCCATCGGCGGCAAGATCATCGCCCGGGAGACCGTCAAGGCCATGCGAAAGGACGTGCTGGCCAAGTGCTACGGCGGCGACATCACCCGAAAGAAGAAGCTGCTGGAGAAGCAGAAGGAAGGCAAGAAGAAAATGCGTACCCTGGGTACTGTGCAACTGCCCACCGAAGCCTTTATGGCAGTTCTCAAGCTGGACGAAGAGTAACGGCATTTTCTTCTGCCTTCCACCCCGCACGGCGGGGCGGCGCATTGCGACGTACAAGCGTTTTGCCAAAGGCAAAACCTTGGCGCAGGGCGAATTCACTTCGCCCGAGCATTTGGATCCACTTTGGGACCCCCGGCAAACTTGTTTGCCGGGGAGCAGGCAAGAAGAAAATGCGTACCCTGGGCACCGTCCAGCTGCCCACCGAAGCCTTCATGGCCGTTCTTAAGCTGGAGTGAGCCGCCGCAGGCGGCCCCAAACGGCAGCCCAGCGCAGCGGGTGCCGTTTGGAGAGGAGAAGCAAGGGAGCAGTCGAGGAATGCCCGCCCCAGGCGTTCCGAGATACGGCGGACTTTGCTTCGACGATATGGGGCTTCCGCCCGATAAGCTTCTCAAAATAAGAAATAAAAGTTGTCGGGAGCCTCTTGATCAGAGGTTCCCGACAACTTTTTAAGGTGTTCTTTCCCTGCCCTGGACTGCGCCTCACAATTTGCGGCAGCTCCTTCAATCAGGCAGCTCCACCCGCACGCCGCACACCAGGATGTAGTCCACCTGCCTGGGGTCAATGACCTGCGGGGCAACATCATACCTTTGTTCCGCATACCGGAACTTCTTTTCCACATAGGGCGCCCCCTGATAGGTGTCGCTGCTCACCCCGTCCTGACAGCTGGAACCGCCGCCGGTTTCGGGGGGCTCCAGAGTGGTCCCGTCCTTCAGAACCAGAACGGTCTCCAGCTCCCTCCAGCACTCCGTCCACTGGGCGGGATCTGTGGGGGAGGGCGGCGTCAAGCCGGCCTGTTTCGCCGCTGCCCTCCCGTGGTGGTCATAGCAGGCCCCGCCCTCGATCCGCACTGTGGTGGTCAGGGGGGTGATCTCCAGCCTGGTGAGGGTGGCGGTGCCGTCCAGGTAGGGGACCTCGATCTGCGGTGCGCACTGTACGCTCTGGTCGGGGATGTCCAGGCGCACATCGGAAAACTGCCACACATGGTCCCGGACGGCCTGGGTCAGCTGGGTGTCCTCATACCGGACCGCCTGGTCCGTCCCCGGGTCGGTAAACCACACATCCCGAAGGGGACCGATGGAGAAGTCCCACTGCCCGCCCGCCAGCTGCTGGGCGGAGTAAACATCCATCTCGAAACAGAAGGACAGGCGGTTGTCGCCAGGCTCCGGGTCCTCCACCTCCAGCACCTGCCACCCCCAGGACCCGGCCGGGTCCTCCCGCTCCGGCTTGATCTTGGCGTCCAGGTCGAAATAGCCGCTGTCATACCCCAGGGCCGCCGCATCCCCCAAAGCCGTCCCCTCCGGGGCGGTCACCTCCACCCACACATAGCTGTTGGCGTTGTCCCCCACGCAGTCGGTGAGGGCAACCGTCCAGCCGTTCCAACTTTCGCTGCGGTCCAGCCGGTAGATGCCATTCTCCAGAGCGCTCTGATCCTCGGGGGTCCGGGCCTCAAAATAGCCTAGCAGGCCGCCCCCCACTGTGGCCGCCAGGGCCCCCATGGTCAGCGCGGCCGCCGCCCCAGCCCCGATCAGAAGCCGGTGCCCGGTATGACGGATGATACGTTTTGTTGGCTCCTTCATACGCTCCTCCTGTTCTGCCGCCTGCCGCAGGCGGTCTGTCAGCTGTTCCTTTTCTTCCGATGTGAAGGCAAAGTGATCAAAGGAATGGTTCAAGTCAGCCATCATACACCTCCAATTCTGACCGCAGCCGCTTTCTGGCCCGGCTCAGCCGCTGGCGGGCGGCGGCGTAGGAGCAACCGCACATCCCGGCGGCCTCCTCCAGGCCGTAGCCCTCGCAATAAAACAGATAGACCAGGATCCGCTCCCGGTCCGGGAGGCGCTCCACCGCCTGCCAGACCTCATGGAGCTCCCCGGGTGCGGGGGCGGCCACCCGCTCTGCCGCCTCCAGAGGCGCAGTACGCCGAACATGACTGCTTTTCAACAGATCCTTGCTGGCGTTGATGGCACAGCGCAGGATGAAAGCCCGCTCGTGCGCCGGACTTTGAAAGGCCCGCTCCCCCTCCAGCAGGGTGAGGAAAATGTCCTGGCAGATATCCTGAGCGTCAGCGCGTCCCAGGGAATACGCAACGCACACCCTCAGAATCGGATCGGCGTACTCCCGGATGAAGCGCTCTGCCTGATCCGGCCGGCTCCAGGCCGTCATGGCCTCGCCCCCTTTCACCTGATATACGACCGGGCAGCCCGATTTGTGACCAATGGGTAAAAAATGCGGCGGGAAGGTTAAACCTTCCCGCCGCATCCATGTTTTGGGGTACAATTATGAGGCTTAGAACTCCGCGTTGCCCACGGTCCGGGGGTGGGGCAGGGTATCGCGGATGTTGTTCACGCCGGTGAGGTACATGACCATGCGCTCGAAGCCCATGCCGTAGCCGGCGTGGCGGCAGGTGCCGTACTTGCGCAGGTCGCAGTACCACCAGTAGTCCTCCGGGGCCATGCCCAGCTCTTTGATGCGGGCCTCCAGCACCTCCAGCCGCTCCTCACGCTGGGAGCCGCCGATGAGCTCGCCAATGCCGGGGACCAGGCAGTCGGCGGCGGCCACGGTCTTGCCGTCGTCGTTGAGGCGCATATAGAAGGCCTTGATCTCCTTGGGGTAGTCGGTGACGAACACTGGGCGCTTGTACACCTGCTCGGTGAGGTAGCGCTCATGCTCCGTCTGAAGGTCGCAGCCCCAGTACACCTTGAAGTCAAATTTGTCGTTGTTCTTCTCCAGAATCTCCACCGCGTCGGTGTAGCTCACCCGGGCAAAGTCGGAGGAGGCCACGTGCTCCAGCCGCTCTTTCAGGCCCTTATCCACAAAGGAGTTGAAGAAGCTGATCTCGTCGGGGCACTTTTCCAGCACCGTGCGGATCACATATTTGATCATGGCCTCGGCGTTGTCCATATAGTCGCCCAAGTCCGCGAAGGCCATCTCAGGCTCGATCATCCAGAACTCGGCGGCGTGGCGCTGGGTGTTGGAGTTCTCCGCCCGGAAGGTGGGGCCGAAGGTGTACACATTGCCGAAGGCCATGGCGAAGTTCTCCGCGTTGAGCTGGCCGGAGACGGTCAGGCTGGCCCGTTTGCCAAAGAAGTCCTTGGAGTAGTCCACAGTGCCGTCCTCGTTCTTGGGCACGTTCTCCAGATCCAGGGTGGTCACTTGGAACATCTCGCCGGCGCCCTCGCAGTCGCTGGCGGTGATGATGGGCGTGTGGACATAGACGAAGCCCCGGTCCTGGAAGAAGCAGTGGATGGCGTGGGCAGCCACGCTCCGCACCCGAAAGGCGGCGGAAAACAGGTTGGTCCGGGGGCGCAGATGCTGGATGGTGCGCAGGAACTCCACCCCGTGGCGCTTCTTCTGGAGGGGGTAGTCCGGGGCGGAGGGGCCCTCCACCGCGATGGAGGAGGCCTTTACCTCCAGGGGCTGCTTGGCCCCGGGGGTCAGGACCACCTGGCCCACGACCACAAGGGCCGCGCCCACGTTCTGTCCGGCGATCTCCTTATAATTCTCCAGCACATTGGCGTCCATGACGACCTGCAGGTTCTTAAAGCAGGAGCCGTCGTTGAGCTCGATGAAGCCGAAGGTCTTCATGTCCCGGATGGTGCGGGCCCAGCCGCAGACGGTGACCGTCTGGCCGCCCAGCGCCTCCTGATCCGCGAAGATCGCGGCAATAGTGGTGCGGTCCATAGTAGTTCTCTCCATTCCTCAGAGTATTTTCAGTATATTTGATATCGCTCTGTACTGTGTCTCCAGCGGCGCTCGGGATCTGCTCCCCACAGGGAAGCACTGACGGAGCCTGACCGGAATTTGAAAAAGCCTGTCCAAGTTTTCTGGACAGGCTTTTATTATAATGCGTTTTCCCCTATTTTACAAGGGTCTGCCCTCATTTCTCCCCAGTTTCTCCCGGAATTTCCTCTACTCCCGTTTTTCCAGCCGGATCACCAGGGCGGTGCTGTCATCAGTGGCCCCCTGTGGACTGTGGGTAATCAGATCCCGAGCCAGTTCCTTGGGACTGCCCTGGTCAAATTTGACCAGCCGCTCCCGGAGCCAGCTGTCATCCTCCGTACCCGTCACCCCGTCGCTCACCAGAAGCACACAGTCCCCAGGGGACAGGTGAATAGGAAAGCGGTCGGGGGCGCTCCGCTCCTCCGCCGCCAGCCCCGCCGGGAGGGAAGCCCCGGAGATCCTCCGCACAGTCCCGCCCTTTCGCACATAGGTAGGGGCCGCCCCCAGCTTAAACACCACTCCATCCCCGGTGAACAGATCCACCTGAAGCAGATCCACCGTGGTGAAGCCTCCGGCCTCCTCCCCCCGGAGGGCCAGGGCGGAGTTGAGCGTGACCAGGGCGTGCTCCGTCTCCACGCCGGCCTGGAGGAACTGCTCCAGCAACCGCAGCGCCAGACTGCTCTCCCGGTTGGCCTGGGGGCCGCTTCCCATTCCATCGCACAGAAGGACATACAGGGTACCGTCCCCCCGCTTGAAATAGGTGCCCGCGTCCCCGCTCACCGTCTCCCCATCCTTCTTCCGGGCGGCGATCCCGGCCACCGCCATCAGGGGCTCCTGCTGGATCAGCGTCAGGTGGTCCCCATCCTGGTCCTCCAGGCGCATGGGCGCCTCCATCAGGCCGGCCAGCTCCGCCAGTTCCTCCGGGGCGGCCAGAAGGGGGCAGTCCGGGCCCTCCAGCTCGATCCTCAACCGCCCCCGCCCGTCCCGGAACACACCGCCCCGCACCCGGTCCCCCATCCCTGCCAGCCGCTGCCGCAGACGCCGGTCGGCTGCCGGGTCCGGGATCAGTTCCTCCCCCAGTTCGGCGGCAGCAGCCCCCAGCAGGGCGGAGAGCTGACCGTACTGGCGGCACACCGCAGCCCGGCTGTCCTGGATTCGGCTGTTGTACTGACGGCGGTAGAGCAGGGCAGTGAGCTCCTCATTCACCGCAGCCAGGAACGCCCGGAAATGGAGACACCGGCTGGAAAAATAGCCGGGGAAATCCTCCGCCTCCCCACGCCCCCGGTCCAGCATGGCCTGGGTGGCGTCGTTCAGTGCGTTGAAGGTGGTCACATAGTCCCGCTCCCAGCAGCTGGAGCGCAGCGTACAGCCCCGGCACACCCGGCAGGCCGCCCGGTCAAATACCGTAGCCATGTCGTTATCGTTCCTGGGCGGACAAAAGGAGGCCCGCATGGTGTCGTACAAGGTACGGAAGGCCTGGGCGGTGGCCTCCAGCCGCTGTTTGACCCGGGCCTGGGCCCTCTGATCGGCGGAGACGCTTCCCTCCGGAGCCAGCCAGCTCCCCAGCCGCCGCAGAGGGCGCTCCGGCAGCAGGAGGAACGCGGCAGCGCCCAGAAGCGCCTCATACAGCACGGACAGGGGCAGACCACGGTCCCAGGTCCACAGCACCGCCCCTCCGTTGGCCAGCAGATAGACCCCGGCGGCCCGCAGCCTCCCTTTCCCCCGGACGGCCCCGGCGGCCAGACCGGACAGCCCGAAGGCCATGGCATACAGCGGGACCCCATTGGCCGCCAGATCCATGGACAGACCGGCGGCCATGCCCAGCACCGCCCCTGCGGCGATCCCACCCTGCCAGGCCGCCGCCAGCACCGCCGCCACCGCCAAAGCCCGCCCCAGGGAGATGTCCTTGACCAGATACAGGCCGGACAGGGACATCAGCACGGTGCACAGCAGCACCGTCAGGCTGGCCCGCCTCGCGGGGGAAAGCAGCTCCACCCCCCGGCCCGCCCGCATGGGGAGCAGCAGCTGCCGGTAGCACCAGCCGGATGCCACAATCAGGACCAACTCAGTCAGGAAATAGATTACGTCCACCGTCCGCCAGCCTCCCTCGGACAGGTAGATGAAGCCGGTGCAGCTATTGATGAACCCGGCGACCAGAGGCATGGCCCAGGGCCTTCGGAGGAGTTTCCAGTCATAGAAGGCGAAGCCCACCGCAAAGGTCAAGATGGCTGCGGCGGCATACCGCAGCCCGTCCGCAAAGCCCAGCAGCACCATATAGCCGAAGCAGGCCCCCACCAGCGCCGCCGCACCGCACACGCCGGAGCCCGCCGCCCCAACCAGCGCCACTCCAAAGGGAGCGTAGTCCCCAAACACCGACGCACCGGCCAGCACCGCCGCCAGAAGAAAATGGATGGCTGTATCCGCAAAGCGCATCAGGGCGGTTGCATCCACGCTCACCTTCTCCCCCGTTCCCCGCTGTCTCCGCAGCCTGTTCCACCTGGTTTGCACCGTCTCCTTGGCCTGCATACGCCGCTCCTCCTTTGTTCCGGCAGGCCTCCGTCGGCCCGCACGGCTGTGTAGGAGTCATTATATTCCCATCATGTGGAAAAACAATGTCAAAAGCAGGGTTTGTGCAAAAAAGACACCCTTCGCCGAAAAAGCTGACAGTCACAGTCCTGAGCGGCGGTCGGGAAAGCAAGACGGTGTCTGCTCCAACTCACAAAGAGCGGTTTAACTTGATCGTTCTGTACAATAAAAAACCGCCGCAAAGCGGCGGACTCGAACCAGACTCCAGCAGCAACGGATTTGGTTTGGAGAGGAGGAGCAGCTGCGTGAGCGCGCTCTGATTTATAGAATAAGTCGGAGCAAGCGATACATAGCTTACTCCGACGTGGCACGCCAGAAGGGAATCGAACCCCCAGCCTCACCCTTAGGAGTATGGCTTACCATGTGATACACGGTTCGGATGTAACTTCCAATATCATCCCTTACGCAGAATGACTTGTAGTAAACGAACTTTATGATGCAAAACACCTATTCTGACGCAGTTTTATGTGTCCGTTGGGTGGTCCTATTAGCAAATTCTTAGCAAGAGGACACCCAGCCAAAGCCGATTGCTACTGCCATTCTTCACTCCCTTAGTCAAAATGACAAGGCAAATACATGGAGGTTACTATGGACAAGAAAGAGAAAAAGTCACTGCCGGAACCGCGCACATACACCGTGGAACAGATCGCGGCCATGCTCAACATCGGCCGCACAACCGCATATCAGCTCGTCAAGCAGGAGGAGTTCAGGATCGTCCGCATAGGAAATGCGATCCGCGTTTCCAAGAAATCTTTTGACGAGTGGCTGGAAAGTTTGGAATTGTGAATATCGCAAGAAACGCCGTAGGCTCAAAAGACCTATGGCGTTTTTTTATACCCATTTTGAAGGAGGCTGGCAATGAAACTGACAGAAGCAGAAATGAGGATGGTGATGTATGGTATTCATGCTTCACCCCCTCTCCTATGGTTTTCCAATTCCAATTTTAAATGTTGAATATGCAGTATCCTTGCTTATTCCCTCAAATTCCCCTGCAAATCCTTATTGTTCTCCAACCATTGACTTTCCCTCTGCTCGTTGATAAAATCATTTATGGATAGAGTCAAAAATCATAAAAAGTCACACAAACTGCTATGGAACTTTTATGGGTAATTTATACCCTTATGAACCGTGGCAGTTTTTTTATTGCTTCTGTTCCAACTGTAATGTCAGTTTTCTAATGTTACCTGTAACAAGGGCGGCAACGCCCTACTGTGTTGCAAACCGCTCGCCTATGCTCACGCAACACGCAAATTCCCTACGGGTAATTTGCAGAAGAATAGCAAGCACTGCCTGTGTTCCCTCACAGGCACCATTTTCCCAAGTTTCTTCCAATCGGAAACTTGAGCAAACTGGCTTGCATGGGGCATATCCCCCTGACCCCCTAAAAACAAACCGCCGGATACGGCATACTAAAAATCTTTTATATAAATAAAGAAAGGACTGATACTGCAATGGCGAACCGAGAAAGACAGAATGAGCTTAAAATCTATCTCAGCGATGACGAACAATATATCTTAGAACAGAAATGGAAAATCTCTGGTATGAAAAGTAAATCTGCATTTATCCGTCATCTGATTTTGTATGGTTATGTCTATGATGTAAATTACGAACATCTACGGGAATACAACACCACACTCTCCCGTATCAGCAACACTCTAAACCAGATAGCCAAACGGATGAATGCTACTGGTAATGTCTATAAATCTGATGTAAATGAAGTAAAGGAGCTGATGAAACAAGTATGGCAATCACAAAAATCCATGCTATCCAAGCAACCGTCCATAAAGCAGTAAACTATATATGCAATTCCGAAAAAACGGATGAAAGTATCCTCATTTCTTCCTTTGGATGCAGTCCTGAAACCGCTGCCTTTGACTTCAAATTTGCCCTGTCAAAGACCAATCAGGCAGACCCTAACAAAGCCTTTCATCTGATCCAATCTTTTGCACCTGGGGAGGTATCTTATAAGGAAGCACATCAAATTGGTGTGGAACTTGCCGACAAACTGCTAGAGGGGAAATATTCTTATATTGTTTCCACTCATATTGATAAAGGTCATGTTCATAACCACATTATTTTTTGTGCAGCGGATAATGTAAATCATGAGAAATATCATGACTGCAAACGAACCTATTACCATATTCGTCGCCTTAGCGACGAGTTGTGTTCTGAGCATCAGTTATCTGTCATTTCTCCTACAAACCAGTGCGGCAAAAGTTATAAAGAGTGGGCAGCTAACAGGAGTGGCACTTCTTGGAAAACCAAGCTTAAACAGGATATTGATGAAGCAATCCAAAATACCAACACCTATGAAGATTGCATCGAACTGATACGGGCAAAAGGTTATGAAATTAAAGGCGATACAATTGGCAAGAACGTCTTAAAATACATTTCCTTTCGTTCCCTTGATCGGGATCATTTTATCCGTGGCAGCATGAAATCTTTAGGTGCGGAATACACCAAAGAACGGATTAAGGAACGAGTGGAAGCAAAGGCTTTGGCACAGACGCAAAAACGTGTCCCATTCCCTGTCCGGAAGAAAACACCTGTCAAGGACTACTCTTCCCGAACGCTTATTGATACCTCGGAAGAAAGGTTCACACAAAGTCCCGGTTTACAGCATTGGGCAACGATTGAAAATCTTAAAATTGCCGCCAGCAGTTACAGTAAAGCAGGTTCTATCATTGAGCTTGAAAAGCAGATTGAAAGCAAGTCCATTCTTGTAAAAACCGTAAGGAACAGTCTTGTGGAAACAGAACGCCAGTTAAAGGATTTAGGGCAGATATTGAAGTATGCTGAGCAATATCAGACCAATCATATCTATCACATCCGCTACCGGAAATCGAAAAATCCGGATGCTTATCTCCGACACCATGAAACAGAACTTCTGCTCCATGACGGTGCGGAAAATATGCTGAAACGCTTCGGAATCAACTTAAAGCAGCTTGACGTCGATAAACTCCGTAGCGATTATCATGCTCTGTATACAAAAAAGAATGCCTTGCAGAAGACCTATAAATCTACCGAAAAAGACATTCAATCCCTCAATCGGAAATTAGATAATTTGAACCAGTACCTTGACCGGATTCCGAAACAAGAACAGACCACAGACCGCAAATCAGACAAAGACTTTACCTCACTCTAATTTCCCCACAAAAAAAGATGTATCGCATTGAGGTTTTTTACCTCTTTACGATACACCTTGATGTGTAATAAGATACTATATCAAGACTTTTCACTATTCTTTTCCTCTGTATCTTTTCATATTTTGTTCTCATGTATTACACTCCATATCTATACTGTATTTTATTGCAATTCACTCGTTTTGATAGGTATTGTAAACTACTATTGAGGTGAATTATAATGCAGGATAATATGAAACAGATTCTTGCGATTGCAGTTCGGGAAGCTCGTACCGAACTTGGACTTTCGCAAGAAAAACTGGCTGAAGTTCTTAATATGGATACACGAACAATACTCAACATTGAAGCTGGGCGTGGAAATCCTAAATTTGAAAAACTGTGCCCTCTAATTACATATCTGAAGATACCGGCAGATAGGATTTTCTATCCAACTGCTGCAAAACAGAAGGCGAATCTTCAAAAGCTACAAACATTGCTAAATGATTGCAGCGAACAAGAAGCTGAAAATTTATTACCTATGGTGCGTTATATGATCAACCTGTTGCGTAAACACGACCAGTAATCTCTTATAAGTCTATTTGATTTTACCGCTTCTAAGCATATGCTTTATTCAAACTACCGCTCTAACATATATAACTACTCTAAAAAACTAAAAAAGGATATCCTTTTGCTCTCCAGTCCATCATACCGGAGAGCGAAAGTTTATCCCTTTCCGCTTGTTATCCATGTTCATTAATTTCCTACAATAAAAGCACCCGTATCTTTATCCTATTTTGCTATTATCATTTCCCCATATTTCTATGCAATACATTATCTATTTCGCTAAGTTCAGGCATGGAATATATTGCCCCTTTTCTTGTGGTTACAATGGATGCTGCTGCATTCGCTTTTAACAGCATACTTTTTATCTGCTGATCTGAAAGATTTTCCAATCCGTACTTTAAAACCTCTCCTAATATACAGCCACAAAATGTATCTCCTGCTCCTGTGGTATCAATCGTATATTCGCTTAAAAATGGTTCTGCAAAAACTTTACAATTTTTGTAATAAGAAACACTTCCTTCTTTTCCAAGCGTAACATTGATCAAGGTAATCTCTGCTTTTTCTTTTATAATATTAACGCCCTTATCAATATCATCTTCTCCAGTAAGCCACCTAATTTCATTATCTGCTATCTTCAAAATATCACACTGCTCAATTCCATACCAGATTGCCGATGCCGCTTCATCAAGATTACTCCAAAGAGACTCTCGTAAATTAGGATCAAATGATATTATTTTCCCCGCCTTTTTGGTATATTCCACAGCTTTCTTTGTCGCTGTTTTCGCCGGATCTGCTGTCATTGATAATGAACCAAAATGAAAAATTTTACAATTACTATTAGAAGTGGGATGATATAATAAGTACAATGAAATTAGTTGATGATAATTTGGAAATAATGAGGGCTCTGGAATTATTAGAGGGAAATGCATCTGTTACAGCAAAGCAAATGGCAGGGCAAATGAATGTAAGTACGAGAAAGGTAAGTTGAATTATAAAAGAACGAGGAAAAGAAAAATGGCAAACTTAAGATTAAAGAAATTGATACTGGAAGTTGTCGATAACCAGTTAAAGGACAATGATCCTCCTGTGACGAGAGAATCCTACAACAGGCTGATTGATGCAGGATATTCTGCGAGAGAGGCGAAAGAAAAAATAGGTGCGATTGTAATAGAAGAAATTTATGATGTAATGAAAGAAAATCAGCCCTATGATGAAAAAAGATATACGCAGGCGTTACGGAACATGGTACAGCAGTGTATAGACTATGAAGATACACATGAAATTCTGACAGAATGGAACAAATGGGATAATCTGGTTCAGGAAGGATATGGGACCCTCGTTGATCAAAATTTCGAAAAAATGATTCCGTTATGGTGGAAAACATGGGAAATTTTTCAGAAAATTGTTAAAACGGCAGAATATAAAATAGGCATTAGTGGACTTATGGAATCTCAGGACTATGAATATCCAATAGATGCATGGCTGCAGGATATGGAAATGGAACTGGGAAATGCAGGTGAACACGAAAAGCGTGTAGAATTTTGCCGGAGAATCCTGGAAATGCTGGACAGGAGCTTTGATGATGGCAGTAATTTTAAATCCGCAATCGGGGAAGAGTTATATGCAGAAGGAAAAGCGGAACAGGGGAGAACGTGGTTTGAAGACTGGCTAAAGGAGGAACCGCATAACCAGAATGCTCTGAATGTCTGGAGCTGGTGTA
>ERZ832522.4421-NODE-4421-length-13895-cov-12.674566_pt1 | contig 13895 bp, 10 predicted proteins | sample MGYA00519951_ERZ832522 | MGnify/ENA primary metagenome ERZ832522 (study PRJEB31850, sample SAMEA3708728) | human gut metagenome | biome: human gut; feature: human-associated habitat; material: faeces | place: China | collected 2014 ... | reverse complement strand
GAAATCATTTTAAGAATATTGTAAATGGACTTTGAGGAGGGGCGTTATGGAACAATTAAAAGAATTGCTGTTTCAGCTTTGCAGTGCGGCAGGTACACCGGGTGACGAACATGTTGCAGCACAGCAGGCAAAAAAAGCATTGGAACCATATTGTGCAGATGTAACAATAGACCATATGGGGAATGTGATTGGTTTTATGGGAGATAAGAATGCAGAGCGTCAAGTGATGTTAGACGCCCATATAGACCAAATCGGGATGATTGTAACACAGATTGATGAAGACGGTTTTTTGCGTGTTGCACCATGCGGCGGTGTAGACCGTCGTGTACTTCCGGGCGCTCCCGTAACAGTATATGGTCATGAAACGCTAACCGGAATTGTAAGTTGTCTGCCGCCTCATTTGGTAGAAGATGACGGCAATAAAGTAAAACCGATTGATAAAATGGCGGTGGATTTAGGTTTGACCAAAGAAGAAGCAGAACAAAAGGTATCTTTGGGTGACCGCATTATCATCAACGGTGAACCGCGTACATTGCTGAATCATCGCGTGTCATCTGCTGCACTGGACGACCGCGCCGGTTGTGCGGCTTTGATTCGCTGTGCACAATTATTGCATGATAAACCATTAAAATGTGGGCTAACCATATTGCTCAGTACCAGAGAAGAAACCGGCAGCCAAGGTGCAAAAACAGGCGCATTCCGTAAAGGCCGAGGCTTACGCGGTAAAGCGGACGGCAGCCAGGACGGCGGGCTTGCCATCGGGCTTTTTGATGGCGATGCGGACGGTATCGCCGTCCTGCTTCTGGTAGACCGAGAGCGTCTCGCCCTCCAGGCACGGCGCGGAATAGTGCGCCTCAATGGAAGCGATGGTCCCGCTTGCGATCTGCTTTGCGGAGAAGCAGTCGAGCAGCACGCGGATGTACGCGACGTTATTCATGTGCCGGCCAAAGTCAATGTCCGTCGGACGGACGGTGTAATTCCGGGCAAAATCCGCGTCTGTAAAATCGTCGCGGAACCTCGTGGGCGCGTCCGTGATCCCTTCTTCGCCCGTGAACGGGAACTCCCGCGGGAAGCCCGACTGGCCGAATGGCACGACCTTTTGCTCCGGCCCTAAAATCGCCCACTGTGTCCGGCCCATGGCAACAAGCGCGTCGCCGCATCTGAGGCTGTAGCTCCGGAAGCAGCGGATGGACTTTTCGTCGCAGCCCTCGGGCCACGTTTTTGCCGTGAGCGTCTGCATGAGCTGCGCGCGGCCAAAAAAGTCGATGCGGCTGTGTACCGTCAGCCAGAACTCGCCGCGCTTTGCCATGGCCGCTCCGCCTACGCCGATTTTTTCCGCGTGCTCGGTCGCGATGGCCTGAAAGATCGTGAACGCCCCGAGCGGCGAGAGTCCCGCCCGCGCGTCGCAGTAGTCCGGCGTGAGCGTAAATTCCTTCTCAAAATATCCCTGCTGCATAGCTGCCTCCTGCTGGTCGTATTTTCTGTAGTATAGCACATTTCCGGAAGGATTGTAAGCCCGTCTGCATGGACGGAAAAAGCCCCGCCTCCAAATGGAGACGGGGCTGCACCTGATTTTAGAAGATTATTCGATGGCGATGGCTGTTGTGGACGGGAGCTGCTTTTGCTCCTGCTTCGGAAGGGCGATCTGCAAAATGCCGTTTTCAAACTTTGCATGCACATCCTCGGGCTTGACGGTGTCGCCGACATAGAAGCTTCTGCTGCACGAGCCGCTCCAGCGCTCCTGCCGGATGTAACGGCCCTTGTCGTCCTTTTCGTCCTTGTCGAGCGCCTTATCGGCCGAGATCGTCAGGTAACCGTTCTTGAGCTCCAGATTCACATCTTCCTTTTTAAAGCCCGGAAGGTCAATGTCGAGCTCAAAATTGTTTTCCGTCTCGCGGATATCGGTCTTCATCATGTTCTTCGCGTGCTTGCCATAGAGGGGATTGCGTCCCTGCGGCACGGCCATCATCTCAAACGGATCTGCGAAGAAATCATCAAACAAGCTTTCACCAAAAATGCTGGGCAACATAAAACATTCCTCCTAGTTCTGACTGCCTGTCGTGGGGGTTTTCAGCCTGCGCGGCGGTTGCTTTTGCTGCCAGATGATATATTCTTTTCGTTCCCCGGGAACTTTCTTTCTCTCTCCCTTGGAACAACTTCAGTATACACCCAAAGTTAGCACTGTCAATAGGAGAGTGCCAAATGTTCATACAAATCGCATAATCCGTTCACGCTTTGTTCATAAATTCCCGGATATCCTTTCGATTCTCTTAAATTTCCTGAAGATTCACCAATTTTCTGGATTTTATGATATGATATAACGATCAAAAGGAGATGACCCCATGAAACAGAAAAGAATCTTCCGCACCGCGCTGGCGCTCTTTTTGCTCCTCGCGCTTTGCATTCCGGCGTCTGCCGCCGGGTTTACCGGAAAGCTCATCGCCATCACATTTGATGACGGCCCCGGCGCGTATACAGCCATGCTTCTCGATGAGCTGGCTGCGCGCGACGTAAAGGCGACGTTTTTCGTCTCCGGCTACCGCGCGAAGGGCTACCCCGAAACGCTGGGGCGCATCGTCGCGGAGGGGCACCAGCTGGCAAGCCACACGCAGAACCACGAAAACCTCAATACGCTGTCGAGCAGCAAAATCGCAAGCGAGATCAGCCAGACGCAGGCGCTCATTACCGCTGCGGGCGGCGATGATCCTGCCTACATCCGCCCGCCCTACGGAAACGCGAACCAGACCGTGCGGAACGCGGCACAGGCTCCGCTCATCAACTGGTCGGTCGACCCGGAGGACTGGAAATACCATAACGCCGACACCGTCTGCCGGAACATTCTGAACGGAAGCTATGACGGCGCAATCATCCTTGTCCATGATATCTATAAAACGAGCGTCGACGGCGCGCTCGCGGCCATCGATCAGCTGCTCGCGCAGGGCTACGAATTTGTCACCGTCCGGGACCTTCTCCTGCGCCGGGGTATCAGCCCGGAAGCGGGCGTCATGTACTACGACGCAAAGAATACGGGCGTGAACCTGGACATTGACGAGGCGGGCAGCGGATATTTTGACGAGAGCCAATTAAAATTACACTGGGCGTATGACGCGCTGGAATTCTGCCTGAACCACGGGTACTTAGCCTATGAAGACGACGGCCGCGTCCGGCCCAATAAGCCCATCACGCGGGGCGAATTTGTGACGAGTCTGGCGAAATTCTGCGGTGTGGACGAGAGCTACAAATACTACGAGCAGACCGGCTACCGGGATATTGCTGCGGATAGCCCCCTTGCGCCTTACGTCAAATGGGCGCGCGATGCGGGGCTTATGGACGGCTCGAACGGCTCGTTTTTGCCGGACGAGAAACTCACGCGCGAGCAGATGGCGACCGTCGTCGCGCGGTACCTGACGGCGCTCGGCCTTGCCTCTATGGATACGGCGCAGACAAGCTATAAGGACGACGCGCGCATTTCCGCGTGGGCGAAAGCAGGCGTGGCCCTCTGCACGCAGGAGGGCATTTTGCAGGGCTCGAACGGTTCGTTTCTCCCCAAAGGCAAGCTCACCCGTGCCCAGACGGCAGCGATTTTGTACCGCCTGAGCGAGCGATGAAAACCCAGATTCCCGGATGCGGCATCCCGTGTCCGGGAATTTTTTCGTGAAAGCGGCCGATGGGACTTGACAAGACGCATCGGTTCGAGTGATATAACACTGTTACAGAAGACCGCTAGGGTGTATCTGAAAACTCTCAATGTGACCGGCAGCGAGGAATTTTTGCGCTGAGCAAGACATTTTTCCGCAGGAATACTGACGTATTTCAAGGAAAAATGGCGCGGCGTGAAAAGACCCGCTGTCCGGGTGTGTTGGGAGTTGGAAGAATACACCCTAGGGCGCAGGAGCCTGTTTCTTCTACATTAGACCGGATTCACGCCGCCACAGAGGCCGAGTTTCTCGAAAAGGGCTATCAGAGCGCGTCCATCGCGCGGGCCATCCTCAAGGACGCGCCCATTATCATCCTCGATGAGGCGACCGCGAGCGTCGACCCCGAAAACGAGCACCTCATCCAGCAGGCCATTTCTGAGCTTACGCGCGGCAAGACGATCATCACGATTGCCCACCGCCTGGCCACCATCGAGCAGGCCGACCAGATTCTCATTGTGGAAGATGGAAAAATTGCCGAGCGCGGCACGCATCAGGAGCTCATCCGGCAAAACGGCGTGTACAAGCGCTTCACCGAGATCCGCGAGCAGGCAGAGGGCTGGAACCTATCTCAAAAAAGCTGACGCAGCCATAAACGAAACCCCCGGACAAGTCCGGGGGTTTTGCTGTCTGAAATTTGTTACATCGGGGTAAGCGCGAGATAGTCATCCAACGTGCCGTCATGCAGGCAGCACTCGATGATCTGCCGGCCCAGCGGGTCAAGATCGTCCGTGAGATACTGCTTGATCTGGTCTTTGAAGAAGTCGGTGAGAATCTTCGCGCCCGCGTCGTAGCCATCGATGCCGAGCTTCGACTGCGTCTCTGGGCGAAGGAAGGTCTGGCGGACGTACTGGCCATCCAGCTTCATATCAACCAAGGCATACCCAAACAGCGAGCATCTCGCCGGGGTCAGGTGCTTTGCCTTGATCTCGCCGTTGTGTCTGGCCAAGTATTCGCGCGCGACCCACTCGCTCATGAAGCCGATCTTATATGCGCCGATGTGCTGGTTCGGAATGAGGACGTTGAGCGTCTTCGGGCAGGCCATGATCTGCCGCAACAAGAGATTTGCCTGCGTCACGCGAAGCCCCGTCGCAAACGGCCAGTAAGAGCCCACGCCCTCACTCTTCATGCCGCCGCCACCGTCGACGATGCTGGGGTTCTTAAACCCGCGCGGGGACACCAATCGCCAGAGCCACGCCAAAGACGGCGGAATGATGTGAAGAAGGCCCATTACGCCGTAGTTCGGCTGCTCGGCCGTCGAAGGCGGCATACGAACGCCGAAGCTCCGCACGTCAACAGAGATCGGCTCGCGGGGCACAATGTGCTCAATCATGTCGCGCGGAATGATCACGCGGGGGTTCGGGCACGGTTTCCCATTTGAGTCCTTTACATGCTCCCAGATGAGGCACGTCGCGCCCGGAACGCCGTCCATGTTGAAAAACAGCAGTGGCCGCGAGGGGTGAATCGACGCTTTTTCGTAGATGGGGTTGTTGCCGTAAGCGTGCAGGCTGTCCATGCGTAAGAACCAGCCCGCCTCCGCATCTACAATGCGGAGCTTTCCTTCGACCGGGTCCTGATAGGCCGAGTGGCACAGCGCCATATCGTCTGAGATCGGAAAAATGCTGCACGACTCGCGAAGATCTAAGAAATATTGCTCTCCCGTCACCACATGCTCACCGAGCAGCAGCCGCCCGTCGGGCTCACGCTTGAAATCCTCCAGCATTTCGCTCTTGCCGCCGCCGGACGCGCCCTCGTGCATGAAGACGGTCTCGTTTTCATACGGCGTTTCAACTAACGCAGAAGACGCGTGGCAGCAGACCCAGCCCTCGTGCTCGCCGATGTCGAGAAGCACGGAGTAAACGCCCTTTTTTGCCGAGGGGCCCGGATAGAGATTGTACGCGAAGACCTCGTGCAGGCTCTCGCTGCGATTGTGGACAACGACCTGCTTGCCGTCAAAATGCGTGTGACGGAAGGGCGGCGCGACGTAGATAATGGCGCGCGGGGTGTAGTTTTCGGGGATGTCCTGAATGGCGACAAAGCCCTGCATGTTGGCAAGCGCCAAGGCAAAGAACGCTGCATTCGCCGGGCAAACGAGCAGGCTGTCATATCCGTGTGCCGGGTCGCCCGCCTTGAAGGGCAGCATGATCACGCGCTGATTGGACAGCCAATCCATCGTCTCCTGACGGACCTTCGAGAAGGAATAGCCGAAGCGCTCCTGAAAACGCGGTTTGTCGGTCGGGAGCTCGTCGCTGATGACCATCGAGTTGGGGTCGCGCCGGCGCATATAGTCTTCCATGAAGTTCACCGATGCACCGTTTTTGCAGCGGATGACTTCCGCTTCCTTGACGGACCCGTTTCCGACGATGTTGTAAACGACATCGTAGCGAGACGAGTGCGTGGGGCCGAAGACGAGCTCGTCAAGCTCCTCCTGCGTCTCAATGTACGCGATCGAGCGACACTTTAAAAGTGCTGCGTGCAGATCCTCCGGGAGAACAAAGCGTCCAAAGTATGCGTCAACCATAAACGTTTCCTCCGTTTAAACATGAATTTGGTGCACATGGGTTGTGCTTTGCCGAACTGATTTTGCGTGTGGGACTACGCCTCCAAAAAAGCCGATTCCCCATATCATATATAATATACCGGTTCCCTTCGGAAAGCTACAGGAAACTTCCAAAAAGCAGCGCCGCGTTACATTTTCGTACAAAGTGTAATTTTGGATTCCTGTGAATTTGTGCATAATTACATGTGCTTGGGAAGAAGAATACAGGGAAAATGGTCATTAAACCACAAAGTTTTTTGATTTTTAGAAATGACTTCCAAATGCTTTCTGTACTTCCTGCCGTGGCCAGGTATGGCAGGAAGCAAGAATCATTTCGCTTGATTCGCTTCCCCGCGCAGCCGGATGATCTCGTCCCGCAGCACGGCCGCATACTCGTACTCCATCATCCTCGCGGCCTCGCGCATGCTCTTCTCCAGCTTCTCGATCTGCCGCTGGAGCTCCTGCTTCGTCATCTTCACGCCGCTTTTGCCCTTGCGCTCGGGGGTCGGCGTGGCGGAAATTTCAATGAGGTCGCGGACAGATTTGACGATGGTTTTCGGGACAATGCCATGCTCCTTGTTATACGCGTCCTGAATCTGGCGGCGGCGGGCGGTTTCGTCCATGGCCGCGCGCATGGCGGGGGTTATTTTATCGGCGTAGAGAAGCACCCGGCCTTCGGCGTTTCGCGCGGCACGGCCGATGGTCTGGATTAAGCTCGTCTCCGAGCGGAGGAAGCCTTCTTTATCTGCATCCAAAATCGCAATGAGCGACACCTCCGGAAGGTCAAGGCCCTCGCGCAGGAGGTTGATGCCAATCAGCACGTCGAACTTTGCCATGCGCAGATCGCGGATGATCTCCATGCGCTCCATGGCTCCAATATCCGAGTGCATATAGCGCACGCGAATTCCGTTTTCGGTGAGGTATTTTGTCAGGTCCTCGGCCATTTTTTTGGTCAGCGTGGTAACTAAAGTCCGCTCACCCTTCGCAGTCGTGGCGTTGATTTCGCCGATCAGATCGTCGATCTGCCCTTCGATCGGGCGGATGAAGACCTCCGGGTCAAGAAGCCCCGTGGGGCGGATGAGCTGCTCGGCAATATTGGCCGCGTGCTCGCGCTCGTAGTCGCCGGGTGTTGCCGAAACGAAAATCGCCTGATGAATCTTGGCTTCGAACTCATCGAATTTGAGCGGTCGGTTATCGTACGCTGACGGCAGGCGGAAGCCGTAATCCACCAGAGACTGCTTGCGCGAGTGGTCGCCGTTGTACATCGCGCGCACCTGCGGGAGCGTTACGTGGCTCTCGTCGACGAAGAGCAGAAAATCGTCCGGGAAGTAGTCGATCAAGGTCGTCGGCGGCGTGCCGGGCGCTCTTCCTGCGATGACGCGGGAGTAGTTCTCAATGCCGGTGCAGAAGCCGATTTCAGATAACATCTCGAGGTCATACTGCGTCCGCTGGCGGATGCGCTGGGCCTCGAGCAGCTTATCGTGCGATTCAAAGAACTTGACCTGCTGCCACATCTCTTCTTCAATGTCGTGCATCGCGCGGGCCATTTTTTCTTTCGAGGCCACATAGTGCGAAGCCGGGTAGATGGCCACATGCTGCACCACGCGCTCTGGCATGCCGGTAACGGCGTTGATCTCGGAGATCCGGTCGATTTCGTCCCCGAAAAACTCAACGCGGATGGCCCTTCCTGCCCAGTAGGCGGGGTAAATTTCCAGGGTGTCTCCCCGGACGCGGAAGGTATTTCGCGTGAAGTTCATGTCGTTGCGCTCGTAGCGGATATCCGTCAGGCGGCGCATGAGCTCGTCCCGCTCGCGCGTCTGGCCGGTGCGCAGGCTGATGACCATGTTTTTATAGTCGATCGGGTCGCCCAGACCGTAGATGCACGAGACAGAGGAGACGACGATCACGTCCCGGCGCTCGGAAAGTGCGGAGGTCGCCGAGTGGCGCAGGCGCTCAATTTCGTCGTTGATGGCCGAGTCCTTTTCAATATATGTGTCCGTGTGCGCGATGTACGCCTCGGGCTGATAGTAGTCGTAGTAGGAGATGAAATATTCGACGGCGTTTTCCGGGAAAAACTCGCGGAATTCCGAACAGAGCTGCGCGGCAAGCGTTTTGTTGTGCGCGAGCACGAGCGTCGGGCGGTTCAGCTTTGCAATGACGTTTGCCATCGTGAACGTTTTGCCTGAGCCCGTCACGCCGAGCAGCACCTGATCATCGAGCCCCATCTCTACGCCTTTGACCAGCGATTCGATCGCCTTCGGCTGGTCGCCGGTGGGTTTGTATTCCGAAACAAGCTTAAAGTCCATAGGAACCTCCGAGGTATCCGTCGTCCGCCAGCGAGACAAAATCGTCGTCGGCGACAATGATGTGGTCGGCCAGCACAATACCGACCGCCTGCAAAGCCGTTTGCAGCGTGCGCGTGGTATCCAGATCCTCGGGACTCGGCAGCGCGTAGCCGCTCGGGTGGTTGTGCGCCAGAACGACCGAGGCCGCATTCTGGTTGAGCGCGGTCTGGACAATTTTGCGCACGCTGATGGAAGCCGCTGTGATGCTCCCGCGGTGCACCGGCACACAGCAGATCGCCTTGCACTTTGCGTCCAGACACAGAAGGTACACGACCTCCTCCTGCTCGCCGTGGAAGAACGGGACGAGATACTGCCCGCATTTACTCGTTGAATTGAGAATGCTGGCCTTGCCGCTTCTATCGATGAAGTGCCGCCGCTCCAGCTGCGGAATGAGAGAGATGAGCTGCGCCGCCACGTCGCCCATGCCTTCGATTTTTGAAAGCTCGTCCGGCGCGGCCTCCAGAACGCCGGATAAAGAGCCGAAGCGCTCAAGCAGCCTGTGGGCAATTGGGTTCGTGTCCGCGCGGGGAATGGCGTAATACAGCAGAACCTCCAGCACCTGCACGTCGGACAGCGAGTCCATGCCGCTGGTTTTGAGCTGGCGGCGCATGCGCTGGCGGTGGCCTTCGTGAATGGACATGGGGCGCTCCTTCCTTTCGCGTGGGGCGAAAAAATTATTTCAGAAGCTTTTTGAGATACTGGCCGGTATAGCTTTCCTTGCAGGCGGCGACGTCCTCGGGCGTGCCCCGGCAGACGATCGTGCCGCCGCCGGAGCCTCCCTCGGGGCCGAGGTCGAGAACATAGTCCGCCGTCTTGATCACGTCCAGGTTATGCTCAATGACGAGCACAGTGTTTCCCGTGTCGACCAGCCGCTGCAAAACATCGATCAGCCGGTGCACATCCGCCATATGAAGTCCCGTCGTGGGCTCATCGAGGATATAAATCGTTCTGCCGGTTGCGCGGCGGGAGAGCTCCGTTGCAAGCTTTACGCGCTGCGCCTCGCCGCCGGAGAGTGTTGTCGAGCTCTGGCCGAGTTTCACGTAACCAAGACCGACGTCAACGAGCGTCTGCACCTTCTGGCGGATCTTCGGAAGGTTTTCAAAGAACGAGAGCGCCTCCTCGGCGGTCATGTCGAGAACCTCTGAGATATTCTTGCCTTTGTAGCGCACCTCGAGCGTTTCGCGGTTGTAGCGGCTGCCGTGGCAGACTTCGCAAGGGACATATACGTCGGCCAAAAAGTGCATTTCGATTTTGACCAGACCGTCTCCGCAGCAGGCCTCGCAGCGGCCGCCCTTGGTGTTGAAGGAGAACCGTCCGGGGCCGTAGCCGCGCGTTCTCGCGTCCTGCGTGGAGGCGAACAGATCGCGGATGTCGCCGAACAGACCCGTATAGGTCGCGGGGTTCGAGCGGGGGCTTCTTCCGATCGGGCTCTGGTCGATGCCGACGACCTTATCGAGGTGCTCGAGGCCCTCAATGCGGTCGAATTTGCCGGGTCTCGTGCGCGCGTGGTTTAAGCTCGCGGCGAGCTTCTTGTAGAGAATTTCGTTAATTAAGCTCGACTTGCCGGAGCCGGACACGCCGGTCACACAGATGAACGTTCCGAGCGGGAACGACACATCCAGGTGCTGTAAATTATTTTCCGCCGCACCGAAAATTTTGAGTTCTTTGCCGTTTCCCTTGCGCCGTTCGGTCGGAACGGGAATTTTTTTTGCGCCGGAGAGATACTGGCCGGTGATCGACCGGGGCTCGGCGATGATATCGTCCACGGAGCCTGCCGCAACGATCTCGCCGCCGTGAATGCCCGCGCCGGGGCCGACGTCGACGATGAAATCCGCCGCGCGCATCGTGTCCTCGTCGTGCTCGACGACCAGAACCGAGTTTCCAAGGTCGCGCAGATGGCGAAGCGTATCGAGAAGCTTATCATTATCGCGCTGGTGAAGGCCGATGGAGGGCTCGTCGAGAATGTAGAGAACGCCCATAAGGCTCGAGCCGATCTGCGTTGCAAGCCGGATCCTCTGGCTCTCGCCGCCAGATAACGTCCCTGCCGCGCGCGAAAGCGTCAGATAGGAAAGCCCGACCGCCTGCAAAAAGCGAAGCCGGGAACGGATCTCTCGCAGGATCTGTTCTGCGATGACAGCCATGGAGCCCGTGAGCTCCAGCTGCTCCATAAAGTCCAGCGCCTGACTGACCGGGAGCCTACAGAAGTCCATGATGCTCAGGCCGCCGACCGTCACGGCAAGGCTGATATCGGACAGGCGGTTCCCGTGGCACTTCGGGCACGGACGCTCGGACATACACTCCTCCAGCTCTTTTCGCATCGCGTCGGACTGCGTTTCCGTTAAGCGGCGCGAGACGTTGTTGAGAACGCCCTCAAAGGGCCGCTCGAGCGTGCCGCGTCCGTTCGCGCGTTCATAGTAGATGGTGAGATTTTCCTTGCCCGTGCCGTACAGAACGGCGTGCAGCGCGTCCTTGGGAAGGTCCTTCATGGGCGTTGTGAGCGAGAACTTATATTTTTTCGCGAGCGCTTCAAAATACATCCGGGCGATCGAGTCGTCCTTGACATTATTAAAGCCGCTGGCCTGGATCGCGCCGTCTAAAATCGACTTGTCCCAGTCGGGGATGACAAGGTCGGGGTCTGCCACCAGCTGCGTCCCGAGACCCGAGCAGACCGGGCACGCGCCGTAGGGATTGTTAAAGGAAAACATGCGCGGCGAGAGCTCCGGCAGGCTGATGCCGCAGTCCTCGCAGGCGTAGTTCTGGGAGAAGATCGTGTCGCGGTCGTCTGCCACTTCGTTCAAAATCACAAGGCCGCCCGAAAGCGACAGCGCGGTCTCGACCGAATCCGTCAGACGGCGCGCCAGATCCGACTTCATGACCAGCCGGTCGACCACGACCTCAATGTGGTGCTTTTTGTTTTTGTCGAGCGAAATTTCTTCTGTCAGATCATAGATGCTGCCGTCAACCCGCACGCGCGCGTAGCCGCCTTTTCTTGCATCCTCAAAGATCTTTGTATGCTCACCCTTTTTTCCGCGCACAACAGGGGAGAGTATCTGAAAGCGCGTCTTTTCGGGAAGGCGCATGATCTGATCGACGATCTGGTCGACGGTCTGCCGCTGAATCTCTTTGCCGCACTTCGGGCAGTGCGGCACGCCGCAGCGCGCCCATAAAAGGCGCAGATAGTCGTAAATTTCCGTCACGGTGCCGACCGTGGAACGGGGGTTTTTGCTGGTCGTCTTCTGGTCGATGGAAATGGCGGGCGACAAACCGTCGATCGCATCGACATCGGGTTTGTCCATCTGGCCGAGGAACATTCTGGCGTAAGAGGACAAAGACTCGACATACCGGCGCTGGCCCTCGGCGTAGATTGTGTCGAACGCGAGCGATGATTTGCCGGAGCCGGAGAGGCCCGTGAGTACGACGAGCTTGTCGCGCGGAATTTCGACGGTGATATTTTTAAGGTTGTTGACGCGGGCGCCCTGCACCCGAATGGTATCCTGCATGGTAAATTCTCCTGATTGCGCCCGGAAAAGCTCCGAAGCGGCGGTATTTGTAGTGATCTATTATAGCATAGAGCGTATCTCAGCACAAGAAGTATTTTCAAACAAAAGTTCTCTATCTTGTAAGAACCCCGCAGACGTGCTATACTGACAAAAAAGAAGAAGCGCGGGTTTAACAGAAGGAGCGTGAAGCTGTGCGGAACTTGCCAAAGCTGCTGTTCCAGCGGGTCGTTGTGGTGTCGCTGGCTATTTTGCTGCAAATTTTATTCGTGATTGCGGGCATGGATTGGCTGCGCGAATACTGGCACTGGATGAAGACCGCAATGGACGTGGTCAAGTGGGTCGCGGTGCTGACGATCATGACCGGAAGAAGCAATCCTTCGTATAAAATGGCGTGGATCATCCTGATTCTCGCCTTCCCCGTCGCGGGCATTACGATCTATCTGCTCTTCGGCGGCAACCGTATCTCAAACCGCGAGAACCGCCGCATGAACCGCGTGGAGGTCATGGTCGCGCAGCACCTGCGGCAGGATCAGACCGTCATGCAGGCGCTCGAGCGGGAGGACATTCCGGCATGGAACCATGCGCGCTACCTTCTTTCGAGCTCGCGCTACCCGGTCTATGATAACTCTGCGGCCGTCTATTTCCCGAGCGGCGAGAGCTGCTACGCGCGGATGCTCGAAGAGCTCGAAAAGGCCGAGCACTATATTTTCCTCGAATTTTTTATCATCAATAACGGCAAGATGTGGGATTCCATTCTGGAGGTTCTGCACCGCAAGGCAATGCAGGGCGTGGACGTGCGCGTTTTGTACGATGACTTCGGCTGCATCACGCGCCTTCCGATGCGCTACTGCAAGAAGCTGCGCGAGATGGGCATTGAGGCGCACGTCTTTAACCCGTTCATCCCTGTCCTTTCCGGCCGGCTCAATAACCGCGACCACCGCAAGCTCATGCTCATCGACGGCAAGGTGGGCTTCACGGGCGGCGTGAACCTCGCGGATGAATACATCAACGAGATCGAGCGCTTCGGCCACTGGAAGGACTGCGGCATTCTGGTAAAAGGCGAGGCCGTCTGGTCGATGGTGATGATGTTCCTCAGCATCTGGGACTATGTCGCGGGGTTAGAGGAAGACGTGGCCGCGTTCCGGCCGGATTATCCGGAGGATGCAAAGGGCGAGGGCTATTTGCAGCCGTTTGCAGACAGCCCGCTGGACCACGAGGACGTGGGCGCGACGATCTTCCAGAGCCTCATCCAGTCCGCCTGCCGCAGGCTCTGGATCATGACGCCGTATCTGATTCTGGACGACAAGATGATCTCGGCTTTGTGCGTGGCGGCAAAAACGGGCGTCGATGTGCGCATTATCACGCCGGGTATTCCGGATAAATGGTACGTCCACGCCGTGACGCGGGCAAACTACGAGCCGCTGACGGAGGCAGGCGTGCGCATTTTCGAGTTCAAGCCCGGCTTCATCCACTCGAAGGTCTGCCTGGCAGACGACCAGTACGCCGTCGTCGGAACAGTCAATATGGATTTTCGGAGCTTGTATCTTCATTTTGAAGACGCGGTCTATCTCTATGACAGCCCGGCCGTTTCACAGGTGACGCAGGATTTTGAGGAGACCTTCCCCGTCTGCCGCGAGATGACCTACGCAAGGTGCCGCCACGTGCACCTCTATCAGCGCATCATCCGCACGCTCTTGCAAGTGTTCTCGCCGCTGCTGTAGAATGATGGATTTTTACGAATGGCTTCCGGGGAGTTCGTAGGGGGCGGACGACTCTGTCCGCCCGCAGAAAAATCCGGTTTTCACGGAACTCTTCG
>ERZ832522.4416-NODE-4416-length-13910-cov-10.021003_pt1 | contig 13910 bp, 10 predicted proteins | sample MGYA00519951_ERZ832522 | MGnify/ENA primary metagenome ERZ832522 (study PRJEB31850, sample SAMEA3708728) | human gut metagenome | biome: human gut; feature: human-associated habitat; material: faeces | place: China | collected 2014 ... | reverse complement strand
AGTTTTCCCTTTGCACTTCAACTCGAAGCGTACCTCCACGTTTGGAACTTATTGTATAAGTACCCGGCTTAAACTCATCCCGGAAATATCCAATGGTCTTTCCATCATACATCAGAAATCCTGTTTCTTTCTGGTAAGTTATTCCCGCTTTTGCATATTCAGAAAGCTGTTCTTCGCTGAATACATTTTCATTACTGTCTTTATTTTCGGTGACCGTTTCTGCTTCCTGCTTCGCATATTCTATATTTTCCGGAGAATATGCCATTGTAATTCCCACTGCATCATCAGATGATTTCGACAACTTCATCCCATCTTTTATTTTTTGAAGATTATCCTCATAAAGTGCAATCGTCTCATCTACCTTTTCCTGTGTCCATACAAACCATCCGTCGCCGCCTGTATAAGCTTTTTCACCAATCATAGACTGCAGAACTTCTTTTTCCTCGTCCAGCCATTTCGCATACTCTTCTGCTGTCCACCATTCCACATCCGAACTTGAAAGTGATTCATCTTCCCGGATATTCACTTCGTTTAAAGCAACTGTTGTTTCACCGTTTTCTTGCGCTGTCTCTGTCTTTTTCTCCAAGGATGATGCGGAAGTTGCAAATCCACCTGTCACGCAAATTACCAATACTGCACTTATAATTACTGCAAACTTAGATGTCTTCTTTATCTTCATAATTGCTCTTATCCTCTCTTCAATCGCATTTTTACTGAAACTGTTACATAATGGTGTCAGTCCGCTCTTTTTTTCTTCCATAGATATTAAAGCAGTTGCATATACCGACTTTATATCCATTCCAAATCTACGGACTACGGTTTCGTCACAGGATAATTCCAAATCTCTGTTAAAAAGAATATACATTACCCACACAAGAGGATTAAACCAATGAATGCATACTGCAGCAATCATTATCAGCTTTGTAAGCATATCAAGCCGTCTGATATGCACATATTCATGTTCCAACACATAACGAAGCTGATAAATATTTTTCCATTCTGTATTTTTCGGCATTAAAATAACTGGGCGAATCACACCATAAGAAAGTGGTGCAGCTATGGTTTCTGTCTGCCGGATGGATAGACTCCTTTTTAGTGGATGTTTTTCCTTCCATGCTTCCAAAATATCATTTTCAACAGGCAGCGAAAATCGAAATTCCCGATAACATTTTATATAGGAAACCGCAAAAAATCCAAAACAAAGTAACAGACCTGCCAGCCATATTACACTCAAAATCGAAATGGATTCTGTTCTCTGTACCATAGCCTCTGATAATCCATTTGCTATCTCAGGCATATTCCCATGAATGGGTAAAAATGTTGTCGTTTGCGCCGTTCTCACTGGGTTTATATCAGAATAAATACTCTGCAACAGAGAATAAATACTTGTGACTGATTTTATGGAAAATGGAACTAATAACCGTATTAATGCAATCCACCATAAAATCAAAAATGTTTTCTTCGGTAATCTGTTGATAAGCACAGCCCTTAATACCACAATAAGTAAAATAATAACCGTTCCCAGAAAACTCATTTGCAGCAGGCTCATATACATCACCTCATTCCAATTCACTGACGATCTGCTTCAGGTTCTTAATCTGCTCCATAGAAAGTTTTTTTCTGCCAAGAAGTGCCGCAAACAACTTGTCAACAGATCCATCATATATCTTATCAATAAGTTCATCTGTTTCCAGATCCTGTACCTGTTCTTTTGCTATAAGCGCATGGCACATAAATCCCGGTTCCGTTCGTTCAATCGCGCCTTTATTGATACACCGCTTAATCAATGTATACGTTGTGTTTTTATTCCAGCCGACTTCTCTGTTTAAAGTATCTGCAACATATTTCGCTGGCACGTCACCATCCTTCCACAGAACATCCATTACCTTTAATTCCGAATCAAAAAGTTTGATATTTTCCTCTGTCACTTGTTTCGCCTCCTATAAGACTACAGTAGTCTGTTCTTGTTTTCAGACTACCACAGTCTTATAACATTGTCAATCATTTTCTGTCGCTAGGAAAAGAAAAACAGCCAGCCTTTCGGCTGACTGCTCCATACTAAATATAAACCATTTCGTTCAGTACAATTTCTTCTGCTCTGTTTCTAATATTATTACACCGTTGTACCCAAAGCATAGCATCTTTCCGCTTCAATTCCTCCGTCACTCCCTCAGCCGCTTTCATCTGATCAACAATACACGTAAACCGTTCCTCCGCTTGTTCGTCCAAATCCTCCAGATAGCTCCAAAGTTTTCCGGTCAGCAGTAAACTGGAATATCTACCGTAGCACTGCTTTTTCAGATACTCCCTGTGCATTCGTCCCCACTTACCGATAGATCGCTTTTCCTCCGGCAGCTTCAAGTCTGGGATATAATAATCCCCGACAAGTACATAATCAATGCCATTCTCCGTAATTCTTGTTTTCAAATCCTTCATGGTTCGTTCCTCCTTGGTTTTTCTTATTCTATTACCCAAACGAACCGTTCTATATTGTTACTTCCATATGTACCGTACTCTTACTGATCCCAAATTTTTTCGCCGTCTGTCGTACTGTCGCTTTTGTTTCTATTATGTAATGTGCAATCTCCACTGCACGTTCTTCGATATAATCCTTCAAAGAAAAATCCCCCGAAGACACCGTTTTTACAGTGTATGCGGGGGATTTATGTGGTATGTCTTACTTATTTATCTCTCAGAAGAGCACCGGAATAATATAAATTCCAAGTGCAATGATCGTCGCAATAATGGTTCCGATCTTCCAGATGTTATACTCTTTGTCCATCTTTGCTTTTTCTTCCAGAGTTGGCTCTTCAATTTAATGAGATCTCATCAATCAGTTTCAGTTCTTCCTCAGTGAGCGGTGCACTGGAAATTGCTTTTATGTTATCCAGAATCTGCTGTGTCTTGGATGCACCAATCAGAACACTGGTCACTTCTTTCTGCTGCAGGAGCCATGCAAGTGCCATATCTGCAAGCTTTTCTCCTCGCTGTGCTGCTAGCTCATTCAGCTTACGGATCTGGTCCAGTCTGTGCTCGTCCAGGATACTTTCTTTAAGGAATCTGCCATCTGTACGGATACGGCTGTCTTCCGGGATTCCGTGAAGATAACGGTCAGTCAGCTGTCCCTGTGCAAGCGGGCTGAATGTGATCAGACCTTTCTTAAGTTCACCAGTCGTTTCCTTCAGTCCATTCTTTTCAACTGTACGGTCAAAAATTGAATAACGATTCTGATTGATTACAAACGGACAATGCAGATCCTTCAGAATTGCAGTAGCCTTCTTTAATGTCTCTCCATCATAATTGGAAAGTCCGACATAAATTGCCTTGCCGCTCTGTACTGCACTTGCCAGTGCACCCATGGTCTCTTCAAGCGGTGTATCCGGATCCATTCTGTGATGATAGAAAATATCTACATAATCAAGGCCCATACGTTTCAGACTCTGATCCAGGCTGGCAAGAAGATACTTGCGGCTTCCCCAGTTCCCATAAGGGCCATCCCACATCTCATATCCGGCTTTTGTTGTAATGATCAGCTCATCACGATAAACGCCCAAATCTTCTTTCAGAATGCGGCCAAAGTTCTTTTCTGCACTTCCTGGTTCCGGACCATAATTATTTGCCAGGTCAAACTGTGTGATTCCACTATCAAAAGCCGTAAAACAAAGCTTTCTCATATTTTCAAAATTTGCGGTGTCTCCAAAGTTATGCCATAATCCCAGTGACACCTTTGGCAGCATCAGACCACTGTTTCCACAATGATCGTATTCCATGGTTGTGTATCTTTCTTTAGACGCAGTGTACATATTCTTTTCCTCCCAATACGAATATATTTACTTCTCTTTACAAAGATTAGCACTTCAAGTATACTTGAAGTCAAGAATTTTATATAAAAGTAAATTTGTGATTCGGCATTTAATTTTTTACAGGAGGTATCGCATCTAATGAAAAACTATACGATCAGAGAAATATCCGAAATGTTTGAGTTACCATCATCTACACTTCGTTATTACGAAAGTGAAGGACTCCTTCCAGAAGTACCCAAATCCTCTTCCGGACAACGTATATACAGTGATGAACATGTTGAACGTCTTAAATGTATCAACTGTTTCAAACGCACAGGAATGACTATCCCACAACTTCGAAAATTTTTTATATATGAGGCAGATGAAGCAGCTCACATTGATAAAATTATCTCTCTTCTAAAAGATCAGGAACAAATTGTAAATGAAAAGCTGATCCAGCTTCAAAAAGATTCAGCACATGTCCATCACAAAGTAGAATACTACTCTGAAATCAAACATGCGCTGGAAAATAATCTTCCTCTGCCAGTCTGGGTAGATGAGGAATGATTTCACTTATTCCTTCTATCTGAAACTCTTTAAATATGCCTTCTGCTCTGGTGTGATCCGGTAGCTCTCCACCGCCTTCTGAATGGTCTTACGGTGTACCCATTCCGGCAGACGTCGTTCCTCGATATACGGAATGGTCGACTCCCATTGCTTTGCAAGGGCCGTCGCAAGATACCAGGCGATCATCATGTTTACATAATATTCTTCAGACCGTATATCTGCTGCCAGCTTCAGATATTCCGGTCTGAAATCTTCATCCAGATAAAAATTCATCAGCATACCGATTCCATAACGAATCGTATAAGTTTCTCCCGATGAGATCCAGTTTCTGATTTCCGGAAGCAGCTCTTCTTTATGCTTCGCAAAACACTTTGGTGCCGGAAGGTCACAGGTTGCCCAGTTATTTACATATGGAAGCAGTTTTTTCACTTCTTTCAGGCACACCTCATAGTCTTTGATCCAGCTTATGATCATCATATGCATATTATTCTCTTCATAATATCGGTGTGGCAGATCCTTCAGAAAAAGTTCTGCTTCCAGTGTCTCTGCAAATTCTTTTGTAAACTTGCGGAGCATCGGTGTACGGATTCCTATAATGGTTTCCCTGTCAATACCCGGCAATAATTTACTGTGGAAATCCCGATATTTCAGATCCTGCATCTCAAACAACTGCTTTTCCAGATTTTCTATATAGGACATAAATACTCCTTACTCCTCGTCTTCCATAGATTTTCAAAAAGCTCTGTTACTTCAACAGAGCTTTGGGGCATATTCTTTATTCTGCTGCTGAAAGAAATGAAGATGCAAACCCTGCAACATCAGACAATGAATATGTATCCCCCTTTATTTAGTATATTGTAAATTATAACACACAGCTCTTTTTGTACAATCCCTCATGCATATTTTTTGAATTATATCTATACCTTTAAATAAAAGCCTCTCGGAGTCTGCCATGTCACAGGACAAACAACCCCATTCTACACATCAAGCAGATTCGATCATGCTGACTCTTGTTCTTATTCTGGCTGCTTTTGGACTGCTCATTCTTTTCAGTGCCAGTGAATATAATGGCAGAGTGCGTTTTCACGACTCTGCCTATTATTTTAAGAAACAACTTTTTGCCACAGCTCTCGGACTTGGTACCATGTATCTGGTTTCTTCCATTGACTATCACTTTTTCGTCCGTCTTGCACCGGCCGCCTACCTGCTTTCCATGCTCTTGTCCACCGCCGTTCTGCTTTTCGGACAGGAGATCAACGGTTCAAAGCGCTGGCTGAATCTCGGTCCACTTTCTTTCCAGCCTTCTGAGTTTGCCAAAGTTTCCGTTGTGCTTTTTCTGACCTGGCAGATTGAAAGATCCCATAAACGAACAGACGGGTTCTGGTTTATGTGCCGCACTATGCTCACACTGCTTCCAATCGTAGGCCTTGTTGGCTCTAACAACCTGAGTACTGCCATCATCATCCTGGGAATCGGAGTTATCCTGATTTTCGCTGCCAGCCCTCGCTATATACAGTTTGCAGCACTTGGTGGAGCCGGCATCGGTTTTATCGCGATCTTTCTTGCTGCGGAAAGCTATCGTCTGGAACGTCTCGCAATCTGGCGCGAACCGGAAAAATATGAAAAAGGATTTCAGACGATCCAGGGACTTTACGCTATCGGAAGCGGCGGCCTTTTTGGCAGAGGCATTGGCAACAGCATACAAAAACTGGGCTTCGTTCCCGAAGCCCAGAATGATATGATCTTTTCAATTATATGCGAAGAAATGGGATTGACAGGTGCCATCATCCTGATTCTTATTTTTGCCCTGCTGCTCTGGAGACTCTGTGTCATCTCCATGAACTGTCAGGAACTTTCCGGTGCCATGATCGCTGCCGGAATCATGGGGCATCTGGCGATTCAGGTTATTCTGAATATTGCCGTCGTTACCAATACCATTCCCAACACCGGAATTACTCTCCCCTTCATCAGTTACGGAGGTACTTCCATTGTATTTCTGCTCGGGGAAATGGGGCTGGCGCTGAATGTCAGTCGTCAGAAGAACAATCCTCCCACCAGATAAACCGCAAAAGAAACCAGCCATGCGATCACGCACTGGGCAAGCACAACAAAAATTGCCCATTTGCCACCAAGTTCACGTTTGATTGAAGCAATAGCTGCCACACAAGGTGTATACAGCAGACAAAAAGCCAGAAGACTCGCTGCGGAAAGTGATGTAATACTTCCAAGCAAAGCCGCTGTATTTCCAAACAGGATAGAAAGTGTTGATACCACGCTCTCTTTTGCCATAAATCCAGTGATCAGAGCTGTGGAAATCCTCCAGTCTCCATATCCCATTGGTTTGAAGATCGGAGCGATCACGCTTGCCACCATTGCCAGAATACTGTCTTTGGAATCTGTTACAATGCTCAGATGTGTATTGAAGGTCTGCAGGAACCAGATTACCAGTGTCGCCATGAAAATAACGGTAAACGCTCTCTGCAGGAAATCTTTTGCTTTATCCCAGAGAAGATGTCCTACATTCTTCGCACCCGGCATACGGTAGTTCGGTAATTCCATAACAAAAGGCACTGCCTCACCACTGAACAATGTTTTTCGCATCAGCAGCGCCATCAGAATTCCCATGATGATGCCACCGAAGTACAATGCGATCATCACGATCGCACCGTGATCCGGAAAAAATGCTGCCGTAAAAAATGCATAAATCGGAAGTTTTGCCGAACAGCTCATAAATGGTGTCAGTAAGATCGTCATCTTACGGTCTCGTTCAGATGGAAGCGTACGGCTCGCCATAACCCCTGGTACCGTACATCCAAATCCGACCAGCATCGGCACGATGCTTCTTCCGGAAAGTCCGATCTTTCGAAGCAGCTTGTCCATAACAAAGGCAACTCGTGCCATGTATCCACTGTCCTCCAACAAGGAGAGAAAGAAAAACAGGGTTACGATTACCGGAAGGAAACTCAATACACTTCCTACTCCATTAAATACCCCATCCATAACCAGTGAATGCAGTACATCATTCACACCAGCAGCCGTCATCCAATGATCAACGATATTTCCGAGTGCTGTGATTCCCATGTCCAGAATATTCTGGAGAAACGCACCGATCACACTGAATGTCAGGAAAAACACCAGACCCATAATACCGATAAAACATGGAATAGCCGTGTATTTTCCCGTAAGGATCTTATCGATTTTCATACTGCGAAGATGTTCTTTACTTTCTTTTGGTTTCACAACCGTTTCATCACAGACTTTTTCAATAAAATCAAAACGCATATGTGCGATTGCTGCTGCTCTGTCCAGACCACGTTCAGTTTCCATCTGTTTAACAATATGCTCCAGCATTTCTTTCTCGTTCTGATCCAGATTCAGACTGTCCATGATCAGCTGATCACCTTCCGCAAGTTTTGCTGCTGCAAAGCGAACCGGGATTCTTGCTGCTTTGGCATGGTCTTCGATCAGATGCATGATCGCATGGAGGCATCTATGTACTGCTCCGCCATCTTCATTAGCATCGCAAAAATCGATGATCTGCGGCTTTTCCTGATATTTTGCCACATGAAGTGCATGCTGAACCAACTCATCAATTCCCTCATTCTTGGCTGCTGAAATCGGAATGACCGGGATTCCCAGCATCTCTTCCATCTGGTTCACCAGGACGGAACCTCCGTTTTCCCGGACTTCATCCATCATATTCAGTGCCAGAACCATCGGGATATCCAGTTCCATCAGCTGCATGGTCAGATAAAGATTTCGCTCTATATTGGTTGCATCTACAATATTGATGATTCCCTTTGGGTGTTCGTCCAGCACGAAATTTCTGGTCACGATCTCTTCACTGGAATACGGTGACATGGAATAAATTCCGGGAAGATCAGTCACCAGAGTGTTACTCCTTCCTCGGATATTTCCATCTTTTCTGTCTACTGTAACTCCCGGAAAGTTTCCAACATGCTGACTGGAACCTGTCAGCTGATTAAACAGTGTTGTTTTTCCACAGTTCTGGTTTCCGGCAAGTGCAAAGGTCAGTATTTCACTGTCCGGAAGCGGATGTTCGTTTTCTTTAATATGATATTTACCACCCTCACCAAGACCAGGATGTGGGATTGCTTTAGAAATATCTTTTTTGTGTGCTGCCTTCCCTTCTGATGGTTCGACTGCATCACGAATATTCTCTATCTCTATTTTTTCTGCATCTGCCAGACGCAACGTCAGTTCATAGCTATGAATACGTAATTCCATAGGATCTCCCATTGGTGCATATTTCACCATGGTAACTTCTCCTTTTGGAATCAGCCCCATATCCAGGAAATGTTGTCTCAGCGCGCCCTCTCCTCCGACAGAGCGTATTGTCGCAGTTTTTCCGATCGGTAATTCACGTAATGATGTCATATCTGCTTTCCTCTTACCTTTCCCTGTTATTGATACTTTTTCTCATTTAGTACGCATAAACTAACCCTATGATAAATGAGAATTTTTGTCAATAGGATTCATAAAAAAATCCCTGCAAAAATACAATTTCCGCCTGTTTTCTCCGGATCTCGTATTCTGCAGGGAGCAACTTTTTTATTTTATTATTTGCACAGTTCTTCAGCCATCTGATCCAGCTGTTCCATATTCTCCTCACTCAGTGAAGACACGATCTTAACGGTTGTATCAAGCCATGTGATATTTTTGCTCTTTTCGAATTCTGCTTTCATAACCTTGGCTGCATTCGGAGCCCAGCTTCCGTTTTCGATCAAACCAATTGTACGGTTCTGATAGTTTCTTTCTGTCAGATGATCGATGTATGTTTTCATGAACGGGAAAATATCTGCATTGTATGTAATGGTTGCAAGAACCAGCTTGCCATAACGGAAAGCGTCTTCAACTGCTTTAGCCATATCATCTCTTGCAAGGTCAAATACAGAGACTTTCGGGCAGCCTTTTTCTTCCAGCTTCTGTGCCAGAACTTCAACTGCTTTCTTTGTATTTCCATATACAGATGAATAAGCGATCACAACGCCCTCATCCTCTACTTTATAGGAAGACCAGATATCATACTTTTCAATATAATGACCAAGATTTTCTGTCAGAATCGGTCCATGCAGCGGACAGATTGTCTGAATATCCAGTGTAGAAGCAGCTTTGAGAAGTTTCTGAACCTGCGGACCGTATTTTCCAACAATTCCAATATAGTAACGACGTGCTTCGCAGTCCCAGTCCTCTTCTACATCAAGCGCACCAAATTTACCAAATCCGTCTGCGGAAAACAGAACCTTGTCTGTGCTATCATAGGTAACCATAACTTCCGGCCAGTGTACCATCGGTGCCATATAAAAATTCAGCGTATGGGTACCAAGGGACAAAGACTCTCCTTCTGCCACTGTAATTTTATGGTTCTCATCTACCGGAAGCTCGTCAAAAAACTGTGGAAGCATCTGAAATGTCTTGGCATTTCCCACCAGGGTCACTTCCGGGAAAAGCTCTACCAAACGTCCGATACTTCCGGCATGATCCGGCTCCAGATGGGAAACTATCAGATAATCCACTTTCCGTCCGTCTAATGCGGCCAGCAGATTCTTCTCCCACTGCTCCATGCCCCTGGCATCTACCGTATCCATCAAAGCTACCTTTTCATCAAAAATCAGATAAGAATTATAAGATACGCCATGCGGAACCACATACTGGCTCTCGAACAGGTCAATCGTCTTATCATCTACTCCGATATACTTTACTGCTTCAGAAATTGTTACACTCATTTGTTTCTCCCTCTCTTTTTGTTTTTATTTATGTATTATGATGCATACATATCATTTTCCTCTTCACGCTCTAAATCCTCCGGACTCATATAGCGGCGGAACAGGCGCTCTAAAATAAAATCAAATACAATCGATGCAACTGCCGGAATTACCACAAGCAGTACCGGTATAATATAAATCGACAGAGCCGATGCAATCAAAATCACCAGCAGCAACAGTGACCATGGCAGATGTCTTACCATCAGCAGGAATGCATTTTTCAACGTCTGTTTTACGGTATTTTCAAATCTTGCAATATATGGAAATAAAAATGCGCTCCACATAATCGCAACAGCAATCATAACCAGAAAGAAATAGAAAAATGCGCCCTTCATACTGCCGGTTTTTAATACCTGATAGGTGATATAGGCATCACAGCCCAGAACAATCATAACGGCCAGCCATATAAGATATGGCAGTGTTGCAGCCTTAAAGTTGTCCCTGAACGCTCCGAAAAAGGTTCTTGTGGTATATCCGCGGTCACCGCGGATGGATTTATGTACCGTGTAATACAACGCGGTGGTCGATGCCCCGATCGTAAAAACCGGAATGCAGCAGATCACCCATAAAATGCTGACCCACACGCAGTCCACAAGTTTTCCCAGCATCTGAAATACAATATTATCCCAATTAAATTTCACGCTTATTCCTCCAGTCGCCCAATAATTTCTTCTGCGATTTCTTCTTTTGTTTTTCCATCCGTAGCTACGAGAATGTCTGCAGCCGCCTCATACTTTGGCCGGCGTACTTCCATCAGTTCAGAAATGTATGCAACATTCATATGACCGTTTAAAAGTGGACGGTCCGTACTGTTTTTTACACGTTCGTATATGGTCTGCGGTGTTGCCGTAAGAAATACAACGCTTCCCCCATCCCGCATGCAGTCTACATTTTCCTGTCGCATTGCCACACCGCCTCCACAGGATACGATTGTCGGCTCCTGCTGATTTAGTGACTGGATCAGTTTTGTCTCAAGCTCCCGGAAATAAAGTTCTCCGTATGTTTCAAAAATTTTGCTGATCGGCATTCCCTGTTCTTTTACGATACGCTCGTCCATCTCCACAACCGGATAACCCAGCTTTTGCTTTATCGCACGTGCAATCGTGCTTTTACCGGCTCCCATAAAACCGATCAGGAAAATATTTTTCTTTCCTTTATTCATGAAAAAATTTCTCCTTTACTTCTTCTACCGGCATATCCATACCTGTATATAACCGGAATGCGGCCACTCCCTGCCACAGAAGCATTCCCTTGCCTCCAATGCAGGTACATCCTGCTTCTTTTGCTTCCCGCAACAGTTTTGTCTCTGCCGGATTATAAACCGCATCACATACAACCAATCCCGGGCGAAATGCAGATAAATCTTTTACCACACTCTGGTCATCCATCGGTTTCATACCAACGATCGTCGCATTTGCAAAAATGTCACTGGATGTGATCTCCTCTGTCATCTTTGCCGTATCTGCAATGTCATATACATTGACAACAATTCCCGGCACTGCTTTTCGAATCTTTTCTGCGGTCTGAAGAGTACGCTCAAAAAATGCATCCTTAATATTGAAAATCGTGATCTCTCTGGCTCCATCTAATGCACATTGTACCTGAATGGCTGTCGCAGCTCCGCCACCGCCTGCGACCGTGATCTTTTTTCCTTTAATATCTACGCCATGGTCCTTGAGGTTGTGTACAAAGCCTTCTCCGTCCGTGATATATCCGGTCAATCTGCCGTCATCGTTGACAATTGTGTTTACAGCTCCGATAATCTGTGCTGCCGGAGACAGCTCATCCACATACTTTGCCGCCTCGGTCTTATCCGGCATCGTCACATTGATTCCACGCATATGAAACAGTTTCACCGCGTCAAGTGCTTCTTTTACCTGATCTTCTTTTACATCAAATGCAACATATGCATAATCCAGCCCCAGCTTTGCAAAGCTGTAATTGTACATTGCCGGGGAACCGGAATGTCCTACCGGCGAACCGATCAGTGCAAGTAACCCTGTATGTCCTGAAATTCTTTCTTCCATCTTTTTCTCCTGTCCTTGTATGTTGGTTATATGATACCATAACTTTTAAATTAAGTACAACAATTCCAGTGGTCTTTGAATAAGTACCTGTGCTCTGTTTTTACGAAGGAACTCCGCATCGCGGAATCCCCACATGACCGAAACACATGGAAGTCCCGTGTTTTCCGCGGTCTGAATATCCACCTCGGAATCTCCTACATAAATGGCCTTCTTCGTGTCCGTTTTTAAAATTTTCATGGCTTTTTGTACCATATCGGGTGCCGGTTTTTTTGCCACACCTTCCATCTCACCGATTGCCGTAGTCATATACCCCCGGAAAAAACGTTCATCCAATTCTTTTACTGCCGAGTCCAGCTTATTGGATACAATTGCTGTCTTCACTCCGCGCGCCTTTAATTCAGTCAAAAGATGCATGATATCTGGATATGGCTTTGTATGATCCAGACAATGCTCCCCGTAATATTTTTTAAATTCCGCAAATGTCTCTTCAAACTTCGGGTTTTTCTCCCCATCCGGCACGGCACGCACCATCAGCATGCGCACCCCGTTTCCTACATATCTGCGCACCTGATCCAGCGTACAAGTCGGCATATTCTGTGACTCCAATGCCGCGTTGGTAGCGTTTTTTAAATCTTCCAACGAATATAACAAGGTTCCGTCCAGATCAAAGATCACACTTTTTTGCTCTTCCTGCTCACCGGAATCCCGATAGATTTCTTCAAACAGATCTTTACGCATAATCCGGATATTGTTGATCGTATCACTGCTGTCAACCATGTAATCTCCAACCCGGCCAAGTGTATACTGTTCGTTTTCATCTTTATCCCGGAACAGTTTTACCTTGCGCTCCAGCCTGCGTGCACGAACAATTGTAGTTCCCTTTGGCACGCAGACCTTTGCACATTTCATCGGTTCTACGATGATTCCTTTCTCTACATCTTTGATGGTAGGTTCATACTCTGCATTTCTCAGATCAAACTTCCAATCCGTGTAAATCCGGAATTCTTCCATAAAAGCCTCTTCATTACGAAAGAAACATTCCCCTTTCGGTCCAATGATAAAAACAATTCCTGCTTCCACTGTAGCTTTCATATCTCCCTGCAGAGTCCGCACAGTCACCTGCGTTCCCTCCGCAAAGAGATCCGTTGCCCGGACATATCCCCACGGAACGGAGCGTCTGCAGTACGTCTTTGCATCCTCTGCCTCTATTCTGCAATCCTGTGCATACACAATATCGGTATTTCCCATATAGTCCCGCATACGCTGCTCGATAACAGATTTAATACCCGAAGCTGCCGGCTGTTCATGTCTTCCCTGTGCATCATACTCCATGCGTGGTGCAAAATGATGTTCTTTGCAAAACTTTAAATATTCCTGTGTCATCAATTCCATCGGAATCAGGCCACCCGCTTTTTCCAGATGTCCTCCACCGGAACCAATTCCTTTGCACAACTCTGCCGCAAGTTCACTCGCCTTGACTTCTTTCACACAGCTTCTCACTGAAAACTTCACACCTTCTGGTTGCAGATTAAATGCCACACAGATATCAATCGCATCCACTTCCAGTACCAGATCGGAAATCAGTCCGAGAATATTCGGATCACACTGCCCCACTTTTACAATCGCGGCACGAAATTCTTCTACATAATCCGTATGAAGAAGTGCTGCTCCAGCAACTTCCAGTTCTTCCAGCGAAAGATTGGCATTGCGGAGTTTCCTCATGATTGCCGGGTCAAAGTTTGCCTCGT
>ERZ832522.4404-NODE-4404-length-13934-cov-16.146913_pt1 | contig 13934 bp, 12 predicted proteins | sample MGYA00519951_ERZ832522 | MGnify/ENA primary metagenome ERZ832522 (study PRJEB31850, sample SAMEA3708728) | human gut metagenome | biome: human gut; feature: human-associated habitat; material: faeces | place: China | collected 2014 ... | reverse complement strand
TGTTCTCGCCGTAGGTGGTGTTGGCCGGGCCGCCCAGCAGGCCGGCCATGGTGGTTGCCAGACCGTCGCCCAGCAGGGTGCGGTTCAGGCCGGGGTCGTTGATATAGTTGTGGCCCACGGTTGCGCTGATGGCTGCGATATCGCCCACATGCTCCATCATGGTTGCCAGTGCAATGGGGATGATGGTGAACAGTGCGCTGATGAACTCCGGGCTGCCGTCGATGGCAAACAGGCCCATGGCCTCCTTGTGCAGAGGGATGCCCACCCATGCAGCCTCAGAAATGCGCTGGAAGTCCACTGCACCGGTCACCAGTGCCACTGCATAGGACACCAGCACGCCGATGAGGATGGGCAGGATCTTGACCATGCCCTTGCCCCAGATGTTGCACACGATCACGACACCCAGTGCCACAAAGGCCAGCAGCCAGTTGGACTGGCAGTTGTTGATCGCAGAGGGGGCCAGGATCAGGCCGATAGAAATGATAATGGGGCCAGTGACCACCGGCGGGAAGAACCGCATGATGCTGCGGATGCCGAAGGTGGAGATCAGCAGGCTGGCCACCAGATACACCAGACCGGAAAATGCGACGGCGGCGCAGGCGTAGGGCAGCATCTTGGTGTTGGCAACGGTCAGGTTGCCGTCTGCATCTGCCAGCATGGGGGCCACGATGGAGAAGCCGCCCAGATACGCAAAGGAGGAGCCGAGGAATGCAGGCACCTTCTTTTTGGTAATGAGGTGGAACAGCAGGGTGCCCAGACCTGCGCACAGCAGGGTGGTGGAAACGCTCAGGCCAGTGAGCAGCGGCACCAGCACCGTTGCACCGAACATGGCAAACATGTGCTGCACGCCCAGAATGAACATGCGGCCTGCGCCCAGCTGGCGCGCGTCGTAAATGCCTTTGGAGTAATCGATCTTTTCGCTCATGAAGTTTTTCTGCCTCCTACAGAACTCGCAGCCCCAAAAAAAGAGGCACCGCCGTCAGCAAAACGGCAATGCCCTTGAAATTTGGGAACAATGATTCCGCCCGGAAATGAGAAGTGCAATACAGCGCAGTCGATGATTCTTGTGCAGCATGGTGCGCTCCCCCTTTCATTCAGGCTCTTTCCAAACCGCCGCCAAAAGCCCCGCAAAAGGCCACAGCAAGCAGTCCTTCAAGAGATTATAGCAGACTTTTTGCCGCCGTGCAACTATTTTGCTTAATTCTCCTGTATTTCCAGCCCGGAAGTTTGCGCCGTTTCTCTTGCAATCCGGCCCAAAGCGCACTATAATATAGCCTACCATTGTAATCTGTATTATAAGAGAATTATCAGGAGAGTTTATGATCTATCTGGATTATTCCGCCAATACCCCGGTAGACGAAGCGGTTTTACAGCGCTTTTGCGAGGTGGAGCGCAATTGCCCGGGCAATGCCAATTCCCGCCACGCAGCAGGCACTGCCGCAAAGGCTGCCATCGATGCCGCCACCCAGAGCATTGCCCGCAGTCTGAATGTGCAGCCCGCCGAGATCATCTATACATCCGGTGCCAGCGAGGCCAACAACTTTGCCATCAAGAGCATCGCCCGGCTGGAGCGCCACCATGGCAGACACATCATTTCCACCCCGCTGGAGCACTCCTCGGTGAGCGGCAGCCTGACCGCCCTGCAGGAGCAGGGATACGAGATCGACCTTGTGGACATCCGGCAGGACGGCACGGTGGACCTTGCCCACCTGAAAGAACTGCTGCGCCCGGACACCATTCTGGTGGCCGTCACTGCCGTGGACAGTGAGCTGGGCGTGGTGCAGCCGGTGGCCGAGATCGCGGAAATGTTGAAGGCCTGCCCCCACTGCCACTTCCATGTGGATGCCACACAGGCCGTGGGCAAGCTGCCGGTCAGCTTTGCGGGCATCGACACCATGAGCCTGACCGCCCACAAGTTCTATGGGCTGAACGGCATCGGTGTGCTGGTCAAGCGGCGCGGCCTTGCGCTGGAGCCGCTCATCCATGGCGGCGAGAGCACCACCATCTACCGCAGCGGCACCCCCACCGTGGCGCTGGCCTGTTCACTGGCGCTGGCGCTGGAAAAGGCAGTGAGCGAACTGCCCGCCCGGGTGGAGCACATCCGCGCCCTGAACGCCCGCCTGCGCACCGGGCTTGCCCAATACCCCAAGGTGCGCATCAACAGCCCGGACACCGCCGTGCCGCAGATTTTAAACCTGAGCGTACAGAACGTGAAGGGCACCGTGTTCCAGCGGGAGCTGGATGCCAGGGGCGTATGCGTCTCGGTCAAATCGGCCTGCTCTTCGGACGGCCTGCCCTCCCGCGCCGTGTTTGCCGTGAGCCATGACCGGCGCAACGCGCTGTCCTCGTGGCGCATCAGCCTGAGCCACCTGACCACGGAACTGGAGATCACTGATTTTATGCAGGCGTTCGATGCCTGTTACAACGCCCTGACGCAATAAAAAGGAGTATTATGAAGCAAGATCCCCCCGCCGACCAGCAGCGAGGGGATCTTTTTTACTGTTTTTGAATGCCGAACAGTCTGCTCAGAATGCCGCGCAGCGCCTTGGGGCTTCGGATCACAACTACCTGCATATGCTCCCCGCCTTTCCGTTTTCTGGCCCATCCTATGCAGGCAGGGGCCGGAACGTTCCGGCAAGGGCAGCAGCGCTCAGTCTGTGATGGTCTCCACCACCACCAGCGCACCGCTGCGGGTGGAGATGGTGATGCAGTCCGACCCGGCAGCGTACTCGTTGCTGACGCCCAGCGGGTAGCTGGCGGTCAGCTCCGCATCGGTCAGCTCATAGTAGGAGCCGCGCTCGCACACGCCCTGCGCCCTGCCCTCCATCGGGAAGGCCGAGAAGAAAAAGTACTTCTCCTTCGGGTAGCGGCGGGTCTCGCCGGGCATCACGTAGGTGATGCGGCTGCGCTCATCCAGCAGGGTGGTGCGCACACCGCGCTGTTCCAGCCCAAGGCCGGTGCACAGGTTTGCAAGGGTGTGCTCCACCCGTCTGCCGCCAAGGCCGCCCAGCAGCAGCACCTCGTCAAAGCCCTTTTCCGAGACCAGCTTTGCGGCATACTCGGTGTCGGTATCGTCCTTCACATGGGGCAGCACGATGATATCGTCGTCCTGCTGTTCCGGGCAGGGGGCGGTGTCAAAGTCGCCCACGATGATGTTGGGCCTACGCCCCAGAGGTGCGCAGTTGCGGTAGCCTGCATCACAGGCAATGATAAAGTCGTCCGGCCGCAGGGCCTCTGCCAGCTCCGGAGAAACCGGGCAGGCTGAAATGATCACACAGCGTGACATGAATCTCTTCCTTATCCTTTATACTTTCGGGCGCTGCCAATCCTTCACGTCCTTGACTTCCTCGTACATGGCACAGTAGCTGTCGTACCGGGTCTGGGAGAGCCTGCCCTCGGCCAGTGCGGCGCGCACGGCACAGCCTTTTTCGCTGCGGTGGGAGCAGCCGGTGAACTGGCACTGGCCCAGATAAGGCCCGAACTCCGGGAACGCATGCTCCAGATTTTCCTTGGGGATGAACCCGGCGCGGTTCGCTTCCAGACTGGCAAAGCCCGGCGTATCCGCAATGCGCCCGCCAAAGGCTTCAAAGATCGTCACCTCACGGGTGGTGTGGCGGCCGCGGCCCAGCTTCTGGCTGATGGCACTGGTCTCGCGCTCTGCTTCCGGCAGCAGATGGTTCAAAAGGGTGGATTTTCCCACGCCGGAGTTGCCGCAGAACGCACACAGCCTGCCGCTGATCCACTGCTTCACCTCGTCCAGCCCGCCGCCGGTCTCGTAATCGATGCGGATGAACGGCAGGGTCGATTTTTCGTAGGCCTTACGCAGGAATTCCGCCTCGGCCAAGTCGCCCTTGGTGCACACGATCACCGGCTGCACGCCCTTGTCCACCGCAATGGCGGCAAGCTTATCCAGCACCAGCGTGCTGGGCGTGGGCTGGGTGGTGCTGGCCACAAGGAACAGCACATCCAGATTTGCCACCGGAGGCCGCACGAACACATTTTTGCGCGGTGCGATCTCGGCAATGACGGCTGCACCGTTCTCGGTCTCCAGCGTCACCTCATCGCCCGCCACCGGCGTGATCTTCTGTTTGCGGAAAATGCCGCGGGGCTTGCATTCCACAATGCCCTCCGGCGTTTTCACATAGTAAAAGCCGCCGATACCCTTTGTGATATATCCCTTCATGCACGCCTCCGTCAGCTCAGCAGCGAGGACCACCAGTCGGTCAGCGGTTTCTGCGAAGGGTCGCCGCTGCCCGCTGTGCCCTGTTCGGTGCCGGTCTCGGTGCTGGAAGAAGAGGAGCTGCTGCCAAACAGGCCGCTCCACCAGTCGCCGCCGGTGGTGCTGTCGCTGGGTGCTTCCGGTTCCGGTGCAGGCTCCGGCCCTGCGCTTACCACAATGTTCACGCGGCCGTTCAGCTTTGTGGTAGAGCCTGCCGCCGGGTTCTGACTGATGACAGTGCCCACCGGCTGGTCGCTGTACTGCTCGGTCTGGCTGCCAAGGCCCAGATGGTTCTGCACCAGCAGGGTGCGGGCATCAGCGGTGCTCATGCCGGTCAGCGAGGGCACCTTGGTGGTGGTTGCCACCTGCGGGCGGCTGATATACATCACCACAGTGCTGCCTGCAGCCACCTGACTGCCCGCCGCCGGGTCGGTGCGGATCACCGCGCCGGATGCCACAGAGGTATCCACAGCCTGCGTTACCAGCACCGAGACACCCAGCTCCTTGAGCTGCTGCTCTGCATCGGCCTGCACATAGTTGGTCAGGTCCGGCACGGTAACGTACTGGGTGCCAAGGCTCACAGTCAGGGTCACATTCTGGCCCTCGCGCACCGTGCGGCCGGACACCGGCGACTGCTTATAGATATAGCCCGCCGCATAGTTACTGTTGTACTCCTGCTCCCAGGTAACGCTGATCTGGCCGGAGACCACCTGCTCGGTGGCAGCAGCCTCGTCCTGCGTCATACCGATATAATCGCCCAGCGTGATATCGGCCTTGTTGTTCATCAGGTTGGAGGAATCGTTCAGGATCATCCAGCACAGCGCAAGGCACGCCAGTGCAAATGCAATGGTAATGCCGAACAGTGCCGGCAGGAAGATGGTGCGCTTTTTCTTGCGCGGTGCGGCCTTTTTGCCGCGGGGCGCAGGCTTTTCGGCCTGACGGTTTGCACGGTTCTGGTTCATGGTACGTTTCACCACCTTTTCGGGAGCATCTTCTGTAATATACTTGTACTCGAACATCACGGAGGGGTTGTGCACGTAGGTGTCCAGCGCATCCAGCATTTCGCGGGCGGATGCGTAGCGGTTCTGCGGCAGCTTTGCCATGGCCTTTTCGGTGATCTCCACCAGTGCATTCGGCACCTCCGGCGCGATCTCGTGCAAAGACTTCGGCTGATCGGAGATCTGCTTGATGGCAACTTCCACCATGTCGTCTGCATCAAAGGGCAGATGACCGCTGAGCATCTCGTACATCATCACGCCCACCGAGTAGATATCGCTGGTGCAGTCGGTCTCATCGCCCTTGGCCTGCTCCGGGCTGATATAGTGCACGCTGCCCATAGCCTTGCCGCTCAGCAGCTGGTTCTCGGCACGGGAGATGCGCGCAATGCCAAAATCCATCATGCGCAGCTGGCCGTTGTCCAAAAGCATGATGTTCTGGGGCTTGATGTCCCGGTGCACCACACCGTTGGCGTGGGCATGTTCCAGCGCCTTTAAGATCTGGGAGATGAAGTGCACGGTCTCCCGGTTGGTCAGCCTGCCGCCGCGCTGGTTAAGGTACTCGCGCAATGTCATGCCGTCCACATATTCCATCACGATATACTGCAGATCATCATTCACCGATACATCGTACACTTTTACGATGTTGGGGTGGTTCAGCAGCGAGATGGCCTTGGATTCATTTTTAAAGCGGCGCACAAGGTCCGGGTCGTGCATATACTCCTGCCGCAGCACCTTTACCGCCACCACGGTACCGGCAGGCACCGGGCCGTTGTGCCCCAGCATGACCGCCTTGTAGACGTTTGCCATGCCGCCGGAACCGATCAGCTCCCGCACCTCATACAGGCCGTCCAGCTTTTTGCCGATCAGGTTGTCCATCAGCGCACCTCCTCCACACACAGCAGCAGCGCGGTGATGTTATCCGGGCCGCCGTTCTCGTTGGCCGTGCGGATCAGAAGGTCCGGCAGGTCGTAGAACCTGCCGGTGCGCAGCAGCTGTTCCAGCTGTTCTCTGGGCACGGCATTGGTCAGGCCGTCCGAGCACAGCAGCAGGATATCCCCTTTCTGCAGCGGTGCGGTGGTGAACTCCGAGTCCAGCCGGTAGTCCACGCCCAGCGCCTTGGTGATGATGTTCTTCTGAGGGTGGTGCTCGGCCTCCTCCACGGTAATGGTGCCGCAGTCCACCAGCTCCTGCACATAGGAGTGGTCGTGGGTGAGCTGGGCAAGCCTGCCGTCCCGGTACAGGTACGCCCGCGAGTCGCCTGCATGACACAGGAACACCTTGCCGCCGCGCACCAGTGCGCACACAGCCGTGGTGCCCATGCCCGCCAGCGATTCCTCACGCAGGGCCTTCTGGAACACAAAGCGGTTGGCGCTGAGCAGGCTCTTTTTCAAAAAGGTCTCCTCTTCGCCGGGCAGGCACTTGGAAGCATACTGCTCCTGAAAGCAGCGCTCGATCACATCGCACGCGCTCTGGCTGGCTTCCCTGCCGCCGCGCGCACCGCCCATGCCGTCGCATACCAGCAGCCATGCGGCATCGCCGGGCAGTTCTCCTGCGCGATAATCGTCCTGATTATCCTGCCGGACCCTGCCGACATCCGTTTTTCCTGCAAGTTTCATAGGCTTCTCCCTTTAATATTTACGCTTTCCCGTTCATTTCGTCACGGCGCAGCTGGCCGCATGCGGCGCTGATCTCGCTGCCAAGGCGGCGGCGCACCGTAGCGTTCACGCCAAGGCTCTCCAGCTTCTGCTGGAAGCGGTGCACGTTGGCTGCATCGGTGGCCGAGTACGGGCTGCCGTCCACCGGGTTGATGGGGATCAGGTTCACATGGGCACCCATGCCCCGGATCAGGTTTGCCAGCTGTTTGGCGCAGGCATCGGAATCGTTGACACCGCGCACCATGGAATATTCAAAGCTCACACGGCGGCCGGTGGTGTCCTGATAGCGGCGCACGGCCTGCATCAGCACTTCCACGGGATAGGCATCGTTCACCGGCATCATGCCGCTGCGAATTTCATTGTTGGGTGCGTGCAGCGACACCGAGAGGGTCAGCTGCAGCTTTTTCTCGGCCAGCTGGTCAATCTTGGGCACCAGACCGCAGGTAGAAAGGCTGATGTTGCGCATCCCGATGTTCACGCCCTCGGGCGAGGTGATGTTCTCCAGAAACTTCATCACTTCGTCAAAGTTATCCAGCGGTTCGCCAATGCCCATGAGCACGATGTGGGAAATGCGCTCCCCGATATCCTTCTGGGCGGTGTAGATCTCAGAGCAGATCTCGCCTGCTTCCAGATTGCGCACGCGGCCCGCCTGGGTGGACGCACAGAAGCGGCAGCCCATGCGGCAGCCCACCTGCGTGGACACACACACCGTGTTGCCGTAGTGGTAGCGCATCACGACGGTCTCGATGCAGTTGCCGTCCGCCATGCGCAGCAGATATTTTACCGTGCCGTCCTTTGCTTCCTGCCTGCGCTCGATCTTGGGCGCGGCAATGTAGAAGCTTTCTTCCAGCTTTGCCAGCAGGGTCTTGGGCTGGTCGGTCATGGCAGAAAACTCGGTGACCAGCTTCTGGTGCACCCAGTGGAAGATCTGCTTTGCCCGGAAGCCCGGCTGATCCATCGCTTTCAGTTCAGCGGTCAGCTCTGCCAGCGTAAAGGAAGAGATACAGCGTTTTTGTTCCATTGTGTTCTCCTATTGTTTTTTACGAACAAGCCACCTGTTTCATTGCAGCTTTTCCCCGTTTTTCTGCATGGCGCACAGGAAAAAACCGTCCATGCCGGTACGGGTGGGCACCGAAAGCGCGCCGTGCTCCCCTGCCGTCATCCCGGCGGGCAGCGCTGCGGCAGGCTCCACCACCGTAAACTCCGGGTGGCGGGCCAGAAATGCCGCGATCTGCTGCTGGTTTTCTGCCGGGTCGATGGTGCAGGTGGAGTACACCAGCCTGCCGCCCGCTTTCAGCAGCTGTGCCGCCGTATCGAGGATGGCCGACTGCGTGGCCAATAATTCAGCTTCGCGGGCCGGTTCCAGCTTTTTGTAGCGCAGATCCGGCTTTTTTGCCAGAATGCCAAGGCCGCTGCAGGGCACATCCGCTAAAATGCGGTCGGCCTGCGGCAGGGCCGGGTTCACCTTTGTGGCATCGTTGCACAGGGCTTCCACATTGGCAAGGCCCATGCGCTGCACTGCCGTGCGGATCAGGCCCACGCGGTTCTCGGCGGCATCGCAGCTGTAAAGCCTGCCGGTGCTGTGCATCTGCTCGGCCAGCAGGATGGTCTTGCCGCCGGGCGCGGCGCACAGGTCAATGACTGTTTCTCCGGGCTGTGCGTCCACGCAGAGCGCCGCCAGCTGGCTGGCCTGCCCTTCCACATGGAAGTACCCCTGCCGGAACAGCTCATTTTCCGCCGGGCTGCCCTCGAAGCGGGCCAGCACACTGCCAGGAACAATGCCCCGCTTTGCTTCCTTTGCGCCGGAAGCCAGCAGCTTTGCACAAAGCTCATCGGCACTGCCTTTCAGCGGGTTCGCCCGCAGGCTGGTCATGCCGCCGTCGGCCTTGTAGGTAAGGATATCCAGTGCTTCGTCCGGGTAGTTTTTGTGCAGAAATTCCGCCACATCCCGCCCGGCAGAGCCAAGCACCATGAGCCGCTCCACTTCGTTTTTGAAGCTTGCGGTGCTCAGGTCGTAGCTGCACGCCTTGCGCAGCACGGCGTTGACCAGACCGGATGCGCTGGATTTTTTGAAGGCACGGGTCAGCTTGACGGCTTCGTTCACCGCAGCGGACACCGGCACCTGCATATAGCGGGCCTGCGCCAGCGCCGCGCGCAATATTTCGCGCACCGGTGCATCCAGCTTGGCAAGGCCCTTGGGCAGGAACTGGCACAGGATGTAGTCCAGCGTGCCCCGGTGTTCCAGCACCGTGTAAAAGATGGCGCTGGCAAAAGCTTTATCGCGGCCTTCCAGCTGCTGGCGCTTGAGTTCGGCATCCAGAACAAGGTTGGAAAAACCATCCTGTTCCTGCCGCACCAGCGCCGCCACTGCCGCCGCGCGGGGATTCGCCGCCATCAGAGGATATCCCCCGTTTTCAGGCGCTGACCGGCCGCAAAGGCGGTGCCGTCCATGGGCTTTTTGCCTTCCGGCACCACATTCAGCAGCTGGACGGCCCCCTCACCGCAAGCCACCGTGAGCGGCTTTGTGGCCAGCACGGTGCCGGGCGCTTCGCCGTGAGCTTCCACGGCACGGCACTCCATCACCTTGAGCTTTTTGCCGCCGGAGGTGACGAACCATGCACCGGGCCACGGGTTCATGCCGCGCACCCAGTTGTGGATGTGGGCAGCCGATTCGGTCAGGCGGAACTCTGCCATCTCCTTGTTCAGCATAGGTGCAAGGCAGGCGTTCTCATGATCCTGCGGCTGGGGTTTCAGCGTTCCGGCGGCGATGGCGGGCACCACCTCGCACAGCACCCGTGCACCCACGGCAGTCACGCGGTCAAACAGCTGGCCGCTGGTCTCCTCCGGGTCAATGGCGATCTTCTCGCAGCAGAGCACATCGCCGGTGTCAAGGCCCTCGTCCATCTGCATGATGGAAACGCCGGTCTCGGCATCGCCGTTCAGCACGGCCCACTGCACCGGGGCGCTGCCGCGGTACTTGGGCAGCAGGGAGACATGCAGGTTGATGCAGCCGTACTTCGGCGTTTCCAGCACAGACTTCGGCAGGATGCAGCCGTAAGCCACCACCACGATCAGTTCCGGGGCCAGTGCGCGGATGTTCTCGTCCTCGCTGCCGTCCCGCAGGGTGCGGGGCTGGAATACCGGCGTGCCGTGGGCAAGGGCCACTTCCTTGACCGGGGGTGCGGTAAGCACCTGCTTGCGGCCAACCGGCTTGTCCCGCCGGGTGTACACCGCGCAGATGTCATGCCCGGCGGCATACAGGGCTTTGAGGCACTCTGCGGCAATATCCGGCGTGCCCATGAACAAAATGCGCATTACTTGTTTCCTTTCGCTTCGCGGGCAGCTTTTTTGCCCTCTTCGGTATCCTCATAGAAATACTCGCTGGACTGCATGATGGTAATGCCGTCCAGATGGTCGTTCTCGTGCTGGATGCAGCGGCCCAGCAAATTCTCAGCTTCCAGCTCGAACCACTCACCGTGGCGGTCCTGTGCGCGCACCTTGACCGCGGCGGGGCGGGTCACAGCGCCGTTGTGGCCCGGGAAGGACAGACAGCCCTCGTAGGCGGTCTCCTCTTCCTCGGATACAGCCAGAATTTCCGGGTTGACGAAGTCGATGAACTTATATTCGTAATCTTCGGGGATCTCCTCGGGCGCGTCGGTGGTGTCCCACACCACGAACAGACGGCGCAGCATGCCCACCTGCGGGCCGGCCAGACCCACGCCGTCGGCGGCGATCATGGTCTCGTGCATGTCGTCCAGCAGGGTAGCCAGACGGTCATCAAAGGTGGTGACGGGGCGGCAGACCTTGTTCAGGATGGGATCGCCCTCTTTTACAATGTTACGGATAGCCATTTATGGTACCTCCAAATCAGATGTCACCGTCCGAGTGCAGGTCCACCGCAACGGTGGCCTTGGACGGAAGTTTTTCCTGTTCGTATCTTTCCAGTGTGCTGCGCACAAGGTCGCGGAAGCGGCGGTCGTTGCGGCACTTGATGGTAAGTTTGTAGCGGTAGGTGTCGTTGATTTTTTCAATGCTGCCGGGCGTGGGGCCAAGCACCCGCAGCGGCAGGTCCGGCTGTTTTGCCGCCTGCTGGCCCAGCAGGGCCGCAAAGCGCGCCGCCGCCCGTGCCACCTCGATCTCCTTTGCGCCTGCAAAGCCAATGACGCACAGCCCGCAGAAGGGCGGGTACAGGCCCAGCTTGCGGTAGGCGATCTCCTGCTCAAAAAAGGCATCGTAGTCCTGCGCGGCGGCAAGGTTCAGCACCGGGTTATCGGGGTCGGTGGTCTGGATGATGGCAAAGCCCGGGTCTCTGGCCCGTCCGCTGCGGCCCACCACCTGCGTGATGAGGCTGAACACGTTCTCATACGCGCGGAAGCCCTGCGCAAACAGCAGCGAGTCGATGCCCAGCACGCCCACAAGGGTCACATCCTCAAAATCCAGTCCCTTGGCCACCATCTGGGTGCCCACCATGATGTCATATTCGTGGTTCGCAAACCTTGCCAGCAGCTTTTCGTGGGCATCCTTTGCGGCAGTGGAATCCTGATCCATGCGCAGCACCCGCGCATCCGGGAACAGCTTTGCCAGCTCTTCCTCGGCTTTCTGGGTGCCGAAGCCCCGGTACTGCAGCTTGCCGCCGCAGGCGGGGCACACAGTGGGCGGTTCCATCTGGCTGCCGCAGTAGTGGCACAATACCTTGTGCGCCGCTTTGTGGTACACCATCGGCACGCTGCACTTTGTGCACTTGAGCACCTCGCGGCAGTCCTCGCACTGGGCCATGGTCTGGTAGCCCCGGCGGTTCAGCAGCAAAATGGTCTGCTTGCCTGCATCCAGATTGCGGCGGATGGCATCTTCCAGCGACAGACTGATCTCCCGCGGGTTGCCTGCCGCCAGCTCTGCGCGCATATCCACGATCTGCACCGTGGGCAGCGGGTTGCCGCCGTAGCGCTGGGTCAGCCGCACCAGCTGGGTGCGGCCATGCTGGGCCGCGTAAAAGCTCTCGGTGCTGGGGGTGGCGCTTGCCAGCAGAAGCAATGCACCGCTTTCCGCCGCGCGCTGCCGGGCCACCTCGTGGGCAGAATAGCGGGGCGCGGATTCCGAGCGGTAGGTGTGCTCCTGCTCCTCGTCCACAATGAGCAGACCGAGGTCCCGCACCGGCGCGAACACGGCTGAGCGGGTACCGAGCACCACGTCGGCATCGCCGGAGCGGATGCGCTTCCACGTCTCATAGCGCTCGCTGATGCGCAGGGCGCTGTGGAGCACGGCGACGCGCGCGCCGTAGCGTGCGGAAAACTGCCGCAGGAGCTGCGGCGTCAGGGCGATCTCCGGCACAAGGACGATCGCACCGCGCCCGGCGGCAAGGCAATCATCGATCAGGCGGAGATACGCGACCGTTTTGCCGCTGCCCGTCACGCCGTAGAGAAGCGCCGTGCCGGGAGAGGCATCCTGCAGGCGGGCAGACAAACTGTCATAGGCTACCTGCTGCTGCGGCGTGAGCAGGAGCGGCTTCGGATCGGCCGCTGCGGCCGGGGGAGGCGGAGGCAGGACCTCCTGCTCCCGGAGCGTCAGCAGCTCCAGCTTTTCCAGCCTGCGGAGCGTGGCAGACGTCGCGCCTGCGTAATAGCCCAGCTCCTTACAAGCGCACTCACCGAGCGTGGCAAGCAGCTCCATGGCCGCCGCCTGCACGGGAGCGGACGCCTGATGCGACTGGGCAAAACGCCGCGCCTCCTCGGCCGGGACGGCCAGAACGGCAATGCGCTCCGTTTTATCGTTCACGCGGCGGCGATGGGACGTCTCGCAGGTGACGAGCTTTTTCTGCCGCAGCGCCGAGCGTCTGCAGCGTTTGGAATACGGCCTGCGCCGCCGGATTGCGCCAGCGGTCGTCCCATGCGGCGTTCTCCGCAAGGGTATAGCGGTCACGCGGCTGAAACCAGACGCCTGCCGGTAAAATGGCCCGCACGGCGTCATAGAATGTGCAGAAATAGCGCTCGCGCACAAAGGCCGCCAGATGCAGCGCAGCACGCGAGAGCAACGGCTCCGGGTCGAGCGCCGCCTCGACGGGCTTGAGCGCCGGGCCGTCCGGCCGCTCCGCGCCATCTGGCATCACGGCGAGAACGATGCCCTCCGTGCGGCGGTTCGATGCGCCGAACGGTACGCGCACACGCTGGCCCGGCTGCAGCGTCAGGGAGTCCGGAATGCGGTAATCGAACGGCTTGTCCATGGAGAACACGGCCGAAGCGACCGCAATGCGGGCGATCATGCTGCCGTCGCCGGGACAGTCCGGCGGAAAAAGGCAAAAGACGCCGGCAGGGTCACCTCTGCCCGCGCCTTGTTCCGGCTCATTCCTTCACGACTGCCGCGAGCTTGCCGTCCGCGACCTCGTGGATGGCGATGGTCACGGGCTTATCCTCCAGCGGGATGTGCTCCGTCTCTGCCTCGATGGAGATCTGGCGCGCGCGGCGCGCGATCACGTTGACGAGAAGATAGCGGCTGTCGATGTGCTTGAGCAGATCGGCCATAGCGGGATACAGCATAATTAGTCTTCCTCCTTGAGATTGAGTGGGCGATAGGATGTGCGGCAGGCCTCCGCGGTCAGGACTGCTTCCAGCTCCTGCACGGCGTGCCCGACGGAATCGTTGATGATGGTATATTGATAGTGCTTTGCCTGACGGCATTCCTCCAGCGCGATATGCAGGCGTCTGGCGGCAATGTCCGGCGGCGTGTCGCCGCGCCCGGCCAGCCGGCGCTTCAGCTCGGCATAGGACGGCGGAGCGATGAAAACGGAAATGGCGTCCGGCCGGCGCTGCATGACCTGCAGCGCGCCCTGCACGTCGATCTCGAGAACGACGCTTTCGCCGCGCGCCAGCGCTTCCTCTACGGGGCGCAGGGGCGTTCCGTAATAGTTGCCCGCATAGCAGGCGTGCTCCAGAAGCTCCCCTGCCGCGATCATCTCTTCAAAGCGCTCGCGCGAGACGAAATAATAGCTCACGCCCTCGCGGTCCTCGGGCCGCATGGGGCGAGAAGTAGCCGAAACGGAATAGTGCAGCGACTCGTGCTGCTGCATGA
>ERZ832522.4401-NODE-4401-length-13940-cov-9.479798_pt1 | contig 13940 bp, 9 predicted proteins | sample MGYA00519951_ERZ832522 | MGnify/ENA primary metagenome ERZ832522 (study PRJEB31850, sample SAMEA3708728) | human gut metagenome | biome: human gut; feature: human-associated habitat; material: faeces | place: China | collected 2014 ... | reverse complement strand
TGTTATCTGGGTGAAGTGTACGTCCTGTACCACCGCCGGATGCTACGGAGAAGTATTTCTTACCCTGCTCGATACATTCTTTCTTGTATGTACCTGCTACCGGATGCTGGAAACGTGTTGGGTTTGTAGAGTTACCTGTGATAGATACACCTACGTTCTCATGATGCATGATAGCAACACCCTCCTGAACATCATCAGCACCGTAACATTTTACAGTTGCACGAAGTCCGTTAGAGTATGGTTTCTCATATACAACATTTAATTTTGCTGCTTTGTAATCATACTGTGTCTCAACAAATGTGAATCCGTTGATACGGGAGATGATCTGTGCTGCGTCTTTTCCTAAACCGTTTAAGATAACTCTTAATGGTTTCTGACGTACTTTGTTTGCTTTCTCGGCGATACCGATCGCACCTTCAGCAGCAGCGAAAGACTCATGTCCTGCTAAGAAGCAGAAGCACTCTGTCTCTTCCTCTAATAACATTTTACCAAGGTTACCATGTCCTAAACCTACTTTTCTGTGGTCAGCAACAGAACCTGGAATACAGAATGCCTGAAGACCTTCACCGATTGCTGCAGCAGCATCAGCGGCTCTTGTACATCCTTTTTTAATTGCGATCGCTGCACCTACAGTGTAAGCCCAGCAAGCGTTCTCAAAACAGATTGGCTGGATTTTCTTAACCTGCTCGTAAACATCAAGTCCAGCATCTTTTGTAATTTTTTCAGCTTCTTCGATAGAGCTGATACCATAGCTGTTTAATACAGCATTGATCTGGTCAATTCTTCTTTCATATCCTTCAAATAATGCCATTTTCGTTCGTCTCCTTTCCTACTCTTCTCTTGGGTCGATGATCTTAACAGCATCTGCTACACGACCATACTGTCCTTTTGCTTTTTCCCATGCTGTGTTAGGGTCATCACCTTTTTTGATGAAGTCAGTCATTTTTCCAAGAGAAACGAACTGATATCCGATAACTTCATTGTTCTCGTCAAGGGCGATACCTGTTACATAGCCTTCTGCCATCTCAAGGTAACGAACACCTTTTTCTTTTGTTGCGTACATTGTACCAACCTGGGAACGAAGTCCTTTTCCTAAGTCTTCAAGACCAGCACCGATTGCTAATCCGTCATCAGAGAATGCACTCTGTGTACGTCCGTAAACAATCTGTAAGAATAATTCTCTCATAGCTGTGTTGATAGCATCACAAACTAAGTCTGTATTTAAAGCTTCAAGGATTGTTTTTCCCTGTAAAACTTCTGCTGCCATAGCTGCAGAGTGAGTCATACCGGAACATCCGATTGTCTCAACTAAAGCTTCCTCAATGATACCATTCTTTACATTTAATGAAAGCTTACAGGCACCCTGCTGTGGTGCACACCAGCCTACACCGTGTGTAAATCCTGAGATATCTTCAATTTTTTTAGAGTGAACCCATTTTCCTTCTTCTGGAATTGGAGCTGGTTCATGTTTTGCGCCTTTTGCTACTGGGCACATGTTTTCGACTTCCTTAGTGTAAATCATTTTAAGTCTCCTTTCACATATAAATAGATATGTCATCTGCTAAACATTGTTAGATGCTTAACATACTTCAAACATTTTCGCACATTTTTTTCATTTTCACAAGTAGAAACCATAAAATTTATGTACTTTTTTGTAAAAAGGAAAAACATACCACAAGCAATATATCATTTCGGAATTTTTACTGCTTTTCTACAATTTCATTTTTATTTTTGTAAATAGAGTTTGCCGGAACAACGCCACGCACCATGGACAGCGGATAAACATTGCTGTGGCTTCCGATCACAGTCCCCGGATTCAGCACGGAATTACATCCTACTTCCACAAAATCACCTAACATTGCACCAAACTTCTTCAAGCCTGTCTCGATTTCTTCCCCGGTTGTCTTATCCTTTACTACTACAAGTGTCTTGTCTGATTTCACATTTGAGGTAATAGAACCTGCACCCATATGGGATTTGTATCCCAGAATAGAATCTCCTACATAATTATAGTGTGGCACCTGTACAGAATTGAAAATAATATCGTTTTTCAACTCGGTAGAGTTTCCGACAACAGAACCTTTTCCGACAATGGCACTTCCTCTTACAAATGCACAATGGCGTATCTCTGCCTCCTCATCAATGATGAGCGGTCCATTTAAGCAGGCAGTCGGTGCAACCTTTGCACTTTTGGCAACCCAGATATCTTCGCCGCGTTTTTCAAACTTTTCAGGATCTAATGTCGGTCCTAATTTTTTGATAAATTCACTGATTCCTTTTAATGCTTCCCACGGATAAGTAAACTGCTCTAAATATTCTTTCGCAATTGTCTCATTCAGATCATACAAATTACTGATTTTTGCGTTTTCCATTTTTTCTTCCTTCCTGTCTGAAAACTTCCATAAATATTTCACACATTCATCATTCCGTATCTTTATTCTTCCAACACTTCATGATTGCCTGCGCCTTTTCATTATAAACACATAAAACTGATTATTCAAGAAAAAAGAGCCACAGACTTTGCTGTGACTCTCTCTCATTCTTACTGTTCACACATACCTCGTTCCAGTAACTTATCGTTCTTTATTATTTCTGTTCTCTTAATGTGAACTGTCTTACAAGGTTATCAAGTGTTTCAGCCTGTGCTGACAATTCTTCACTGGTAGCAGAAGTTTCCTGTGCCATAGCGGAGTTGGACTGAACAACTTCGGAAATCTGGTTGACTCCCTGCTCTGCCTGCTCCATAGCCGTTGCCTGAGACTGTGAGTTCTCACTTAAGGACTTGGATGTATCTGCGATATCATTAATTCCTTTGATAACTTCGTCTAATGTCTCTGAAACCAAAGCAACCGCTTTATTTCCTTCTTCTACATCATGGATAGAACCCTCGATCAGTTCTCTTGTGGAAACTGCCGAAGCCGCACTCTGTTCTGCAAGTTTACGGATCTGGTCAGCAACAACTGCAAATCCCTTTCCTGCCTCACCTGCACGTGCTGCCTCGATGGAAGCATTCAAAGATAACAGGTTTGTCTGGCTTGCGATATCCTCCAGTTCGGAAATGATATTCTCAATCTTCATGGAAGACTCGCTGATACGCTGCATAGCCTCCACCATTGCGTGCATCTGCTCACGGCTGTGATCCGCATCATCTGCATATTTTCTTGCATCAGCATGAGACTTTTGAAGATTCTCTGCTGTGTGTTCTACATTGGCGGTGATATCAGCAATGGTCGCCTGAAGTTCTTCGACTGCTCCGGCCTGTTCCGTAGCACCTTCTGCCAGGGACTGTGCAGCCTCTGCCATATTGCCGGAACCTAAGGATACCTGTTCTGCTGTCTCCTCTACCTGACGGAGAGATTCATCAATCTTACGGTTCATGTTGCGTATTCCAATAAGAAGATCATTGAATTTTCCGGTGTATCTTTCTTCATGTTCTGTTGCGACAGCAAAATTACCATCTGCCATCTCATTTAAGAGTTTTCCGCTGTCAGAGATGATCACATTCAGGTTATCTGCCATCTTTCTTGCCGTTTCGATCATTTCTGCAACCTCGTCTTTCGCATCATGCTCCGGGAACTCACTGTCAAGATCTCCTTCCGCAAATGTTTTCAGACGTTCTGAAATCTGCTGTAATGGCTTTGAAATTCCATCTGCGATCTGGTTTCCATATCTTCTGCCACTCAAAATGGAAAGAATGATCACTGCGATCATAATGATCACAGCAATAATCTCCATCACTGCCAAAACTGATTCTATCTGATCCCCCTTCTGGACATAGATGTTCATCAGATTCTTCAGATCATTGTAAACTACCTGATATGCAGGTCCAAGTTCGTCTGCTTCACGTCTCTGGACTTTTTTACTGATTTCCTGATCTGTGGTTGAACCCTCCTCGATCAGTTGATCTGAAAGATCCCAATATCCGTCAAGATCTTTGACAATCTGATTATAAGCATCTTTTCCAGCCTGTGTCACCATGCTGCTTTCAATGTCGTCAAGATACTGCTGGAATGAATCTTTTCTCGTATAATACGTATCCTTGGCATCACTGATAATATCTTCATCCATATATCCCACTGCCGCACGAACCTCGCTGCGCGCACCTGAGAATGCTGTCATCGCCTTCCCAATATCTCCCTGAGAGAATCCATAATTGTTCAGCGCATTATTATACATTCTTGTCATAACCAGCAATGCAATAATGCCAACGATTGCAGAGATACTTGCAATAAAAATAACCTGTAAGTAACTCTTAGACAATCTCTCACGAATTTTCAATTCATGACCTTTTTTCATCTTCATTTCTCCTTTGAATTTATTTTTGTACGCACATATCTCAATGTACCGTACCACTGTATATAAGCATAACCCTGTACCCGACAAAAATCAATAAATTTTGTCAATTTTTTTACATTTTATTTACGCTTCAAACATAGTTTGTTTTTCCTGATTCTGTGCGCTTTCAGCTGGCTTTGCATTTTCCAACACCACGTTTTCTCCCGGATTATCAAAATCAAAACTGATCCTGTCGTCCTCAAATTTCAGGCAGGTATCAAACACATTCCCCGCTTTTGATGTAAATCCGGTTATTTTTTTCTTCGTCTTTCCGGTCTCAAAAAGTTCCTGCATAACGGCTTCCTCTAACTCCACCTTTGCCACCGTATGCGCCACTTTAAATCCACATTCACATTCATAATACCACTGGGATTTTTTCATATACTGTCCACATTTCGGGCATTTTAAAGTCGTGTCTACAGGCTTTGGTTTCTCCGGGAAATCAAACGTCACCTGACCTTCCGGCGTGAGTTTTAACGGTGCATCAAACATCATGCCTGTCTTTGCGATAAAACCTTTGATGACTTCCGTTCTGCCACGGAGCAGCAGTTCTTTCACCTGTGCCTCCTTCAGCTTCACACCCGCGATTGTTCCGATAGCAAATTTACAGCTCTCCGGATTGTCCTTCGAGTAATTGGCACAGCCATAGCCAAACGGTGTCTGGATGATCTCCCCGCCGCAGAGCGGACATTTCACATCCTTTACTTTCACCGGCTCCAAATCCGTGAAATCGAATTTTAACCCGGTCACTTTTCCGGCTTCATCCCGGCTCAACACCACGCGCGCATCAAATTTTTTTCCGGTTTTCGACTTAAATCCACGGATCGTCCCGGTTCTTCCGTTCGTCAAAAGTTCTCTGACCTGTGATTCTGTCAGTGATTTCTCTGCCATTTTTCCAATGGAGAAGCGGCAGCTTTCCGGATCATCTTTCGTATAGTTCGCACATCCGAATCCAAACGGTGTCTGGACGATTTCTCCTCCACAGAGCGGACAGACAACATCTTTTACTTTTTTTGCTTCCACATGCTCAAAATCAAACTTAATGACAGTCTTACCGTTTTCATCTTTTTCCAGACAGAGACAGGCATCAAATTTCTTTCCATTTTTTGATTTAAAGCCGCGGATTGTTCCGGTTCTTCCATTCGTAATGAGTTCTGTGAGCTGTGACACATTCAGACTTTTCTCTGCAATTTTTCCGACAGAGAAATCACAACTGTCCTCTTTCTCCCGGTCAAAATGAATACACCGGAACCCGTAGGCTGTCGTCACAATGTCACCGCCGCAGGACGGGCATTTGATTCCTTCCACCACCTGTGGTTCATTTGCCGAAAAATCAAAACTGATATTGATTTTTCCCTCCTCATCCTTCTGCAAAACAAGTGACGCCGGGAATTTCTTCTTCGATTTGGAGACAAAGCCATCCAGAACATCCGTTCTTCCTTTCGTAATCAAATCCTTGAACTCTTCCTCCGAAAGATCACGCCCTGCAATCGTTCCGATGGAAAAGCCACAGCCGGTGCCGTCTTTTTTATAATTGCTGCACCCATAGCCAAACGGTGTCGTCACAAGCTCCGCACCGCAGACCGGGCAGGCAATTCCCAGCTTTTTCTTTGCCGCAATGCCTCTTGCGCCCTTTCCGGTCAACGGCTGGATCTGTGCCACAAGCTGTGACGTCAGATTCCGTTCCACCATGTTTAATGTCTCTTTTCGGATGAAATCCTCAAGTTTTTCCCGGTAATCTTCCATGATCACCGTTCCGCGCGTGATTCCGTCAAGTCCTTTTTCCCACGAAGCAGTCATTTTCGGATTCAAAAGTGCCGGGACGGTCATATTTACGACTTCATAAACCATCTCGCCCAACACCTCCGGCGACAGAATCTGTGATTTTTTATTCAAGTGCAGGTAACCGATGCGCACCAGTTTTTTGATGATCTCTGCGCGGGTGGCAGAAGTTCCGATTCCGGAGCCTTTGATCTGTGCACGCAGTTCTTCATCCTCGATCAGCTGTCCGGCATTTTCCATCGCAAGCACCATTGAACCGGAAGTGTAGCGTTTCGGCGGCTTTGTGCTTCCCTCTTTTAAAGAATAACCATTGACTGGCAATTCCTGCCCCTCTGTCAGCTGATCTGCCAGTTCCAGAAGTCCCGGACTGTCTGTCTCCTCGTTCTCATCCTTGCCGCTTTCTTTTTCTGCCTCCTGTCTTCTTCCTGCAATCTCTAAAAATCCCGGCACCTTTAATGCTTTTGCACCGGCAAAAAGTTTTTCTTCTCCGACAGCCACCACAAGTTTTACCGTCTGATATTCTGCTGACGGATAAAAAATACTTAAGAAACGCCGGACGATCAGATCATACACACTTCTCTGCAGTTCATTTAAAGAACGCAGCTCTGTGAGCTGTCCGGTCGGAATGATCGCATAGTGATCGGTGATCTTCGAGTCATCCGTATACTGGGTCTTCGCGATGTTGTAATGAAGTCCCTCCTTCATGATACGCTCCACAAACCCCTGCACCGGTTCATAGCCTTTCAGTCTGCTGATATTTTTTCCGATTTCTTTTGCCACTGCCGTTGAGAGAACACGCGCATCTGTTCTTGGATAAGTAGTCAGTTTTTTCTCATAGAGATCCTGTGCCACCTGCAATGTCTCATCCGGACTGATCTTAAAGCGCTTCGAACACTCGGCCTGCAGTTCTGCCAGGTTAAAAAGAAGTGGTGCCTTTTTCCGTGAAGTTCCGCGTTCGATTGAGGAAACAACCGCTGTTTTCCCGGAAAGCTCTGTAATTAAGCTCTCCGCAGACTCCTGCTTTTTAAATCCGTTTTCCTTATACAATAATGGAGATTCAAAGTATTTCGACCCCTCCACCGCTTTCCACTCCGCCTCGATGTTTGCATCCGTAAAACTTCCGACTACACGGTAAAATGGTGTTTCCACAAAATTGCGGATCTCACGCTCCCTTATCACGACCATACCGAGAACGCAGGTCATGACACGGCCGACTGCAATTGCAGTATAACTTCTCGTCCCCGCCGCATCATTTAAAAGATTTCCGTATTTCACGGACATTGCACGGGAAAAATTAATTCCCATTGCATAATCCTCAATGGTCCGCATAATGCCGGATTTTCCAAGGTTTGCATAATCTGACATCGGCTTTGCCTCACGGATGCCCCGCCTGATCTCCTCCTCTGTCTGGGAATCGATCCAGACGCGCAGCTCTTTCATCCCCTCGCGGACACCGCCGAACATACGGATGTTTTCCTCGATGGTCTGTCCTTCTTTTCCGGCATCCCCTGCCCAGTAGACGGTATCGATATCCTCGCGGTGCAGCATTTTGTGTACCACGTCATACTGTCTGCTGACTGCCGGGATCACATCATATTTGTAATCTTTCGGAAGAAAAGGAAGATCCTCTAACTTCCATTTTTTATACTTTTCATCATATACCTCCGGGTAGACCATCTCCACAAGATGACCGACACACCAGGTAATGACGTAATCACTGCTTTCTATGTATCCGTCATTTCTGCCTGATACACCAAGAATCCGCGCAAACTCCTGTGCAACACTTGGTTTCTCCGTTATAATTAATGACTTTGCCAAAAAAATTCCTCCAACCTCTGTAATGCTTACTTCTTCTCAAAATAAGAAGTTTTATAATTCATTCATATCGACCAGAATATATCTGGTATCCTCTTCTGCAAGCTTTTTTATCTCTTCTGAAAAGCCTTTTGCTGAAAACAGAAAGAAATACTTTGCATCAATTTTTGCCTGCTTCATACTCTTTAACAGTGCTTCTTTCATCTCCATCGTAAATTCCGGCTGATTCCAGTTACAGTATCCGACAATATTCTCCCGCACAGAGTTCTGTGCAATAATGTCGATATTTCCTTCTTTTCCAATCCATGTTCCCATCTTACTGATCTTCATTGGCAGTTTTCCAATCAGATTCAAAAGTCCTACATATTCCATGCATACTTCCTTGAAATAGCGTTCCAGATATTCGTCGATTCCCGATGTGATATACGCATCGTAGAACTGTTCCGGACTCATCATATAAAGTTCGGAAAGATGTGGATACACAAAACGGAACCAGAAATTCACATAATTATCCTTAATACGATAGACACCTTTTTTCGTGTTTTCCCATCCACCTGTCTCAAAAGAGGTCTCTTTCTCCACAATATGAAAAGTTCCGAGATTTTTCATGTACACACTGATTTTTGCACGTGAATAACCGGTTTTTAAATGAAGTTCATTTAACTTATCATAACCGCTTGCAATATAATAAAGAATCGTCTCATACACAGACAGTTCCCGAAGTTCTGCCGCAATCAGCTGCTCTGCCGCCCGGTGCATATAACCATTCCGGTTTAAAATATTTCTGCATATATTGGTTTTCAGATCCACGCGCTGATCCCAGTGGTTGATATAGCCTGCAACGCCGCCAATAACACCGTAAGTTCTGATACAGTCACTGACCTGATACTGTGGAAATGCACGTACCACCTCTAAGAAATTCAAAGGATTAATCTTAATCTTTCCATCAATTCTTTTGCTCTGCTCACCGAGTGTTGCAGGCATCTCCTGTTCCACCCATGCAACCGAAGAACTGCACAAAAGGATCAACACAGGTCCCGGATAAAGACGTTTCATTCTCAATTTTTCAATGCTCTCCATAAAAGAGGCATCTTTTTTTGCAATCAATTGAAATTCATCAATCACAACCACAAGTTTTGACGCATCTCCACTTTTGATCCGGTTAAAAAATTCGTCATAGCTGTGCTTTGTAATATTCGCCGAAAACTTCTGCCGGATTTCTGCCTCCATCTGATTTCTCTGTTCCTGTTCCGATGCCTGTCTGCTGCGATAATAAAAGTACTTCTTATTTGAAAGAAACGCCTTCAATAACTGTTCTTTCTCAGAATCTGTCCGTCCATACAACACATAGAGCTGATTTCCACTCTTCTCATAAATTGTCTCAAGCTCTTTTAAAATGGATGTCTTCGCTACCATAAGAAACCTCCCATTTCTATCTGTTTGTTCGTTACCCTCAATATAGTAAAAATTATATCATTTTTTAACTTTTACGACAACCCGGTTCTTGCCATATAAAAAGATACATAAGAAATGACCGGAACAGCATTTTACTGTTCCGGTCATTTCTTTACAGTCCACACATCTGTGATACGGACTTTTTAAATCGCTATGATGTTCTTTCTTATTTCTTTGTGATGTAACCCTGTGCTTTTAACAGCTCTGCGCAGAGCACTGCACCACCTGCTGCACCTCTGACAGTATTGTGGGATAAACCGACAAACTTCCAGTCATAAACGGTGTCCTCTCTCAGACGTCCGACAGAGATTCCCATACCGTTCTCGAAGTTGACATCCAAGGAAATCTGTGGTCTGTTGTCCTCCTCTAAATACTGGATGAACTGCTTTGGAGCACTTGGAAGATTTAATTCCTGTGGAACTCCACTGTAGTTTCTCAATGCTTCGATCAACTGTTCTTTGGTTGGTTTCTTTTTAAATTTTACAAATACGGCTGCGGTATGTCCATTTAATACCGGAACACGGATACACTGGCATGTGATAACCGGAGATGCTGCAGGAACAATCTCTTTCTTCTCATCATCAATGTGTCCCCAGATCCGAAGCGGCTCTTTCTCGGATTTTTCTTCCTCACCACCGATGTATGGAATGATATTTCCAACCATTTCCGGCCAGTCTTTGAACGTTTTTCCTGCTCCGGAAATTGCCTGATAAGTAGTTGCCACTACTTCGTATGGCTCAAACTCTTTCCATGCGGTGAGAACAGGTGCATAAGACTGGATGGAGCAGTTTGGTTTTACAGCAACGAAACCGCGCTTTGTGCCAAGTCTTTCTCTCTGATATCTGATCACTTCCATATGTTCCGGATTGATCTCCGGTACGACCATCGGCACATCCGGTGTCCATCTGTGTGCACTGTTGTTGGATACAACCGGTGTCTCTGTCTTAGCGTATTCTTCCTCGATCTTTTTGATCTCTTCTTTTGTCATGTCCACTGCGGAGAAAACAAAATCTACTTCTGCAGCAACTTTTTCTACTTCGTTGACATTCATGACAACGATCTTTTTTACTGCTTCCGGCATTGGAGTATCCATTTTCCAGCGGTCACCAACTGCCTCTTCATATGTCTTACCGGCACTTCTTGGGCTGGCTGCGATCGTTGTCACCTCAAACCACGGATGATTCTCCAACAGAGAGATGAATCTCTGTCCTACCATACCTGTTCCACCAAGAATACCTACTTTTAACTTTTCACTCATTGCCTAATCTCCTCGTCTTTCCCTGTTCGTTCGAAGAACCGTCCCCTGTTACCCTGGCTCTTTTCATTCATGACAATCGAATATCCGCAGACCGTGCATTCCATTGTTTGTCCGTCCATCGCGAACAGCTGTCGTTATAGTGAATATATTATGCTATTTTTCTCAAAAAAGCAATGGTCTATTTTGTAAAAAAATGTCATATTTCCGGGTATTCTTTGTGCATTTTTTACAATAACGTTTTACCGTGTTAAAGTGTTCTCTTTCCAATCTTCTGCCAGATATGCCTTTTCAGCCTTGATCACTTTCTCCATGGCTGCCTTTCCGGGTGCCCCGATCGTCAGACGGTTATTCACACATGTCTCCATGGAAATCTCCTCGTATATATCTTCCTCAAATACCGGACAGATTGCCTTTAGCTCGTCTAAACTCATATCGTCGATCGCAATTCCGCGTTCAATGCAATAGAGAACGATTTTACCTATAATGCCGTGCGCATCGCGGAATGGAACACCATGTTTTACCAGATAGTCTGCCGCGTCAGTTGCATTGGTAAATCCGTTGTTTGCGGACAGACGCATTTTACCCTTATTAAACTTCATGGTTGCGAGCATTCCGGTAAATAACGCAATACAGCCTTTGACGGTATCCATAGCGTCAAAAGACAACTCTTTGTCCTCCTGCATGTCTTTGTTGTAGGCAAGCGGGATTCCCTTCATCGTGGTAAGCAATGACATTAAAGCTCCGTAAACACGTCCGGTCTTGCCGCGCACAAGCTCTGCAATATCCGGGTTCTTTTTCTGCGGCATAATACTGCTTCCGGTACTGTAAGCATCGTCAATCTCGACAAACTGATATTCATTGGAGTTCCAGATAATGATCTCCTCGGAAAATCTGCTCAGATGCATCATGATGGTTGCGCATGCAGATAAAAATTCGATCAGATAATCACGGTCAGACACACCATCCATACTGTTTAATGTCGGTCCATAAAAGCGTAACAGTTCTGCAGTATATTCACGGTCCAAAGGATAGGTTGTTCCTGCTAATGCACCGGAACCGAGCGGACAGTAATTCATTCTCTCATAAATATCGTGCAGTCTCAGACGATCGCGCTTGAACATCTCAAAATAAGCTCCCATATGGTGCGCCAGTGTGATCGGCTGAGCCTTCTGCAGATGGGTAAATCCCGGCATGATCGTCTCGGTATTTGCCTCCATGATCTTAAGGATTGTCTCTAATAATTCTTTTAAAAGATCATCCGTATGTAACAGTTCGTCTCTTGTATACAATCTCATATCAAGTGCAACCTGATCGTTACGGCTTCTTCCGGTATGCAGTTTCTTTCCGGTATCTCCGAGACGGTCAATCAGATTTGCCTCCACAAAACTGTGGATATCCTCGTATTCTGAAGTGATTTCAAGCTTGCCGCTCTCCACTTCATCGCGTATCTCTTTTAATGTGCGGACAATATCGTCTCTCTCCTGCTCTGTCAGAATGCCCTGTTTTGCGAGCATTGTCACATGCGCAATACTGCCTTCAATATCCTGCTTATAAAACTTCTGATCAAATGTAATGGACGCATTAAAATTATAAACAAGCTGATCCGTCTCCTTTGTAAAACGTCCTCCCCATAACTGTGCCATGGTGTTTTCCTCCTTTATATAGTCCTCTTATTGATTCTTCAGGGCAATTTCCCTGTCTCTCTGATTTTTTGAAAAAACACATCCGCAATAATACTGCCGATACATGCCATACTGCTCGGATAATTCCACAGAACGCTTGTATCCATTCTTCTTCTTAAAATCAGAATTTAAATATGCAATGCCGTATTCTTCCGCCAGGGCATCTCCGATCTCATTGAGCTTTTCTGCATTTTTTAACGGACTGATGGATAAAGTCGTTGTAAAATAATCCATCTGCATTTTCTTTGCAAGCTCTGCCGCCTCCCGCAGCCGCAGGGGGCGGGGCCACTCCCACCAAGGCCGCTGGCTATACTGTTCCTTGATGGACATAAAGAGGGCGTAATCAGGCAGCCAGTGGGCCTGCTCTTGGCAGAAGGAGCGATATCCCTCCTCGCTCGGGTCAAATCCCTGGGAAAAAGCCTCTTCCAACACCGCAAACCGGTGGGCAAACAGCTTCTCATAATCCACTCTGCCGGGGTCCTCCCCCCAGTCGATGGCGGCGAGGGCTTCTTTTTCCAGCAGGCCCTCCTCAGCCAATTCTTCCAGGTCGATGAGATAGGGATTTCCCGCAAAAGTGGAGAAGGACTGATAGGGGGAATCCCCATAGCCAGTGGGCCCCCAGGGGAGGATCTGCCAAACCTTCACCCCGCAGCGCTCCAGGAAATCCAAGAAACGGCAGGCCTCCCGGCCCAGGGTGCCAACCCCATAGGGGGATGGCAGGGATGTGATGTGCAGCAAAATGCCGGCAGCGCGGGCCATAGCGCCCCCTCCTTCCATTGGAATGATTCCATTATACTGGATTCTGGCTCCATTTGCACCTAAAACACAGAAAAAGGGCGCTCCAATGAGCACCCTTTTGCCAAAACAACGGCGGATTTATTTCACCAAATCGGAAAAGCGTACCGCTTTCAGCTTTTCCCGCACCATCTCTGAAATGTCGTCGTAGATGGCGTGGAATTTGCACATGCCATCTCCATTGCGGGGGCAACAGAACTCCGGGTTGAGGCAGCGGCTGAGAGCATAGGGCCCTTCCACTGTTTCAATCACATCGTTGAGGGTGATTTCCTCCAATGGCTTGGCCAACTCATACCCACCTTGGGTCCCTTTGAAAGACCGCACAATACCGCAGGCCACCAACTTGCGCAGAATTTTTAGAGAGAAACGCAGGGTTACCCCCGTCTGTTCCGCGATTGTCTTGGCGTCCATCCGTTTTCTTTCCCGGTTGATTGCCAAGCAGTAGACAATGCGCACTGCATAGTCGGTCTCCAGCGTAATATGCATTGCAGTAGCTCCTTTAATTGGGATTCTATACTGATTCAGTAGCTTTACTTAAGTATACGGTTCTTTTCTGCGTTTGTCAAGCGTGGGGGATGGGATTCCCTTTTCTGCCAAAACGAACCATCCCCCCTCTTAGGGCTGTTCTGTATATCCGCGTCCTTCGCCATCGCGCCATAACGGTCCTCTCTTCTCTAAAAGGAAAAAAGGAGAAGCTTGGCTTCTCCTTTTCAGCATTGCATCTGTTTATATCTTTTTATTTATTCCCGAAAACATTTCCTGTGCATCTTTATTCTTCTACATAGATGAGATTGCTCACATAAGGACGCTTCCCAGAG
>ERZ832522.4393-NODE-4393-length-13968-cov-3.675196_pt1 | contig 13968 bp, 10 predicted proteins | sample MGYA00519951_ERZ832522 | MGnify/ENA primary metagenome ERZ832522 (study PRJEB31850, sample SAMEA3708728) | human gut metagenome | biome: human gut; feature: human-associated habitat; material: faeces | place: China | collected 2014 ... | reverse complement strand
CTGGCTGCTGGAGCATGTGGACTATAAGACCCTGTTCCCCTACGCCGCCATTTTCGTGTTCGCGTCCTTTGTCACCATGGGCTTTGTGAAGCATGGCGATAACAAGGTGGAAGCGAAAAAGGGGCTGGATGCCTTTGACGTGGACGATTAATGCTTTGGAGGGACAATTATGACTCTGTTGATAATTGTATTGATTCTCGCGCTGCTGTGGGTGCTGGCCGTTCAGGGACGGAGCAGCCACCCGGGAATGAAAGAGCTGCGGGGCTGGAACTATGCCCACCGTGGCCTTCACGGCGACGGTGCCGCCGAAAACTCCATGACCGCCTTCCGTCTGGCCGTGGAGAACGGCTACGGCATGGAGTTTGACCTGCATCTGCTCAAGGACGGCAATCTCGGTGTGATGCATGACTCCCTGCTCAACCGCACCACCGGGCAGGCCGGGCGCATCGAAGACCTGTATACGCAAGACCTGAAAAACTACCGTCTGGAAAACACGGAAGACACCATTCCCCAGTTTGCGGACGTCCTGACGCTGGTAGACGGAAAGGTTCCCCTCATCATTGAGCTGAAGCCGGAAGACGGCAACCATGCAAAGCTCGCCGAAACGGCCTGCAACATGCTGAAAGGCTACAAGGGCGTATACTGCATCGAGTCCTTTGACCCCCGGTGCATTGCCTGGCTGCGGAAAAACCGGCCGGACATCATTCGCGGGCAGCTTTCGGAGAATTTCTTCCGGGATCGCACCGATCTTTCGGACACGCTTAAATTCCTGCTGACCCATAACCTTGCCAACTTCCTGTCCCGCCCCGATTTTATCGCCTATAAATTCGCCGACCGGAACAGCACGCCAAGCAACTGGCTCTGCCGCAAGCTGTGGCGCGTTCAGGGCGTCAGCTGGACGCTGCGGAGCAAAGAAGACCACGACACCGCCCTGAAAGAAGGCTGGCTGTCTATTTTTGAAGGCTTCCGTCCATAATGATTCACCGCCGGGATTGCAAAAATCCCGGCGGTTTTGCGTATCATAACCCCGATTGTAAACTTTTTATGACCCTCTTGCAATTTGAAAAGGGATATGCTAATATGTAGCACGCTACATATTATTGGCAAGGTGGTGATCATCCTGACACATCACTATGGGTATCTATTGAAGGTTCTCAGCGGCTGCATGAAGGCATCCATGGATAACGCGCTGGCATCCATGGACTTAACGTCCGCCCAGGGGCACATCATGGGCTACCTCGCGCAGCGTTCTCAGCCGCCCTGCTCCCGGGACATTGAAGAAACCTTTCACCTGAGCCACCCCACCGTTTCGGGGCTGCTGTCCCGGCTGGAAAAGAAGGACTTCATCGAGCTTCGGCCGGACGAAACCGACCGCCGCTGCAAGCGCATTTACATGCTGCCCAAGGGGAAAGAGCTTAACGAGACCATGGGCCGGGTCATTCTCGACAACGAAGCTCAGGTGGTGGCAGGCTTTTCCCCGGAGGAACGGGAGCTGTTCACTTCCCTGCTCCTGCGCGCCATCGACAACATGGGCGCAAGCGCCTGTATCCGTAAAATCAAGGAGGAATCTGATACATGATAAGAAGACTCGCCCGGTGCATCCGGGAATATAAGTGGGCGGCGCTGCTCAGCCCGCTGTGCATGGTCGGCGAGGTCGCCATGGAGGTGCTCATCCCTCTGGTCATGGCCGACCTGTATGACTACGGCATCAAGCTGCAGGACATGCAGGTGGTCGCCGCCAAGTCCGGCATTCTGGTGCTGTGCGCTCTGGCGTCGCTGTCTTTCGGCGTTCTGTCCGCCGCCTTCGCGTCCAAGGCCGGCACCGGCTTTGCCAAAAACCTGCGCCACGACATGTACCATCAGGTGCAGGATTTCAGCTTTTCCAACATCGACAAATTTTCCACCGCATCCATCGTCACCCGGCTGACCTCCGACGTGGCGACCCTGCAAAACACCTTCCAGATGATGATCCGTGTGGCCATCCGCTGCCCCATGATGCTGATTCTGGCGCTGGTTTCCGCCATGGGCATCAGTGTGCGGCTGAGTCTCGTGTACTGCGTGGCGCTGCCCATCCTGATCTGCGCCCTGCTTTGCCTGATCCCCAAGGTGTTCCGCATTTTCGACCGGGTCTTCCGCACCTACGACAAAATGAACAATGTGGTGCAGGAGAACGTCCACGGCATCCGGGTGGTCAAATCCTTCGTCCGGGAAGACCGGGAGACCGGGAAGTTCACCTCCGTATCCGGCACCATTTACAAGGACTTCTGCAAGGCCGAGCGCATCATGTCTCTGGCGAACCCCATTATGCAGCTGTGCGTTTACGGCTGTATGCTTGCCATTTCGTGGATCGGCGCGCACCTTGTCATTGCCTCCGGCAATAACCCCGATCTCGGCCTCACCACCGGCCAGCTCAGCTCCATGTTCACCTACACCAGCCAGATTCTCTCGTCTCTCATGATGCTGTCCATGGTGGCTGTCATGCTGACCATGAGCCGCGCCCCGCTGAAGCGGTGCTATGAGATCCTCACCGAGCAGCCGAACCTGACCTCCCCCACGGAAAACGCCGTCATGGAGGTTCCCGACGGCTCCATCGACTTTGAGCATGTGACCTTCGCGTATCAGCAGCGCAGCGGCAAGCCGGTTCTGAGCGATATCAATCTGCATATCAAGTCCGGCGAAACCATCGGCATCATGGGCGGCACGGGTTCCTCCAAGACCAGCTTGGTCAGCCTGATTTCCCGTCTGTATGACGCGACGGAGGGAAGCGTGCGCGTAGGCGGCGAGGACGTCCGCCGATATGACGTCGAAAGCCTGCGCGACGCGGTGTCTGTCGTCCTGCAAAACAACGTGCTGTTCTCCGGCACGATTTACGACAACCTGCGCTGGGGCGATGAAAACGCGACGGACGAGGAATGTCAGCAGGCATGCCGTCTGGCTTGCGCGGACGAGTTCATCGAGCGTTTTCCGGAAAAGTACAACACCTACATCGAGCGCGGCGGCACAAACGTATCCGGCGGACAGAAGCAGCGGCTGTGCATTGCCCGTGCCCTGCTCAAGAAGCCGAAGGTACTGATTCTGGATGACTCCACCAGCGCGGTCGATACGGCGACGGATGCGAAGATTCGCGAGGCGATGCGCACGCATATCCCCGGAACGACCAAGATTATCATCGCACAGCGCATTTCCTCCATTCAGGATGCGGATCGCGTGCTGGTGCTGGATAACGGACGGGTCAACGCATTTGATACGCCTGAAAACCTGCTCAAGACGAACGCCATCTATCAGGAAGTCTACAACAGTCAGGTTGGAAACGGCGGCGGCGACTTCGACGAAGCCGCAATGAAAGGGGGCGATTGATGATGATGGGACGCAACAGAAACGCCGGAAAGCCCGGCGCGAAGAACCCCGGAAAGACGCTCAAGCGCATCTTTGCCGAGGTGATGAGTAAGTATAAATTCCACTGCATCGCCGTCGTCATCTGCCTGATGGCAAGCGCGGTCGCCAACGTATACGGCACGATGTTTTTGCAGCGGCTGATTGATGACTACATTACGCCGATGCTCGGACAGGCGAATCCGGATTTCGGTCCGATGGGCAAAGCTGTCCTCGGTGTGGCGGCGGTCTATATCCTCGGCGCGCTTTGCAGCTGGCTGTATAATTATCTGATGATTTTTGTTTCGCAGGGCACGCTCAAGAACCTGCGCGTCAAGCTCTTCACCAAGATGGAGCGTCTGCCGATCAAGTATTTCGATACCCATGCGCACGGCGATATCATGAGCGTTTACACCAACGATATCGACACCATGCGCCAGATGATCTCCCAGTCGATGCCCCAGCTGATTTCCAGCGTCGTCACCATCGTGAGCATCGTGGTTTCGATGATTATTCTGAATGTGCCGCTGCTCATCATCACGCTGTTCATGGTCACGACCACGATGACGCTTTCCGTGAAGCGCATCAAGAGCGCGGGACGTTTCTTTGTTCAGCAGCAGACCGACTTGGGCAAGGTCAACGGCTATATCGAAGAGATGATGGATGGACAGAAGGTCGTCAAGGTTTTCTGCCACGAGAAGGAGAACTTTGAAGGGTTTAAGGCGCTGAATGATGCCCTGCGCGAGAGCGCATACAGCGCAAACCGCATCGCGAACACCATCATGCCGCTGACCATGGCGATGGGCAACCTGAGCTATGTGCTTTGCGCGGTCGTCGGCGGTCTGCTGGCGACGAACGGATACCTCGGGCTGACCATCGGCACGCTGGTTTCCTTCCTGACGCTCAACAAGAGCTTCAACCAGCCGATCAATCAGGTTTCTCAGCAGTCCAATTCCATCATCATGGCGCTGGCGGGCGCGGAGCGCGTATTTGCCCTGCTGGATGAAAAGCCGGAGGTGGACGACGGCTATGTGACCCTCGTCAACGCAAAGCGGGAAGATGACGGCAGCCTCACCGAGTGCAAAGAGCGCACCGGATTGTGGGCGTGGAAATACACGCACAAGGATACGGGCGAAACGGAGTACCGCGAGCTTAAAGGCGATATCGTCATGGATGACGTGGATTTCGGCTATTCGGATGACAAACTGGTGCTGCATGACATCAAGCTCTACGCGACGCCGGGGCAGAAGATCGCGTTTGTCGGTTCTACCGGCGCGGGCAAGACGACCATCACCAACCTCATCAACCGATTCTACGATATTCAGGATGGCAAGATCCGTTACGACGGCATCAACATCAACAAGATCAAGAAGGACGACCTGCGCCGCTCGCTGGGCATCGTGCTTCAGGATACGCATCTGTTTACCGGAACGGTGATGGAGAATATCCGTTACGGCAGACTGGATGCGACGGATGAAGAATGCATCGAGGCGGCGAAGCTCGCCAACGCGGATGGATTCATCACCCGTCTGCCGGATGGCTACAACACCATGCTCAAGAGCGACGGCGGAAACCTGTCGCAGGGTCAGCGTCAGCTGCTCGCCATCGCGCGCGCGGCAGTTGCCGACCCGCCTGTGCTGATTCTGGATGAAGCGACCAGCTCGATTGATACCCGCACCGAGTCGCTCGTTCAGGCGGGCATGGATTCCCTGATGAAGGGACGCACGACGTTCGTCATCGCGCATCGCCTGTCCACCGTTCGCAACAGTGACTGCATCATGGTTCTTGAACAGGGACGCATCATCGAGCGCGGTACGCATGACGAGCTGATTGCTCAGCATGGCAAGTATTATCAGCTCTATACCGGTGATTTTGAGGAGAATGATTGATTTTTATTTCGCTCAAACGGAATCGGCTTGCAGGCGCAAAACGGAAACGGGTTTGCACGGCAAGACATGTATTCAGATGTAAAATAGGATAAATTCATGCTGCTCGGGGCTGTTAAGCTAACAACACCGATCTTTCAAGAATAAAACGAAGTATTTGCGCCCGAAGGTTTCCAAAGGGCGAGCGGAAAGCCCTTTGGTAGGGCGATGGGGCAAGCCCCATATCCCAAAATGCTTAGATGTTTGTTTCTTGAAATGTTCGGGTTTAAGCTTGACAGCTTTTTTTATGCAGAGAGTTGCAAAAAATCGCCCACATGGACAGAACTTGGGTGTTTTGCGGACTGCGGCGGAAGTGAGGGCAGGCTCAGCCTGCTTTTTAACTTTACAGAGTTGTTGAAAACCTCTATAATGGAAGATGAAAATGTTGCAGATTGCAATATCTGATCCGAAAAAACCGCACAGGCATGTTTGGCTTTTTCATTCCGTGCCTGTTTTCGCGGCGGTTTTGATCCATGATTTTGGAATGAAAACAATTTAAGGATGGAGTGAAAGACCATGCAAAATCAGATGATTTCAATCCGCAGGAGTGTGGAGCGCAAGGTTCCGGGCTATGTGAAGGTCATCGCTTTTCTGCTGTATGCCGCTGCGCTGCTTTTCACGATACTGGGCGCGATGTTCGGCATCCTCTTTCTGCCGCTGGCGCTGGGTTCGCTCTTCGGCGGATGGTATCTGATGGGTGAAGCCCGCGTGATCTATGAGTATCGGCTGGATGGCAAAACGCTGACCGTGATGCGCACCAGCGGCATGCGCTCGCGGCAGAAGGAAATCGAGTTTTTTACGCTCGATTTGAACGAACTCATCGTGGTTGCCGGCGAGGGGACGCAGAGTATGCAGGACGCGGAAAGGCTGACCCAAACGGGCGAAAAGAAGCGCGTCTGCTATGATGTTTCTGCGCAGGATCCCAATCGGGCTTGCGCATTTCTCTATGCAAAGGGGAGCGGCGCAGACAGCGGACGCTTTGTTCGGGTATGTTTTCTGCCGTATCCGGATTTTGTGGGCGCGATACGGAGGCTTTGCCCCGGAAAGGTGATGATGACCGATGGCGAGATATGAAAACGAAACGCAGAGCATGATCGAAGATCCGCCGAACCTGCAATGCAGGAATTATCCGCTGGCAACGTCGTCGATGGTGATTTCCCTGACGGATATCCCGTGGTACCCGCCGTATACGCCGGACGGCAGCCATTATCACAACTGCCTTGAAATCGGACTGTGTCTTTCCGGAGAGGGCATGGTGGAGATGGCGGGGTCAAGCTGGCGGTTTTCGGAGGGAACGCTGCTGATGGTGCCCAAGGGCGTCTACCACGCTCAGCATAACGGAGGCGTTCCGTTTACGCATTGGCGTTATATCGCCGTGGACAGCGACCGCCTGCTGACGCAGGCACCGCATTGGTGCGCCAAGGCGATTCGGGAAGCCATGCAGACGACGTGGCACAGCGGGCTGTATCTGCCGCCGGGGGATGAGGACGGCGCACGCGCCGCATCGATCATCCACACGATGTTCGATCTGGAGAGGAGCGGCGGAAACGTCCTGCCGGAACTTGAGGCTTATCTGATTCTGCTGATGACGGGGCTGGCGCGTCTGCGGAGCAGGGAAAAAGAGATGGATGTGATGGCGGGCATGGAAACGCCGCTTGTGCCGCCCGCGCTGGAGCCTGCGCTGCTGTATGTTTCAAGGCATTATGCGGAGGAAATTCTGGTCGAGCAGATGGCGAGGAGCTGCATGATGAGCGAGAGCCACTTCAGGCGGATGTTTACAGCCATGGTCGGCGTTTCGCCGCTGGAATACATCAATCGCTACCGCATCCACCGTTCGCTGAACCTCCTTCACTCGACGAGCGAGTCGATTCAGAATATCGCCGCGCGGACGGGCTTTCCGTCCATCACGACCTTCAACCGGAATTTCCAGCGATGCGTCGGGCAGAATCCTTCCGTATGGAGGAAAAACGCCCAGAAAGCGCATGAATGGGCATGCGGAGAGAAGTAAAAACAGACCGAAAACAAGGAAATAGTCAAAATTGAATATATTGCGATTGAATTTGAACATCATTATGTCGGGAACTATGGTAAAATATATACAAGAAATCGGCGCGAGAAAGTGAATAGAAGTGCAAAATCCACAAATTGAATTTGTAAATTTGCGTCAATTTGCTTTGCCGAGAGGACGGAAACGACGACCGAGAAAGAGGAGGACTTGATTTTTATGAAAAAGTTCATGACCCTGATGCTGGCGTTTGCCATGACGATCAGCGCGCTGGGCGCTCTGGCAGAAGCGGATGGAAAGATCACGATCTGGACGTGGGACCCGACCTTCAACATCAAGGCGATGCAGATCGCGAAGGAAATGTATCAGAAGGATCATCCTGACGTAGAAATCGACATTCAGGAAAAGCTCTCTGAAGATATCGAGACCGCGGTTATCGCTTCCAACGGCGATACCAGCACCCTGCCGGACATCCTGCTCGTTCAGGATAACTCCTTCCAGAAATTCGTCACCAACTATCCGGAAGTTTACGCCGACCTGACCGGCAAGTACGACTACGAAGGCTTTGCTCAGGGCAAGCTCGCGTACTCCATCGTGGACGGCAAGAACCACGGCATCCCGTTCGACGCCGGCACCGCCGTCGCCGCTTACCGCACGGATTACCTCGAGGCTGCCGGCTACACCGCCGACGACCTGAAGGACATCACCTGGGAACGCTTCATCGAGATCGGCCGCGACGTGAAGGCGAAGACCGGCCGTCCGATGCTCTCCGGTCAGGCGGGCGCGGTGGATACCGTTCTCATCATGCTCCAGAGCTGCGGCGCGTCCATGTTCAACGAGGATGGCTCCGTCAACCTGAAGGACAACGAGCAGCTGAAGGAAGTTATCGACTTCTACGCCACCATGGTTAAGGAAGGCATCTTCATCGAAGTCAATACCTGGGATGAGTACATCGGCACGCTCTCCAACCAGACCGTCGTCGGCACCATCCAGGGCTGCTGGATTCTCTCTACCATCATGAGCCTGGATACCCAGAAGGGTCTGTGGGCGATGACCAACCTGCCCAAGCTCGTTAAGGCTGAAGGCGCGACCAACTACTCCAGCAACGGCGGCTCCAGCTGGGCGATTATCAACGATAAGGATCTCGACCTTGCGCTTGATTTCATGCAGATGTACCGCAACGTTGATTTCTACAACGAGATTCTGCCGGCTACCTCCGCTATCGCGACTTATACCCCGGCAAAGGAAGGCTCCAACTACACTGCGGGCTCCGAGTTCTTCAACGGCGAACCGATTTTCGCTGAGATCGTTGAATTCGGCGCACAGACTCCGTCCAACATCACCGGCCCGTACTACTACGATGCTCGTGAAGCGCTGGGCACGGCGATCACCAACATCATTCTCCAGGGCGGCGACGTGGATACCGAGCTGGCAACTGCGGAAGATACGGTGAACTTCACCATGGGCTTCTGATTCTGACGGAAGTTTCTTGAGATCGACTGCCGCTCTGGGTATTCCGGGGCGGCAGTTCTTCCCATAAGGGGTTAATCAAAGAGAGGTGGCTTATCATGACCAACACCGCATCCGCGCAGAAGAAGAAAAAACGCCTGTCCATGCACCAGAAGCAAAGTCTGGCGGGTTGGGCGTTTTTGATGCCTGCGACGCTGCTGATTTTCATCATGAGCTTTTATCCGATGTTCAGCGCTCTGCTGACATCCTTCAAGCGCGGCAAACCGACGGCGTTGGTCTGGTCTGAGCCGCTCTGGAGAAACTACCAGTTCATGCTCAAGGACAAGGTGTTTATCCAGTCCGTGACCAATACGCTGACGTATCTGATTATTCAGGTGCCGATCATGCTGATTCTGGCTGTGATTTTTGCGTCCCTGCTCAACAACAGGGATCTCAAATTCCGCGGTCTGTTCAGAACGTGCATCTTCCTGCCGTGCGCAACGGGTCTGGTTGCATACTCGATGATTTTCCGCACGCTGTTCACCTACGACGGCATGGTCAACAACATCCTGCTCAAGTTTGGTTTGATTTCCGAGGCAATCAACTGGCTCAACGATCCGGTCTATGCCAAGGCGGTCATCATCATCGGTCTGGTCTGGCGCTGGACGGGCTATAACATGGTCTTTTACCTCTCCGCCATGCAGAGTATTGATTACTCGATTTATGAAGCGGCGCGCATCGACGGCGCGAATTCGGTTCAGCAGCTCATGCGCATCACCATTCCGCTGCTGCGCCCGATCATTCTGGTTACGGCGATTATGTCCACCAACGGCACGCTTCAGCTCTTTGACGAATCCGTCAACCTGACGCGTGGCGGCCCGGGCAACATGACCATCACCATGTCGCATTATATCTACAACACCATGTTCACCAAGAACCCGAATTTCGGCTATGCCGCTGCGATGTCCTTTGTCATTTTGGTCATGGTCGCGGTACTGGCTGCCATCCAGATGAAAGTGGGTGATAAGCGATGAGGAGAGAGGGTGCGATTCGCAAGAACGCTTCGCGCGCGGTGATGTATATCTTCCTGATTGCCGCGTCGCTGATTTCCGTATTTCCGCTGTACTGGAGCTTCATCTCCGCGTTTAACAACACCCAGCAGATTCTGGGCGGCTGGATGCTCCCCAGCACGCATCTGTTTGAGAATTTGCAGCACCTGTTCGAGCAGCATAACGTCATGCGTGCGCTGAAGAACTCGTTTGCAACGACCATCCTGCAAACGGTTCTCGCGCTGGCGGTCAGCTCGATTGCGGGCTACGGCTTTGAAATCTATCACGACAAGGCGAAGGATACCGTCATGGCGATTTTGATGCTGGCGATGATGGTGCCGTTCGTGGCGGTTCTCGTTCCGCTGTTCCAGATGTTCACGAAGGCGAAGCTCATCAACTCTTGGGCGGGCTTCATTATGCCGAGCATCGCGACGCCGTTTTTGATTATGTACTTCAGAAACAGCGCGCGCAGCTTCCCGAGGGATACGCTTGAGGCGGCGCGCATCGACGGCTTGAACGAATTCCAGATTTTCATTCGGATGTTCATCCCGATGATGAAGCCGACTTACGCATCTGCCGCGACCATCACGTTCATGAACGCATGGAATGCGTATCTCTGGCCCAAGGTCATCATGCAGACCAACGAAGCGATTACCATGCCGATGCTGGTTGCCAACACGATGGGCGGCTATGTTATCGACTACGGCGTGGTCATGGCGGCGGTTACAATCTGCTCCCTGCCGACGGTTATCATCTTCTTCTGCCTGCAAAAGAGTTTCACGAACGCGGTTGCGGGTGCAGTCAAATAATGGTACAATGAACCCAATAAAGGGGGCTGCATCGCTGAATATTCAGCCTGTCAGCCTCTCTTTTTGAATCGAAAGGAAAAAAGCATATGAACTTTGACGTGAGCAAACTCAAGGATCCCATGTTCTTTGAAGAGAACAGGGTTGCGGCACATTCCGATCATGTGGCTTACGCCGACATGGAGGAGCTTTCCCGTGGTGAAACCAGCCTGCGCTATTCGCTCAATGGACTTTGGAAATTCCATCACGCGCTGAACGCAGGTCAGGTGGTTGCCGGCTTTGAAGCGGCGGATTTTGACAGCCGCGGCTGGGCGGATATCCGCGTTCCGGCACATATCCAGATGGAGGGATACGGCGTTCCGCAGTATGCCAACGTGCAGTATCCGTGGGACGGCTTCCAGCGCGTGGAGATCGGCGAGATTCCGCAGGAATATAACCCCGTCGCCAGCTATATCAAGACGTTTTTTGTGCCGGAACAGATGGTCGGCAAGCGTCTCTTTATCTCCTTTCAGGGCGCGGAGAGCTGCATCGCCGTCTGGCTGAACGGACACTACGTCGGCTTCTCGTCGGATTCCTTTACGCCCAGCGACTTTGAACTGACGCAGTACCTGGTTGAAGGCGAGAATAAGCTCGCCTGTCGCGTTGAGCGTTGGAGCGCGGGAAGCTGGCTGGAGGATCAGGACTTCATGCGCTTCTCCGGCATTTTCCGCGACGTCTATCTGTATGCTATCCCCAAGGCGCATATCGCGGATATCCGCGTCAAGACGCTGCTGGATGACAGCTATACGGATGCGACGCTCGATCTGGCGATGAAGATGGAGCTGGATCAGGCTGCCGGTGCATGCCGCGTGAAGATGGAGCTGCTTGACTGCGGCGAGGTCATTGCCGCGGCAGAGCGTGTGGCGCAGAGCGAGCTTGACGTTCAGATGCCGGTCAAAGCCCCGCGCCTGTGGAGCAGCGAAGCACCGAATCTCTATGATCTGCTGCTCACGGTCGAGGACGGCAGCGGCGAGGTGCTGGAGGTCATTCGCCAGCGCGTCGGCTTCCGCAGGTTCGAGCTGAAGGACGCCATCATGTACCTCAACGGCAAGCGCATCGTGTTCAAGGGTACGAACCGCCACGATTTCTGCGCCGAAAGCGGTCGAGCCATTTCGGAGGATAAGATTCGCCGCGACCTGCTGACCATGAAGCGCAACAACATCAATGCCGTTCGCACCTCTCACTATCCCAACAGCAGCGCGCTCTATGCGATTTGCGATGAGCTGGGTCTTTATGTCATCGACGAAAACAACATGGAAACGCACGGCATTTGGGACGAGATTGCGCGCGGCGGAAAGCCGATTGAGTATGCGCTGCCGGGCAACCGCATGGAATGGATGCCGATGCTGCTGGATCGCGTGAATTCCACCTATCAGCGCGACAAGAACCACGCCAGCGTTCTCATCTGGAGCTGCGGCAACGAGTCCTTCGGCGGCGACGTCATCTTTGAGATGAGCCGGAAGTTCCGCCAGCTGGACGATACGCGCCTGGTTCATTACGAGGGCGTTGCGCATGACCGCCGCCACAACGACACGACCGATATGGAAAGCCAGATGTACACGCCGGTCGCGAAAATCAAGGAATATCTTGCCGAGCATCGCGAGCGTCCGTTCATTCTCTGTGAATACACGCACGCAATGGGCAACTCGAACGGCGCGATGCACTGGTATACCGAATATGCTTACGAGGAGCCGCTCTATCAGGGCGGATTCATCTGGGACTACATCGATCAGTCCATCCGTACGAAGGATCGTTACGGCAACACGACCTATGCCTACGGCGGAGACTTCGATGACCGTCCCTGCGACTACAACTTCTGCGGCAACGGCATCGCCTACGGCGACGGCGAGGAAAGCCCGAAGATGCAGGAGGTCAAATACAATTATCAGAACATCATCGCCAAAGTGACCGATACGAAGGCGGTGATCACCAACCGTTCGATGTTCACCAATACGAATGCGTTTGACTGCGTCGTGACGCTTCAGCGCAACGGCGAGAAAATCGCTTCCGCGCCGCTGGAGACCGATGTGCCGCCGATGGAGAGCCGCGAATATGACCTGCCGTTTGCGCATCAGGCGCGCGGCGGTGAATACGCCGTGACGCTGTCCTTCTGCCAGAAGGAGGATACGCCGTGGGCACCGCGCGGATACGAAGTGGCGTTCGCACAGGGCGTTTACAAGGTTGAGGAAGAAGAAAAGTTCGAGCGTTATGCGCCGCTGCGCATTGTCCGCGGCGATTTCAACACGGGCGTGCTCGGCGAGCATTTCAGCGTGCTTTTCGGAAATCTCAAGGGCGGCTTGACGAGCTACCGCTGGGGCGGCAAGGAAATGCTCAAGTCCATTCCGAAGCCGAACTTCTGGCGTGCGCCGAACGATAACGACTGCGGAAGCAATATGCCGCTGAGATATGCGCAGTGGAAGATTGCGTCCATGTATGCGGCGACGAACGCGACCGAGGAGCTGGCGAAGAAGAACGCGCATCCTGTCGCAACGGAAAATCCGGACGGCTCCGTGACCATCAGCTACACCTACGGACTGGGCACAAAGCCGGATGCGCAGTGCGAGCTGACGTATACCGTGCATCCCTGCGGACAGGTGGATGTGCGTCTTGATTATGATCCGGTCGCCGAGCTGGGCGATATGCCGGAATTCGGCGTAATCCTCAAGATGGATGCAGATTATGATCAGGTTCGCTTCTATGGCTACGGTCCGAATGAAAACTATGTGGACCGCCGCGAGGGTGCGCGTCTGGGCATTTACAAAACGACGACCCGCGAGAACATGTCCAAGTATCTCGTTCCGCAGGAATGCGGCAACCGCACGGGCGTGCGCTGGGCAGAGGTGACGGATTATCGCGGACGCGGTCTGCGCTTTGCGGGCGACGGCATGGAGTTCTCCGCTCTGCCGTATACGCCGCATGAGCTGGAAAATGCCATGCACGATTACGAGCTGCCGCCGGTTCATTACACGGTAATCCGTGCGAACATGCAGCAGATGGGTATTGCGGGCGACGACAGCTGGGGCGCAAAAACGCACGAGGAATATCTGCTCGATGTGAGCAAGCATATGAGCTTCACGTTCAGCTTTAAGGGAATTTAAGCCGTTTCTTTTCGTCAGAGGTTTTCTAACCCGCATAACAATCAGCCCTGTTCCGCGCTTTGGGAACAGGGCTGATTGCTATTCATTTGTCCGGGTTATTCCGCCAAAATTTGCAAACTCCAAAGTCCTGTGCATGCGGATATTTTTGATGCAAATCCCCCCAATACTGGGTGTCCAGTATTGAGGGGACATCTCTCGGTTCGTCCGACAGCGGCGTTTTGATTA
>ERZ832522.4387-NODE-4387-length-13981-cov-3.818972_pt1 | contig 13981 bp, 10 predicted proteins | sample MGYA00519951_ERZ832522 | MGnify/ENA primary metagenome ERZ832522 (study PRJEB31850, sample SAMEA3708728) | human gut metagenome | biome: human gut; feature: human-associated habitat; material: faeces | place: China | collected 2014 ... | reverse complement strand
GTTGTAACTCAAATCGACCGTTAACAAATCCATCCACTTCTGTAACAAGTGAAAGTTCATTTGCTATCCATTCTCCTCTATTATCTTCCAAACTCCATTGAACTAACCAAATTTTTCCTGTTTGTGTATCTAATTTTAATAAGACATAGGTGGCTTCTGTTTGATAAAGTTTGTACCGACTTGTTTCTGTTATTGTTTCTGTTATTGTTTCTGTTGTTATGCCTTGTTTATTTGCCTGTGTGTATATGGCAATGCAAGAAAAAAATAATGCCAATATTAGAACGACCTTTTTCATGAGTTGTGTAATTTAATGTTTGTACAAACATAAAAATATTTCTTTAATCCTGAAAGCAAGGAACAATTAATCATTAGTCAATGTTATAATATTGGGGAATTATGGTTTCATAACTACCTAACTTTAGGAGTTTTATATTCATGTAAAATAGTGATCCCGTTGCAATGAGCAAAATACATTATAACTGTTTTTAGGCGGTCGTTACTGAATTATCATCTTCATGTAATCAAAATTTAATTCAAGAAAAATGTAAGGTTTTATAAGGTTCTGAGGTTTTCTGGGGTTTGTTTTTCTTCTCGCTTTCATGGAAAATCCCCGCTAGCTTCTTTCATCGTTTTTTTTTGCAAGTTATAAGGAAAAGGACGTGCAAGTTCTCGCTAGACTTTTTCTTTACACGTGAGAAGAAAAGGACGTGCAAGTTTATCCCTGTCTTTTTGTCGTTACTCGAAAAGAAAATCTCCCGTTTCTTATCACGGTTTTGTTTTACCCTTGCCGTGATGTTACCGTGATGTTACCCTTTTACCCTTGCCCTAATCTTGCCCCAATTCTTGTTTTACCCTTGCCCTAACCTTGCCCCGTTCTGGTGACACCCTTACCGTGATCTTACCGTTGTACCACCTTGAAAGTATGGATGAGGGAAAAGCCCGTTTTGTCGTGCAATCTCAAACAAGGCTTTTTAAAGGTCAATCATCACGTCACGATAAAATTATCACGATCGACCCTAAAAACGTCTCAAAAGGCGGGGAACGGGCTTTAAATCGTGTTTTCACGTCTCGCTGGTTAATCCTTTATCACCTCCCTGATCATTCCCCCGTTCCCAAACACGTCAACGTCGGGATGATCCCTCTTGAAATCGTTGATGAAGTCTAGCCCCCTGTCGGTTCCAAGAAACTCCTTGATGTTATCCCCTAAACCTAGGATCTTGACAACATCATCGGCGTTGAAAAATATCTCCCCGGTTTTCTTGTCTTGCATCACTTGTACCGGGGTGCCTTGAAAGTGATCCATGAAATAAATGTAATTTTTATCCTCTCCTGTCTTTTGCATGATGTTCTATTTTTACCTCTCGCCGTTACCAAATCGGTAACCAAATACAAGTAATCAGGCACGATTAAAATTCACGTGTCAAAATCTCGTTTTTAACATTTGGGTTACCGATTCAGGAACTATTTACAACTTAGTATAGCACGAGCGGTTTTTGCCGCTTTCATTTTAACATTTGGGGTGTCGATTTACCGGTAATATTTCACGGCATTCCTGACCTTTTTATCAAGTTCTATTATCGCATCATTCGACACGGTTAACCCATCTTTTATATTACAGGCATCGTTCACCGCTTGCCTCAAATCGTAGGCTTGTTTCTTGGATAAAACGCCCTTCTTTTGTGCCTCGTTTATTTGCTCGATCATCTGCACCTGACCGCCTACCCTTTCAATCAATGAAAGTATGCCCATTTTATAAAGTTCTTGCTTTGTCCTCATCGCTTGTAAATTTAATGACACGTCGTTTATCTTCCTTATGGTTTTGTACGTTTCCTTCCATCGTTTCATTATGCCGATGTAAAACGCCTCGTTGTAAAGCAATCCCCCGGTTACACGTTCCACGTTAAAAGTGGACGGTAAACGCTGTAAATACCTCGTTTCATACCTTAACACGTTCCTGTTCTCGTACAATTCAGGGATTATCTTTCCCTTGGCTTTTTGCTCCCTCACCTTGTCATAGAATATAATCGTGTTCTTGTGATTGAAATAATATAACGCCCCTTCTCGAATCATGGGGGATCGTTTGTAATACTTCAATTCTCCCAGATGATTAAAGTAGTTTTCCACGGGTTGCCTCATGATGAAGTTTTGGGCCAAGTCTATCCTCGTTACCGTTGCTTTATCCACGTGCAAGTGCAAAGTGTCTGATAACTTCTCTATCGCCCTCTGCGTGTCTCCCCGGCCTAGCGTTTGGAAATTATCCCCAAGGTAAAACTTGCAAAGACTACCACCCGTTATATTCACCCCGTCTTCCCTGACCGCTATTTTATACCCGTCAAGGTTCCCGGTTATAACCGTGCCATCTACAAACGTGTGTTCCCCTGTCACGTTGAAATAGCACGGTGTTTCACCGAGAAAGTCCACGTTCATCCCGTCACTCTTTCTTAACTTGAAATCCAGATTGTCATACATAACGGTTACCGATTTAGTAACAGAATACAGCTTGTAATAGAGGGGTGTTGATTTAATCCAACCCCTCATCGGTGGCGGTTACTGATTTGGTAACCCGCTCCCTTAACCCTTGCATCTCGTCATCGTATTCCCCCTCGCACACGGCGTTATAAAGTGCCTCCCGGTTATTCCTCTGTCCCCTCGCTATGAACACTTCCACGATCGCCCCCGGTTGTATCTTCCCCTCTATAAACTTGGCATCACGGTGTACAAATATGAAGGCGTCAGCCGTCCCTTTCATGTCCCCGTACCAGTATGGCAACTCTAGATCGGGATTGTAAATACTGCTGATGTGTGTACCCTTGGATAACGCCAGATCCGCTTTCCTCTGTTCCCCCGCCTTGGTGTGCGTGTTATCCCCGATGTAAATGAACAACTCACGTGTTTTGTTTCTCAACATCTCTAGCGGGGGATAGCTGCCAGTTGACGAGGTGCAGTCTATCCTTAACTTGCTCTTTTGATTTGGTAATTTATCAAAACGGTAGTAATCGGTGAATATCATAGCGTGCCTCCCTTCTGCTTGCCCGTTATCACGTAGTTAATGGCTTGTTGCCCGCTTTCCTGTCGTGTGGCTACCCGGTTCTGTTTCATCCACGCCTCTAGTTCCACCCGGTCAAAGTAAATTTGTTTGCCGTTGGGCTTGTAATAGGGTATCTGGTGGGTACACGTTAGGCGGTACAGGTGTGATTTACTTAACCCTGTCAATAACGCCGCATCTTCCAATGTTAGCACGTTTTTAGCGGCCAACAATGAATAGACTAAAATTTGATCTATCTTTTCTTCCATTGTCTTCATTTTGTGACATTGGAACTATGTACACTTGCCCCTCTGTCTGTTAAACATGGTGCAAACATAAACATGAAAATCAAATGTATAGCAATCAATAAAATAGCACTTAATAGCTATCTATTTTTTGCTATTAATTGCTATTAATTGCTACCTGTAAATCAAATTTTACATCAGCTTTTTTTTAATACCGTTTATCTCTTCATTGTTAAACTCGTACTTGTCGGCCATGTATTTATTATACCCGCTCACGTTACCGATGTAACCAAATTCATCCTCGACTTGTTTAAACGTGGGCTTTGTTATTATACCCTCTTTTATACAGACCCTTATAATTAATGCCACCTCTCGCCCTTTTCTGCCACTTATAAGCTCGTGCAATTCTTTCAGGATGCGATCTTTATTCGTGTGCAAAATCTTGTCTCTAAATGTTGACCGTGGGCGGCCTTTAGCCTGTTTTATTTTACGGGTGTCTCCATTAAATTCATTTAAACTATCGCCCCGTTGCGCTTGTTGGTCGATCATGTCAACCTCTGGTAATTCATCAATATATTTTTGTGTTAATTCAACGCTACCAACATACCTGGCAATCTCTTCAATATCTCGATCACTTTTTAAATAAATCCCGCTTTCTTCCTGTAATTTCATTAAATCAATCCCGTTTTCAAGTAACAAGGCATCTAACATATTGGCAAATTTATTTCTTGCTAACCAAAATTTGCATAAACAATACTCTATACTATTATAATCACGTGATGTTGCCGCTTGGTCAATCATATTTATAAACATCCCTTGGGTGTGTAATATCTGTTGTTTCTCGTCCTCATACTTTTTTATCAGTTCATTTTTATTTTCTTGTATATCCCCGTCCGCATGGCATAATGTTTCTTTCATTTTATTATCAATACGCTTTAATGCTGCTATGGGCGTGAAAATATCACCTATCCTCTTGAACGGTTTTAATAAAGAAAATAGATATTTTTCCCTTTCTTTGCTCGTTGTACATTCTTTCAAGTTGCTATTAATTTCTTCTATTAAAGAGCTATGTTGCCCTATAATAACATCAAAATTAAATTCTTTAATTCCTTTAAATACTTTAGCTCTGCTTATCGTAATCCAATCATCACATTCTCCCTCATCAATGCAATCGACAGCATAAGCATTCAAAAGCTCTATGCAAATATCAACAATTCCAAATAATTCATACGCCTTGAAAAATTCTGCCTCTATTGTCTTATCCATTATTACCCGCTTTATTTGTTGAATATATCATTTACAAGGTTCACCGCCTCGTCTTTTTTCTTATCCACGATCTTGGCGTAAATCTGGGTGGTTTTCACCTGTGTATGCCCTAGTAACTTGCTTGTCGTGTACAAATCAGCCCCTAGAGTAAGCATCATTGTTGCAAACGTGTGCCGGGCGGTGTGAAAAGTTATCGTTTTGCTTATCCCGCTATTCTGCGCCCACGTTTTCAATACCAGATTTATGTACGTTGGATATGGTAAATGAAAAACGTTATCCGTGTCCCTTGCGTTACCCCGTTCAGGCATCCATTTCAAGGCCTCGCCAGACAACGGTAAATAAAGGGTCTTCTGGGTCTTCTTCATCACTATTTTTGCCCGGTATTGCTTGCCATCCTGAATAATATCACCCCATGTCAACGCCTGTATATCACCCAACCTTAGCCCACAAAAACAACTGAACAAGTAAGCCTGTTTGGTCGGTTCATTGATACACTTGGAATCGATCAAGGCCTTTATTTCCTCGACCGTCAGGTATTCACGTGTGCTTTCTGGTATCTTGATCCGGTCGTCTGAATTTATCTTGGTAATGGGGTTATAGGGGATTATTTCCTCTTTCACGGCTAGGTTTAAGGCACAATTCAAACACCTGAAATAACCCGCCGTTGTCACCTTGGCCATGAGTTTACCATCTTTCCTTTTAGCGTTGTTCAGGTAGTCAATGAAACCCAAGCAAAAGGCCTTATCCACCTCTTTCATGGTGACGGTTTCACCCTTGTACTTGATCAAATGTTTGATCGCTTTATCTATTTGGACGTGGAAAGCGGCACTTTGCCCCGTTTTTAACTTGTGGTCGCTATAATACCTCATCCAGTCTATTAACAGCATTTTTGACCGTGTGGCGGTCTTTATCACTCCCGCCTCATCGTTTGTTAGCTCTATGACCTTTTGTGCCTTGATAGCGTTTGCCGCTTGTAGCGTGTTTAGATTCCTTGCCTTGGCGGTCTCGTCTGTTTCTGGAATAAGGTAGAGTTTCAAAAACTCGTATTGCCGTTTTCCATCCCTGTAAATATCCAAGTACAGGCTTTTATTACCGTTTGCAAGCTCTTTGAATCGTAGTCTAATTGGCTCCTTGGCCTTGACCGCTTTCTTTTTCTTTGACATGATGTTTTTCTGAATTGTTACCACTACAAAGATAGTCATTTTTTGTTACCCGACAATGACGAGTAACAAACGAGTAACAAAAATGACACAAAAATAACAAAAACAAAGACAAAAATAAGTTCCAAGAATATCGACAAATATTGTTTAAACTACTGATTTATATTGTCATTAATTGACTTTTGTTTGAGTGTAATTTTGTTGGTGTAGGTTATTGGCGATGCCCTAGATAAGATAGACCATAACAATCCTCGCTTTTTTTATTGTATAATTTTTGCTTGGGGGATTGGGCAAAATTGAAATAGCGATAGTCTATGAATGAGCCGCCACATTAGTTCGATAAAAAAAGGAGTGTATCCCGAGCCTAGAAAACACAGAATACTCACTCCTCTTGTTAATCAATTTTACAAATTAATCAACGATCAAAGTTATGAAAAAAACTTATGACTGGAAAGTCTTACGCCTAAATTGTCGCTCGAAAGGCTGACTGCTAACAAGATTCGAGGGAATACATGTAATTGTAACATAATGAAAAACCGGGTGTTGCGGTAACAACTCCCGGCTCGTCCTAGATGTTGGAAGCATCTAGTAAGGTTTAATTTTAAAACACAAATTTATGAAAAAAAGCAAGAAGTATTTTGTTTTTTGGGAGCATTGTATCCGGGAAAAAGCAAAAATGCAGTGGAGACACGTTTGCCTTATGTGCGTGATTTTGCTGATGTTGCCCTTTGTTGGTAAAGCCCAGCAACAAAAAGTAACCGTTCGGGTGACCAAGGCGGGAGTGCAGGAGGTTTTTCGGCAGATTAGGGAACAGGCGGGTTTGAATTTTGTTTACGACAAGGCGCAGATGACTGCGTTCCCACCCGTGACGTTGACGATGGAAGGGGCGACGGTGGATGCCGTTTTAAAGCGAGTGTTCGAAGGAAGCCCGTTCGAGTACACTTACGAAAGTAAGTCAGTAGTGGTAAGGAAACGGGGTACCCTTCCCCAAAAAACAGATGGTGTGGTAATTCGGGGTGTCGTGTCGGACCAAGACGGCAGCACCATTCCGGGGGTATCGGTCGTGTTGAAAGGTTCCACGTTGGGCACGGCCTCGGATGCTGACGGGAAGTTCACGCTTGCCTTGCCTTCGTTGGATGGCGTGGTGCTGACATTCACGTGTATCGGGATGAAGACACGGGAAATTGCGGTAAAGGATACGAGGGCATTGAATGTAACCTTGGAGGAAGATTCCGAGACGATTCAAGAAGTGGTGGTGACCGGAATCTATTCCCGTAATAAAGAAAGTTTCACGGGATCGTTTGCTACCTACTCGAAAGAAGACTTGAAAATGATCGGGAGCCAGAACGTTATCCAGAGTCTGAAAAGCTTGGATCCTTCCATGTTGGTGCTGGAGAGTAAGCAATGGGGATCGGACCCGAACCGGATGCCGGACATTGAAATCCGGGGAAAGACGAGTGTGGTAGGTTTGAAGACGGAATTTGATAATGACCCGAACCAGCCCTTGTTTATTCTGGACGGTATCGAAACGACACTGGAAACGATTGTTAATTTGAACATGGACCGGGTGGCTAGCGTGACGATTTTGAAAGATGCTGCTTCCACTGCTATTTACGGGTCTAAAGCGGCCAACGGGGTGATTGTCGTCGAGACGGTCCAACCGGAAGCGGGAAAATTACGTCTTTCTTATAATGGTAATTACGGGATTCAATTTGCGGATCTTTCTGCCTATAATTTGATGAATGCTTCCGAGAAGTTGGAGTTTGAACGCTTGACCGGGCTTTACGGGGATTTGGAGAGTTACTCGAATATAGCCAATACTGAAAAATATAATCGGCGGCTGGCAGAGGTAAAGCGGGGTGTTGATACTTATTGGATGAATGAACCGCTCCGTACGGTATTCAATCACAGTCACAACGTTTATATTGACGGGGGTGATGATGCCATGCGTTACGGGTTGGGATTCGGTTACAATAACTCCAATGGCGTGATGCAAGGGTCTGACCGGAATATCATCAGTGCCAATGTTGATTTGACTTATCGGCGGGAAAAGTTGTTGTTTGCCAATAAGTTTAGCATGGATGTTACTCATACGGAACGAGAACCCGTGGCTTTTTCCGAATTTTCGAAAGCTAACCCGTATTATCGGAAGAGATTGGAGAATGGGTATATTCCCATGTGGTTGGAGGATACCGGGACGGAACAAAACAAAGGATCGTTAAAGAATCCGTTATATGCGTGGGGAATAAAAAATACGAATATCGGGAATTCTATTGCTTTGCGTGATAATTTCTCGATCGAGTGGAGGATGTATCCTTTTTTGAGGGCGACGGCGAGAGTCGGACTTACCAAGAACGTGAGCCGGGATGAGCAGTTCAAATCTCCCAAACATCCTGATTATCTGGAAACGGATAAATTGAAACAGGGTTCTTTCTCGGCTTCAACCTCGGAGGCATTCTCGTATAACGGGGATTTGAATATTGCTTTCGGTAAGTTGTTCGTGGAAAAACATCAGGTGAATGTAGTGGGAGGATGGTCTTTTAGCGAGAACAAAAATAAGCGGGATGGTTACAGTGTTGTCGGTTTCAACGATGACCTGCATATGAATCCGGCTTTTTCCACGGGTTTTACGGATGGACAGAAGCCTAATTACTCTTTGGAGCGCAGTCGTTCGACGAGTTTCTTCATGAATGTCAACTATTCTTTTATGAATCGCTACCTGATGGATTTCAACGTGCGTTCGGACGGTACTTCTAAATTCGGGGCGAATAAACGCTTCTCGACAACCTGGTCCGTGGGATTGGCTTGGAATCTTCATAACGAGGAGTTTATGAAGTCTTTAGGGCTTTTCACGAATTTCAAGATCAGGGCATCCGTGGGTAACCCCGGGAATCAGAATTTTGACGCTTACCAGGCGATGAAGATTTACAAGTATAATGTGGAACTGCAAAATATGTTCGGTTCAAGTGCGATTATTGACCAGTTTGGTAACAAGGATCTGGATTGGCAACGCACGTTGGATAAAAATATCGGGGTGGATATATCCATGCTGCGGAATCGGATCCGGGTGACGTTGGATTATTATTACAAGGATACCGATCCTCTTTTGATCAGTGTTCCGATGCCTCCGTCCGTGGGCGTGGGTTCCATTAATGCGAATGCCGGGCGGCAGCTTTCTTGGGGATGGAACGGGAGTATTTTCGGAACGGTGATTCAGAAACAGGATTTGAGTTGGACGTTGAATGCGAATTTCAGAACGTCCAAGTCCGAGTATCGGGATATTGGTGATAAATTGAACGAGTTTAATGAATTGGGAAGTGCGCAGAGCTTGGTTCGTTACTATGAAGGAGCCAGTCCCGATGATATGTGGGCCGTGCCCTCGTTGGGAATTGATCCGGCAACCGGGGCGGAAATGTTTAGAAAAAAGGATGGTTCCCAGACTTTTATCTATTCGACAGCCGATGAGGTGGTTGTGGGGTGTTCCCGTCCGGACGTGGAGGGTGTTATTGGTTCTTCCTTCTATTACAAAGGTTTTTCTGCTTCGGTAAACTTCCGGTATCGTTTAGGGGGAGAGGTGATGGCTTCGGCTTTGTATTCGAAAGTAGAGAATATTTCGGAAGAGCAAATTTATTATAACCAGGATAAGCGGGCGTTACATGATCGTTGGAAACAACCGGGAGATAAGGCAAAATTCAAGTCAATAAAAGATAATTCTGCAACTCCGATGTCTTCCCGTTTCGTGAGGACGGAAAACACGTTCTCCGGTGAATCCATTTCCATGGGATACGAATCTTCTGCCGTGTGGATAAAGAAAATCGGGGCGGAAGGAGTTACTTTCAGGGCATATATGAATGATATTTTCCGGGTGTCTTCTTTCAAAGAGGAACGGGGAACGGATTATCCTTTTGCCCGTACGGTTTCATTTTCATTGAGTTTACGATTCTAAAAAACGAAATTATGAAATTTGCGAGTAAATTATTTAACAAGTTAAAATACCTCACGATGATCGTGTTGGTCGCCACCGTGGTGTCTTGTGACAGTTGGTTGGATTTGGGATCGGAAGACCGGATTATGGAAAATACGCTTTTCTCTTCTCAAGCCGGGTTTATGACTGCTCTGAACGGGGTGTATATTGAATTACTGAATTCCAGTTTGTATGGAGGTACGTTGTCTTACAAGACGTTTGATATTCTTGCGCAATACTATGATTGTGATAAAGATGAGCAGACGTGGCAAAAGTTATCTACTTTTGACCAAACGGCTAAAAAAGGACAAGTATCCGGGTTGTGGTCGAAGGTTTACACGTTGCTTGTCAACGTGAATACGATTATCGAGGCGTGTGACGAGAGAAAGGAGGTGCTGAATAGTGAATATTATCATGTCATCAAAGGGGAAGCTCTGGCGTTGCGGGGATTGTTGCATTTTGAAGTTTTCAGGGTGTTTGGACCGATCTATTCCGTTGATCCGGAAACGGAGTGTATGCCTTATTCGGAATCTTCTGATTTGAAAGTAAGACCTTTACTGAAGGCATCGGACGTGGCGAGATTGATGATTGATGATTTCAAGGCGGCAGAGGAGTTGTTGAAGGATTATGATCCGGTGATTAAAAAAGGTGCGCTTTTGGGGGATGAAGGTCCGGGATTACCTAATGATATGGTATATCGTTCCCTACGCTTGAATTATTATGCGGTAAAGGCGTATATCGCCCGGCTGGCGTTGTACACGGGGGATAAGGCGACCGCGCTGATGTATGCTCGGCAAGTGATCAAGGAAACGCAGGAAGATAATAACTGGTTTCCTTTTGTCACCCGTGCGGCGGCTACAACTCTTTCAAAATGGGACCGGGTGTATAAAACGGAAATCTTGTTCGGGTTGTATAATCTGAAACGGTCGGACGTGTACGAATCCACGTTTTCCAACAAATTGGGAGAGAAGGTAATTTTACGCCCGACGGATGCTAATATTGAGAGTTTGTACGAGGAGGACACGCGGGTGAATGATTGGCGTTACACGGAACAATGGATGACCTTGAAAGATCCGGACGGAAATGAAAAGAAGCATTTCGTGAAGTATATGGCCGTGGATGATACAGAGGGACCTGATGATAATAAAGTTAGTCTGGGGTACACGTATCTCATGCCTGTCATGCGGATTTCCGAGATGTATCTGATCGTGGCGGAATGTTCCAACGATGAGGCGGAAGCGTTTGACCACTTGAATCGATTGCGGGCGGCACGGGGAGTTGCCAAGGCGAACCAGGCTCTCGGGTTGATGAATCTGGTAGAGGCGGAATTCCGGAGGGAGTTTATTGGAGAAGGACAGTTGTTCTGGTTTTACAAACGGCAGAATAGGACGCAAATACCTTCAAGCAAAGATTTCAATAACATGATCACGATGGAAAAAAGTTTTTACTTGTTTGATTTGCCTCAAGACGAGAAAGATAAACGGGGTATGGAATAATGAATTAAACGGATGAGATTATGAAACGAAGATATATAGCGATATTGATCATTAGCCTGACAACCTGCTTGTACGCTTGTGAGACAGAGATGATGGGATACGAGGGGGAGAGCGGTGTTTATTTTATGATGCAGAAACCTCCGGCCTCCGGGTATGGTGATCCGGAGCAGTATGAATACGTGGATACCACTTTAATCCCTTTCGCGATGTTCACGGCTAAAGATACCGTGTTACCGATCCGGGTGAGGATTACCGGGGACGTGGTAGATCACGACCGTTATTTCACGATTCGGGTGGTGGATACTCTCACGACGGCCAAGGAGGGGGAAGATTACGAACCGTTTGAGAATAGCCAGGTGGTAAAAGCCGGCGAGAGACAGGCGGAAGTCCCTTGCCGCATTGTATGGACGGAAAAATTAATGCAAAATCCTGACACGGTGATTTACCTGACGGTGCGGCTGGAGGAGAGTGCGGATTTTAAATTACCGTTGAAAAGGTGGATTCCTTTCGGAAGCATATATGGTTCAACGGATAAAGTAGTTAACCCGATTGTTCACGTGATCGGGATAAATGATCAAGTCATCGTTCCCAAGCAATGGAACGTGAATTATTGGGGTGCTTTTTCTCCCACGAAATTTAAGCTGGTATGCGAGGTGCTTGGTTTAACGATGCAGGATTTTGAAGATTACCAAACCATGAACCAGAACAGGGCGAAAGCGTTGGCCCAGAATTTTGATCGGTATTTGAAAGAGGAAAAGGCGGCAGGACGTACGGTGATGGATAAGGATGCAGCAGGTAATGAGTTTGAGATGACGATGGGGCCTCTGATATGATTTATTTTTAAATGAAATGTTATGAGAATGATGTATAAGATTTTTCTGATAGGATTATTGGGGATTTTCCTGTTTGAAAGTTGCTATGATGACAAGGGAAATTATTCCTACCGTGCGATTAACGAGATAACCGTGAAACATGACTTTTTTGGAGACACGGTGTTACGGATGTATTCTTTCGTGGATACGTTGCGGGTGTTTCCTGAAATTTCAACAACAGTTAATAATGATCCCGATAATTACGAGTATGAATGGGTGGCCGTGGGTGGCGATCCGACTATCGGGGGACAATATACCCTGGGGAAAGAGAAGGATTTGGTTTATCCGATTACTTTGCCTTCCCAGAGGTATAGTGTCTATTTTAAAATTCAGGATAAATCCACGGGATTGACCACGATTTCAAGTTTAAGTTTACAGTTGTCAACCTTGTTTTCGCAGGGATGGCTTGTGCTGGGAGAAGGGGATGACGGAAGAGCCCAGCTTGATATGGTGTCAACGGGAGGAGAGGACACGACTTTATTAAAGAATATTTTGCAAGAGGTTGATTTGTCGGAATGGGGTAAGCCGACTTGTGTTTTTGTCCCGCCGTATCGTCCTGCTGCTGCATTGAATTATATTCATGTCGGGACGGATAAAGGTACTTACAGGCTGAGTACTTCAACCTTGTTGCCCATCGAGGGGGCACATTTGAAATGGTCTTTTTATGATGTATCGGCTGCCGGAGAGTGCGTGATGACAGAGGCTGTACAGATTATGGGATATTACCGGGCTGCCCTTGTGGATGGTAATTTGTATTATACGGAGTTGTCCGGACAGCAGGCTTGTTTCTTTGGATCCCCGAGTAATCATTACAAGGGGGATTATGATCTTTTCCCCGTGGGAGATAAAATCGGGTATAGTGTGAAAGAGAGGGGATATGCAACTGTGTTGTATAATAAGCGGGATGGGCATTTCGTGTATCAACAAAGTGGTTATGGAACTCCTATTGGCTACTGCGCGGATATGTCTGACCGGGTGGGAGATCCTTTCTCGTGGAAACCGGGATACGAATATGTGACTACACTTAATTGTCATAAGGGGGCGGGTTCGACTTACACGATATTAAGGGATGGAAGTGATTTTTATCTGTATAGTTACCGGATTTCCTATAATTTCGGCATTATAAAACAGTTGATGGTAAAAATGGATAACGTGATTGACTTGGATAAGGCAGAGTTTTTCGGGGCAAGTAACATGTTGTCCGTGATTTATTATACCGTGGGCAATAAATTGTATGGTTACGATTTTGCGAGGAAGAAGTGTGAACTGTTGAAAACGTTTGATGGGTACGAGATTACCTTGTTTTTATCGGATATTTTGGTAGAGACGTCAAGTGATTATTTTTACATTGCTCTTTATGACCCGTCGAAACCGGCCTCGACGGGAGGAATGGTTAAGAAGTATAAGGTTGTGGATGATGTGGATCATATTATCGTTGAGGAAGAGAAAGGAAGTGAATGGAAGAATTTGTGTAAGGTGAAGAGTATGGCGTTTAAGACCAGATAATGGAGCGAGTGGGTGTTTAGTAGGCGGATTCTGCTGAAACAGGTGTTGTGTCCCCTTCCTTTTCGGGAGGGGACTTTTTTATTTGTGACTATACTTGAATCGGTTACCGTTCTGCCCGGGTAATGTAACCGTATTTTATGGGTAATAATCTCCCATGCTGCTTGCAAACCTCTTTTCTGGTCCTTGTTTGTCTATTGCGAAAGGGAGATGAAAGGGCGATGGAAGGGGGTGAAATGGGATGTAGGAGATTATTGCTTTAGTAAAAGGGTATTATTACGAGGACTGGTGTATATGAATGGATTATGTGATTTTGGGGTATGATGTATTTCCCCTCTATTTATATTATCTTTTGTATTTCGAGTATTAGTTATGTAGGATTCGGACACAACTTGTAAGATAGTATATTATCCTGAATGTAGCGTAAAAAGGCAGGGGAGGGAAGATACG
>ERZ832522.4376-NODE-4376-length-14006-cov-12.326428_pt1 | contig 14006 bp, 8 predicted proteins | sample MGYA00519951_ERZ832522 | MGnify/ENA primary metagenome ERZ832522 (study PRJEB31850, sample SAMEA3708728) | human gut metagenome | biome: human gut; feature: human-associated habitat; material: faeces | place: China | collected 2014 ... | reverse complement strand
CCAGCGGCTTACCTATCTGCTGACACTATCCACTTACCGATGTGCTGACCTCACCATTAACTCTATCGTAGCACAAATATCTACTGTCAATGGTAAACATTCGTCGCAGAATCATTCTCTCTGGAGTCGCAAGGAGCCATCACGGTGAATACTCAAACTCCATTGCCGTTATTTTGCCGTTTACCACCGTGATATAAGCCCATACATCATAGCAGAAATTATTATTGTAGTATGCCCCCAGATCTCTCCACGAAAAGACATTTGGGCTTTTACTGTTATCGTAGAGATAATCTATGCAAATGGCATGATCAGTCACCTGAGCCGATTCAGTAAATGGTATGACCGTTTCAGTCATGACATAATAGGTGTTGTCAGATTCTCTGAACACTAAAACTTCACCATTGTATACGCTTCTGGTGTACAAGCAGTATTCTCCATTTTCATATGCAACCCTGTCTACTGTCACATGCCACGATGCAAATACCGGTTCATCTTCATCCATGATGGTTTTGCTTTCAACCAACAATTCACCATGATAATCGTTTTCTATAATCCATTGCGAATCCTTTGGTATACTTAGTGTCAGTACAGCACGGTCTTCACCATTCGCAAAACAATTATTTGCTTCCCAGCTAAACTGACCATGATAAATGCCATCAGTTACTCTTCCGAACCCGTTCATCCATTTATTGTGACTCAATCCATATGATTCGCCATTTCTGCTAACATAATAGACTTTTGCAGCATTAATCAGTCTGTTAGGATCTTTGCTGCCATACTTGGCCTTCGCTAATGTCAATGAATCTTCAATAGACCAGTTTTCCGCAGTATTAAAGCTATAGTGAGAACCTAGTTCATCTATCGCTTTGCGAGTAATCGACCCAGAAGGACCAACAAGGAAAGACTCTGAAATCAAATGCATCATATCAAGATTATAACCACGGTCAATGGTTTCAGAGTTTACGAATACTACTGCAGCGCCTTTTCGGATAAATGCATCAGCCATACTTGTCTCCTTGCCTGATAGGCAGGTGGCAATATAAACAAAAGCATTGTCAAATGCATTATCAGGAAAAGACTTTTCAAAAAACGCAGGACGAAGACCTATGTATTTTCCGTTGTAAACAAATGCAGTTTCTTTGGTCAATGCATATCTTTCCTCTAGCTCGGTATTCCATAGAATGTTTGTGCAAAGAAAATATCCGCTTTTCTTCGTATACCCGCCATGACCGTGCCACAGAATCACACTATAGTTGTTAAGCGACAGTATTCTATCAAGTGTCACTTCACCGTCATCTAAATTTGCGTCATAACCGAAATGCCAATCAGCATCATATGTTTCAAGAGCTGATGCAACGTCATCCAACGCATCCAAATCATGGTCAAGCCCGTTATTATAGGCTATTTCACGATTCTCTCCGTCAAAGGGGGCAAGAGTTATTATTTCCAAATCACCATTGCCCGAATCCATTCCATCTATTTGAGGGCAATAAACATAATCCAATCCTGTCGCAGTCTGCATGTATACGCCGTATTCATCTTTGGAACAGTCAGTAAGCGTTTCTATTGATACTGCTTCTGAGAAAACTGTATTAATAGCATCTTGGGCATTCTCTTCACTGATAGTTCCGTTATTCGATTCTAAACTAGAAACAGTTGCTATCGCTTCCGCTACCGAATGATTAATTTGAATCTTTTCAGCTGAAGAGTTGCTGCCGGTCGTAGGGTTGGGTGTATAATTACTATTCACCGAGTCTACTCGCGGACAAGCTACAGCAGTAAGTAAAATAACAAGAATCAAAATGCTCGGAAGGACTCTTTTCATGATTATCGCCTCCTTAATAACTGAATTATAACACATTAAATGAGTTATTCATAGTGCAAATCAAAACAGCCTTTCTGGTGAGGTCAGCGCATGCATTCCGCATTCCGCATCAACATTTCTTCTCTTTTTCTCAGTAAATTTCAGTCAAGGTGAATCAGTGTTCATCCAATCACAAGCCGTACCCTTGCAGCCATTGCTCCGAGATCCGCATCGCTTATTTTGCGCGGGACAAGAACGCCGGTTTCGGCAAAAGTTCTTGCGCCGTCGGAACCGTTGACAATGCGCGCAAATTCCGGATCCGCCCGCATAAGGCTCTTCAGGCCGAGATAAAGCGCCTGGGTGATGCCGTATTCGTCGTTCCGTGCGTTCATTATCTGCGTTGCCTTGTTGTAGCATTCGGCCGCAAGCTCGCGGCACTGTTCATCGGTGAGCTTTGCAAGAATTTCCGGCTGTGCAAGCATTGTTTCAAGATAGTCCAACCTCAGGCAGGCCGATCTGTCGAGTTGGCTCTGATCGTTGAGCTTGTATGCCTTGTAGAGATTGACAAGAACCGTTCCCGCATCCTCGCGCGCGGCAAGCAGCCGAAGTCCGTCATAATCCTGTTTGACAACGTCGAATCCTTCCAGCATTGATTCGTAAACGAACATATCATCAAACAGGTTATAGTTCATGCAGTACAGCACAAGCTCCGCCGTTGTTGCATTCCGCGCAGTTTCCGGCAATTGGGAAACCTCCCGCATTTCTACCGCATCTTCAAGCAGATCCCACTCCTCGGGCGTGTCGTAAGGGTTGATAACGCTTTTATACACGTTTCCGTCCTTTACGGGCAGGAAGCCCTCGGGTGCGGTGAACCAGTCGGAAAGAGCGGGATCGTCGTCGGAATCCTCAAATTCGCCGCTTGCACGCAGCCGTACCACACGCTCGGCATATTCGTTGAACGCCTTGCGGATGCGCCTGCCGTCCTCCACACGCACTGCGCGCGAAGCAACTCCCACAACCGCCGCCGCAATAATTGCGACACAAACAACGATGCCGATAATCTTTACGCTTTTTTTCATGGTTTTCCTCCGAAAGGAATGTACTCGGCCTCAGTCGGCAATAAGTATTGTATCATTTCTAATTGACGTTGTCAATTAGAAATCAGCAATTAGAAATCAGCAATGTACATCGGTCTTCACTCTCCGCTCTCCACACTCTTAATCAAAACCCCTCCACCGCTCTGCGGTCCCCCTCCCCTTGCAGGGGAGGCAGACGAGTGCCTTCAGCTCCACTCTCCACTCTCCAAACTCCGCTCTTAACTTGGTGCGGGTTCAGCACATCGGTCTTCGCTCTCCGCTCCCAATTTCTCATTTCTCCTACCTATATAAATGTACCTTTAAATGCGCCTTTCGGGCTTGCCGAACTCCTTAAAATATGGTATAATAGAATGAAGGTAATAATGCCGCATAATGCGGCAGGGCGGAGGCTTTGCGTGTACATCACCGCCGTAAGACTTTATTGTTTCAGAAGTTATACGGAGCTGCGGTTTGAGCCTGCAAAGGGGCTTAACGTCATTGTGGGCGCAAATGCGGCGGGCAAGACGAACATTCTGGAATCCGTTTTCCTTGCTGCGTTGGGCAGGAGCCACCGAACGCGCCGCGATGCGGAACTTATCAACTCCCTTTCCGACAAGGCATATGCGGGCATTGAGCTTGTGAGTGCAACGGGGAAGCACAGCATTGAACTCAAGCTGTTTTCCGGCGCACCGAAACAGGTTTTTATCGACGGGCAGCGCATCAGACGCATGGGCGAGCTTATGGGCGTTCTGAACGCCGTAATGTTTTCACCCGAGGATCTCTCCCTCGTCAAGGACTCTCCCGAAACCCGCCGCCGCTTTATGGACATGGAGCTTTGCCAGCTTCGACCTGCCTATTTTTACCGTTTGCAGCAATATAATGCCGCCCTCAAGCAGCGTACCGCGCTTTTGAAAACAAGTTTTCCGTTCGAACCGAACACTGAACTTCTCGACATGTGGGACGATAAGCTTGCGGAGCTCGGCGGTTCGGTCATGCTGCTTCGCCGCGATTTTCTTGACAGGCTCAGCACCGCTGCGCGGGATCTGAACCGCAGCATCACGGGCAATTCCTCTGTCGGGCATGAACCGGAAGAGCTTTTTACCTACTACAAACCCTCCGTTCCCTTCGAGGGCGACGGCGCGCGCGCCGCACTCGGGGACGCACTCTGCAAGGCACGGGCGGAGGATATCCGCCGCGGCTGCACAACCAAGGGGCCGCACCGGGACGACATCGGCATTCTGCTCAACGGGCGCGATGTCCGCGTTTTCGGTTCCCAGGGGCAGCAGCGCACGGCAGCGTTGAGCCTTAAACTGAGCGAGCTTGCGCTTATGCGCCGCGTTCGGGGCGAGGCACCGGTTCTGCTTTTGGACGATGTTCTGAGCGAACTGGACGGCGACAGGCAGCGGGAGCTGCTTTCCAGCGCATTTGATTGCCAATGCTTTTTAACATCCACAACTCTCGACGGCCTTGAACAGGTGCCGAACATGACGGTGTTTGAATGCAGCGGCGGCAAACTCAAAAAAATTCTGTCAGCAGAAAATTGATTCTGTGTTGATTTAACATTGTATAAATAAACGCCGTTTTGTGGTTGTTTTAAATCATACGGTCGGCGTTCTCCCCAAAACAGCCCGACATAAAAATCCCGGCGGACAGGGCTCCGCCGGCGGCGGCTTTTCAAAAATGCCGCGGGTTTTACTCTGAAAGGAAATAATTTTAAAAATGGAAACGACTTATAACGCTTCGCAAATACAGGTGCTTGAAGGATTGGAGGCCGTTCGCCGCCGCCCGGGCATGTATATCGGTTCAACCGATTCAAGAGGCCTGCACCACCTTGTTTATGAAATCGTCGATAACTCCATCGATGAAGCAATGGCGGGATTCTGCACTCATATTTATGTTACCATTCATGCGGACAACTCCATTACCGTTGTTGACAACGGCAGGGGCATTCCCGTTGATATTCATCCCAAAACCGGCAAATCCGCGCTTGAAGTCGCACTTACCATGCTTCATGCGGGCGGCAAATTCGGCGGCAGCGGCTATAAGGTCTCCGGCGGCCTTCACGGTGTCGGTCTTTCCGTTGTTAACGCATTGAGCACGGAGCTTACCGCCGAGGTGCGTCGGGACGGGCATATTTACCGACAGATCTGCCGCCGCGGCATAAAGGTCACGGAGGTTGAAATCGTGGGCAACTGCGGAGCGGACGAGCACGGCACAACGATTCATTTTGTTCCCGATGAAGAAATTTTTGACGAAGTGAACTATGAATACGATATCCTTGTTCGACGGCTGCGCGAGCTTGCGTTCCTAAACGGCGGCGTGCGCATCATCGTGACGGATGAACGCTGCGACCCGCCCGTGCAGGACAGCTTCCATTACGAAGGCGGGGTTGTTGAATACGTTCGCTATATCAACAAAAACAAAGAAGTTCTGCACCCCGACCCGATTTATTTTTCCGCTGTAAAGAACGATAATCCGCTTGAAACGGCAAGCGTTGAAGTTGCGCTGCAATACAACGACGGCTACAGCGAAAATGTTTTTACCTATGCCAACAACATAAACACCATTGAGGGCGGCAGCCACCTTGCGGGTTTCCGTGCGGCAATGACAAGGGTCATCAACGACTACGCCCGAAAGTTTAAAATTCTTAAAGACAGCGACCAGAACCTGACCGGAGACGACATCCGCGAAGGTTTGAGCGCTATCATCAGCGTTAAGCTGACAGAGCCGCAGTTTGAAGGGCAGACAAAAACAAAACTCGGCAATGCCTACATAAGAACCCTTGTTGACAACGCCGTGACGGCCGGCATGACGACCTATCTTGAAGAGAACCCGGCGCAGGCAAAGCTTATCCTCGACAAATGCCTCAGTGCAAGCCGCGCAAGGGAAGCGGCGCGCAAGGCACGCGAGCTGACCAGACGCAAGTCCGTTTTGGATTCCGCCGCACTGCCCGGCAAACTTGCGGACTGCTCCGAAAAAGATCCTTCAAAATGCGAACTGTTCATCGTTGAGGGCGACTCCGCAGGCGGTTCCGCCAAGGAAGGACGCGACAGGCATTTTCAGGCCATCCTTCCGCTGCGCGGAAAGATTCTGAACGTTGAAAAAACCCGTTTGGACAAAATTCTCGGCAATGCGGAAATCAAATGCATGATAACCGCGTTCGGCGCGGGCATGGATGCGGATTTTGACGAAACCAAGCTCCGCTATCACAAAATCATCTGCATGACCGATGCCGATGTTGACGGAAGCCATATTCGCACGCTGCTGCTGACGTTCTTCTATCGGCACATGCGGCCGATGATAGAGCGCGGCTATGTTTACATTGCCCAGCCTCCTCTCTATCTCATCAAAAAGGGCAATACGGAACGCTATGTCTATTCGGACGAAGAGCTGAACAAAACTCTTGACGAAATCGGCAGGGATAAAATCTACATTCAACGCTACAAAGGTTTGGGCGAAATGAACCCCGAACAGCTTTGGGACACGACAATGGATCCCGCGAACCGCATTATGCTTCGCGTCACAATGGACGATGCAATGCTTGCGGACGAAACTTTCACCCTTTTGATGGGCGACAGGGTTGAACCGCGCCGCGAATTTATTGAGCGGAACAGCAAACTCGTTGCCGACCTTGACGTTTGATTCGGAAACGTTTCAATTTTCAAACGGCAGATTAAGAGCTTTGAGCTCTGCAATCCGAAATTATTAACCCGATTCAATGACTTGACGACCGACGAAAGGTGCGATGCACCGACTGCGGCAGGCTCCGCACCTTTCATGCAGGAGATATGATGGACGAAAACAAAAAAAGACCCAATCTTGAAATGCTCGGAACAAACGAGCTGCCGACCGATGTTGAAGGCGGCAGAATATTGCCCATAAACCTTGTGGGTGAAATGAAGCGCAGCTTTATATCATACGCAATGGCTGTTATCATCAGCCGTGCGCTTCCCGATGTGCGCGACGGACTGAAACCCGTTCACAGGCGCATTCTTTACGCAATGGACGAGCTGAGTATGCAGCCCGACAAGCCCTTCAGAAAGAGTGCGCGCCTTGTCGGCGATGTTCTCGGCAAATACCATCCGCACGGCGACAAGGCGGTTTACGATGCAATGGTGCGCCTTGCCCAGCCCTTCTCCACTCGTTACCCCCTTGTTGAAGGTCACGGCAATTTCGGCAGCGTTGACGGCGACCCCGCCGCTGCAATGCGTTATACCGAAGCGCGCATGAGCAGACTCACTCTCGAAATGCTCCGCGATCTTGACAAGAACACGGTTGATTTTTACCCGAATTTTGACGAAACGCTGATGCAGCCCGCAGTATTACCCGCAAGATACCCGAACCTTCTTGTGAACGGCTCAAACGGCATTGCTGTCGGCATGGCAACAAACATTCCGCCGCATAATCTCGGCGAGGCTGTCGATGCCTGTGCCGCAATGATTGACAATCCCGATATCACGATCGACGAGCTGATGAACTATATCCCCGGCCCGGACTTTCCGACCGGCGGCGTCATCATGGGCGATGTCGGCATTCGCCATGCATATTTTACAGGCAGGGGAAAGATCCTTGTTCGCGCAAAGAGCGAGATCGAGCAATACAAGGCCGATCGTTCACGAATCATCGTCACGGAAATTCCGTATCAGGTCAACAAAGCAAAGCTTGTTGAAAAAATTGCAGAGCTTGTTCACGAGAAGCGTGTGGACGGCATTTCCGACCTTCGCGACGAAAGCTCCCGCGCGGGAATGCGCATTGTTATCGAGCTTAAAAAGGATGTCAATGCAAACGTTGTGCTGAACAATCTGTATAAGCACACTCAGCTTCAGGATACTTTCGGCGTTATCATGATCGCGCTTGTGAACGGCGAACCCAAGGTGCTCAACCTTCGCGAAATGCTTTATCACTACATTGCGCATCAAAAGGATGTTGTCACCCGCCGCACACAGTTTGACCTTGACAAAGCCCGCGAAAGGCTGCACATCTTGGAAGGCCTTATGATCGCACTCGACAATATTGACGAAGTCATTGCCATCATCAAAGCCAGTGCAAACGGCGCAGAAGCAAAGGAAAGGCTGATTGCACGTTTCGGTTTCAGTGAACGGCAGGCGCAGGCGATACTTGACATGCGGCTGCAAAGGTTGACGGGGCTTGAGCGCGAAAAGCTGGAAGCCGAGTACGGCGAGCTTAAGCGCACGGTTGAATACCTTGCTTCCCTGCTTGCGGACGAAGGCAAACTTATGGGCGTTGTTAAAGATGAAATGCTCGAGATTCGGCGCCGCTTTGCCGATCCGCGCCGCACCGAAATCACAAAGATCGTTGAAGACATCGATATGGATGACATCATCCAGGAAGAAGACATGGTTGTTACCTGCACCCATCACGGCTACATCAAGCGCATTGCGGAAGCAACCTATCGCACGCAGCGCAGAGGCGGCGTCGGCATCAGCGCGGGAGCAACCCGTGAAGAGGATTTCCTTGAGGATATTTTCGTCACAAGCACGCATTCCTATATCATGTTCTTCACAAACAGGGGCCGCGCTTTCCGCATTAAATGCTATTCCATTCCGGAGGCAAGCCGCACCGCAAAGGGCACGCCCATAGTCAACCTGCTGCAATTGCAGACGGGCGAGTTCGTTACCGCCGCATTCCCCATCGGCAGGCAGACCGAGGGCGGCTATCTCGTTCTTTGCACACGGCAGGGTGTTATCAAAAAAACCCCGCTCTCCGATTTTTCAAACATTCGCAAGGGCGGCTTGATTGCTCAAAACCTCCGCGAGGGTGACGAGCTTATCAGCGTTGCGCTCTCCGCAGGCGATGATGAGTTCATTATCGGCACACGGGACGGAATGAGCATCCGTTTCAGCGAGCAGGATGTTCGCTCAATGGGCAGAAATGCCTCCGGCGTTCGCGCCATCAAACTCTCCGAGGGCGACTGCGTTGTTGATATGTCCATGGTCAAACCCGGCAGCTGCGTCATTGCCATCACCGAAAACGGCATGGGCAAGCGCACGGAAGAGGACGCCTACCGCGTTCAGGGCCGCGCCGGCAAGGGCATTATTGCAATGAATATCACCGAAAAAACCGGCAAGCTTGTTTGCCTCAAAGTTTCCGAGGGCAATGAGGATCTGATGCTTATCCGTGATGACGGCGTTGTCATTCGCGTTCCCGTTGACACGATTTCCGTCATTTCCCGCAACACGCAGGGCGTTCGACTGATGAAAATCGACGAGGGGCACAGGGTTGCAAGCGTTGCGCTTGCGCCGCATAACGATGACGAACCGCAGAAAGGCGGGGAAGAGTCCGACGGCGAAATCTCAAATGCAAATGACAATGCAGACTCCGCCGAAACAGCACCCTCCGATGCGCAGGAAAATTCCGATACACCGGAAGACCTCCGATAACCGCAGCCGCCGAACCTGCCGCGCGGGCTGAAGTTCTCCGCTCTGCCGCAGTGTTTCGGCAAGCAACCGATTACTTCTTCAAAAACAAACACGGGAAGCCTTCCGTAACGGACAGTGCTTCCCGTGTTTTCTGTTGATTTCGACATTGCCTTCCGCATTCGGTGTCAACCGTTGGGTAATTGGAGACAATATCACCGAATCCCCGAGTGGATTAGCGCTCAGGGTGTAGATGCCCAAGCTATCATCGACTGCATACGTTATATCACGCAGTAAAAAAATCGGCAGTGCATACCAGCTAACGTAAACACTGCCGAGGAGAGCAACCCAGGGGCGATCAACCTGCCTGTATCGCCCCTTGATTATATCAGGGCAGGAGACAAAAGTCAAGGTGCAAAAGGATGGTCGACTGCATGGCAGCGGCATAGATTGCCCGTATGCACGATGTGATGCTGTAGGATATGGTTTCAGCTATAGCATCCTTTTTATCCCTTATCAACCGTTTAGCGCACGTTCGGTAATAAAGTATGTGTGAAAAATACTTGGAATATGAAACAAAATTAATTCATTTGCAACTGATGAGGATCACCCCCGCAGGTGCGGGGAAAACGTTTAATTCAGCAGGCGTGAATCCGCTTTGTACGGATCACCCCCGCAGGTGCGGGGAAAACGGCTACAGGATGCAACCGTAAAAATAAAAGATAGGATCACCCCCGCAGGTGCGGGGAAAACTATCCTGTTTCGGCAACAAATTAACATCACGCAGGATCACCCCCGCAGGTGCGGGGAAAACCGGGTTTCCCTCACAACCGTAATGGTGCAGGAAGGATCACCCCCGCAGGTGCGGGGAAAGCCTCAAGTGCTACAAGGCATAGGTGAAGTCATTGGGATCACCCCCGCAGGTGCGGGGAAAACGGCTTACAACCGAATGCGGAGAGAAGACCGATAGGATCACCCCCGCAGGTGCGGGGAAAACGGCGGCGGGGCAAGGGGGGAAGGGGTATACCGAGGATCACCCCCGCAGGTGCGGGGAAAACGCTGCCGGTTGCCCGTGGCGGGTATCACGGGCTGGGATCACCCCCGCAGGTGCGGGGAAAACTCCGATATAACCTCGCAAAGGTCATACAAATCAGGATCACCCCCGCAGGTGCGGGGAAAACGCGATAACGCTGATTAAGTCGTTGGGTCAGGCGGGATCACCCCCGCAGGTGCGGGGAAAACCTATCACCGAGGCTTTTAAGGCTGACATCGACAGGATCACCCCCGCAGGTGCGGGGAAAACTATCTATAGTCCGGCGGCGTAAGCAATTCGCCGGGATCACCCCCGCAGGTGCGGGGAAAACTTATATACTCAATTGTGAAGTTGAACACCTTGCGGGATCACCCCCGCAGGTGCGGGGAAAACTATCGCCTGCCCCGTCGAGAATATCGACCTGTAGGATCACCCCCGCAGGTGCGGGGAAAACGCGGCACAAAGCCGACCATGACAAAAGACCAGAGGATCACCCCCGCAGGTGCGGGGAAAACACAGCAATCATACCACCGATAACCGCAACCAGAGGATCACCCCCGCAGGTGCGGGGAAAACGCGGAGGGGGAGGGGGCGAAGCGTTCTTGCCTAGGATCACCCCCGCAGGTGCGGGGAAAACTTGTCTCTCGGTGCAGCTTTGTCCAACGCGTCAGGATCACCCCCGCAGGTGCGGGGAAAACATGTCGGTTGCAAAAGGCTTGAATGCGGGGGCAGGATCACCCCCGCAGGTGCGGGGAAAACAAAAAATGTCAAGAACTCGTAACTATGCAACTAGGATCACCCCCGCAGGTGCGGGGAAAACCACTCCTTTTGTATAGGTGTATTATATCACAAAGGATCACCCCCGCAGGTGCGGGGAAAACGATGACCAACAACAGCAGGAGCCTGCGCCTGAGGGATCACCCCCGCAGGTGCGGGGAAAACCAACAACCTTCCACACCGGGTTGTTGTGTCCGAGGATCACCCCCGCAGGTGCGGGGAAAACCGAGATGATGTCAAGGCGGAATGCGAACGCCTGGGATCACCCCCGCAGGTGCGGGGAAAACTTACATTCCCCTGTATCCTCATCGTACAACCTCGGATCACCCCCGCAGGTGCGGGGAAAACTCTGGATGAGTATCGCGGCACTGATTGTATACGGGATCACCCCCGCAGGTGCGGGGAAAACGCGGACGGGCTAAGCCGTATCGAGTCACTGACAGGATCACCCCCGCAGGTGCGGGGAAAACTGCATCATCTCGTTACGCTGCGGTTGGTTATACGGATCACCCCCGCGGATGCGGGGAAAACTTCCTCCTTTGGTAAATATTGGTAGCACATTTAGGATCACCCCCGCGGATGCGGGGAAAACTCACGTTGACGGCGGCGAAAACCTATACAGATACAAATCACCCCCGCGGATGCGGGGAAAACTCCGCGTCGATTTTTATTTCAGCGCGCCCGCGAGGATCACCCCCGCGGATGCGGGGAAAACCGAAAGTATGCATATATATGCGACGACGGGAGAGGATCACCCCCGCGGATGCGGGGAAAACGTACTGGCGCACTGATAGGAGTACTGCATCCTGGGATCACCCCCGCGGATGCGGGGAAAACGATGCTGTATTGCGGATACCGTTCAACACGTCAGGATCACCCCCGCGGATGCGGGGAAAACGGAGCAGATTCCGGATAAACGATTGTTGCGTAAGGATCACCCCCGCGGATGCGGGGAAAACCTGCTTTTCGGTCGCGGGAGCCGAACCCCAGCGGGATCACCCCCGCGGATGCGGGGAAAACGCACATAATAACAGGAGCGGGAATTGAATGCAGAAATCACCCCCGCGGATGCGGGGAAAACGCACCAATGATGTTAATTACACATTGACGCTTGGGATCACCCCCGCGGATGCGGGGAAAACCTATCGAGTGTACGTCAATTTGCAAAAAGAGGAGGATCACCCCCGCGGATGCGGGGAAAACGTCGGTTGCAACCTCGTATGTGATATACGGGAAGGATCACCCCCGCGGATGCGGGGAAAACTCTTCCGATAATGTCAAGTGTTCTTTTGATTTAGGATCACCCCCGCGGATGCGGGGAAAACTAAAACATATTTCCTTTAACTTTAAATGTAACGGGATCACCCCCGCGGATGCGGGGAAAACAGCCTTGCCAACAGGGCGAAGTCCGTGACGGCAGGATCACCCCCGCGGATGCGGGGAAAACATAGGGCCCTTTGCGTTGCACCACAAACGGTAAGGATCACCCCCGCGGATGCGGGGAAAACATTTTGCGTGCTTCATCCTTTACCTCGGGGCTGGGATCACCCCCGCGGATGCGGGGAAAACAGATACCTCAGGATTGCCCGAACGGAGTGGGTAGGATCACCCCCGCGGATGCGGGGAAAACTGGGCATTAGCCCCCGTTGTCGCTTGCATGATAGGATCACCCCCGCGGATGCGGGGAAAACCTCGTCCTCTTCGGCGTCCGTCAGCATTTCGGAGGATCACCCCCGCGGATGCGGGGAAAACAATGCTTGCAATCCGGTGGCGTATCTGGTATAAGGATCACCCCCGCGGATGCGGGGAAAACACTATATAATCCGCGGATTCAAGGTTGTAACTGGGATCACCCCCGCGGATGCGGGGAAAACGATGGATGACCTCACCGCCGCTTGGGCTGCGCGGGATCACCCCCGCGGATGCGGGGAAAACTTACAGAGGTGGTTTTACTTTTGCAAATCCTCGGGATCACCCCCGCGGATGCGGGAAAAACTATTCATGAAACATGCTTCAAGCTCATCAAATAGGATCACCCCCGCGGATGCGGGGAAAACAATTTATCGTTTTTGGAAATGGTATGGAAACTAGGATCACCCCCGCGGATGCGGGGAAAACACAATTACGATATATTTGCGAAGTACAAAGCGGAGGATCACCCCCGCGGATGCGGGGAAAACCTGCAATGTCAATCAGTGTTACACGCGGGGTTGGGATCACCCCCGCGGATGCGGGGAAAACTATCATCTTATGTTTCAAAAAGGCGTTACATCGGGATCACCCCCGCGGATGCGGGGAAAACCTCCGAGTTTCTCAGCGGCTTTGCGAATGACGGGGATCACCCCCGCGGATGCGGGGAAAACTCCATTTTTGTCCACCTTAAACCCTTACGCCGAGGGATCACCCCCGCGGATGCGGGGAAAACTATAACCACCTCCAACGTTCTCAATTAAACGAAGGATCACCCCCGCGGATGCGGGGAAAACCAAAGCATATTTTGCTCACCTTCGGAAAAGGAAGGATCACCCCCGCGGATGCGGGGAAAACATAGGTATGGTTCAGCAGGCGCGTTTTTTGAGAGGATCACCCCCGCGGATGCGGGGAAAACCAATTAGCATTAGGGGGATAATCCCTGCTCCCTGGATCACCCCCGCGGATGCGGGGAAAACTATCGTGGGTTGCTATACAAATCTTTAGCGTTGGGATCACCCCCGCGGATGCGGGGAAAACATTAATCGACGAAATACAGACAGAGTTTAACAGGGATCACCCCCGCGGATGCGGGGAAAACGGAAAACGAAATTCCGCAACATTCAGCGCAATGGGATCACCCCCGCGGATGCGGGGAAAACGCACTGTATACAACCCATTGCGCAAAAAATGAGGGATCACCCCCGCGGATGCGGGGAAAACTTACAGAGGTGGTTTTACTTTTGCAA
>ERZ832522.4370-NODE-4370-length-14029-cov-10.970087_pt1 | contig 14029 bp, 9 predicted proteins | sample MGYA00519951_ERZ832522 | MGnify/ENA primary metagenome ERZ832522 (study PRJEB31850, sample SAMEA3708728) | human gut metagenome | biome: human gut; feature: human-associated habitat; material: faeces | place: China | collected 2014 ... | reverse complement strand
GCCCCTGGTGGAAGGCCAGGGAGCAGAAGTTGCACGCCCCGAAGCAGCCCCGGTTATGGGTGACAGAGAAGCGCACCTCCTCGATGGCAGGGACGCCCCCCATCTCGTCGTACATAGGGTGGGGCTCCCGGACATAGGGCAGCTCGGCCACCCGGTCCATCTCCGGCGTGGTCAGGGGGGCGGCGGGGGGATTGACGATGAGGAACCGGTCCCCGTGCTTTTGGAGGATGGCCCTGCCCACCACTGCGTCATGCTCCAGATACTCCGTCATGTTGGCCCGGGCATAGGCGGCCTTGTCGGCGGCCACCTCCTCAAAGGAGGGGACTTCCACCTTGGGATAGGCGCACACGCCGGGATGGCGGGCGGCCACACAGGTGCCCCGCACGTCGGTGATCTCCTCCACCGGGGTGCCGGAGGCGAGGCGGGACAGGATCTCCACCGAGGCCCGCTCCCCCATGCCATAGGTCAGGATGTCCGCCTGGGCGTCAAAGAGGATGGAGCGGCGCACCTTGTCCTCCCAGTAGTCGTAGTGGGCGAAGCGGCGCAGGCTGGCCTCCAGGCCGCCGATGACGATGGGGATGTCCCCAAAGACCTCCCGCACCCGGTTGGAGTACACCACGGTGGCGTGGTCGGGGCGCAGCCCCGCCCGCCGTCCGGGGGAGTAGGCGTCGTCGTGGCGGCGCTTTTTGGCGGCGGTGTAGTGGGCCACCATGGAGTCCAGGTTGCCGGCGGAAATCATCACCGCCAGGCGGGGCCGCCCCAGGGCGGAGAAGGCCGCCGGGGTGCGCCAGTCGGGCTGGGCCAGGATGGCCACCCGATAGCCCTCGTCCTCCAGAAGACGGCCGATGATGGTGGGACCGAAGGAGGGGTGGTCCACGTATGCGTCCCCGGTGATGATGAGAACGTCATAATCGTCCCAGCCCCGGTGGGCCATGTCATCCCGGCTGACTGGGAGGAACAGATCGCGGTCAAAGCTCATGGTATGCCTCTTTCCTGTTTGGTTTGGATGTGGGCCTGGCCGGATGGGGGGCTCACAGCTGGAGCAGGATGCCCGCCACGGCGGAGGCCAGGATGAACACGATGGGGTGGAGCTTCTTCAGGGGCGTCCACTTCATGCCAACAAAGACCGCCACAGCCAACAGGAGGGACGGCCAGGAGATGGCCGGGAAGCTGTCGGGAGAGAGGTTGTCGGCCACGGTGAACACAGAGAAGGCCACACTCAGGCCGGCGGCGGCGATGAGGGCGGTGGAGGCGGGGCGGAGCCCGGAAAAGACAGCCTCCACGGTCCGGCTGTGGCGGAATTTCTGCAAAAATCCGGCAATGATCAGGATAACGATGATGGACGGGGTGATCAGGCCCAGGGTGGCCACCACAGCGCCTACAATGCCCCCCAGACCGCCCATCCCGGAGGTGCTCCCGATATGGAAGCCCACATAGGTGGCCATGTTGACCCCCATCGGGCCGGGGGTGGACTCAGAGACGGCGATCATGGTGGTGAGCTCCTGGTTGGTGAACCAGCCGGTGGCCTCACCCATGTGCTGGAGGAAGGGGATGGTGGCCATGCCGCCGCCCACGGAGAACAGGCCGGTCTTGAAAAATTCATAGAACAGTCTCAGCAGGATCACCGTGCCTCACCTCCTTCCTTCCCGGGGCGGAGCAGGGAGAGCAACCAGCCCGTTACTCCGGCCAGCACCACCAGGATGGCGGGGGAGGAGAGGAAGCCCAGCGCCGCGCCGACGGGGGAAGCGGGGTCCAGAGGCAGCAGGCTGCCCACCTCCGCCAGGGCCAGAACCGCCAGAAAAATGCACACGGCGGGGGCGTTTTTCAGGGTGCTCTTTCCCAGCTTCAGCACGCTGACGGCGATCAGAGCCACCACACAGGCGTTGATGCCGCCCAGGGCGTGCTGTACCAGGGGGGAGTCGGCGAAGCTGCTGAGAAATGCGGCGATGAGGGTGATGATGATGAGGGAAGGGAACACCAGGCCCAGGGTGGCGACGACGCCGCCGGAGACGCCCCGGTACTTGTGTCCCACAAAGGTGGCCGTGTTCACGGCAATGATGCCGGGGGTGCACTGGCCGATGGCAAAGTAGTCGGTGAGCTCCTCCTCGGTGGCCCAGCCCTTCTTCTCCACCACCTCGCGCTGGAGGATGGGGAGCATGGCGTAGCCGCCGCCGAAGGTGCAGACCCCGATCTTGGAGAAGGTCCAAAACAGATCGCAGTAGAGATTCATAGCTTTATTAAGATCCTTTATTCCAATTGATGTTGTTGGCCACCGGAGCGGCGTTCTGTGTTATTGCAGGCCCTCCAGTTCCTCCATCCACAGGGCGGCGACGGCATCGCTTGGCATTCTCCAGTCACCCCGGGGGGACAGGGTGACGGAGCCCACCTTGGGCCCGTCGGGGAGGCAGGAGCGCTTGAACTGCTGGGTGAAGAAGCGGCGGTAGAAGTTGTTCAGCCACTTCAGGATGGTGGCCCGGTCATAGGTCCGGCCCAGGGCGTGCTCCGCCAGGCGGAACACCTTCCGGGGCGGGAAGCCCCAGCGGACGGCGTAGTACAGGAAGAAGTCGTGGAGCTCATAGGGGCCCACCAGGTCCTCTGTCCGCTGGCTGATCTTCCCCTCAATGGCGGGGAGCAGCTCCGGGGAGACGGGGGTGTCCAGGATGTCGTCCAGCACGGCGGACAGCTTGGGGTCCTCACTGCCCTTGTCGTCGGAGATGAAGGAGACCAGATGGCGCACCAGGGTCTTGGGGATGCCGGCGTTGACGGCGTACATGGACATATGATCCCCGTTGTAGGTGGCCCAGCCCAGGGCCAGCTCAGACAGGTCGCCGGTGCCGATGACCATGCCGCCGGTCTGGTTGGCGATGTCCATGAGCACCTGGGTGCGCTCCCGGGCCTGACCGTTTTCAAAGGTGACGGAGTGGTCCTCCATGGACTGTCCGATGTCCCGGAAGTGGACCTTCACCGCCTCGCCGATGTCGATGCGCTTCAGGGTGGCCCCCAGCCGCTGGGCCAGCTCCACGGCGTTGTCCCGGGTGCGGTCGGTGGTGCCGAAGCAGGGCATGGTGACCGCGATGATGTCGCTCTCCGGCCGGTCCAGCAGCTTCATGGCCACGGCGGTAATGAGGATGGCCAGGGTGGAGTCCAGGCCCCCGGACAGCCCCACCACAGCGGTGCGGGCCCGGGTGTGCTCCAGCCGCTTTTTCAGCCCCAGGGCGGCGATTTTCAAAATCTCGTTGCACCGCTCCGCCCGGTCCTCCGCGTCGGCGGGGACGAAGGGGTTGGGGGAGACGTACCGGGTGAGCTTGGTCTCACCCACCTTCAGATTGAAGGAGACCCGGCTCACCCCCAGGCAGTGGGCCTCCGCCATGGGGTCCCGGGCCGGGGGAGTGAAGGTGGTGTTGCGGCGGCGCTCATAGGCCAGGCGCTGTACGTCGATCTCGCTGATGGTGAGTCCGGCGGCAAAGCGCCGCTCCGCCAGCAGGGAGCCGTTCTCCGCGATGATGTTGTGGCCGCTGAACACCAGGTCGGTGGTGGACTCCCCCTCCCCGGCGTCGGCGTACACATAGCCGCACAGCAGGCGGCCCGACTGCCCCGCCACCAGATTGCGGCGGTAGTTCGCCTTGCCCACCGTCTCATTGGAGGCGGACAGGTTCAGGATCAGGGTGGCGCCCGACCGGGCCAGGGCCGCGGAGGGGGGCTCCGGCGCCCACAGGTCCTCGCAGATCTCCACCCCGATGACCAGATCGGGGATCTCCTCACAGGCCCAGATCAGACGGTCGGACAGGCACACCTCCTGACCGCACAGAGTGATCAAGTTGTCCATATCCTTGCCGGAAGCGAACCACCGCTTCTCATAAAACTCCCCATAGTTGGGCAGGTGGACCTTAGGGACCAGGCCCAAAATCTCGCCCTGTTGGATCAAGGCAGCACAGTTGTACAGCTTGCCGTCCCACTTGTCCCGCACCGGCAGCCCCACGGCGGTCACCAGATCCAGGTTCCGGGTGGCCTCCAGAATGGTGTTCAGGCCCTCCTCCGCCCCCCGGAGCAGGGTGTCCTGTAAAAACAAATCGCCGCAGGTATAGCCGGTGAGGCAAAGCTCCGGCAGGCATAGCACCCGCACCCCCTGCTGGTCCGCCTCCCGCATCATGGTGAAGATCTGCTCCGCGTTATAATGGCAGTCCGCCACCCGGATCCTGGGGGTGCCGGCCGCTACTTTGATAAATCCGTCCCGCATAAGAAAATGACCTCCCTTGAGTCTTTCATTCAGCACAGTTATCATACTCTAAACGGGCCGGAAAAGCAAGACAGACCGGCGGAAAAACCCGGGGCGCGGGCCTGGGGCGGCGGGGAAAAAGCAGCAGGGAGCGGCCCCCGCACCGTGGGGGGCCGCTCCCGGGAGGAGACAGGAGGAATGTATCCGGATCCCTGGGTCAGTGGGCCCAGAGCCCGATGTTGAAGGTGATGAGCACCGCGTTGAAGAAGTCGATGAACATTCCGCCCACCATGGGGATGGCAAAGTAGGCCACGGGGGAGGGGCCGTACTTCTTGGTGACCACCTGCATATTGGCCATGGCGTTGGAGGTGGCGCCCATGGAGAAGCCGATGAAGCCGGCGGTCATCACCGCCGCGTCGTAATTGCGGCCCATGACCCGGAACACGATGAGGTAGGAGAATAGCACCATCACCACGCACTGGGCGACGAGGCAGAGGAGCATGGGCAGGGCCAGGTCCACCAGCTCCCACAGCTTCAGGCCGGCCAGGGCCATGGCCAGGAAGATGGACAGGAACATATTGCCCATGGTGTCGATCTCCTCGGCGGGATACTCCACCTTCATGCCGTCCATCACGTTGCGGACCACTACGGCCACCAGCATGGCGCCGATGTAGCCGGGGAAGGTCAGGCGGGTCAGGGCGGTGAGCCAGGCGCTCACCTGGCTGCCGATGCCCACAGCCAGCAGAAGGACCATGAAGCCCTTGACAAAGCGGGGGCTGCTGCTGGAGAAGGTCTCGTCCTCGCTGGCCACATCGGTGGCCAGGACCTCTGCGCTGGGCGCGCTGGCGCGCAGCGAGGCGCTGTCGGGGCGGAGCCCGTATTTGTTGATGAGCCGGCGGGCGGTGGGGCCGCCCATGAGGGAGCCGGCCACCAGGCCGAAGGTGGCGGCGGCGATGGAGACCACGCTTCCGCCCACTGCGCCGGCGGCCTCCAGCTCAGGACCGTAGGCCGCCGCCGTGCCGGGGCCGCCCACCAGGGCGATGGAGCCGCAGCCGATGCCCAGAAGGGGATCCTTCCCAAACAGGGCCATGACGCCGCCCCCCAGGAAATTCTGTACGGGGATCATGACCACGGCCACCAGCAGGCAGAGGAGTACCGCCTTGCCGCCCTTCAGCAGGGCGGGGATGCTGACGGTGAAGCCCACAGTGGTGAAGAACATGATCATAAAGACGCTCTGAAGGGTGTCGTCAAAGGTAATGGAGGCAGCTCCCGTGGAATAGAGGATGCAGTTCACGATGGAGAAGCACAGGCCGCCCACCAGGGGCGCGGGAATACAGTAGCGGTTCAGGAGGCTGATCTTGCTGGTGATCACGCCTCCCAGCCAGAACAGGAATGCGCCCAGCGCAACAGCGTGGTACATATTCAGACTGATCTCAAGCATAGTTGTACGGTCCTTTCTCTCTGTTATTTTGCTTTGCAAAGCTTCTCTGGACATCGGCCGCCCACACAGAGCAACGGCTTTTGCAAGTCAAAAAATACAGCATTTTGACGAAAAGGTCAAGGCACATTGCATAAAGAAAACGGATAAAGATGCTAAGAAATTGTTAATTACTCAAAAAAATACAAAAAACCTCAAAAAGATACAGGAGAAACGGACTGCCCGTTTGCGGCCAGTCCGGGAATGCAAAAAAACGGCGCGGACGAGATTCGTCCGCGCCGCTGAAAAAGAAGGGCATGAAGGGGGCTCAGCCCTGGTTCTGCGCCTCCACCAGGCGTACGCCGCAGTATTTCTCCCGCAGCTTGGGCTTTTCGATCTTGCCGGTGGGATTGCGGGGGATGTCGGCAAAGATGATCTTCCGGGGGCGCTTGTACCGGGGCAGATCCATACAGAACTGCTTGATCTCGCTCTCGGTGCAGGTCATGCCCTGCTTGACTTGGATGATGGCGGCGGCGATCTCGCCCAGCCGTGCGTCCGGCAGGCCGATGACCGCCACATCGTGGACCTTGGGATAGGCGGAGAGGAAGTCCTCGATCTGGACGGGGTACAGGTTTTCGCCGCCGGAGATGATCACGTCCTTCTTCCGGTCCACCAGGAAGATGAAGCCCTCCTCGTCCTGGCGGGCCATGTCGCCGGTGCGCAGCCACCCGTCCTTCAGCACCTCTGCGGTGGCCTCCGGATTGGCGATACTGCTTGTGCTGGCAATTCTGATTGCCGGGACCCAATATATCGGTCTGCGCTGGGGGCATATACTTGGAGCGCGGGTAGAGACCGACATGCGGGATGATTTTTTCCGTTACCTGCAAAAGCTCTCCTTCAGTTACTTTGACCGGACAAGAACCGGCCACATCATGTCGCGCATGACCAACGACCTCAGTCTGATCAGTGAAACCGCCCACCATGCGCCGGAGGATCTGTTGCTGGCGCTGCTAACCTTTATTGGCTCTTTTGTCATTATGTTTGCGATCAATCCGGTTCTGGCGCTGATCACCTTGATTCCATTGCCGTTAATCATCTTCTGGGGTGGATTCTTCCAGCGCCGCATTTACCGTGGATTCCGGGAGGTCAGGCAGAATGTAGCGGAGATCAACTCTCAGGTGGAAAATGCCATTCAGGGCATTCGTGAAGTCAAATCCTACAACAATGAGCAGGAGCAGGTCGCCAGATTTGAGAATGTGAACAACTCTTTTCTGGATGCCAAAGAACGGATGTGCGGTTTATGGGCGAATTTTCAAAGTGGAATAACATTTCTGGTGCAGAGTTATGCGTTGATATTTATAGTTGCAGGAATTTTGTTGGTATACTGGGATATGGCTACCCTCTCCCAGCTGGTAACGTTTATGATGTATTCCAGTATCATAACCATGCCGATTATCCGCATGGTGCATTTTGCGGAGCAGACCCAGCAGACTGCGGCGGCGTTTGAACGCTTCCGTGAGGTAATGCGTGAGAAGCCCGAGATAGTAGATATGCCCGGGGCGCTTGCGCCGGCAGGACTTAACGGCGACTTGGAATTTGTCAATGTATCCTTTAAATATCCGGGGATGAAACCGGAGGAGCCGGAAGTGCTGAAAAACATCTCATTCCGTCTTCCGGCGGGGGTCACTGCGGCGCTGGTAGGCGAATCCGGGGCAGGAAAATCAACGCTGGCGGCGTTAATTCCGCGATTTTACGAACCGGATGCCGGAATAATAAAGCTGGATGAATATGATATAAAATTTCTGCAGCAACGTTTTCTGCGTTCCCAGATCGGGATTGTACAGCAGACGCCGTTTCTGTTTGACTCAACCATCCGCGAAAACATTCTGCTGGGCAAACCTGATGCCACCGAAGAGGAGGTAATCGCGGCGGCCAGGGCGGCCAACATCTGGGATTTTATAGACGCTTTACCGGAGAAACTTGATGCCGCCACTGGCGAACACGGTGTCCGGCTTTCGGGAGGGCAAAGGCAGCGTATTTCCATAGCCCGGGTATTTCTCAAGAACCCGGCGATACTGATTTTTGATGAAGCCACCAGTGCGCTGGACAATGAATCGGAAGCGCTGGTTCAGAATGCCATGGAACGTTTATGCCGGAACCGCACTACTATAATAATTGCCCACCGTCTGTCAACGGTGAAAAATGCGGATCTCATATTCTGCCTAAAGCATGGAGAAATAGTTGAATCCGGAGTTCACCGTGAACTTCTGGAGCGGAAGGGTTATTACCATTCGCTCTACACTATGCACACATTTTAAGTTACTTGCTTCAGGCAAGTTTTACCATTCTGTGCCGTCCGACGATCTTATTATATGCCCAGTACAGGTATATACCGTTGGCGATAGCGGTAATTCCCCATGTTATTGGATATGAGAGCATGAGATTACCCATTGTCGGCTGTAATGGGAAGATCAGCCACACCCAGAAAACGCGCAGTACGCACACGCCAAGCAGAGTAATCACCGCCGGCATAACGGAGTGTCCGAGTCCGCGCAAAGCGCCGCTTATAACGTCCATAATTCCGCAGAGGAAATATGTGGTAAAGAGGATATTCATTCTCAACATTCCCCACGATACGACCTCAGGATCGGAGTTGTATATAGCGATCAGGTCATGTCCGTCGAGTAAAAAACCATATCCGAGAATAACGCAAACGGCGCATGAACACAGGATACAGCAGAAGATGCTTTTCTTGATTCGGTCATACTGTTTGCCTCCCAGGTTCTGACCGGCAAAACTTACCACGGTCTGATGAAAAGCGTTGGATCCGACATATACGAATCCCTCCAGACTCACGGTTGCGGTATTTCCGGCAATAGCCGGTGATCCGAAAGAGTTTACGGAAGACTGTATAGTGATATTGGATATAGAGAAAAACATTCCCTGTATACCTGCGGGCAAACCGATCCACAACATATTTTTAAGGATGACCGGATCGATTCTCAGTGTCTGCGGTTTTATCCGGCATGCGTCGCGTGCACGTATCAGAGTTTTAATGACCAGATACGAAGCCACGGCCTGGGATATTACAGTTGCGAGCGCCACTCCTGCCACATCCATATTGAATACGAGGACAAAGAAGAGATTAAGCACCACATTGATAACCCCTGCCAGCATCAGGAAATACAGCGGTCGTCTTGTATCGCCGACCGCCCGCATTATTGCGCTGCCGAAGTTATATAGCATTATAAACGGCATACCTCCGAAATATATCCACATATAGATGCACGATTTCATTAAAACGTTCTCCGGAGTTCCCATCAGAACCAGCAGTGGTTTAGCCAGCAGCATACCAATGCCTGCCAGTAGAACGCCGCCCACCAGAGCCATCATAATTGCGGTATGAACAGTGCGGCTGACATTCTTACGGTTTTGCGAGCCGTAATAGTTGGCGACCAGAACGTTGGTTCCGACGGACAGACCGATGAACAGATTAACGATTAGAGCCGTCAGAGATGAAGTTGCCCCGACCGCGGCCAGAGACTCATGAGATGCGAACCGGCCGATAACCACTAAATCAGCGGCATTGAAAAGCAGCTGCAATATACCGGAAAGCATCAAAGGTACGGAAAATAGTACAATCTGGCCGAAAAGTGGCCCATGACACATATCTATATGATACTTGTTTTTAGTCGCCGCCATGATTCCCCCCTCACTCCGGGATTATATGCAAGTATAAATTGAGACTGGATATTTAATATAGCCTTCTCTGGAATAAAAGTAAAATTGTTTAATGTTGTTTTGCTGTTATAAAAATAAAAAAGCTCTATTTTCAAATCCGGCTTGCGTTTTTGTTATGAAAAGGATATATTTCAGAGAAGCATAAGCTGAATTTCTGATATGGAGCAGGTAATCTATGATAAAATTAAAAAATTTATATTTCAAATTAGTAATGTTCACAGCCGTAGGATCTGCAACACTGATAGGTGGATCAGAGCTGGAAAGTATGAATTATGAGATCAACGAACTTACTCCGGCCAAATTCAGTGCCTCGGAGCGCGACGTTCTCAAGGAACGTTTTATTGAATTTGAACTTCTGCGGGACATTCCCATCCCTGCCGGCTGGAAGCTTAATATCAACTGGCTTAAGAACAGTGCGTTCCCAATAGTTCTGGCGGATGAAGGCAACTCATTATACCTGCTCTCCGGGGACTTTGTTGAGATTTTCGAATCGAGGATGACCAACAACTACAATAACTGCGACTATAAACTTGTATGCGATGCCGCCGGCAGCGGAACACTGCGTCTTGGGGTCTATTACTATGCGGAAAAGATCACGCGAGACTCACTGGACTTTCAGATCAATGCGAAACAATATTCAACCTTTGAATTCCCCATAAAAATAGCGGATCAGCTTGAATTGAAAGGCATCCGCCCCCTGCTGGGGTGGAATGGCAATCTGAGCATAAAAGATGTTCGTCTTGTTCCTACGAATATAGTCAATGAAAATGCCATTATTGAGGGAGAACTTCAGCAATGTTCTTTTCTGCCTGATCTTGCGGATGCCGAATCTGACGACTATTTTTATGCCGCCACCTTGAAAGTGCATTCAATCCGTTACGGGGTACCGACTCCGCAGGAGATAAGAGTTGTCATTCCGGGTTTTTACGACCGGAAAGACACCAAACTTGCCGGCTTGTGGGAGGGAGATAAACTGAAGCTCTCAATTGTTCCATATGACTCGCTGCCGGAAGATAAAAAGAGCATACCGGTAGCAGATGAATTAAGTGAAGATAGTAAAAATTTGAAAAGCTATTTTGTGGTTGGAGCGGAAATTATTCCTGCGTTTGACGCAACCGACTCCGGCATTGAAATTGAACCGTCTGCGGAGTAGCTGTTATCCTATCCTGCAATAAAAAAGGCCGGCGTTTATGCCGGCCTTCTGCATTCAGGTCAGATATGTATTCCCAATTTCACATTCCGGTCGCCGGACAGTTTTGCCCCGTCTACAATCATATATCCGTTGGATGAATCAACCGACAAAATTTTCCGTCTGGTACCGTTTATCAACACCGTATCGTGTCCTGAGAGTTTTACCAGCTCTTCTTTATTGAGCAATATAGTGTTATAACCGTCCTTATTATGCACGGATACTCCGGCGATCCAGTTGTGGTCGGAAAAATCCGCCGGATAAATCACCGCTCCGGATATGCCTATTCCAGCGATATCAAAAACTCCCAGAGCGACAGAATTGGCCAGTTTTCCATCTTTTAAGTCATACAAAGACAATCTGATCTTCTCAATCGGTATATCCGGCAGCTCGCGCACATATATCTTTTTACCGTCAGCCATTAAAGGCTCAATCGCTTTTATACTGAAGTCGCCATTGACGAAACCGTATGGATAGCTTTGCATAAAGGCCTCATTTTTATATTGCGGCAGGAAGTGAACTCCGAACCGTTCCGCCGGCAGCTCCCCAGTCACCACAAAAGAGATCTCTCCCCTCCCCACGTTTAAATATACAGTCAAATCCTCGTCCTGCCATAAAACCTTTGATGTCAGCAGAGCCAGCTCCAACCGTCTCACCGGTTCGCGGGACTTGTCATACTCAAGGAATCCCCACATGGCGCATCCTGCCAGGGCGAACCACAGGACTGCCACTCTGTAATTGCATACAAAATTACGAATCAGATACCATGCGCATCCTATTGCGAGAGCAATTACCGCCACCATAAGTACCTGTTCAAAGATAACTGCGGTCTGATTACCGTGTACATAAGCGTGCGGGTTGCTGAGCAGCAGCCAGCTGATACTTCCGGCGCCCACCGCGGCGAGGAACATCCATCCGCCGTTGAATATGCTGATTTCGCGGCTGTTTTTATTGTTCTCAAAATCCCTGCGGCAGAAGAGGAGCCATCCGCCAAGTAAAACTATTCCGATCCAGGCGATCAGCGGCATTCCCCAATAGTGAAAATCCAGGAGATAACGTTCAAAAATCACCGTTCTTGGTTTAGCGATACTTTCGAAAACGATTGCGGGCATAGCCGGGCTCAAATCTGCGATATTGAATGCGGTGCGATATGCCATGGAGTCGATCAAGCCTTTAAACCCACCGACTACAAAGGCCAGATAAACCAGACTGAGCGCCACGCCGATCGCCTCTGCTATTCCTAAAAATATCAGATCCCGCAGCGCCGCCTTCAGCTGATAACGCCGGGCGAAGACGTAATATACCACCGGAGCCATTCCCAGGCATAAAATATACGAAACATATTCATAGCCGAATCCGCATCGTATAAACACTGCCGCGATCAATGCGAAAAAGCACTTCCAGCGCAGCTTGCCTGTATCATCCGGTTTAAACATGTAACTGAACATAGTTACAATCATCGGCAGTAAATTACACCACAGTGCCCAGTAGAGACTTCCGCTTGCCCAGCCCAATACTCCGCATGATACCGTGGCGGCCAATCCGGCGAGATACGCGGCGAATCCCCACTCATGCGCCACCCATATCAGGAACAGAGCCATAGCCAGCGCCGCGGCGCAGACTATGCCATTGTTCCTATTATGGCACAGGTCGAATATCCCGCAGACGGCAGCAGCACCGACATGATCCTGCCTGATGGCGTGACCTTGCTGGACTTTTACGGCGAACCCGCCACTGATGCCGATGCCTTGCTGCACAATAGCTACCATGAAACCTCTGCCGCCGTCATGGGCGTATATGTACAGGCGGATGCGGATTTTACCGCACAGCTGGTTTATACCGCGCCCGACGGCAGCACGCAGACTAAAACGCTGTATGTCACCATTGACCGTGAACACACGGTGGCATCTCCGTTTGCTGATGCCGGTATTGCTGCCTACGGCGAACGCCCTATCCCCGACGTAACAAGCGGCAAAATCACCAAGGTCGCCAAAGTCAATGGCACTTGGCTGATTTGGTTCAACGGCGAACCCGCCTACTGCTGCACCCCCGGCGCAGACGGCCAGCCCAAGAACTGTCCAACGTACACTTATGTCAATACTTCTATGGTTGGCGCAGACCAGTATGTACCCGGCGACCACTATGGCAACCAGTACAGAATCTGGGGCTGTTTAACCCAGCTTTCGCTCGGTATGCAGGAACTCCCTCCGGTTGCGCTCTCCGCAGAAGCGCCGAGTTTGCTGGATTCCTGCCGCACGATCTATACAGATGCGCAGATGCAGATTATCGAGAATTATCCTGACAGCACTGCCGCCAAAATTCTTATTGGATCCGCGCAGACGCTGTTGGAGGGCACAGACGCTTACGCATCCGCCCGCGGCTACTATACCTATATTTATCAGCCGGGCCGCGCGGGCTGGCAGACTGTGGCTGTGATTGGCCCCGAAATCTCCGATGACGAACCGAACCCCAAACCCATCGTGCAGGAAATTTACGCCAACTGGGAAGCCCCTGCGCAGACCGCAAGCGGCAGCTTTGATTTTGACTACGGTATCACCACCAACAAGGTGCAGCTTAAAACCACCGAGAAAGTGGACGGCGCGACCATCGAGATTGAACCCATCACCAAAAGCGGTACTATTGACGACGGCACATGGAATATTTCTCCCGCAGATAAACAGAGCGTTACCACTGCTGGCCACACCAACGATGACAATTTTCAAAACAATGGCGGTGCTGCATCCGCAAGTTGGACGCTGCACTACTCCGTAAGCAAAACCACCGACAGCCGCAGCGGGCGAGTAGGCCCCTACACCACGCAGGATGAAGCCGATGCAGCCGCCGACAGCGCCCGCGATGCTGCGATTGCCGAGTTGCAGGGCGAGGCCCAGCGCATGGTGGACAATGCGGTTGCATCTGCAAAGGCAGAACTGGCGAACGTCAAATTCCGCTATGAGGAAGTGGGTGTTCCATACGGTTTTGCAATGTATTGGGGCAGCAACGGCAACAACCAGACCATTTCTGTACCGGCCAATTCAAACAATGCCTATCTGATGAAAAACGATGAATGGTCCTTGCAGGTCAACATCAAGAAAACCGACAGCGAAACCGGCAACCAGATTGCTGCCGATGCCCAGTATGAGATTTTCCAGTGGGATACTGTAACGGGCAAATACCAGCCCACAGGTGGCTACAACACTTACAGTGTGCAGCGCCAAGGCGATGGCACTTATGCGGTCATCAACAGTGCGGCCTATGCGACCACGGATTCTATGCGCCACACCCTCTACTACACACAACGTAATGCGGGCAAGTTTATCATCGTGGAAACCAAAGCGCCCACAGGCTATTTTGGCGATTGGACAGACATCAATCATCCCGGCATAGCCAACACTCCGCTGGGCAAGCGCTGTTACTATATCGAAATCACCGAGGACAGCGACAATTCTGTAATCTGGCTGGACAA
>ERZ832522.4365-NODE-4365-length-14039-cov-13.310355_pt1 | contig 14039 bp, 9 predicted proteins | sample MGYA00519951_ERZ832522 | MGnify/ENA primary metagenome ERZ832522 (study PRJEB31850, sample SAMEA3708728) | human gut metagenome | biome: human gut; feature: human-associated habitat; material: faeces | place: China | collected 2014 ... | reverse complement strand
GTTGGAAATATATTTTTCTATGGCATCTTTCACTTGTTTTCTTTTGGTGGCATCCGCTATCAGTTCATAAATAGGAAGAACTTTGTCTTGAGTGATTTTAGTCAAGGTATAATTTTCTTCATTGAAGGACTTCCACCAGGCATTGAAGCCATCGGTTATCGGCTGTGAAGTCAATAGGCTTGTATTTCCTCCATAGAATTCCAGTATAAGCTGGCCTCCTATGCTTTGTGCCACTTCTTCTTCCCACCCGCCGACACCGCTTCCGGTAAAGAGACCTTGTTGGCCTATTTTTGTCAAAGCGCTGAGTAAGGTGATTCTTGCACTGCTGGCAGCCGATGTCGCTGTAGGCACTGCTGTCCGGAAAAGTCCTCTGAATCGTGCCCCTATGCCGACGTCCACTAAAAGGTGTGTGCCATATTTATTTATGATATCTTCTGCTGTCAGACTGGCAACATCATTTTCAAACTCCTGCGTAAGGTATCTGTATTTATATTTCTCTGAGTTATAGAAGAACGAAAAGTACCAGCGTTCCGCCGTAAATAGCTGTTCACTGGAAGCAAAAGAATATTGTGAAGAATGGTTGTAGTCAGATTCGAACTCTTTGTGCTTGAGAATGGTACCGATCGATAGAGCATTCCTGGAATTTATGTCTCCCAGTATTAGGTTATTGGTCATGTCGGTCAGGAACGTTGTTGCATTTTCTCCAGCGTAGTCTCTGGGTTCGGAAGCATTTGCCCGCATACGATAGATATTATCTTCATCGTTGTTTTCTAACTTCTCCAAATCTATTATGGGAGCTTTTATGGCTTCGGGACTTAAGTAATCAGCGGTAACATCGTAGCCCGCACCAAGAATTTGCTTCATATTTGCCGGGTAGGTTTTGAAAATGACTTCCTTGTCAGGAATAGCTTTGAGTTCATAGACATCAGAAGGAGTTTCATCTTCCGGGGTGAAATCTGAATCTGAGGAACATGCATATGAAATACATGCCAGAATGACAAAATAGAATAGCTTTTTCATAAAATAATAGTTTTCTAGTAGTTATATTGTATTTGTAGGCAAAAGTAACAGAAGTATTTGAAGGGGCAATGTGTACACGTCCTTTTTTACAGAAAAAGTGTCTTGTTTTATATTATCGACGATTTTACATTACTGCACAAAGTTCCTCCACCTGCTTTTCAAAACTATCTCTCATCTTAGCCTTATTTTTTACTACGCTCCGATGATTGTAAATAGTTTGTGGCGAATAGAACAGGAGGGTGGCTATCTTAGAGCTATCTTTAATCCCCATACGTATCAATGCAAATATACGGAGCTCCGTATTCAATATCTCTCCTCTTTTAGGAATGATTTCTTCACCTTCTCGTAATAATGCATTAAATTCTTCTATAAATTTGGGGTATAAGTTCAGAAATGCAGTATCGAAGTTTACAAAGAATTCTTTCGCATCGGTGTCTGATAGTTTAGTGGTATTGACTAACTTCAAAAGATCATCCGTTTGTTTTGCTTTCACTTTGCGTTTTACCAAATCCTGGTATTTATTCAGTTTATCTATATAGGCAGCACACAGATCCATGAACAGGCTTACATATTCTTCACGTGTATGATTGGTCTCTACTAATGCTTTATTCAGATGCTGTAATGCCTGATTCATATCCGCCAGTATCTCTCTGCGTTTATGAAGTTGGTGCATTTGCCGGTAAATATAGATCAGGGAAATAACTAGTCCGATAGATAATATACTGATACATATCAGTGACCATTGTAGTCGTTTACTTTTAATAAGGTTCTGTTCCTGATAAGACAGTACGATAGAAGGGAATTTCTTCGCTATCTCGAGCATGCGGAGACGATTGTTATAAAACTGTGCGTCTTCCATGGAATAATTCAGGTAGCGGTTAGCACGCGATACTTCTCCACTTTTATTTTTAAAGATATATAAGGCAAGTTCCTGCAGAGCCAGGTTTTCCTTAAGCGGGCATACCTGATCCGAAATAGCAGCTTTGATCAGATAATGCTCGTATTCGTCCCAATTCCCTAATTTAGAATGTACTAATGCCAGACCGTAAGTAACCATAGCATAAAGACGAACATTTACGGGAACTCCTTCCAGTGCTTTTTGGTAGTATTCTTTCGCTTCGGGATATCTTTGGTGACGATAGAGATTTTCTCCTTTCCAGTAGTCGTGTAATGACGAACCGACGGGCAGTACGCTGATTAGAGAATCCTGATAGAGCATCTCTTTTTCATAATAGCGGGGGGCATATACTTTATCATTGGAGTATTCGGCCCACATACTGTAAGCCCATTCACAGGCGACATAGTATTCTATCTTTGACGGAGCATCTAAAGTGCGTGAGTCTATTTGTGCCAGATTCTGAATGGATTCGCTGAAATAGCCTGAAGTGGAAAGAAGTACTGAACGGTGAATGATGCTCAGATTGCGATAAGTGGGATTTGAAAGTTGCATGGCCACTTGTTCTTCCCTGTCTACATAGAGCATGGCCGAATCGAAACGATATGTATAGTACTCTTCATAAATGGCATTGTATAATCGGAAGCGTTCATTTTTATCCATTGCCGGATATAGCAAATGTTTTAGGCTGTCAATCCGGGTTTCCTTTTGGAGCGAGTATTGGTTGCGCTGTTTTAAAGCTGATTCCAATTCATTGGATAAGTCCGTTTTATTCGCTGCACGAAAAGGTACAAGCATAAATAGTAGAAATAATCCTGATAACAAGTATCTTTTCATAGGGTATATTCATTTAAAGTAGACAAATACAAAGATATTAAAAGTTTTTAGCAAACGGATACATCTACCTGCTTTTATAAAATGAATACCTGTAATATGTTTATAATCAGTGTGATAATGACGTGTGCTACTTCACTTCAATCTACCTGACGACTACTTGTGGCAACAGTGCATAATAATACCTTCTAACTTTGCCCTCGTTGAAAGATAAAGGATGTATTTCCATCCGATCCTTTGGCAAAGAGTTTAATTTTAAATCCTATTAATATTATGAAAGTAAGTCTCTTTTCTTATGTTGTATTGGCAGCTTTGTTATTCGCTACTACTGCGATAGCAAATAGTCCGGTGGAGAATGACACCATCAGTAGTAAGAAGACGGAAGGAAGCGAACGCAATGTGATGCTGAATGCTTCGGATGCTAACAAGCCTCGTGAAATCCAGATCGGACTTCCCAGTGAAGATGTGAATGTGTATGAGAACGGATTGCCCGCCGTATATTCTTCGGCTGTGCACAAGTTGGCTACTCACTGGCGCAGCGATGCCAGCCTGGGTGAAGTCGGATTAATGACACCGTCCGAATCTGCTATTGCTACCGGAAATATTGCTTATTCCGTAAATTCTTTCTCTAAATTGGGACAGAAGGAGTTTAAGGGAGTCTTGAATTATCATACCAATCACTTCGGATGGCAGAATGTGGACATGAATGTGTCCGGTGGCATCGGAGATCGTTGGCTGTATACAGCGAGCATTTATCAGAATTTCGATCCGGGTAGTTTCGCCCCTAAGTTTGAAAACTTCAGTGACCGCACCCAATTGTATCATGCCGGGCTGACCCGCCTTTTCAATAACAATCGTGGAAAATTCTCCGTTATTTATAAATTCTCGAAAAGTAATGCACTCGGTTCGATGATTAATGCTGCTCCGTTCATTTATGTGGGAGATGGCAGCGTAAAAGAAATTTCGGGGTTCAAGTTGGGGACTTCTTCATATGCTCCCGAAGGTGGACGCTTTCAATATATGGACGTAATGGATGGAAAGATGAAGAGCGGGCGCTTCGGTGACTTCACGGGGAATAGAGCGCATGAAGTAGCTATGCTGTTTGATTATACTTTCCATAATAATCTGAATTGGATATTCAATGCCAAGTTTATGAATGCTCCTGAAGCAAATTATGTAGATTTCGGCGGTAGTAATATCAGTGAAGCAACTGAGGAAGATGGTCTTTTTCTGGATGGTTCGAAAGATGCCTATACCGGATTGGTGGAAGGTAGACGTACCTGGTTGCACCTTGGAAAGGTGAAGAATGTATTGCTAACCTCTGAGTTGAAAAAGAAAGTCGGTAACCATGATGTACGTCTGGGGTTGAATGAATGGTTTTATCACTTGAATTATCAATCTTCTTCTTTTCAATGGACGGGAACCGTCACCGAATATCCGCAGATACTGAACCGGGTGGAAGCTGACGGAAGTACCAGTAAATTCAGAGGATTCAATGAACTGAGCCCTGAGTACACGAAAGGGACTGAGAATAAACTGGCTGCTTACTTTACGGACAATTGGCAGGTAAGCCCGAAATTCACAGTCTACTACGGGGCTCGCCTAGAATATTATCGTATGTCTGCCGACCAGATTCCTTACAGCCGTTATTCTGGTTTCCATATTGGTGATACCCATGAATATACGGACAATGAAGGGAATGTGCTTTCTACTGAAAAGATACAGCCGCATAAAGTGGTAAAAGATAAGTTGAATTATGCTGCAACGGCACAATTTACTTACAAACTGACCAGGAACTTCGGGCTTACTGCTGATGGAACTATTGCTACCCGTTTTCCGCGCATTAATGAATATGCAGGAACCGGCCCAACTGAGGAACAGTATAAGCGTGTGACCATCCCCTTGTTGCGTGGTGGATTATTCTATCAGAATGACTGGATAAACCTGACTTCTATGATTACCTATATCTCTAAGTCGAATAACATAGACCAGCAGAATGTAACCAAGCCGGGAACAACGCAATCCAAGACCACTTTGTTGATTTACGATATCAAGACATTGGGCTGGACTACTTCTGCAGAAATCAATCCCTTCAAAGGTTTTCATTTGCATGCCCTGTTCACTTACCAGAAGCCCACTTATAATAACTACTTCATTAAATCTCCATTTGAAGGAGTGTCCGATCTGAATGCCAACGGTAATATTGTGAAGGAAATTCCCCAGGTATTGGCTGAAATAGATCCCAGTTATAACATAACGCCCGATTTACGTCTGTGGCTTAGCTTCCGTTACTTTGGTAAGACATATGCCAATCTGATCAATGCCCTCTATTTCAATGGCCGCTGGGAAACTTTCGGTGGAATTAACTGGAAAGTGAATAAACATCTCTCACTGGGTGCAACGGTAGTGAACTTCCTGAATCAGAAAGGTGCCAGCGGCACGATTAATGGTGCAGAACTGTTGGGTAAGGAAGAAGCAGGCAAATTTAAAGACCATTATATGAGTGGCAACTATTTGCGTCCGTTTACGCTGGAATTCAGTGCAAGTCTTTCATTCTAATTTAAATTAATATATTTTTGTAACTAAATTGATTGTATACCATGAAAAATTTACTTGTAACCCTTTTTGCATGCGCTACTTTATCGTATACTCATGCAGCGGAAAACAAAACGATCCGCATTTCTACGGACAACACTGACCTGGTGCTTCAGGTAGGCGATAATGGTCGTCTGTATCAAACTTATTTAGGTGAGAGACTACTGCATGAACAGGATTTGAATAATTTCAGCTGGAGTATCCATGCAGGTGCCGATGGTAGTGTAAGCCGGCGTGGTTGGGAAGTATATAGTGGTTCGGGTAATGAAGATTACTTTGAACCGGCCATTGCTATTACTCATAACGATGGCAATCCGTCCACTATCCTGTATTATGTTTCTTCTTCCTCTAAGGCGGTTGAAGGCGGTATGGAGACTGTGATTAATCTGCGTGACGACAAGTATCCGGTAGATGTCACTCTGCATTATGTGGCTTATCCGAAGGAAAACGTTATCAAGACTTGGAGCGAAATCATACATCAGGAGAAGAAGCCTGTAATGCTTTCGACCTATGCCTCTACCATGCTTTATTTCAATAATTCAGCTTATTACCTGACTGAGTTTAGTAGTGACTGGGCGAAGGAAGCACAAATGAGCAGCCAACAGCTACAGTTCGGTAAGAAAGTGATCGATACGAAGTTGGGGAGTCGTGCCGCCATGCATACACATCCTTTCTTTGAAGTAGGACTGGATCAACCGGTCAGAGAAGATCAGGGAAGCGTATTGATGGGTACATTGGGCTGGATCGGTAATTTCCGTTTCATTTTTGAGGTAGACAATGTAGGAAACCTTCGCGTGATTCCTGGCATCAATCCTTATGCTTCGAACTATGAGTTGAAACCGAATGAAGTGTTTACTACCCCTGAATTTATCTTCACTTTAAGCAATGACGGTGCTGGGAAAGGTAGCCGGAATCTCCATGAGTGGGCACGTAACTATAGTTTGAAAGATGGTAAAGGCAGTCGTCTGACTCTTCTGAATAACTGGGAAAATACAGGCTTTAACTTTAACCAGGAGATACTGACTGAGTTAATGAAGGAAGCCAAGCATCTGGGTGTAGATATGTTCTTATTGGACGACGGGTGGTTTGCAAACAAATATCCCCGTAAAAATGATCATGCAGGTTTGGGAGACTGGGATGTGAATCATAATAAATTGCCCGGTGGTATTCCGGCTCTGGTGAAAGCTGCCAAAGATGCAGATGTGAAGTTCGGTATCTGGATTGAGCCTGAAATGGTGAATCCCAAGAGTGAACTCTTCGAGAAACATCCGGATTGGGCGATCATGCTGCCTAATCGTGATACGTATTATTATCGTAACCAGTTGGTGCTTGACCTTAGCAATCCGAAAGTGCAGGACTATGTGTATAGTGTTGTAGAGAATATAATGAAAGAGAACCCGGAAGTTGCTTTTTTCAAATGGGATTGCAACAGTCCTATTACCAATATTTATTCCCCGTATCTGAAGAATAAACAGGGGCAGTTGTATATTGACCATGTCCGCGGTATCTATAACGTTCTGAAACGTGTGAAGGAGAATTATCCTGATGTCCCGATGATGCTTTGCTCCGGTGGTGGTGCCCGTTGCGATTATGAAGCACTGAAATATTTTACCGAGTTCTGGTGCAGCGATAATACGGATCCTGTAGAACGTATCTATATCCAGTGGGGCTTCTCTCAATTCTTCCCGGCAAAAGCTATGGATGCTCATGTGACCAGTTGGAACAAGGCGACTTCCGTGAAATTTCGTACCGATGTGGCCTCTATGTGTAAACTTGGTTTCGATATCGGTCTGAAAGAACTTACTGCTGACGAACTGGCTTATTGCCAGACAGCCGTTGCCAATTGGAAACGCCTGCAGAATGCTATTATGGATGGTGACCAGTATCGTTTAGTTTCTCCTTATGAGGGAAATCATATGGCATTGAACTATGTGAGTAAAGATACCAACAAAGCAGTACTGTTTGCTTACGATATCCATCCCCGCTTTCAGGAGAAACTGATGGCAGTGAAATTACAAGGTCTGGATCCGAATAAGCAGTATAAAGTAGAAGAAATCAATCTGATGCCTTCGGTTACTTCAAAGTTAGGGTCTAACGGAAAAGTTTTTTCCGGTGATTATCTGATGAAAGTCGGTTTGAATGTATTCGGTTTGGCTACGACTCAGAGTCACGTGATTGAGCTTACTGCTCAATAAGTAGATTGCCGATAAAGATATTTTTATAATAAGTGCGCCCACTAAAGCTTTATTTTAGTGGGCGTATCTGTTTTTATGTACCTTCATATCATCAAAAAAAGTATGAAATCGTAAAATTAAGGATGTCCTTTAATCTTTAATCTTCTAAATATCAGTGCTATAAATTATTTATTTTAGTTTATTGATTTTAGAATTCAGATTCCTCCATTTCCCATTATTTTTGTTCTCGTCCATTGAGCTTATACAAATGAATCATATAAAGAGGATGAAATAGTCCGATTTAATAACCTGAACGGTTACAGGAATGTGCCTGACTGCACAAAGATCTTGCTTCCGTTATTAAAAAATAATTAAGATTATGAGTGAATCGCCTTCTGTAAACAAAGACCGCGTACTGACCTGTTCCGTTTATTGTAACGGAAACAAACTGGGAAATGAGTACACCTTGGTTGCTGCTACGGTGCATTTGGAACTGAACCGCATCGGTAAAGCAACATTGAAATTTAATGCCGGAAATATGAATAAGCAGACCTTCGACGAGAGTGATGCCGACCTTTTCAAGCCGGGTAATGCTATCCGTCTGGAAGCAGGCGATATTGACAAGGAAGATATACTGTTCGATGGTATGATTATCGGGTTACGCATCATTACTGATAAAGATTTTCATTCCTATATGTTAGTGGAGTGCCGTGACCATGCCTATTCCGCCACGCAAGGACGTAAGAATCGCATCTTTGAAAAGAAGAAGGACTGTGACATCATTAAAGAAGTATTGTCAGCTTACGGTAGTGTGGAAGTAGACTCCACACCCTATCAGTACCCCACGCTGGTACAGTATTATTGTTCCGATTGGGATTTTGCCCTTTCGCGTGCCGATGCCAATGGCCTGTTTATCTTTACTGATGGTAGTAAGATTAAGGTGAAGAAGCCCGATGTGAGTGCGTCGCCTGTACTGACTGTAACTTATGGTGTCGACTTGACTACTTTTGACCTTGAACTGTCCGCTGATGACCAGTTTACGCAATATGAAGCGATGTCTTGGGATCCCGCCACACAGAAAGCTGTGAAAGTGTCCGCTAGTTCCCCCTCGCTCAATAAGCAAGGGGACTTGCAGCCAAAGAACATTGCCACAGGCGATAGCTTTTTGTTGCAAACTGATGCTCCTACAGACGAGAAAGCGTTGAAGCAATGGGCGGATGGCATGGCATTGAAAGCTGGATTGGCACGTTATCAAGGATCATGCAGCTTTTACGGTTCCGCCAAGGTGGTGCCCGGCTGCATCATCGAACTGAAAGGCTTGGGCAAACGATTCAACGGCAATCTGTTTGTCGGCTCAGTGACGCATATCATAGAGAACAATGAATGGACGACCGAAGCGGGTGCAGGCGTTTCATCCCTGAACATTACTGATGAAACGGATGTGGTATCGCCTTCCGCTTCCGGTTTTTTGCCCGGTTTGCAGGGACTTCATGCGGCAGTGGTAAGGAAACTGGACGGTGATCCGCTGAAAGAATACCGTATTCAGATAGAATTGCCATGGATGGATGGAAAGAACAAGCTGCTTTGGGCAAGGCTCTCCACCATGTACGCCACAAATGCATCAGGTAACTTCTTCCTGCCCGAACCGGATGATGAAGTGGTGGTAGGCTTTATGAATGAAGACCCCGGGCATCCCGTAATATTGGGTGGAATATATGGTGCGAAGCACAAACCGCCCTACGAATACGAGGCCAAGAATAATATGAAAGCCATCGTTACTCGTGAGAAGATGCGGATAGAATTCGATGAAGAAAAGAGGGTGATAACGGTCTCCACTCCTGGAAAAAATACGGTGGTAATCAGTGACGATGACAAGCATATTAAACTGACGGATCAGAACAGAAACGAGATTGTGATGAACAGCAACGGCATTTCCCTTTCGTCTGCAAAAGATATCACACTGAAAGCGAAAGGTGCTATTACAATGGATGCCACTTCGAAAATCAGCGGCATCGCCAAGCAGGATGTCAGTTTGGAAGGATTGAATGTGAAAGTGCAGGCTAAAGTGAGCGCAACCGTTAAGGGTAACGCCACAGCGGAACTCTCAGCTTCGGGCCAAACTACCGTCAAAGGTGCAATGGTTATGATAAACTAATTGACAATGAGGAAATGAAATTTTAATCTTTAACTTTTAATTAAAACTATGCCTCCAGCAGCAAGAATAACCGATATGCACACCTGCCCGATGCAAACCCCGGCGTTTCCCTCGCCGATACCGCATGTAGGCGGCCCGATAGCAGGGCCATGTGTGCCAAATGTACTGATAGGGAAAGTGCCGGCAGCCGTCGTAGGTGATATGTGCGTCTGCGTGGGGCCGCCGGATACGATCATAAAAGGTTCTTCCACGGTCTTGATAGGCGGAAGACCGGCAGCCCGGATGGGCGACAGCACCGCGCATGGTGGCACGATAGTCACAGGATGTCCCACGGTAATGATAGGAGGATAAATAGATGGATGAGCTGGATACTTTATTGGACAACAACGCCTTTCTGGGTAAAGGCTGGAGCTTCCCGCCCAAACTGACGAAGGATGGTGTGAAGATGTCGGCCTACGAGAAGGATATCGAGGAAAGCCTGCATATCCTGTTCAGCACCTCACCCGGCGAACGGGTAAATCGTTACGACTACGGTTGCCCGCTACGTCGTTATGCCTTCGAGCCGATCAATATGGCTGTCACCATCCGTATGCGCAACGACATCACCCGGGCCATCACTCTCTTCGAACCGCGTATCACGCTCGAGGATGTCTCTTTTGAAGAACGGCCGGATGAGGGGATGCTGTTGATACAATTAACGTATACCGTTATTCGGACCAATAGCCGGAATAATATGGTGTACCCGTTTTATTTGAGTGAAGGAACGAATATATGATGTGTTATACTATTCACTAATAGATTTGAATTATGAAATATTTTACTCTTGAAGAATGTACATATTCTGCCACAGCAAAAGACAAAGGCATTGACAATACGCCGAATGCAGAACATGAGGCACATATCGTGGAAAGCATAGAAGCATTACTAGACCCACTACGTGAGGCATGGGGAGTTTATTGCCGTAAAGTCAAGCTCGGCAAAGAAGGTATTAGTATCTCGTCCGGTTATCGCAGCCCGGCGCTTAATGCCGCCGTCCACGGTTCGAAGACATCCGCGCATTGTTACGGCTATGCCTTCGATCTGGTTCCGACGAATGGTCATATGATAGAATTCAAGCATTTTTGTCGTGATTTTCTCTCCAACCATCCGTTCGACCAGCTGATTTCCGAAAAAGAAAACAAGAACGGGGTTCCGAACTGGATGCATGTTGGTTACAAAAGTCCGCACGACGAACAGCGTCGCGAATTCCTTTCCATGATAGATGGTGGATATTGCCCTATGACCAAGTAAACGGACTATATCAGGATGTATAAATCCGGCGAAAAACCGTAAGGCTGAACTGTCTTTCTCAATATGCCGTATTGAGGAGCACAATACGGCATATTGAACACCTCGATTCGGCGTATTGAGAAATTAACATATTTGCAAACTTAAAACAGAAAAGTTATGCCATTTTACAAGAAATCGTTCAACAAGCAGCAAGGGGTGTATTATCCCCGTGCTATCGTGCAGGGTAAGCCTGTAGAAACAGAAACAATCGCCAAAGACCTGTCGAAAATTTCCACAGTAAGCAACTCGGACGTTCAGGCTGTACTGGGCGATATCTCTGGCGTGATGCACACCCGCATGTCGCAGGGTAAGAGTGTCCACATCAAAGGCCTCGGCTATTTTCGCTACGTACTTGACACGAAAGGAGTGAAAGATGTAAAGGATTTCAATTTCAGTAAGCAAGTACAAGCCGTTCGTGTAGAGTTTATCCCCGAACGTACTCGTATGTCCAATGGAACATATAGCCGTGCCTTGGTAGAGAGCGACGAACTGGAGTGGATCGAACTTTCCCCTGATACTGAAGATCAAGACCCGGCTCCGGGTGGCGATGATGATGATAGACCGGTGATAGAGTGAGGGGAAATTGAACTAAGTTTTATAGAGGCTGTGTTGAAACGATTGGTTTTGACACAGTCCCTTGGTGCGACTCAAATCTGGCGAAATCAAAATAGAGAGAAATACATAATTTATATATATTCATAATGAAAACACAAATTATAAAACAAGCTCAATCATCAACAGTTCCTTCTATGAGAAAGAATTGTTGTCAATATATGCAAGCCGGAGATAATAGAAGTTGTTTCACCAAACAACAGTCTTTAAAAAAAACAATTCAGCGTAAACAAGTAGAACCTGAATATACGGGAACTTCAAAGGCTTTAGAGGTTAAATTGAAACTACAACCTAATGATACGGTAAAGCCTGGTTGTTCTACGCGTAGTACAACAAATCCTGATGGATATGCAGGGGTTCGTGCGCTAGGACTAACGAATTCAGGTAATACTAATGGTAAACAGTGGATAAAATTTCATTTATTGAATGCAGGTAGTGGAGGACGTGGTGATTTGTGCGGGCACCTCACAATGACAACACAAAAAGCAAATCGTGATGAAACCTGGCATGATTTGGAAAATTGTGAGAGCTTTATACCGATACATCAGGCTTCTGTAAAAAATTATTCAATCACATTTAAAGCAACAGCTGAATATCCCGAATCTAAAGAAAGAACATGGATAAATGATGAGGGTAATAAGACTGTAACAACGAATGACAATGATTATCCGAATAAAATTACAGGTCATTATGAAGATACTAATCCGGATGATCCAAAGGATTATACATCTATATTGTCATCAGTAGAGGGCGTATATGGACCAGAGTCCATCGCAAGTGAAATCCCAGGATGGAATTTGCAATGACATATAAACCCGGCGGCCTCCTCCGCACCACCTACGAAACCTCCATAGCCCGGCTCGATAACTTCCCGGCCATGGAGAGCGACTGGTGCGAACTGCTCACCCGACTGACAAAGGCAAATAGCGACATCCGCTACTGCAATGAAGAGGGTAGGGAAGAGGCGATCGCCAGCCTGTGGGTAAACCATGTTCTGACGGTACTGGTCGACATTGCCCGGCAAGCGACGTCGACCGATGCCGAAAGCCTGCAACGGGAGGCCGGAGAATGGATAGTCCGTCTCGATCATTATATCAACAGAAATTGGAAAATCGGAAATAGCGAAATCTCTGCCGTCAAGGCCGCCCGCCAACTGAAAGAACGTTTGGAGAAGTCATTGTCTGAAAGGATACTCCGCACCATCCGCGACATTCGGGAGCATTTCGACTACTACCTGTCGCAGATAGAAGACAGTGGCGATATGGATGCAGCCTTGTCCCTGTTGATTATCTATCTGCGCAACTATGGCGGCATCGCACAAACATTCAACCGTCGCCTGAACAAATTAACCGAACTCTATCACCACGACATCCTGCACGCCGTACCGCAAGAGACGGTGCAGGATAATGCCTATATTGTTATCACCCCGACAGAAAACACCCAGGGTTTTACCCTGCCTGCAGGCGATCTTTTCCCTGCCGGAGAGAATGCCACCGATGAAGAATTGTTCTATCGGACTACCCAAAAGGAATACATTTCCCCTATACTGTGTGCCGGGGTGAATGCCGTTTATCTCACACGGGAAGAGCAAAATAACGTAACAGCTATTCGCCGTCAATCCCTGTCATTTCTGGATACCGCTACCATTGAAAAACTGTTTGCCGACGAACACAGCCAGGCGTTACCTCTCGGCTGGCAGGTAGAATCTCCTATGCTGGTTCTGAACGAAGGCGAACGAAACATCAGTATTCGTTTCTGCCTGACCGACGACAGTATAGTGCCGGATCGTTTATCGGCAGCCGGTTTTATCCTTCAATTCAGTAGTGAGGAAGGCTGGATAGAGCCGGTGCGCATCTGGTTTGCTAACTTGAGACGGCCTATAGATCCGACCGAATCCACTGACTCTGTTCCCCGACTTTATTTCGACTTTACAATAGCGCAGGACGCAGCTGCTCCCATTCCCTGCAACGAAGAAACGCATGGCCTGACAACCGAATATCCCGTCGTCCGTATCCTGACTAGCGAAACATACTGTCCCTACGACTGGGTTACCCGGTTGAATTTCGATGCCATAGAAATACGGACAAAAGTAACCGGTATCCATAATTTCACCTTCTACAATGAATTGGGTGCGGTCGATACATCCCAGCCTTTCCAACCTTTCGGCCTGCAGGCCGGAAGAGGTGCCTGGTTCCTCTTTGGTAACGGAGAAATGGGATTGAAATCTTTGCAGGAAGTCAGCCTGAAAGGTATCTGGAAGAAATTGCCTGAAACAAAAGTAGCATTCGACCAAATATACAAAGACTATGGAAGCAATGCCGATGCATTCAAAATTAAGACCGAATGGCAAAAGGGCGGCAAATGGCACAACTGCGGTAGTGAACAAAACCTGTTCACTTTTGATGGAGAGAATAAATTCAAACCT
>ERZ832522.4363-NODE-4363-length-14051-cov-36.399543_pt1 | contig 14051 bp, 9 predicted proteins | sample MGYA00519951_ERZ832522 | MGnify/ENA primary metagenome ERZ832522 (study PRJEB31850, sample SAMEA3708728) | human gut metagenome | biome: human gut; feature: human-associated habitat; material: faeces | place: China | collected 2014 ... | reverse complement strand
GCGGCCCGGAACGCAGGAGAGGGGTTACCAACTTACACTGGCAGTATAACGGTTGCCGAACCGGTCGATTGTCTCGATCGTCGCCGAAGTGGCACCTTCCGACGGTTCGATACTGAACATATGGGGTGTCGTGGTGTATGCCAATACCGTATACTGATCCTTATACTGCTCGTAGAGTGAATTGGCGTAACCGTCGTGGGTCTTGTCCTTGCTCATCGCCACCTTCGTTTTACCGCTATCCGAATAGTAAACGGGCCCCCAGTGGGCGTCGTAGTTCCAGACGTTGACATAAACTTTCCCGGAAGTGTACCAGCCCTGCTCGTTAGGCGCATAAGCACGGAGCTGCCAGTCGGCAGGTAGGTTTTCCAGCTTTTTGCCCTCCTCATAACCGCAGGCCTTGAATTTCCACGTGATGTTCTCGCCGTCGACATCGATCACCAGATAACCCCGCGGGCCGCCGTCGGACGTAACGGACGCATTGAGTCCCAACATACCGGTCGAACGTCCCAGGATATGCGACTCGACATTGGGGTATTTCGGACTGGTCTCCTCGGCGGCATAGGCATAGTTATAATAATCGTGGTTGTGCCCCGCCCATGAATGCACGAATTTGTAGGCGGAGAACAATCCCGTATAGACGGATGCATTCAGGTCCGACACCGACGGATCGTAACCGATCTTCTTGTAAAACGAGGTGTGTCCGCAAACCATGAGGATCTTGTTTTTGTCGACATGCGACAGATGACCGCGCAGCCATTCGACAGCCTCTTCGGAAAGCCCGTTCTTGTAGGCGCCCGTGGCGCTGGCCGTGAGTGCGGAATTATCCGCCATTTCGATATTGTCGAGGAAAATGTAGTGAACTTGTCCCAGATCGACGGCATAATTCGTCGGCCCGAGGTATTTTTCATATTCCGCCACGGCCAAATCGTCGCTCGCAGCATTCTGAATGTGGTCATGGTTGCCGATCACATGAAACACCGGGAACGAAAAATCCTTGAGGCCCTCGCAATAGTCTTCCCACAAACTCATGTTGTTGTGCACCATGTCGCCCAGGCAAATGCTGTATACCGGACGGTCGGTGATCGTCGCGGCGAGCTCCTTCATGTCTTTGCACATATCCTCGTAAATGTCAATCGAATGGAACATGTATTTGTCCGTTCCCGCGGTCTTGGCGCGGATCTGCGGATCGGCCGTCATCAAAATCGTATACCGATCGCCCGAGCCGGCGCGCTTCATCAACGTAAAATCGGCCTTGAATTGCTTCTCGTTTTCGGGAATCCGCTGCCAGAACTGGGGAATTCCGTTCTTCGACGGAACTTCATAACCGGCCGGAATCGTGACGAACACGAACCGACGAAGCTTCAGGTCGCTGAACAACTGCCAATTGCCTTTCGCATCGGTTTCAGTAGTCTGCATGCCGTCACTGACAAGTACGCCCGCTATCGGTTTGCCGTAGTTGTCCTGAACCGTACCATAGAGCGCGGCCTCGCTGTTAAATTCTCCCTCGGACGAATTTCCGTCCAAATTGATTTTTGTGGCGAAGTCGTCCGCACAACCGCACAGACATAACGCCCCGATAATGAATAGAAAAATAAAAATACGCTTGTTCATTGGTTTCAATTTTAAATGGATAAAAACGGCCCCGAAAGATCACCCTCCAGGGCCGTTTTACAAACATGAATGAAGGGTTAGTCCGCCAGAACCGGGTAGGTGCCCGAACTCTTCCAACGGCGGAGTACCACGCCTTCGGGTTTCTGGCTGAACGTCGCACTGTTGAAAATATCCACGCCGGCATTCAACGCCTCGACGAAGCTGCCGTACTCCGTGTTATTCGAGGGTACGCTCACGCTGCCCGACATCATCTCTCCGAGCGAGAGGGCTCTGGAAGTCTGCGTCGGCCATACCGAAGGAACATTGCTGCCGGTGTTTTTCGCTCTTCCCACAGCGACGCCGACCGCTGAATTGCCGTAGATGTTCTGCAGGTTGCTCTTCTTGACGTATCCGACAGCTCCGCCGTACATGCCCCCGGAGACAACGGTCGCCGTTGTCGTATAGCAGTTGACGGCAAACGAGTCACTGCCACCGTAACCGATGATGCCGCCGGTATTGGGCCCCGATGAAACGAGCGACTCCATCCAGCTGTAACAGTTGATGACGAAGGCTTTTGCATTGGTGTTGCCGCCCGTGATGCCGCCGGCATTCTCGCCCGATGACGAGATGTTGCCGCCCAACACTGCGCAGTTGACGATAACCGAGTTGTTTTCGCCCGCAATGCCGCCGACACGCTTCACACCCGTGAGCGTGCCTTTCACGAAGTATACGCCGTCGAGCGTTCCGTTGTTGCGCCCGGTCATGCCGCCGATCCGGTTGCCGTTCGAGGTGAGGGTAGCTTCGATTTTGAGATCCTTGACCGTACCCGAATTAATGCGGATGACGCCGAAGATGGCAGCATCCGCGTCGATGTCGGCCTCCGCAACCGTGCGGGTCGCCGTAATGCCCTTCAGCGAGTTGCCGTTGCCGGTGAGCTGACCGGAGAAGCTGTCCCATGCGATGAAGTTCTTACCGCTGAAATCGATATCGTTCGTCACCAGATAGTAGTCCCCGGCTTTATAATCGCCCGGCTGGGTGCCGTTGATCGACTGCGCGATCTCGTTCCATCGGTCGGCGGTGGCAATCTGCCACGGGTCGCTCTCGCTGCCGGAGCCGATGCCCTCGTCGCCTGCTACGAAGATTTTCTTCGAAACCTCGCTGCTTGCACCCCGGTCATCAGTCACCTGAAGCGTCACATCGAACGTGCCGCCCTTCGTGAAGGTATATTTGACCGAAGCTTCGGTAGAGGTCGTATTATCGGGAAGGGTCCACCGGCGGGCGACGATCTCGCCATCGGAATCGACCGATGTGTCGGTAAAGGTTACTTCGGTATCCACAACCACCGTTTCCGGAGTATACGTGAAGGATGCCGAGGGCGCCAGATTGGCGGCCTTGACGACAATGGTCCGTTTGGTCGAGCTGCTGTTGCCGTCGGCGCCGTAGACCGTCAGCGTAACGACATATTCGCCGGCCTCCTTGTACATGACAGGGTCCGGAGCAGCCTCTTCCGACCAGTTTCCCAGTCCGGCGAATCCGAAATGCCAGAAATAGCCGCTGATCTCCGTGCCTTTGGCCGTTGAATTGTCGGTAAACTGTACGGCATCGACGCCGGCGATAATCTCTGCGCCGTCATCGAACGTGAAATCGGGGGTAAGGACCGAATCGAAAATCGGCCCCACCTCTTTGTCGTCGGAACATGCGGTTATCAAAACCAAACATGCGACGCATAGCAACGATATGATTCTTTTCATGGTTTCAGTCTGTTAAAATTTTTCAAATGTCTAACGGGTTGCCTCTCTACGACGGATACCCGTGCAACCGAGCAGGAATGCCTGAAGAATTAACGAGAATCTTTTCATGTCCCGAACCGTTTAATTGCTTCCGTATCCCGGATTCTGATAAAGGCCTTCGGGATTGAGAATCCGTTCGTTGTAGGGAATAGGCAGTAACAAGTCTTTCAACGAAAAATTGGAATTGATCGCGCTGAAGTGCTCCAGCATCTCCATACGATCGTACATACGCAGCAAATCCTGCCAGCGGAGCCCCTCCTGCATGAATTCGTGCAGGCGTTCATCGTAGATGCCCTGACGCAGGTCGCTCCCCGACCAATCGCCCAGCCCGGCACGCTCACGCACCTTGTTCAGCCAGATTTTCGCCAATGTTTCCTCTTTCGACCAATAATAGGCTTCAGCCAGCATCAGCGCCACATCGGCATAACGCAGCACAATCCAGTTGTTGCCTCCATACCCGTTGGCGCCGCATTCCAGATCGGCATACTTCATGGTGTGATAGTAAGTCTGCCCCGCCTTGTTCGTTGCCCGCAGGAAAGAGCGGCGGACATCGCCCGGCTCGAATGAATCATAGACAGCCTGTATCGTGACGTTCTGCATCTCGCCTTTTCTCTGCGAGGTGACGCCCGCTCCCTCAGGACCGTACATATAATTCCACACCGATCCCAGGTCGGCGTTCCCCTGAATATAGTTGACCTGGAAAATATTTTCCGCACACGACTTCTGCGTAGAGAGGTCCCAGACGGAGGAATAGGAAACCGACGAGAGTTCGCCGAACTTGCGCAGATCCCAGGCAGCAGTCAGTTTCCCGATCGCCTGTCCGAGCAATTCGGATTTCGAGCCGATGAAATCTTCATCGCAAGCCTGCTGCAACAAGGCTTTGCCCCAAAGTGCCCATGCGGCAGCCTTACTGACCTTGCCGCAGCCTGCGCCTGCAGGCATTTGTCGCCGCAACGCTCGGATACAGCCTCTACTACGTCTGCCGCACCAGTCTCAACGTCATGAAGAAACCCATTCTCGACAGCGGGTCCTTGGACGCATCGCAGTTGGGAGTCATCGGCTCGGCACTCCTCTTCGCCTATGCCATCGGCAAGTTCGTCAACGGATTCATCGCCGACTACTGCAACATCAAGCGCTTCATGGCCACGGGACTCATCGTCTCGGCCGCGGCCAACGCCCTGATGGGGCTCATGGGGCTCGCACATTCCGTAGTCCCGACAGCCGTGATATTCGTTGCATTCGCCGTGATGTGGGGTCTGAACGGGTGGGCGCAGTCCATGGGAGCGCCTCCGGCCATCATATCCCTCTCCCGCTGGTATCCCCTCAAGGAGCGCGGGACCTACTACGGGTTCTTCTCCGCAAGCCACAACCTCGGGGAGTTCTTCTCATTCCTTTTCGTAGGCTCCATCGTCTCCTTTGCGGGTTGGCAGGCCGGGTTCTTCGGATCGACCGTGGCAGGGGCCATCGGCGTGGTGCTGGTACTCTGCTGGCTCCACGACACGCCGGAGTCGAAAGGACTCCCGCCGGTAGAGGCGCTGGCCCATGAAAAACCCGTCCCCGGAGCGGAGAAGTCCGTCAAAGAGATTCAGAAGCAGGTGCTCCGCACCCCGGCGGTATGGGTGCTGGCGGCGGCAAGCGCGTTCATGTACATATCCCGCTATGCCATAAACGGCTGGGGAGTGCTGTTCCTGCAAGAGGCCAAGGGATTCTCGGATGTAGAGGCGATTTCCGTAGTCTCGATAAACGCACTGCTGGGAATACTCGGAACCGTGCTCTCGGGATGGTTCTCGGACAAACTCTTCAAGGGAGACCGAAAGATACCCGCCCTGCTGTTCGGCATACTGAACTCCGTGGCCCTGGCGCTGTTCCTCTACGGAGGAAATGCCATGTGGGTGAACGTCCTCTCGATGGTGCTGTTCGGAATAGCAATCGGCGTGCTGATCTGCTTCCTCGGAGGATTGATGGCTGTGGACATCGTGCCGCGAAAGGCCACGGGTGCCGCGCTGGGGGTCGTGGGAATAGCAAGCTACATCGCGGCGGGCATTCAGGACGTAGCATCGGGATGGCTTATCGACAGGCACATCACCGTAGCCGCCGACGGCGCGAAGCACTACGATTTCGGGCCCGTGGCACTATTCTGGATTGCGGCGTCAGTAATATCATTTCTGCTCCCGCTATTAAACCGGAAAAAAGATAAAGGCTAACTATTGAAACTATGACTTACAACCGAACTTAGAGCATCAGATACAATCCTATATGAAATAATATCAGGAAATGGAGCATTATCCTATCTGCAAGCCCTGGGACTTCTTGAAGTTCCGGGGCTTGTCGTTTCCGAATATCAAAAGATCCGAGGACCTCCTACGGATTTGCAAAGTAATGTAATAAACAAATTATATTGAAATTCAAAAAACAGATAGCCATGTTACGAAATACCCGATCTTTTGAAAAGAATAGTTTTATCCGTTTTCTGCGTCTTTCGCAAGTACGTTCTCTCTTTGCTTCGGAATACGAACAAGCACAAACAGCATACGAACGTTATATCAACTGTATTCAGCGGTTGTTCCGACCCGGAAAATTATCTCCTGCGGATACACTTCATATGATGGCAAAGTTAAGAATAAAGTTGATAGCAATCCAAGAAGAACCGGTAAAAGTGGCTCCGGAAATGGAATCGTTACTTCGGGCAGCCATTGCATTGACAAATTTCGAAATAAAAATGGTCTGGTTGAAAGTAAGCCATCCTGCGGTCATGGACTGTAGTAAGAAAGTCGCATTGCCGAAGTCTCCGATTTATTTGGCAGAACAATTTACGCCCACAGATCTTATGGAAATAGTAACTTCGATGCAGGGACTCGGAGTCGGACGATGTCTCGATGGTTCACAGGCTTCTTTGGATATGTTCGTAGAAAGTTTCTCGTGGATGTTCAATGTTCGGATAAACAATCCCAATCAGTGTAAGCATGCAATACTGAACCGAAAACTGCGGTTGACTCGTTTTTTGGACTTATTGAGAGGATATCTCATTGAAAGAAGCCAACAATGATAATCGGCAGCCCTCACTTAAGGGCTGTTTCCAATTCTGGAGAATATAATTTTATAGAATACAAAAAAGAAATTTGTTATACCTTTATCGTTTTCGACAATTTGCCTATTTTGAGAATTTTTCATATCTTGCGAGAGGTTATTTGAAATGCGGTATTTGAGCGCAAGTCGCTGAAAATAAGCCGTTGTCTTTTCGTTACCTATTCTCCTGTACAAAGATGTAACGACTCGATAAATCAAGTCGTTACATCTTTATAAACCCACACCGATGATTATTCGGTATTTTCCGATAGCGCTATTGTCGTAGCTTATCAGGCGTTTCTGTTTGCCCCTCTCCGGGCGGCGGATCGGAGGCGGGACGTCCGGTCGTGGAGTTCCGGCTGTTGTTATTCGTGCGCTTCGCGGATTAGTTCGCCCAGCACTTCGATGCTGTCGGCCGTGATATGGGGCTGCGGGTCGGCCTTGTCGGCCACGTCGAGCGTCGTTTCGCCCGAGAGCACCAGCACGCCCATCGCCCCGGCGTTGTGGGCCATCTGGACGTCGGTGTAGATGCGGTCGCCGACCATGGCGATCTCGTAGGGCTGCAACCCGTGGCGCGAGAGGATGCCCGAAAGCATGTTCGGGTCGGGCTTGCCCAACGTGATGTCGGGGCGGCGTCCCGTGGCGTGTTCGAGGCAGGCGCAGATCGAGCCGCAGTCGACCAATACGGTCGGCTGATCGGTGGGGCACACCCGGTCGGGGTTGGTGGCGATATAAGGCACTCCTTGTTTGATCCACCAGGCCGCGCGGCAGAGCCGTTCGTAGCGGAGCGTCATGTCGAACGCCGCCACGATCACGTCGGGCACGTCGTCGGCCGAGTCGGCGCACGACTCGAAGCCCGCAGCCTCGAATTCCGAGATCATCGACGGCGTGCCGAGCAGGAACAGCCGCTTGGCCACAGGGTGATGGGTCTTGATGTAGTCGATCGTGGCCAGCGCCGTGGTGTACATCTCGTCGCGCGAAGCCCTGATGCCCAGCGTGTCGAGTTTATGGAGGTAGTCCGCGATGCTTTTCGACGGGTTGTTCGTCAGGAACGAGTAGCCGATCCCCTGTTCCTTGAGTCCGTGCAGGAAGGCCTGCGTGTAGGGGAACAGCGACATCCCCATGTAGATCGTGCCGTCCATGTCGAGCGCCACGTGGCGGATGCGGCGCAGGCGTTCCATCAGTTCGGCGTGCTCCCAGACGGAGCGGTACTTGTGAAAGGGTTTGTTTTCCATGTCGTTATTTGTTCTTTTTGTCGATGCGGTGTTGTTTGATCACGGCGCCCGCGGTGTTGACCACCTTCAGGTCGATGCCCTTCGCGTCGGCCGACACGCGGAGGCAGTCGTTGTTCGAGTTGACGAGGATCGGGAAGTCGACCCCGCGGCTGCCGTCGTCGATCCAGTGGTAGCGGTGGTAGTGGCCGCAGAGCATCAGGTCGATGCCTTTGCCGGCGAGTTCGGGTACGAACAGCCTGCGGATCTGCTGCTCGCCGTACCAGCTGTCCTCCTTGCCCGGGATCATGTGCATCAGCACGATGCGCACGGGGGCCGCCCGGAATTCGTCGCTGTTGACGACGCCTTTCAGCCATTCCGCCTGCTGCCGGCGGTATTCGTTCCAGTCGCCCATGCCGTAATAGCGGGGATCGTTGTCGGGCTTGTCTTCACAGCCGTCGAGCACGATGAAGAAGGCCGGGCCGCGGCGGAACGTGTAGTAGGTTTCGCCGGTCGGTGTGGGGAAATAGTCGAGCCAGTGCTGTGCATAGGCGCCGCGGTTCTCGTGGTTGCCGCGCGTCACGGCGAGGGGGATGCCCGCGGGCGTGAGTATCTTCGATGCCGACCCGAGGCAGGCGTCCCAGAGCGTCTGCTCGGTTTCGGTCTGGCTGGCCAGGTCGCCGTTCAGGCAGACGAAGTCCGGCTGGGCTTCGGGGGCCTCCTTGATCAGCAGCTGGAAAACGGAGTCGCGGGCGTGGATGTCGTTGACCATCCAGAAATCGACCTTTTCCTGTGCAGGGTCGAGGGTTCTGATGGTGTAGGGCTTGCGCCGGTACACTTCGCTGCCGTCCCCGTCGTCGAGGATGACGCGCCGGTTGCCCTCGTTCAGGACGATTCCCCGCTGCATGATGCGGTAGCGGTAGGTCGTGCCGGGTTGGAGCCCTTCGATCCGCACCCGGTGCATGCGTCCGACGCGGCAAAGTCCGAGATGCGAGTCGTAATACCTGGGCCGTTCGGCCGAGTAGAAGTGCGATCCGTCCATCGGGGCGAGTTCGACCCAGCCGATGGCGTCGGCCTTTGCGTCCCAGACGACCGTGAAGCCGTCTTCGGTGACATTCAGTACATAGGGTCCGTGTGCGATGCGTACCGTAGGCGGCACGGCGGTTTGGGCGAGGGCGGCGGCCGTCAGCAGGAGCGCGCCCAGCAGCAGGGTAAGTCGTTTCATGGTGAAAGTTGTATCGGTTCGAAATCCAAAGGTATGTTTTTATTTTCTTTTATCCAATTTTTCGTTTTATTAATCCGAAAAGAAATAAAATGCATTGTGAAAGGAAAATTTTTTCGTCGCTTTTGGCTGTCGAAAGGAAAATAATATCTATATTTGCCTTTGTTTTGGGAAACCCGGGAGCTTTCCTGCGGGTTTCGTTTGTGAAAAATTGGAAACGGTAAAATCAAGCAGATATTCTATGAATAAGGTAGAGAGCGCCCTTCAGCGCACGACCGACACCAAAGCGCTGGTGATCGGCGTCGGAACCCTTCCGCGGACGGCGGAGATGTTCAACGAGTTGTTTCCCGGCTGCCGCGCCGTCGTGGTCGCCGACACCAATACGTGGCGCGTCGCCGGCGGCGAGGTGCACCGCATCCTCGCCGATGCGGGGATCGGGCAGGACGAACCGCACGTGTTCGCCGATCCGAAACTCTACGCCGAATGGTCGTTCGTCGAGGAGCTGGACGGTGTGCTGGCTGCGACCGATGCCGTTCCCGTGGCCGTCGGTTCGGGCGTGATCAACGACCTGACCAAACTCTGCTCCCACCACAACGGCCGCCGTTACATGGTGGTCGGCACGGCCGCTTCGATGGACGGTTATACGGCCTACGGAGCCTCGATCACCAAGGACGGCAACAAGCAGACCTTCGACTGTCCTGCGCCGCTGGGCATGGTTCTCGATCCGTCGATTTCGGCGGCTGCGCCCGCCAGAATGTCGGCTTCGGGCTACGCCGACCTGATCGCCAAGATCCCTGCCGGGGCCGACTGGATGCTTTCCGACGCCGTGGGGTCGGAGCCGATGGACGATTTCGCCTTCGGATTGGTGCAGGACGGGCTGAAAGAGGCTCTGTCCGATCCCGCAGGCGTGCATGCGGGCAATGTGGAGAAGGTCGAACAGCTGGCCGAAGGGCTGCTGTTGAGCGGTTTCGCCATGCAGGCCACGCAGTCGAGCCGCCCGGCTTCGGGCGCCGAGCACCAGTTCAGCCATCTGTGGGACATGGAGCACCTGAAATACAACGGCGCTTCGGTGTCGCACGGCTTCAAGGTCGGTATCGGCACGCTGGCCTCGACGGCCTTTCTCGAAATGCTGCTCGACGCCCCCGTGGAGCAGCTGGACATCGAGAGGTGCGTCGCTGCGTGGAAATCGTGGGACGAGACCGAGCGGGACATCCGGGCCATTTTTAACGACGATCCCGAATTCGTGGCCCGCGGCCTGAAGGAGACCCGCGACAAATATGTCGACAGGGAGGGGCTGCGCGACCAGCTCACGCGGCTCAAAAAGGCGTGGCCCGAACTGCGCGAACGCATCCGCCGGCAGATCATTCCTTTCGACGAGGTGCGCCGCCGCCTGGAACTCGTCGGGGCGCCTTATGAACCCGAACAGATCGGCGTTTCGCGCACCCGTTTCCGCGAGGCGTTCGGGAAGATTCCCTACATGCGCAGCCGCTATACGGTCATCGACACCGCCTTCCGCTGCGGCTGGATGGAGGAGTGGCTCGACCGGCTGTTCGGCAAGGGCGGCGTCTGGGAGGTCGGAAGCCCTGCGCCGGGTTCTGGCGAACCGGCTCGCTCCGCCGCGGCTCCGGCCCCGGGCGCATAGAGCCGTGTGCGGCTTCCGGGCGATAAAACGGAAAAATCACGAAAATAATTTAGAATATCGCTCCGAAAGTTGTATATTTGGCTTCTGAAACTACTAACTTTCATTTCGAAATGACATCTGAACAAACCAAGCGTTTCAAGTATTGGCAGATGCGTACGATCATCGCGACGATGGTCGGTTACGCGCTCTTCTACTTCGTGCGCAAGAACTTTTCGCTGGCCATGCCCGGCCTGGAAGCCGATCTCGGCATTTCGAAGACGAGCCTCGGCATCTTCCTCACCCTGAACGGCCTGATCTACGGCTTTTCGCGTTTCGCCAACGGCATTCTGGCCGATCGCATGAACGCCCGCTGGTACATGGCCGTCGGTCTGGCGCTGTGCGCGCTGGCCAACTTCGCGTTCGGATTCGGCGAGGACGTCTCCTACTGGATCACGGGCGAGCATTCGGGCGACCAGTTCGGCAACACGATGATCCTCTTCATGGGCGTCATGTGGGTCGTTAACGGACTGTTGCAGGGTACGGGATTCCCGCCCTGCGCGCGTCTGCTGACCCACTGGATTCCGCCTACGGAGCTGGCGACGAAAATGTCGGTGTGGAATACCTCGCACTCGATCGGCGCGGGCCTCGTGGTGATCCTCTGCGGTTACATCATGGGTACGCTGGGCACGAACATGGCGGGCGATCCCGACGCCGTGGCTTCCATCGCCGCCAACCTGGGCGTTTCGCCCGACGATGCCGCGGGCATGGAGCGCGTGATGACCTCCGCGGCGCATGTCGGGGCGTGGAAGTGGTGTTTCTGGATTCCGTCGGCGATCGCTTTCGCCGGAGCCATCGGGCTGGTGGTTTTCCTGCGCGACACCCCGACCTCGGTGGGGCTTCCCGAACTGGAAGGAACCGAGACCAGGCAGGTGAAAACCGAAAAGAAGGGCGCCGAGCACAAGGCGTTCCTGATGAAATACGTCTTCAAGAATCCGCTGATCTGGATTCTGGGCTTCGCCAACTTTTTCGTCTACATCGTCCGCTTCTCGGTGCTCGACTGGGGGCCTTCGCTGTTGAGCCAGTCGAAGGGCGTCTCGATGTCGCACGCCGGATGGCTCGTGGCGATGTTCGAGATTGCCGGCATCCTCGGCATGCTCTTCGCCGGCTGGGCGACGGACAAGTGGCTCAAGGGCCGTGCGCACCGCACCTGCGTCTTCTGCATGGCGGGCGCCGCGCTGTTCGTCTTCCTGTTCTGGCAGCTGCCTGCCGACGCTCCGATCTGGCTGCTGTTCACGACGCTCTGCGCCGCAGGGTTCTGCATCTACGGCCCGCAGGCGCTGATCGGCATTGCCGCCGCGAACCAGGCCACGAAGAAGGCCGCCGCCACGGCCAACGGCCTCACGGGGCTGTTCGGCTACGCTTCGACGCTCGTTTCGGGTGTGGGACTGGGCTTCGTGGCCCAGCACTACGGCTGGAATTGGGCCTATGTCGGCATCCTGGGCATGGCCGTCGTGGGCATGCTGGTCTTCCTCCTGATGTGGGGCGCCAAGGCCGACGGCTACGAACCCGAGGCGGAATAAGGGAATCGAAGGTTCTGTTTTAGATGATGATACGGACTTCGGTCCGGAAGGGTCCGGCCCGTCACGGGTTGCGGACCTTTTTTTGCGAAATACGGAATCTTTTTTTATCTTTGGTGGCGTAACGATACTTTTATCAGTCGGAAGGTTTTGCCGAACCGTTAGTTAATCCGGGTGCGCGCCCGTCCGACTTTTTTTGTATCTTTGCTTTTGTAACACTTTAAATATCCGACCGATATGTTGAGCATTGCCGAACGGCACAAATACATTCTCGATAGCCTGAACAAGCATGGTTTCGTCCGGATTACCGACGTTGCCAACGAACTGGGCGTTACGAAGGTGACCATCCGCAAGGACATCAAGATTCTCGAAAGCAAAGGCCTATTATATAAGGTGCACGGCAGCGCGCGTCCGGCCAATCCCCACGTTGCGGACCTCGACGTGCATGTGAAGGACAACATCAACCGCGACGCCAAGCGCCGCATCGCCCAGCGGGCGGCGGAGATGCTCGGCGAGACCGACTCGATCATCGTGGCCTCCGGCTCGACCGTCTACGCCTTCGCCGAGGAGATCAAGATGCGCATGTGGCATCACCTGAACATCGTCACGCCGTTCCTGCGGCTGGGCGTGCTGCTGAACGAGTCGGAGAACGTCAACGTCGTGCAGCTGGGCGGCTCGGTGCACAAGAAGTCGCTGTCGGTGCTGGGCGAAGAGGCCGCGCGCGAACTGGACGACTGCATCTGCTCGAAGGTCTTCTTCGGGGTGGACGGCATCGACCCCGAGCACGGCATCACGACTTCGACGATCGACGAGGCGAAACTCACGCGGCGGATGATGCACGCCGCCTCGCAGGTCATCGTGCTGGCCGACTCGTCGAAATTCGGACAGCGCGGTTTCGGCCGCATCTGCGCGCTGGAGGACATCGACGTGATCGTCACCGACGAGCGGATTCCCGAACAGATGATCTCGATCATCGAGGAGGCGGGCGTCGATCTGATCATCGTCCGATAGCCCGCTCTCCGGGGCGGGCGGTTCCGGGAGCCGGGGCCTGCCGCGCCGGAAATCCGCGGACATGCGCCTTCCGGTCCGCCGCATGCGGAGTGCGTGCGGCAGGGCGTATACGGCATGTTGAAAAATTTTTCCGGAAAAAGTGTTGCAGAGGCGGCGAAAATGCCCTATCTTTGTGCACAATTATAGCGACACCTGAATCCTATGAATTGTAAACCCAACATAGCATCGGCGCAAGCGTTCTGGCAGCAGGATTACTGGTCGGGTTTCCAGTCTCCGACGGATTCGGGCATTATTGTTTTATTAGGGTAACTGTTTTGGTTGCCCTATTTTTTTGTGTCCAGCGACGAATGAAGACATTTTACACCAACGCGAAGATTTTCCGCAACGGTCGTTTCGAACCGGGGCTGATCGCCGTCGAAGGGGGCCGCATCGCGGCCGCCGGGGAACCGCGCCCGGGCGACCGGGTGGTGGACCTCGGGGGGCGGCACCTCGTGCCGGGGCTGGTCGACGTGCATGTGCACCTGCGCGAGCCGGGCTTCCCGCAGAAGGAGACCATTGCGACGGGTACGGCCGCCGCGGCCCGCGGGGGGTATACCACGGTCTGTTCGATGCCCAACCTGAACCCTGCGCCCGATACGCCGGCGACGCTCGGCGAGCAGCTGGAGATCATCCGCCGCGACGCCGTGGTGCGCGTGAAACCCTACGGTACGATCACGATGGGCCAGCGCGGATGCGGCGAACTGGTCGATTTCGCGGCCTTGGCCCCGCAGGTCGTCGGCTTCTCGGACGACGGCCGCGGCGTGCAGTCGGCGGAGCTGATGGAGGAGGCGATGCGCCGGGCTGCGGCTGTCGGTAAACCGATCGTGGCTCATTGCGAAGTCGATGAACTGCTGCGCGGGGGCTATATCCACGACGGGGTTTACTGCCGCGAGCACGGACACAAGGGCATCTGCTCCGAGAGCG
>ERZ832522.4361-NODE-4361-length-14058-cov-14.034921_pt1 | contig 14058 bp, 8 predicted proteins | sample MGYA00519951_ERZ832522 | MGnify/ENA primary metagenome ERZ832522 (study PRJEB31850, sample SAMEA3708728) | human gut metagenome | biome: human gut; feature: human-associated habitat; material: faeces | place: China | collected 2014 ... | reverse complement strand
AACATCGTTTCGGCACGGGGCGTTTTGTTTTTTCAGGAAATCTTGGAAGCACGGCGGACAGATTTTTCTAGTCCATCTTCTCTTGGGAGTTTCCATGTTGCGGAAAGACGATGCGGCATCGAGGCGGGAAGCATGTCCCTTTCATGAAGGCACCGTTCAAGAGAATTTACAAGCCATGTGCGGATCCGTTGCGCAGGGAGAGCACTCTCTTGAGTCCTGCACATGGCCGGAGGAAGAATATGATGTGCCCCTTTTTTGTGCGTTTGCGGAAGAGGCGCCTCTGGACGAAGGCGATATCCCTTTAGAAATCATTCAGTATGATCCCACGGATTATTTCATAGACGGCAACGGGCAGTTCACGTTTCTCATCGGAAAAGGGGTGTTGGACGTACTGTTGAGACATGGACGGGAAGGCGTTGCCTCCGTTTCGGGGATTGATGTGTTCATTGACACGTCTCTGCCGATAGCCGCCCCCGGTGACCTGAAAGCCTGCCTCGGCCTTTGGGTTGATAGGAATAAACTTTTTGGTTTCACGAAAGATAATGGATGGTTCCTTTCGTACTCTTTGAACGGCCTGCCCAAAGGCGCTGTCGAAATGAGGCACAAGGAAGGCGCCATCATGGTGATGGACAAGAAGTCGATACTCAGTCCGGCATGAGAGGCGAACGTTCCGCGGTGTTCGCCAAACGATATTTTTTCATCCACTTAACAGTATTCGGAGCATATGATGGCAGACCTTACTCTCAGACATCCTGCGAATGGAGCTAATCAGGTTATCCCTAGCGAAAAATTTGACCACATCGCGTTCGATTTTCCTTCGGACAGCGTGGTCCTTTCCAAGGAAGGCAATGATCTGCTTCTTTCCTTTGAAGACGGAAGCCGGATTACCCTTACTGATTTTTACACGACTTTCTCCAAGGACAGCATCCCGGACTTCATCGTGGATGGAACGTCCGTTTCCGGCTCCGAGTTTTTTGCAGCCCTTAACGAACCCGATCTGATGCCCGCGGCAGGTCCGGCGGTAGCGGCTTCAAACGCCGACGGCGGCCGATTCCACGAGTACACGGACGCTTCCCTTATGGATGGGGTCGAACGTCTTGGCGGCCTTGATCTCGGCTTGAACCGCGTTGCTGAACCTGATCGTGAATTAGAAGCTTACGGCAACAGAGGCGTGGAGGAAGAGGAGACTGTCGTTGAAGAAGTGATAGTGCCCGAACGCCCGCTGTTCAACGACGCCCCTTCGGGCGGCTCGAGCGTGGTGACCACGGACGAGGGCAACATCCCCGGCATGGGGTCGGGGACCGAGACGCCGGCCACGCAGCCCTTCGGAGCCGCGACGGACGGCTCGTTCAAGATGGAGCTGCACGGCGCGGACGCCACGGTGAGCATCGGCGGCACCGAATTGAAGGTGGAAAACGGCAAGCTGTACCACAACGGCGTTGAAGTGACGGCGGACGCCGCGGTGTCCGTGCCCGGCGGCGCGCACGGCACGCTGACGGTGACGGGCATGGATGCGGACGGGACCGTGCACTACACCTATACCCTGACCACACCCGTGGACGCCACGGGCAACGCGTCCAACCGCCCCGGCGAAGGCGACGCAGGGCGCGGGGAGGCCGTGCACGCGGACGCGTTCGATGTGACCATCACGACCACGGGCGGCACGGCGACCGGCCAAATCACGGTGGACGCGCTTGACGACGCGCCGGTGCTGAGCACGCTGGACACCACGCAGACGACGGTTGCCGACGGCGAGGCCGCGCTCACGGGCACCCTGAGCTTCACGCCCGGCGCGGACGCCGAGGGCGCGCAAGTGACCGTGGAGGTGGAAGGCCAGACCTTCACAGGCACGAAGGCCAACGGGGAATGGACGTTCACGGGCGGGAGCGACGGCTCGTCGTTCCAGCTGAACGGCACCGCGTTCACGTACACGCGCCCGTCCTCGAACACCACGGACGGCCGGAACGACACGATCATACTCAAGGTGACGGTGACGGACGGCGACGGCGACACGGCGGAACAGTCGGTGACGGTGAACACCGTGGCCGGGCCGCTGTTCAACGACGCCCCTTCGGGCGGCTCGAGCGTGGTGACTACGGATGAAGGCAACATCCCCGGCATGGGCTCGCAGCACGAGACGTCGGCCACGCAGCCCTTTGAAGCCGCGACGGACGGCTCGTTCAAGATGGAGCTGCACGGCGCGGACGCCACGGTGAGCATCGGCGGCACCGAATTGAAGGTGGAAAACGGCAAGCTGTACCACAACGGCGTTGAAGTGACGGCGGACGCCGCGGTGTCCGTGCCCGGCGGCGCGCACGGCACGCTGACGGTGACGGGCATGGATGCGGACGGGACCGTGCACTACACCTATACCCTGACCACACCCGTGGACGCCACGGGCAACGCGTCCAACCGCCCCGGCGAAGGCGACGCGGGGCGCGGGGAGGCCGTGCACGCGGACGCGTTCGACGTGAGCATCACGACCACGGGCGGCACGGCGACCGGCCAAATCACCGTGGACGCGCTTGACGACGCGCCCGTGCTGACTGTTCAGGGCGATCGAGGCGAACACGCTGCGGACTCTGAGAGCGGCAGCATTACGGATACATTCATGGTGCATTTCGGTGCGGACGGGCCGGGGGACGCGGCGTTCACGTTCGACGGGCATACGCTCGTAAAGAACGATGAAGGCTCTTGGCAGTATACGGACCCGGACGGCCTCTACACCATAACCGTCGTCCAGACTGGGAGCGACGCCAATGAATTCCGGTATTCCTATACGCTGGAATATGATTCGACCAAGGTCAAGGAAGGATTTGGCGGCGATCTCAAGGTGGTGGCCACGGACGGAGATCTGGATACCGCAACCGATACGGTCCATATCGCCGTCACCAATACCGCTCCAGAAGCGGCGGACAATATCTATGACATCGATAAGGCCGTGGCCGGAGAAAGCATCATCTCCGCATCGGCGAGCGCGGTGCTCGGGGACAGCATCATTACGGTGGGCGGTACTGTAGGCGACCGTATCCATACCGGATGGATGACGGACAAGCAGGATGACGCGTTCTCAGTTTTGGAAGATGGGGTTGCGGGTGACCTTTTCGGCAAGTTCTTCTCGGATCTGGGCGGCAACAACCTGACACTGGATACCTTAAAGGACGCCGCACACATCTACACGTTGAAGATTTCCTCCGGGACGAGTGCTGATCAGGTTCAGGCCGCGGTCAAGTACGCCTCGGAACACAACCTGCTGCTGTACATCGAAGGTGATTTAAACAGTTCGCTGCTGGGGAATACGCCCCTGAATTGCGTCACCATCGTCAACGGCAACCTCTCCATCAACAGTGAAGGGTTCGGCGCGAACAGCTTCTTGTATGTCACGGGCAATGTGCACGCCGGAGAGGATTTCACGGTGAGCGGCGGTTTGGCCGTGGGCGGGGATCTCACGGGGTCCGCATCCATTGAAGTGGAGCATACCGCCGATGTCTTCACGCCCGACAACGTGGTCATCAGCAGCACGGTCCCCTCGGGAGAGGTGCCGAGTACATCGATCACGATCACGTTTGAGGATCTGTTGCACAACGACATGGACAGGGATGACGCGTCCGTGTCCAAGGACGGCCTGCATATCACGGAGATCACCATAGGCGGCAAGACATATACTTCCCATGATGCTTCCACGGACATCTCGTACAACGAGACGACAAAGATCTCGATCGATTGGCAGAAGGGCACGATTTCGGTTACGAATACCGGAAAGAACAGTGAATCTATCCAGTTCGGCTACGGGGTGGAAGACCGGCACGGCGCGACCGACAGCGCAGACATCACCGTCAACGTGACCGCTACGACCGGCGCGGGCTCCATCGGCGACGACCTCCTGCAAGGCGCGACGACGACGGAAAACGTCGCTATGAGTTACAACATCTCATTTGTGTTGGATAACTCGTTGTCGATGGGCACAAAGGATTGGTGGGGAAATTACAAGTATACGGAGGGATGTTCCTACGATACGGCTCAGAAGGCCGTCGCTCAGTACATCACAAAGCTGTGGAGCGATATCAAGGGGACCGATGCGGTCATCAACATTCAGCTTGTTAAGTTCGCCGGGTCTGTCAACGCCAATAACACATTCTTGTTGACCAGCGCGACGACGGAAGCCCAACTGAATCAGTTCATCAGTGACTATTTGAATTCTAAGAACCTGTACAGTTCAACAAACTATGAAGATCCGTTGCTGAAGGCTGAAACGTGGTTCAACTCGGTGGAAGCAAACGGACATGACAACAGGCTGTACTTCATCACCGACGGGGATCCGAACAAGTCCAACAGTGGAGGAAGGGACCACGTCGGCAATGCGGAAAAGGTCTATAACCGCATCGTCGGAGACAGCGCCCACCCGGTCGACGTTCACGCCATAGGCATCCTTGGGAATGGCGCGAACAACCTCGACGTGCTCGACAAGTTCGATAATACCCCGAGTGAGGATTCTCCCCACAACGCGACTATCATCAACAACGCGAATGAGTTGTATGACGCCATTGTTTCGTCCACGGTGACGAAGCCCGTTTCGGACACCATCTTCGCCAACAAGGGCGATGACGTGGTCTTCGGAGACACCGCGCAGTTCAGCGTGGGTGGGGCCACCGTCTCCCTCGCGGAGTATGTGAAGGCGCAGCTCGGCTTCAATCCGAGCACGGCCGACGTTATCGACTACGTCCGCGAGCATCCTGAGGAAATAGGCAGCGCGCTGGTTCCGAACGCCAACGAGGGCAAGCCGGACATGCCCGATGCCCTGATCGGCGGGGAAGGCAATGACGTCATGTATGGGCAGGGCGGCAACGATCTGCTCATCGGCGACGGCAGCAATACTTCAGGCGCAGACGATACCCTGCATCGGCTCGCGCAGGAACTCGGCACTCTTACGGGGGGCTCACACGGGGTCACTCCGGCATCCCTGAGCGATGCCATCCTGAATCTGGGCCACGATAGCGCCAAGCTGCATGAGCTTGCGGACTGGTCGGAAAAGCATCTGGAAAACTCGTCCGACGGTGACGATTGGCTGTTCGGTGGCGAAGGGAACGATGTCCTCTTCGGTCTGGGCGGCAATGACCACTTGTACGGCGGCTCTGGAGACGACGTCCTTTTCGGCGGTAGCGGCAACGATCATCTATACGGAGGTTCCGGGAACGACATCCTTTTTGGCGGCAGCGGAGATGATTACCTCGACGGTGGAGAGGGACGGGATATATTGTTCGGCGGCTCCGGGAACGACATCATCAAGTACGACTCCACCGACTTCCTTGTGGACGGCGGCGACGGCATCGACTTCCTGATTACCGACAACAAGGACCTGACCCTCGACGATCTGCTGCGGAACACCGATCCGAATAATGGCCCGATCGTCCAAAATGTGGAAGTTCTGATTTCCGGGGACCATGCCTTATCGCTTACGGATACGGCCGGGCTGAAGCAGTACGGCATAGAGCTCGGCCTTGACGGGGACAAGGAAACGCTGACGTTGAGCGATGCATGGACACAGCAGGGCGACGCCTTCGTGAATGCGGATGCGGGCCTTACCATCCAAGTGCATGGCCTCACGCCGGAAACCGTCACGGACGATCAGGCGATGCTCCATAAGTTCATTCTGGAAAACGCGCAGTAACATACACGCATCCTCCCGGATCGACTATACCGCGCAATCCGGGAGGATGCCCGAAGGGCCTATGCGTATCCTCTTTTTGAATTATACTTTTCCCGGACCTCTGGGGACGATGGCCGCCTCGTTGGCCGCACTGCCGGGCAACGAGGTGCTGTTCGCGTCGGAGTACGGGAGGCGGGATTTCTCGCTCCCTGGCGTCAAGAGGGTTCTTCTGAAGAAGCCCAAGGACAGGAAGAAGGCTGTGGCATCGATATCGACCCCCGCCCTTGACGCCGGGGAACGGGATTGGACCATGGCCTATTTGCGCGGCCGGGCCACGGCTTCGTCGCTCATGGGCGTGCTTGCGGAAGGGTTTGAGCCCGACATGGTGATCCTGTCGGGTTCTATGGGCAACGGTCTGTTTGTGCGGAACCTGTTCCCGGAAGCTTTCCTTGTCGGGTATGCCGACTGGTATTTTCGGGACGAGGCCGAGACCCGCTATCCTCTCAGCACCATGCCCGACATCCCCCTGGCCCCCCGCAATATCCGCAACACGCTGCAAGCGAAAAACTTTTTTGATTGTAACTGCCATTTTACGACGACGGAATGGCAACGGGAGCAATACCCCGAAGGGATGCGCGGGTTCATTTCCGTACTGCGGAAGTGTGTGGACACGGAGTTTTTCGCTCCGGCCCCCGCCAGCCGATTCAGTTTCGGGGACTGCGAACTGACGGAACGGCAAGAGATCGTGACCCTTTCCGTGCGGGATGCCGCCCGGTTGCGGGAGGGTGGTTTCTGGTGCGAGCTGCCGTCCCTGCTCTCGGCGCGGCCGGATTGCCATGTGGTTCTTATCAGCACGGGCAAGGAGGTCCGCCTCGATAGCCTCCGGGAAAGCATGGCGGCGTTTCCCTCCGGCATGAGGGGCCGGATCCACCTGCTGGATTTCCTCCCTCCGGGAGCCTACCGCGACCTGTTGTGTGTCTCCTCGCTGCATCTCTGCAAAGATATTTCCTTTATGCTGCCTTCCGAACTCTTGGAGGCCATGAGCTGCGGGTGCGTCGTGCTCGCGCCCGACACCGGAGCCGTCCGCGAAGTCCTCAGCGACGGCCAGAACGGTTTTCTGTACCCCTCCGGGCGCAGGATGAATTGGGTCATGCTCATAACCCTGTTGCTCGAAAGGCGATCCGAGCTGCTCTCCATACGCCGGAACGCCCGGAAGACCGTTTTTGGGAAACACAATAAAAATACCCTGTTACCAAGGCATATTGCTTTCCTGATGGACCGTTACAGCCATTGGCGCGCCCAACAAATACAACTCGCGGAGGGAAACGATGTATTCGAATCTACCTCTGCCTAAGCTTCTTGAGATCATTTCGCGGATCGTGAACGACAGCGGATGTACGGTCCGCATCGTCGACGAAATACCTGTGCAGGATAGGGAGATCCGTGAGCTCTGCCTCCAGATTTACGAACTGCGCCGGGCCGCGCAATCCATCGCGCACGGGGAACTGGGAGTCCATTTCGAAAACTGCGGCTGTATGGCTACGTATTTGAAGGACATCATGGATAGGCTCAAGGCGGTCGAGCGGGGGATCAAGGAACTCGCGGAGGGCGACACGCCGGAACTTCCCCGCCTGGGGGCCCTCGGGACGTACTTCGAGCTTATCGGCAATACGCTGCAAGAAAACAGAAGGCTCATCGAGAAGTACAGGAACCTGTCCCTGACCGACATGCTGACGGGCCTGCCGAACCGGCGCGGCTTCCTCGCGCTGGCGGAAAAGAGCTTTGCCCGCGCAAGCCGCAAGCGGCAGAGCATTTCCTTTATCATGGCGGACATCGATCATTTCAAGAAGGTCAACGACCGGCACGGCCATGAGGCGGGGGACGAGGTGTTGCGCGTGGTGGCGCAGCGCTTTCTGGACTGCCTCAGGGTTGAAGATATTTGCTGCCGGTATGGCGGGGAAGAGTTCCTCGTCATGCTATACGATACGGATGTGATCCGGGCGGCATTGGTTGCGGAACGGCTGCGCAAGAGCATCGCGGGAAAACCGATCTCCACCAGAGGGGAGGAGATCCGGGTGGCGATCAGCCTCGGGGTGACGGAAGTCGTCGCTGCCGATTACGCCGGAACGCGGAAATGTCATGCGGAAATACGGCGGGCTGTGCAGGTGTCCGACGCGTTTCTCTACAAAGCCAAGAAAGCGGGCAGGAACAGGGTCGCCGCCAACCTGCCTGAAGAGGATGAGGGGGTGGCGTAGCAAGCCCTCCCGTCTTTCGAAAGGAGAGGGCGCTTGTCGAGGGAAACGCCGATCCGCCTGTGCGCGGTACGGTTTTTTAGGAAAACGCTTGGGGGATGTCCCGAGTGAGCGCGTGGGTGAGTGCCACGCAGGAGGGTGAGTTGCCCTCCGGAGGAGCAAAATATGTACGGTAGAGCCTTTGCGATGATCCTTATGACGGCGGTGCTGTGTCTCGGCGGAATGACGAATGCCCCGGCCGCTCCGACCTCCAACGCCGCCGTGACTTCCGCGCCCGTGCGGGAAAGTGCTGTCACCGTCCGGGAAACCGTGGCCGAGACCATCGCCCACCACCGGGGACTCAAGGTCATTCAGGAAAATCTGGATGTGACCCGCTATGAACTGCGCCGGGCAAAGGCCGGATGGGGGCCGAGCGTGGACGCGACCGGGCGCTACGGCGCCAGCCGCCTGAGCGACGATACCACGCGCTCCTACGGTTCGGATAAGGGCATGTATGCGGCGAGCGGCGTGGGCATTACCCTGACCCAGCCCCTGTGGGACGGCTTCGCCACCCGCAGCCGTGTCCGTACTGGAGAAGCCACCGTTGAATCGATGGAATACCGCGTGTTCGACAACGCTACCTCGTTCGGTCTGGATGGCCTCATCGCCCATGTGGACTACCTGCGGCGGCGTGAAATCCTGCGCCTCGCACAGGAGAATGTGGCGCGGCATAAGGAAATCCTCGCTTCGCAGCGCGAGCGCCTGAACCTTGGGGCATCCACGACGGCCGACCTGACCCAGACGGAAGGCCGCCTTTCCCGCGCCATGTCCACCCTGACGGACGCCGAGGCTTCGTTGCGCGAAGCCGAGGCCTCCTATATCCGGCTGACCGGGAAGCCCGTGCCCCCGTCGCTTGCGGAAGTATATGTCCCTGAAGGGATGTTTGCCGACCCCGACGCGGTGATGAAGGCGGCTGAGGAAGGGAACCCCAAGCTGAAGGCGTATCTTGCGGACATCCGGGCGGCACGCGGCGAGAAGGAACTTGCACAGTCGGCCTACCATCCGAAGATCAATCTTGAGGTTGGGCCGAACTATTCGGATCGCGGCGGCAGGGGGAGCAATTGGACGTCGAGTTTCGACGTCATGGCGACCATGCGTTGGAACCTGTTCAACAGCGGTGCGGATAAGGCCGAGACGGAAGCCGCCGAGTCGCGCATCCGTCAGGCGCGTCAGACCGCCTATAACTTCTTTGATGATTTGAATCTCGAAATCGCGGACACGTGGACCCGTTACATGGCCGCCATTGAACAGCGGAAGTATTATCAGGAAGCGGTCGTTTACAACACGCAGACGCGGGATGCTTATCTGGCGCAGTTCAACCTTGGGCAGCGCAGCCTGCTTGACGTGCTGGACGCCGAGAGCGAGCTCTTCAATTCCGCCACGCAGGAAGCCACGGCGCGCGGGAACGAGATCGTCGGAGCCTATCGGCTGTACGCGCTGGCCGGGCAGTTCCTTCCGGTGCTGAACATAGACGACAAGTCCCTTTACGTTTCCCAGCGCGAAAGTGAACCTTCCAAGTAACCCTGTCTGCCCTTTTTCCGGGGCTCTGCCCCGGCCCCCGCCGAGGGGCTCTGCCCCTCGGGACCCCGCAAGGGGGCAGCGCCCCCTTGACCCGGCGGCGCGTTTCCTTTGGCGGCCTTGCCGCCAAAGGAAACGCTTGTACGGCGTAATGGAAGGGAGGGGGAGTATCTTTTTTCGTCTTTTATCGGAAGCCTGTTGAGTGGGATGTGCCTTGAATCCGTCTCAGTTGTGGTATTCCTACGAGGGACCCATTTCTTTTGGATCCATAAAATGATTGCAGCCCGGCGTGGGAAGGCACTCCACTCCCGAAGCGTTTCTTGACTTCCTCGGTTCTCTATGTGTATTTTTAAAAAGGTGCTTCAAAACACCTTTATTCCTTGGCGGCCCGCCGTCCCGTTAGAGTGGCTTTTTTTACGCCTCCGTTTTGGCGTAACCTTTGCCTTATTCTCCGGGTGTGGGCTAATACAAGACCGGCTTGCCGGGAATATGCCCGCCGTTCCAAGGACGGTTTTGAGCACCCGGAGTTTTCTATTTTGAAGGCTCCAATCAAAAAAATCCTTGGAGTGCATCATGTCAGAAACGCCTTTTCCTGTTTCCGCTCCCCCTCCCGATGCGGCATCTCTCGCCGCCCTGCTTCAGAGCGCGGCTCAGGCCCTGCTCCGTTCCGGCACGCCGTCCGACGAAGAACACCCCGCGCCTGCGAAGGTAGAGCGAATCCAAGAGGAAATCCGCCATTATCGATTTCCTCCTTTGGCTGTGCGCTGCGAAAAAGAACTGTTGGAAGCGGAAAACGCCGAAGAAATGCGGGAATTGCTGTTCAGAGCGTTCTCTTCGCTTGAAACCTTCGCGGATCTTCTGGAACTGATGAACCCCGAGGCCAAGGTGGAAGGCGTGGTGATGCATACGCTGGCCCGGGAATTGCGGCGTATCGGCAGATTGGTGTTCAAGATCCAAGACGCTTACAGCACCGTGGAGCTTGTGGAAGCATAGCCCGACCACGGCAATACAAATTACCAAACGGATAACCCAAAAGGCCCTTAGCGACAAACCGCCAAGGGCCTTTTTTCAACATACCGGGAAAACGGGTGAATCCCATCCATATCGACGGCGGGGGAAATGCCTTTTCCAACTCCCGCCGGAACGGACTCCTTCTGGGCCGCCCTCCCCACCAGTCAAAAGTCTTGGGAAAGGTGGGGGGTCCGGGGGGAGGGACAACCCTTCTTCAGAAGGGTTTCCCTTCCCCCGGCACTCCGCGTTCCCCCAAACTACTTGTCCGCAGGTACAGGCTGGAGCAAACCGTCGTCGGGCAGGAAAGGTTCCTCTTCAATGACGGTGGGCTGATCAAGCTCGGCATGGAGGCGTTGCATATCAAGCGCACCTTCCCACTTGGCGACAACGATGGTCGCCACGGAGTTGCCGACGAGGTTGGTCAGCGCGCGGGCTTCGGACATGAAGCGGTCCACGCCGAGGATGAGGGCGATACCGGCCACCGGGATGGTGGGGATGGTCGCCAGCGTGGCGGCGAGGGTGACGAATCCGGAACCCGTGACCCCGGCCGCGCCCTTGGAGGCCAGCAGCAGTACGGCGAGCAGGGTAAGTTCTTCCTTGAGGCTCAGTTCGATGCCGAGGGCCTGCGCGATGAAGATAGCCGCCATCGTCAGATAAATGGAAGTGCCGTCAAGGTTGAACGAGTAGCCGGACGGGACCACGATGCCCACGATGTCCTTGCGCGCGCCCATGTGTTCGAGCTTCGCCATGAGGGTCGGGAGGGCGGATTCGGACGAGGACGTGCCGAGTACGAGCCACAATTCATGGGCGATGTAGCGCAGCAGCTTGACCAGCGAGAACCCGGTGAGGCGGGCGATGATGTTCAGGACGACAAAGACGAACAACAGGCAGGTCAGGTAGAAGCTGCCCATGAGATAGCCGAGGGAGCCGAGCGTGCCGAGGCCGTACTTGCCCACGGTGAAGGCCATAGCGCCGAACGCGCCGAGCGGGGCGAGCTTCATGATGATGTTGATGATGCCGAACAGGGCCGAGGAAGCCTGACGGATGAGCCCGACGATACCGGCGACGCGCTTGCCGAGGGCGGAAAAGGCCGCGCCGCAGAGCAGGGAAATGAGCAGCACCTGGAGGATGTCGCCATTGGCGAACGCGCCTACGATGGTGCCGGGGATGATGTTCATCAGGAAGTCGATGAAGCCGTTGTGTTGGGCCGAAGCGGTGTACTTGGCGATGGCGGTGGTGTCGAGGGACGCGGGATCGACGTGCATTCCCCCACCCGGCTGGAGGGTGTTGACCACCACAAGTCCGATGATAAGGGCCAGGGTCGTCACCGCTTCAAAATAGATGAGCGCTTTGCCGCCTATACGGCCGAGCTTCTTCATGTCTTCCATGCCTGCGACGCCGAGGACCACGGTGCAGAAAATGATCGGCGCGATGATCATCTTGATAAGTTTGATGAACCCGTCACCGAGCGGCTTCATGGCCTGAGCGGTCTGGGGATAGAAATGCCCAAGGGCAATACCAAGGAGAATGGCGCAAATAACCTGAAAATAAAGAGATTTATACAACGGCTTCTTGGGAGCTTCCATGATTTCCTCCTGCGGGCGCCGGGACGAACGGGGAGACCTCCCCCGTTTTCGGGGAGCACGTTCGGCGGGCGCGTGTTTCCGGGTGTCCGCTCGCGGGGAGGACAGAGGATTCTGTCCGTTTCGCGGCGCGGGCGCGACAAGGGCCAAGGGTGGGAGTGTCCTTTGCACGATTGCCGGATGGCGTCATGTGCGGAAAGGCCGTCAGCCGATCATCGCGGGAGGAGGCAGAGGGAATACGACAAGGCCCCGCCAAGAGGGACGGAGAGGGAGGGGGACCACCGCTGGAAGCCCTGCGGACAGGAGCGGTGGGAGCATGGGGGGAGCGGCGCTTTGTCCGGCGTCGTGCACCGGGGCGTCGTTGTCCTTTTGGGAAAGTTCGTGCCCGCGGACGTGCGGGACGCGCACCTCCGTCTGGATCAGCAAGGGCTGGTAGATGTCTTGGATGACCGTTTCGTATTGCGTTGGAGCGTGGCGGAATGCGCCTTTCTCCGGCTCGTGGGCATCGGCGCGCGGGCACCAGCAGCCTGCCGCCAGCAACGTGGCAAACAGGATGAACAGGTGCAGAGGCAGGAAAAGGCGTCTTTTCATGGTCTTTCCGCGCGGCTAAACATGAATAGGGTTTCTTTGATCCTATATCGGCGCTCCCGTTTTGGGTCAAGGGAAAACGGGAAAAAGATGGAGTGAAAAAGAGCACTTGCTGCAAGGCATTTCTGTAACTTGCCTGAATACCATTTGAAAAGAAAACGCTTGCCGGGAAAGAATTTTTCAGGAAATTGGAATGGCGTTACAATATATCCCTTTTTTCAAAAAAAGAGTGTGTATTAAAAGAATGTTACAAAGCGATACTCTCAAAAAACCGGATTTTGCCATGTCCGCAAAGGAACAGCTTTTGAGGGGTGTGCTTGGTTGTTTGGTCAACAAAGAGAAGCGGAAAGGAAAAGGGAAGAAAAATTTGAGGGAGGGGAGAACATGTTCAGAAAGTTCTCCCTCCCTTAAAGGCTTTTACTGTTATCAACTTATTGTTGTTCTTTCTAACGGAAGAGCGGAGCAGAGCGTTTTTTGTTTGAGGGCGGGAGCGGTCAAAGGTATATCGCTCTTCCTTTTGGGGAAGGAAGGGCCGGTGCCCTCTCATTGGCTCCCCTTATTCCTCCAGCTTGAGCAGCCGCCCGGCAACGACGAGAAAGGCTTCACGGGCTTGCGCGGCGATAAGCTGGTTGGCGAGGCCGAGGCCGTCACAGTAGTTCCGCCCGAGCCGGGTAGGTTCGATGCCGCCGAGCCCGGTTTCGCCGGAAACAACCACCCATTGGCAACCGGAAGAGCGGATTACGTCGAGCAACGCTTCCGTCTCGCGGCGCACAGCACCCTCGAAAGCGCGGAGCTCTTCGGGATCAGGCAGGCTGAACAGGATATTCGATACCCACAAGGTGATGCAGTCCAGCAAAACGGTGGGAGTTCCCGCCGTGTTACGGAATTCCGCAAGGGCGGTGCCAATGTGCTCTCCAAGCTGGAGCGGACATTCGAGCGTCCGCCAGTTTTCCGGGCGGCGGGCACGGTGCCGCCGGATGCGTTCCGTCATCGAAGGATCGTCCGGCCGTGCTTCAGCTGTAGCGACATACAACACCGGACCGTCGGCCCGTTGAAAAACCCGGGCCTCCGCACGTGCGCTTTTGCCGCTCCGCGTGCCGCCGAGATAGAGAGTCAAATCAGGCTTATCCATGATGCTGCCCTTTACGGATCGGGAGGCCCTTTCGGGAAAGGGGTTCCCGGCTGCGTCATTTTTTTATGCGGGAAAATGTTGCATCGGTGGTTCATCACGAGTCAAGCGCAAGCACTTTCCCCATGCGAAACATTCACTTTTCTGATATTTTTAAAATTTAATTTATTATTTTAACATGTTATATTATCATTTTCATTGAAAGTGTGAATGCCTCTCCCATGCTTGAGAAAACGTGTGAAAAGGGATTCGATAAGGCCAAAAGTCTTTGAAGATGGAGGGGTGGGGTTT
>ERZ832522.4349-NODE-4349-length-14091-cov-4.080365_pt1 | contig 14091 bp, 7 predicted proteins | sample MGYA00519951_ERZ832522 | MGnify/ENA primary metagenome ERZ832522 (study PRJEB31850, sample SAMEA3708728) | human gut metagenome | biome: human gut; feature: human-associated habitat; material: faeces | place: China | collected 2014 ... | reverse complement strand
ACGCTTTCCCAACGGGAGGCAAAAGCCCTCCCCATAAAATCTATCCAATTTCAAAAACTCCTTGCCGGATTGATTTAAAGAGAACGTCCATCCCGCAAAAGGGATAGCACTTCCGCTCGTGTTTTTGCATCGCTGCGCATTCTGCCGCGCAGGGCGGAGGTCTGCGTCAGAGCGCCGGCCGCCCGGGCCCCTCGCATCGTCATGCACAGGTGTTCCGCCTCAATAATCACCGCCACCCCCTGGGGCGACAGCTCCTTTTCCAGGAAATCCGCCACCTGGGCGGTCAGCCGCTCCTGGATGCGGTCGGGCTCGACCATTTGCGGCGTCGCCCGGTGCCCGGGCTTCCGGGCCGTGATTACCGGCTGCCATGCCAGCGCGTCCAGGTCGGAGGGGGACATCGAGCGCGGGTTGCGCCGGGCGTCGATCTCTTCGCCTCCGAAGTCGAGGGCGTTCCACGACCCCGTGTCGCGGTAGCCGCTCAGCGCGGCACGCCATGCGGTGTCCGTGCGGCAGGCGGTCTGCCAGGTGTTTGCGGTGCCTATGTCCAGCTGTGCCCGCACAAGCGGTTCGGTGTAGGGTTCGTCGGGCTGCCAGCGTCCGAACGTGCCGCGCTTGTACCAACCCTGCCCGAGCCAGATCACCAGCTCGTTGTCGCCTTCGAGCAGGTAGGGACGGACATCGTAGGTCACCCACAGCGAGCGTTTGTCGAGCTGCGAGAGGGCGGGGGCGAGGCAGGCGTCGCCGACTTTGCGGCCGTTGACCCATATTTCGTGGTATCCCAGCGAATTGACGTGCAGCAACGCTTCGTCTCCGCATGCCGGGAGGGTGAATGCCCGGCGCAGGAGCACGGCCGTGGTGCCCGATTTCGCGCAGCCGATGAATTCACCCGAGACGGATGCCGGGTCGGTCAGGCCGATGCCGAAGCGGGCGACGGGGGAGACGGCTTTCCGGTTGCCCTTTTCGGTGCGCGCGGTGACGCGCCACCAGCATTGCGTCCGGGCCGTCAGCGGAAGCCCCTCGTAGGCGACTCCCACCGAACGCTTCGACCGTACCCAGCCCGAGTCCCACAAGTCGGCGTCTCCGGCCAGCAGCTGCAGGCTGTCCGAGGCAACCTCGATCCGGTAGCTGCGCTGGGCATCGCCCCGGCGCCCGGAGCGGAGCTGCCACCCGAAGCGGGGTGTCGCCGTGTCGATGGCGAGCGGATCGGTCAGCCCTTCGCAGGTCAGCCGCCGCAGGCAGGGCTTCGCGCCGTGCCCGGCATTGCCGGCCGGATCGGCCGTCAGGAGGCAGGTGCCGGAAAGGAGCCCGGGCAGCAGGAGCAGGTATAGCAGGGTTCTTTTCATGGGTTCGAAATTTTGTGCTGTCGTTTTCAGCGGTTGTAAGCCTCGGCCCGAACCGTGTAGCGGTCGTCGGGAAGCAGGCCGGCATCGAATTCAAAGTCGATCTGCCGGCTTTCGCCCTGCAGGAGCGTGAAGTAGTTGTCGTCGGCCACGTAGGGCAGGATGCGCTCGCCGTCGGATCGGCGGTAGGGCTGCACGTGCACGGCGAAGGCCACCGAACGTCCGACGTTCCTGACTGTCGTGCGGATGACCTTGCGGCCGCCTGCGGCGGTCAGCTGCGAACGTACCTGCAGCCTGGCAGGGGCGAGCGTGTTGAGCGCCGTGTAGTCGCCGCGGCGGGTCGCACGCCAGTAGAAATTGTCCGAGAGCAGGCGCCCGTCGCGGTCGGTGAGCTCCAGCCGGATGAAATGCACGGGCGAGAGTTTCGGCGCCTTCGCGTCGCGGCGGTAGATTTCCATTTCGTAGAGCGAGTAGCCCCATTGCGTGGCACGCCGGAGTCCGAGCATCCTGACGTAGCGGGCCTGCTGCAACGGCAGCGGGATCGTCTGTTCGCCGCCCTGCGCGTCCTGCGTTTCATAGACGTCGCGCCACGTGCGGCCGTCGTCCGAGAGTTGCAGTTTGTAGGCTGCGGCGTGGGCGTCCTCCCAGCGGAGCACGACTTCGGTGAAGGCGCGGCGCTCGCCCAGATCGACCTCGATCCACTGGTCGTCGCTGTACTCGCTCGCCCAGCGGCTCGAATCGTTGCCGTCGGTGAGAGCCCCGGCACCTGCGCCGTCGGGCGATGAGGAGGATGCTTTCACGGGCCGGTTGCGGGCCAGGTTGCCCTCCGAGAAATTCAGGTCGAACAGGCTGCGGGCCGTATTGGCCGCGAGCGAGACCTTGAGCTGCTGCGTGAATTGCGGCAGGAGCCGCCCGTCGAGGTCGTAGACCCGTGCCGTGGCCGTCGCTTCGAGCGGTTCGCGCGTCGTATTGACCGCCTTGACCGAATTGTCGGCATGGCTCCACTGGATATGCACCGGTTCGCACGCCTTGCGTATGCCCCAGTAGGCACCCGTCGGGTCGAGATAATAGTCGTAGGTCTGCCATACGAGCGACGGGTAGGCCGGCTGGCTCATCCAGGTCATGATGCCCGTGGCGTCGTCCCACATGTGGTGCTGCCAGCCTTCGTACATGGCTTTGTTGACCTCCAGGTTGAGCAGCTGCGCCTTGCGGCAGAAATCCGCGATCCCGTCTGCCTCGCCGTAGTTTTCGGCCACGGTCTCGAAATATTTGTCCGGGGCAGCGTTGGCCGCCGACTTGCCGAAGAAATGTTTGTCCCACATGTCGTTGCGGGGCCACCACGACTCCTCGGGCATGAATTTGCGGAAACTCTCGAGGGTCGTGAATACCGCCGTGCCGATTTCGGTGCGGAAACCCCATGCCGGGCGGCCTTTGTAACCGTAGGGCATCGGGTAGGCGGTGAAGTACCAGCCGGGGTGGAAATTGGCCCACGGCCCGCTTCCCGAAAGCCCCTGCGCATTGGATATGGACTGGTAGAGGCGGTCGCCGCCGTCGTAGTGGGCGACGTCGCCGCGCAGCCAGTCGTCGAGCGGGGCCTGCGGTACGCCTTCGTTGTCGCCGCACCAGACGGCGATCGAAGGATGGTTGCGCAGCCGCTTGATCTTCTCCACGGCGTTCTGCTGGAAGGCTTCCAAGTCGTGCGGCAGGTTGGGGTGCGAGTTGAGCCAGAAGTCGTCCCATACCATGATGCCGTGGCGGTCGCAGGCATCGTAGAACTCTTCGTCGGTCGTCGAGCCGATCCAGTTGCGGATCATGTTGAAATGCATGTGCCGGTGGAGTGCGACGCGGGTGTCGTACTCCTCGCCGCGGCAGCGGAGCAGCCATTCGCTCATGCCCCAGTTGCCGCCCTTGACATAGACCGGTTCGCCGTTGATCTTCAGGCGGAATATGCCGTCGCGCCACTCGTAGCCGTATTCGCGGATGCCGAACGTCACTGTCCGTGCGTCCGATTGCCGCCCGTCGGTTTCGAACGCCAGGCGGCAGGTGTACAACGCGGGGTCGCCCATGCCGTTGGGCCACCAGAGCTGCGGATGCTCTACGGCCAGACCGGGAACCTCGCGCTCCGTGAGCCGGATCGTCCGCCGCTCGCCCGCCTCGAGGCGGACGGGGTGCGAGAAGGCGATGCCTCCGGGGCGGATCTCGCCCCGCAGCACGCCCTCGCAGGCCTTGTCAGAGCGGTTCTCCACGTCGGTAAGGAGTTCGACCTTCGCATGTTCGCGGTCGGGAACCTTCGTGCGCACCCACGGTTCGATGAGGCGTACGTCGCCCGAGAGAGACAGGTAGACATCGTCGGTGATGCCGCTCAGCAACCCCGGGGCATAGGGCATCCAGTCCCACCCGGCGCTGGAGATATAGGTCGGGCTCCGGAAATTGGGCACGGGGTATCCCACCCATTCGACCTCGATTTCGAGGCGGTTCTCCCCGTCGGGTGCCACGAGCCGGGTGATGTCGTAGTCCCCCGGCTGCATGAAGCCGTCGAGGTGCCCCAACTGATGGCCGTTGAGGCGGACGGTACCCTTGCGGTTCACCCCTTCGAAGCGGAGCCACAGGGTGCGGCCTTCGCCGACCGGGGGCGTTGGGAAGAGCCCCGTGTAGCGGAAATTGCGGTCGTAGCGGCTCTTGTCCGTGCGGTAGGCGTTGTCGCCGAAATTGGGGTCTGCTTCCACGCCGGCCGCAACGTACGACGCGAAGACGCAGCCGGGTACGATGGCCGGGACGGCGGGCAGGGCGTCGCCTTCCGACGGCCGTACTTCCCAGCGGATATGTCCGCTGCGGCTGTCGAGCGGGATGCGTTCCTGTGCGCTGACGCCGCTGGCGAGCAGCGAAAGGCAGAGTGCGAAAATTCGTTTCATCATGGCGTGCGTTTTTTTCGGACGGGGGAGGGTGCGCACTCCGCTCCGGCGGGGGAACGGAGGGCGCGCGGATCGCTATTCCTCCGTTCCCGCGCCGGAATCGTCGTCCGAGTCGTAAACGTGTTCCCAGTTATATACGCGGAAGAAGTAGGGCCGGTAGAAATCGGCGCTGCCCACGCGGTTGAAATTGTCCCAGAAGTTGGCCGGGTCGCTGTTGGTCGAGAATACCAGCTCGCCCTGGCGCGAAAGCGCCGGGTGGAGGTTGATCATGTACCAGCGCTGGTGGTAGGGGCTGCCCAGCTTGTCGAGCGTCGCGGGCAGCGTGAAGAGCAGCGTCCGGTCGGTGAAGGGGCCGTAAGGCGTCTGGCTGCGGAAGAGGTAGATGTCGCGGCCGAAGGGGAAGGCTTCCATGCACATGTAGTAGACGCCGTCTTTTTCGAAGACCCACGGCATCGAGCCCGATTCGGCCGTGATGTAGGAACGTTCCATCTCCTCGTTGCTCGGCACGGAGCTCTGCCAATGGTAGTCGCCGCTCAGGTTGCGGATGTAGTACGACCACGGGCTGCCCAGGTCGAGCGTCTCGGTGCGGGCCACCAGCACGCGTGAAACGAGGTTCACCTGTTTGGTCGTATAGAGGTAGATATGTCCCCCTTCGGTGTCTTCGAACATGGTCGAGCCGTAACCCAGGCCGTCGGATTTGAAATTGTAGTCGGTCGAGAGCACCGACATGTATTGCCCGTCGCCCGGCTCGCCTTCGAGGCTGTACTCGCGCAGGCATCCGTCGATGTTTTTCAGCGACCCGGGTTCCACGCCCGTCCAGAGCATTTGCAGGATCTTTCCGTGCGCGGGGTCGTCATATACGACGGCATCGCCGGCCCAGTAGCAGTAGTCCTGGTCGATTTCGCCTTTCTGGATCTCGGCATCGGAGAGGGAGGCTTTCGGATGGCGGATGTGGGTGCGGGCCTGGTAGTAGCGTTCGCCCGAGGGGTTGTCCGTCTGCACGTAGTCGGCCAGCCATACCAGGTCGTCGTCGCTCTCCTGTCCGGAGGCGATCGTCGCCCCTTTCTGGATCATCAGGCTGTTGCGCGGGAAGCTGCAACTGCCCCGGGCGCGGGTCTTGCCGTCCACCACGCCGTAGAAACTGTCGTTGAACGACCAGAAGACATGGCCGCCGGGCAGTGCCGTGGTGAGCACGCCGTCACCGCCGTTCCAGCCCAGCGTACGGGTGAAGAGGGCATCGTATTTCTTGTCCTTGTAGACGAAGACGCGGGGATTCTGCCCTCCCTCGTCGGGCATCTGTACCAAATTCCACGACGGGTCGATGGCGGGCGGAACGGGGGCCGGGGTAACTTCAGGCGCCTCGTCGTCGGGGATCGCCGGGTTGTCGAAGTCGTTGCACGCGGCCAGGGAGCCCGTACACAGGCAGAATATGCAGAATGCTATGATATTTCTTTTCATGGTTCGTTGCGATAAGGATTAGTATTGGGAGCGGGTCATCGTCTCGCGTACTTCGTGCCAGGTATTCCCGCTTTCGGTGGCGAGCTGGTAACGGTAGTAGAGGTAGAACGTGCCGGTCGCAGGGTCGTAGGTAGAGTCGTTGAGCGGCGAGGCCGAGACCCGGATGGCATCCTGGCTGTCGAGATAGGGGGTTATGGAGACTCGCTGCATGGGTACGACCTCGTCCGTGATTTCGCCTTCGACGTAGACGGGGACGTTCACCCACGATTCGGGGTCGACCGTCACGCGCAGGCTGTTGTTGCGGGTCGTCACCTTGTCGTTGGCGGCCGTGGCGCCCGGGAGGATGCGCACCGAGCGCTCACCCACGGGGATGACCAGCTTCGAGGAGTTGATCGCCTGGCGCCGGGTGTTCGAGCCGAAGATGTTGTCGACGATCCAGCCGGTCTGCGTGGTGCCGGTCATGGTGTAGTAGGTGCTGCTCTTGGTCGTGGCGTAGTCGTTCCTGCGCTGGATCTCGAAAAGTACGAAATTCTTGGTGGCCGAGGGCATGCAGGCCGATACGGACTCGATGCGCAGCGGAATGAAATAGGTCTGGTCGGGGAGCAGCTCGTCGACCCTGACGTTGATCGGGAGGCTCGCCGAACAGCTGCCGGCCTCCATCTCGACGCTCATGGGGTCGATCGTATAGTATTCGGCGGGAAGCTCCATCGCGTATTCCTCGAACTTCGTGTCGAAATTGCGTTTGTTGTACTCGCCGATCGCCTCGAAGTCCAGCCCGAGTTTGACGGTGACGTTCTGGTCGAGCCCCGTCGTGCCGCTGGCATAGATGGCCAGCTCTCCCTGGAAGCCCTTCTCCCCGTATTCGAACTCCTGCCCGAGGATGTTGTTTTCGCCGCTGACAATGAATATCTCCTTGCGGTAAAGCTCCTCTTTGTAATACTCCATTTCACAGGAGCAGAGGAAGGCGGCCGCAGCGGCGAGTATCGTTATTTTGCTGAATGCTTTCATCTTCTGAATTTTTTGGAATTGACTATTTCTCCCAGCCCGGGTTCTGATCCAGGCTCGGTACTTTGCGCAGCTCGTTGCGGTGCAGCGGCATGAACATGTATTTGGACTTGAATGTCCGTTCGCGGATCGTACGGTACGAGATGACCGTCGGGGCGTAGAATCCCTCCCATTTCCCGGCTTCGACGTTCAGCCCTGTCAGCGGCTCGCGTTCCAGTTCCTCGAAAATGCCCCAGCGGCAGATGTCGTAGTAGCGGCGGTTTTCGTGGAGGAACTCGACCATGCGTTCGCGCCGGATCAGCTCGTTGAAATTGGTGGCGTCCACCAGTTCGCCGGCATCGGCGCCCGGGAGCCCGGCGCGGTAACGCACTTGGTTGAAAGCCTCGGCCATGGCGGTCAGGTCGCGCGAGTAGCTTTGGCCGTTGATCTCGTGGGTCTTCGTCAGGTTGTTCAGCGCCTCGGCGTAGGAGAGCAGGATTTCGGCGTAGCGGATCAGCGGGAAGGTCTTCTGAACCGTGCGGGCGTTGCTGCCCGTACGCGCGTCGCGCGGGTGGACGTACTTGTAGCAGGTGTATCCCGTCAGGTTGTAGATGTTAGTTACGCCCGCCTGGTTTTTGCCGGCATTGGCGCCGTTGTAGTACTCGACGATCTTGTTCCGCATCTCTTCCGAGGTCGTAGACTGCATCTGCCACAGGGTGCCCGAAAAACCGATGCTCGCGTAGAACCGCGGCTCGCGGTTGTCATAGGCCTTGTAGGTGCCGCCGGGCAGGGTGTAGTTCTTCGATATCTGCTTGTCGGCTGCGGTGACGCAGGTCTGGTCGTAGGGGCGATCCTCGTAGGGGTACTCGGCGCTCGCGTTGTTGATGTCGCGGCCGTCGGCCATGCGGTAGGCGTCGACGATGCGTTGCGGGATGCTGATCGAACTGTTGCCGCCCAACTTGAGCGGGAATACGACGTCCTGCTGGTCGGTGATGTTCTGCGTCGTGCCCCAGATCAGCTCCGGGTTGGTCACGTTCGTCGTTTCGCCGGTGAACATTTCCGAGTAGGAACGGAAGGGGTCGATGCCGCCCGCACCCGCAGGGAAGGGATCGGAGGGGACGTTCGAGGGCAGTGGCAGGGTGTATTCGTCGGCCGGAACCGTATGCAGGCGGTAGATGCCCAGGTCGATGACGCGCTTGGCCGCGGCGGCTGCCACGGCCCACTTGCTTTCGTCGTAGGTCTGGGAGATGTAGTGCACCCCGTCGGATTTACGCTTGAAAGCCCCGAAATAACGGCGTGCGGCGGCTCCGCCATTGAAAAGCGGGCTCGCGGCCTGCAGGCGCAGGCGTGCGACCAGCGCCAGCGCGGCGCCTTTGGTCGGGCTGCCGAAGAGATCCAACGGCTGCTCGGTTTCGAGGCTTTCCGCAGCGGCTTCGAGCTCGGAGCAGATGTAATCCACGCATTCGTCGTAGGTGCTGCGCTCGGCCTGGTAATAGTCGGGCGTTTCGTTGGTGTTGAGAACCTGGTCGCCCACGAGGATCATGGGGCCCTGGTTCTGGAGTATCCAGTAGTAGGCATAAGCCCGCAGGAAACGTGCGCGTGCACGGAACTCCATTTTGTCGAAGGCGTTCATGTCGGGCACCTCGTCGATGTGGGGCAGGATGGTGTTCACCTTGCGGATGACCTTGTAGCAGTTGGGCCAGACATTGAAATTCCAGTCCCAGCCGCCCGTCTCGGTGTAGGTGATCTTGTCGGTGGTCAGCTCCGTGCCGGGGAAGGAGACGTCCAGGATGCCGTTGTAGAATGTCCCGCAACTGACGGCCTCGTCAGACCCGGTGGCGCCGGGGACGCTGCACCAGTAGTAGATGCGGCCCTCTTTGGGCAGCTGGTTCACCGCACCGTTGAAATAGCGCTCGATGTTGTATTGGCTCTCGAAGATACGCTCTTCGGAGAAGGTGTCCTCGAAGTAGTCGTCCACGTTCAGGAAGTTGCACGACGCGGTGAGCAGGCCGACCAGCGCGAGGGGTATGATGAATGATTTTTTCATGGTAGTTTATGTTCTTAGGAGAGATTCGGGTTAGAAGTTCAGGTAAATCTGCAGCGAGAAGCGGCGCGGGATCGGGTAGGCGTGCCCGGTCTGCATGGCCTGCTCGGGGTCGAAAATCTCCACGCCGTCCCATACCGCGAGGTTCTCGCACATGATCTGGAAGTCGATGGATTGCAGGCCGAGCGCTTTGCGCAGTCCCGGCGTGTGCAGGTTGTAGTTCAGGCTCAGTTCCTGCAGGCGCAGATAGCGGGCATTGCCTTTCCAGAAGGTCGAGGGTTTGGTGTTGTTGGCGTTGTTGCCGTAGGAAAGGCGCGGGAACCGCGCATTGGGGTTCTCGGTCGCCCGGTTGCCCGAGTAGTCGGCCGAAGTCCAGCGGTTGGCCGGATTGTAGGCCAGGGCCAGTACGTTGCCCTTGTATCCGCCGTTGAAGGGAATGTAACCGTCGAATTTCGAGCCGTCCTTGTCCCCGTAGAGGAAATAGTTGTTGCCCGTACCTTTGAACAGGACGTTGAGCGTCCAGTTCTTGTAGCGGACTTCGGCGCCGAATCCGTACATGAACTGCGGGATGCCGGAATAGGCGAACAGGGGCACCTTGTCGTCGTCGGTGATCACGCCGTCGCCGTTCACGTCCTTGTACTTGATGTCGCCCGGGCGTACCGTGCCGAACTGCTCGGGGCTCATGTCCACGTCCTGCTGATCCTTGAAGAGTCCCAGGGAGATGAATCCCCGCTGCACGTCGTTCGAGAACCCGGTCTTGCTCAGGTAGGGATAAGGCTGCGTGGCCTCTTCCCAGTTGTTGATCTTGTTCTTCGAGAGCGTGAAGTTACCGCGCAGCGTGAAGTGGAAGTTTTTGCCGAGGGGCTGGAAATATTCGAAGTTTCCGTCGCCGCCCCAGCTGGTCATGCTGCCGACGTTCCCGTAGGGCATGCTGATGACGCCCACGTAGTCCGGAATCTGGGCGCGTTCCTGGAAGATGCCTTCACGGCGGTCGCGGAAATAGTCCACCGTCATGGTGAAGCGGTCGCCGAAGAGGTGGAGATCCATACCGATGTCGAATTTCTTGGCTTTCTCCCACGCCAGGTTGTCGGCGCCCACGCGGTTCTCGGTCAGTACGCCCGAACCGCCCCACGGCGTGCCGTCGGTCTTCTCTTCGATGATCGTCAGGTAGGGGAAGCGCACGCTGGAAATCCGGTCGTTACCCACCATACCGTACGAGGCGCGGATCTTCATGAAGTCGATCCACTTGATCCGCTTCATGAATTCGTACTGCGTGGGAACCCAGCCCACGGCCACGGCCGGGAAGAATCCGTACTGCCGGCCGCTCTGGAAGTTCTCCGAACCGTTCAGGCCGAAGTTCACGTCGAGGAAATAGGTATCCTTGAAGCCGTAGGTGAAGCGCCCCGAGAGGCTCTGGTAACGCCTTGCGATGGCGTTCATCGAACTGTCGGCACCCGATTCGGTCGTGCTTTCCAGGTAGTAGAACAACAAGCCGCCTACGCGGTGGTTCCCGAAGGTGCGGTCGTAGTTGACTTTGGCGTCGAAATAGAGTTTCCGCCAGTTCCATGCCTCGGAGTTATACTGCACCGAAGCCTCGGTGACCTGTTCCGAAAGGATCAGCTCGCCTTTCTGGTTGCGCTCGCGTGCCAGGTAGAGGGCCGGCATGGAGTAGCGGCTTTCGCCGTAGAGCGACTGGGAATCCCACGAACCGGTGGCCTCGATGTTCAGCCCTTCGGTGAGCATCGACAAATCCTGTTTTATGCCGATGTTGAAGAGCGTGCGGCTTTTGTTCTCCACGGTGTTGCCCGTGTAGTTGAGCAGCACGTGGGGCGGGATGTCGCTGTCCGAACCCGAGGCGGGCAGCTCGCCGCTCGAATAGCGCAGCGGGTACATCAGCGGGGTCGTCTTGGACTGCGAATCCCAGATCCAGTCGGTGAGCGACGTGTCGGTGCGGCTGTACTTCTTACCCATGCTCGGACGCTTGTTCACCGACATGAAGCCCATGGCACCCAGGTAGATCTGCGTCGTCTTGGTCAGGTTGATGTCGATGTTGGTGCGGAAATTATAGGTGTCGTAGCCGACGCCCTTGTTGTATTTGCTGTCGTCCATGCTCTTGTAGGCCGACGATTCCTGCGACATGCCCAGGCTGGCGAAATAGCGGGCGATGTTGCCGCCGCCCTGTGCACTGACATACTGCGTGTGCTGGAACGAGGTGGGGTTGAGGATCACGTCCTGCCAGTCGATGTCGGGGTAGAGGTCGGGATCCAGCCCGTAGCGGATGATGTCCATCTGCGTGTCGTTGTAGATCGGGCTCATGCCCGAGGCTACGGCTGCTTCGTTCGCCATTTCGGCATACTGCGTGGCACCCACGTAGCGGGGCAGGCGGCGCAGCTCGGAGATGGTGTAGTTCGAGCGGAAGGTGATTTTGAGCTGCTCCTGTTTTCCGCGCTTGGTGGTCACGAGCACCACGCCGTTCGCACCGCGGCTGCCGTAGACGGCCGTTGCGGCGGCGTCCTTGAGCACCGAGAAGCTCTCGACGTCGGCCGGGTCGATCTGGCTCAGGTTGCCTTCCAGGCCGTCGATCAGCACCAGGGCGCCGCTGTTGGCGCCGAACGTGCCGATGCCGCGCACCCAGAATTCGGAGATGTTCCGCCCCGGCTCACCGCTCGACTGGATGGAAATCACGCCCGGGACGCGGCCGCCGAGCGTGTTGACGATATTCGTCGCGGGCAGTTCGAGGTCTTTGGTGTCGACCACCGCCACGGCGCCCGTCACGCTGACTTTGCGCTGCGTACCCATACCGATGACGACGACCTCTTCCATCTGGTTGCCTTCCCGGAGGGTGATCTTGACGTCGGCCGCCGAAGTGATGATCTGTTCGGCGGTTTCGTACCCCATGAACGATACGGCCAGCGTATTGTACAGTTTGGCGGTGAGTTTGAACCGGCCTTCCGAATTGGTGATGGAGCCGATGCCCGGCTCGTCCTTGATATAGACCGTGGCGCCGACGATGGGAACGTCGTCCGAATCCACGACCAGTCCGTTCACCTCGACCGGCTGCTGCTGTTGCTGTTTGCTCTGGGCACCTGCCTGCACCGCGAGGGCGAACAGGAAGGCGCATATCAATAGAATTCGCTTCATGTCTGTTTAGGATTGTTAGGTGAATAAACCTACTTATTCGATGGCTATGCGGCGGATGGCATAGTTCTCGCTGTCGCCGATGTAGAGGTTGCCTTCCGCGGTGATGGCCAGGCCGACCGGTTTGTTGAATTTGGCCGCGTCGGCAGGGCCGTTCACATAGCCGGACGATTTGGGCGTCCCGGCGAACGTGGAGACGTAGCCGTTCGAAAGTGTGATCTTACGAATACAGTGGTTCTCCCTGTCTGTTACGTAGATAGCCTCGCCTTCGGGGTCTACGCACATCTGGCAGGGGTAGTTGAACTGCGCCTCGGCGAGCGGCCCGTCCAGATAGCCCGCCGTGTTTTTCCGCCCGGCCCACAATTCGATGGTGCCAGCGGCGATGTCGTGCTTGTAGATGCAGTGCTGGCCCTGGTTGGCGAAATAGACGATGTTGGGGTCGCGCGGATCGAAGACGACGCCCATGATGTCGCCCTGGGAGTCTATGAAGCGGCCGGGAGGCGTGAGATCCTCGCCCTTTCCGGTGGCGGGATCCCAGCGGGCCACGACGCCCTCGTTGGTGTAGAAGTAGAATTTATTGTCGGCCGGGCACATCGTGAAGGTCTGGATGGCACTCCACACGGGAGCGAAATTGCCGTCGGTATAGAACAGGTCGTGATCCCACTTGATGTCTCCCATGTTCGTGTTGGCGTAGTCGGCGACGGGGTCGAAATAACCGTATCCCTTGTTCCCGATGTTGGTGTGGTACCAATATACATTGCCTGTGGCCAGGTCGGTGCTCAGGAGGATACCCGTTACGAGGATGCCGAAATCGTTGAGGACTTTGATATTTCCGGCCTCCTCGTTCATCATGTAGACGCGGTGCTTGGCTCCGTCGTCTATGCTGAAGCGGACGTAGAGGTTGTCGTGCTTGTCGACGGCGATTCCCGATTCGGGCTTCGACGAGAAATACGACCCGATCAGCGAGGTGGTTCCTTCGGGCATGGTGGTGCCCTTCATGCCCCCGGCGATCGTGGAAACATTGGTCTGGATGATGTAGTCGAACAGTTCGTCGAACTGTACCTTGTTCTGCTCGTTCTCACCCACGGAGACCGAGATGACGCACTCTTCGCCCGGGAGCTTGGGTGCAAGGACGAGCATGCGGTCTCCCGTCGAGGAGATTACGGCTGCGCGTTTTTCGTTGAAATAGACATTGAGGGCTTTGGCGTCGGTGCCGAAGTTCTTGCCTTTGATGATTACCTGGGTCGCTATCGGCCCGGTTTTAGGATAGAACGATTCGAGTTCGATGGGTTTGTCGGGTTGGTATCCCGAATTCCCCCCCCCTCGTCGCCGTCAGAGCACGCTGACAGCCCGATTCCTGCCGTCAGGCAGGCGAGCCATAAGTGTAACCGGCATTTGCAGTAGAAGTTTTTCATGAATGTTGGTTTTAGTAGGGTATATATTTAATAGGTTGACGCGTTGGTTGCGGCGGTTTTTATCCGGAATTCCCCGGGCGTGTCCCACGGTGCGGGAGATGCGGCCCGAACCCGATGCGGGACGGTCGGGGACAAAACGCACGGCGGCGACGGGACGATCCGTCCCGCCCCCGGGAAAGGGCGTATGAGCTGCATCGACGGTTTCTCCGCAGGTTGGTAGGTCAGGTTCATTCGTTTCGCAAGTTCCGCAAATCCCGTCGGAGCATTCGTCCGCCGGGAGTTTTTTGTGCTCATACAAAATTACCTAATTGCGGGTGTAATTCAAGTCCGCCGGGGTTGAAATGAGATGTATGTTAACTCGTTCTGAAAATTAACATGCTGTTTTCCATTGTGTTACATGCTCGGCTGTTTGCCGTTTTGGTAAACGGGAATTAGAGTTGCCTCTGGGTATGCGGATTCAATATCCGGCGTTTTGACGGCTTGCCCCGCCTGTGGGATTGGGAGGATCGGACACTGATAGCTATTGTCCGGGCACCGGGGCGACCGCAATTTTGGCCTCTTGCCTGCGCAGCTTGGGGAAAGGAGTCGGGGTCAACTACAACCAGACCGTCAAAGCCATCCACACCAATTTCAACGACCGCCGTGCCGTGGCTTTACTGGCACGGCTGGAGAAATATACTCAGGAATTGACGCTCTTGTTTGGGCAGGTCGTCCGCCTGACCGAAGAATTCAATCGCAGATGGTCGGCCGAATAATAAAAATCCGGATGCAATTTGCATCCGGATTTTTCATAAAAACCC
>ERZ832522.4344-NODE-4344-length-14098-cov-4.357758_pt1 | contig 14098 bp, 7 predicted proteins | sample MGYA00519951_ERZ832522 | MGnify/ENA primary metagenome ERZ832522 (study PRJEB31850, sample SAMEA3708728) | human gut metagenome | biome: human gut; feature: human-associated habitat; material: faeces | place: China | collected 2014 ... | reverse complement strand
AGGACTTCAATTTCTCGATGTGTTTGAGTATATTTCAACACATTTTGAGTGGCAGGTGAAGAACGTGAAAGAGAACAGGAAAGCCCGAAGGGGGGAGGAGGCCTTCTGGCGGGACCTGACAGAAAACTGGATGGATGTAAACCATCTTCACAGAACCATATTGGAGAGAAAGCTGAATCAGAATGGACTGTACCGGAGTCAGCATCAGCTGCTGATGTATATTTCTGATCATCCCAACCAGTCTCAGAAGGAGATTGCAAGGCTCAATCGGATTTCTCCGGCTACAGCGGCAGTGACTCTGAAAAAACTGGAGAAGGGCGGCTATATTCACAGGGTAGCAGATGACCGGGATAATCGGTGCAATCAGATCTGTCTGACAGAAAAGGGGAAGCTGGTGGTAGAATACAGCATTCGGTATTTCAGTCAGGTTCAGCAGAGGATGTTTGCGGGATTTACAGAAGAGGAGCGGACCAGGCTGACAGGGGATCTGGAACGAATTAAGAAAAATCTGACAGAATTTCTGTCTGAGACAGAAAGAGAGGATATATCATGAAGCAATATGTAAAATATGCAAAGCCTTATCTTGGCGCCTTTATCATAGGTCCGTGTCTGATGCTGACAGAGGTGCTTGGTGACATTCTTATGCCAAAGATGATGTCTCTGATTATTAATCATGGAGTAGCTGCCCACGATACAGGCTATATTCTTCGTATGGGGCTTTACATGGTTCTGGTGGCAGCAGTAATGGCAGTCAGCGGAATCGGAGGCGCTTATTTTTCTGCAAAGGCATCGATTAGCTTTACCAGTGATCTGAGAAAGGAGCTGTTTGAAAAGGTACAGCGGTTCTCATTTAAGAATATTGATGATTTCAGCACAGGTTCTCTGGTAACAAGACTGACCAACGATGTACAGCAGGTGCAGCAGGTAATGATGATGGGACTTCGTCTGGCGCTGCGGGCACCAGGAATGCTCGTAGGAGCACTGATTATGGCATTTCTGATGAATCCCAGACTGGCTCTGATTATTCTTGTGGTGATTCCTCTGCTGGCAGCGGCAATCGCGGCTATTATGACAACAGCTTATCCCAGATTCGGCATTATGCAGACTAAGCTGGATAAGATGAATTCAGGCATCCAGGAAGCCTTGACCAATGTGCGGCTGATCAAGTCTTTTGTGCGCGAGGATCATGAAATGGAAAAATTCCGCAGATCCAATGAAGATCTGCAGGAAAACAGCCTGCGGGCCATGAAGATTGTGATTATGACTATGCCGGTGATGATGCTGGCCATGAATATTACAACCGTGGCTGTTGTGTGGTACGGAGGAAATATGATTATCGGCGGTACCATGCAGGTGGGAGATCTGACGGCTTTTACTACCTATATTGTTCAGATCCTGATGTCTCTGATGATGCTTTCCATGGTATTTCTTCAGAGCGCCCGGGCCATGGCATCGATTAAGAGAATCGATGAGTTGATGAATACAGAGGTGGATTTGACAGACGATCAGGCAGGAAGAAAGGAGCTTGAGGTCAAAGAGGGACGGATTGAATTTAAGGATGTATCCTTTAGCTATGACAGGAATGGAGAGGACAAGGTATTAGAGCACATCAGTTTTACTGCGGAGCCGGGACAGGTTGTGGGAATTATCGGTTCTACGGGAAGCGGAAAGACTTCTATGGTTCAGCTGATTCCCCGTCTGTACGACGTGACAGAGGGAGCGGTTCTGGTAGATGGAGTGGATGTGAGAGAATATTCTCTGAAGCATCTGAGAAACGGCGTAGGCATGGTTCTCCAGAAAAATGTGCTGTTTTCCGGAACGATTGAAGAGAATCTTCGCTGGGGCAGTGAGACCGCCTCAGAAGAGGATATCAGGGCAGCAGCAGACGCAGCCCAGGCAGACAGCTTTGTAGCGTCCTTTAAAGATGGCTATGACACAGACATGGGGCAGGGCGGCGTAAATGTATCCGGCGGTCAGAAGCAGCGGCTGTGTATTGCCAGAGCTCTGCTGAAAAAACCGAAGATTCTGATTCTGGATGACTCTACCAGCGCGGTGGATACGGCTACAGAGGCAAAGATCCGAGAAAGCTTTCATACCACGCTGAAGGATACGACAAAGCTGATTATTGCCCAGAGAATCAGTTCGGTAGAAGATGCAGATCAGATTCTGGTGCTGGATGACGGACATCTGATTGGAGTGGGAACTCACAGAGAGCTTCTGGAGCACTGCGAGGCTTATCAGGAAATTTATTATTCCCAGAGAGATAAGGAAGGGGAGGCAAGCGCATAAATGAACGAAAAACAGAAACTGGACAGTCTGAAACGGCGTTATGGACGCCGTCCCTCCCAGAGAGGAGCTGTGGGAGGCGGAGGAATGCGCAGGCATCATGGGCCGGGAGCCCGGATGGCGGCAAAGGGCGGAAGACCCAAAGAGGCCAAAGCAGCGATTCGCCGTCTGATGACCTATTTAAAGGAAGATAAGGCGAAAATGGGATTTGCCTTTGTATGTGTGGTGTTAAACACCTTTGGAACCCTGGCAGGCGCCTATATGCTTCGTCCGATTATCAACACCTATATTGTTCCTATTGACGGAAGCCGCGGTGATGCTGCGGGGCTGGCACGGGCGCTGCTTGTTATGGCGGCAGTTTATGTGATTGGGGTAGGAGCCAACTATGCTCAGGCAAAGATTATGCTGACTGTGGCCCAGAACGCCTTAAAACGAATCCGAAACGATCTGTTTGAGAAGCTGCAGAGTCTTCCTGTGCGGTATTATGATACCAATTCCAACGGAGATCTGATGAGCCGTTTTACAAACGATGTGGATACCATTGGAAATATGCTGAGCAGTACGCTGGTACAGCTGTTTTCTGGAGCTTTGAGCATTGTGGGAACCTTGATTTTGATGATTTACACGAATATCTGGCTGACTTTGGTGACTCTGATTATGATCCCTCTGATGATGAAGGCAGGCGGAGCTGTAGCGCGAAGAAGCCAGAAATACTTTTCGGCCCAGCAGTCTTCTCTGGGAGCCTTGAATGGCTACATTGAGGAAACAGTCACTGGACAGAAGGTGGTAAAGGTATTCTGCCATGAGGATGTGGCTGCGGAAGAATTTGAACTTCTGAACCGTGATTTGCGTGATAATCAGATTCGCGCCCAGTTTTTCGGCGGAATTATGGGCCCGGTTATGGGAAATTTAAGCCAGGTAAACTACGCTCTTACAGCCTGCATTGGCGGCCTGCTATGTGTATTTCGGGGCTTTGACGTAGGCGGTCTGTCTGTATTTTTAAATTTTTCCAGACAGTTCAGCCGTCCGATCAATGAAATTTCCATGCAGGTCAGCAATGTTTTTTCTGCCCTGGCAGGAGCGGAGCGGGTTTTTGCTGTGATGGATGAGGCTCCGGAGCCGGAGGATGACAAGGATGCAGTGACTCTTGCGCCAATGGAAGGCCATGTAATTTTGGATCATGTGACTTTTGGATACAATCCGGACAAGGTGATTTTAAATGATATCAGCCTTTATGCGAAGCCAGGACAGAAGATTGCTTTTGTAGGCTCTACAGGAGCAGGAAAAACAACCATTACCAATCTGATCAACCGGTTTTATGATATTCAGTCAGGAAGCATTACCATTGACGGCGTAGATATCCGGCATATTAAGCGGGAGAACCTGAGAAGCAATATTGCCATGGTACTGCAGGATACGCATTTGTTTACAGGAACCGTGATGGAAAATATCCGTTACGGACGGCTGGATGCTACAGACGAGGAAGTGATTCAGGCTGCAAAAACGGCTTCCGCCCATTCCTTTATTATGCGTCTGCCTCACGGATATCAGACTATGCTGGAGGGAGACGGAGCGAATCTAAGCCAGGGACAGCGGCAGCTTTTAAACATTGCCAGAGCAGCTATTTCCAAAGCGCCGGTGCTGATTCTTGATGAGGCGACCAGCTCTGTGGATACCAGAACAGAACGCCATATTGAGCATGGAATGGATCGGCTGATGGCCGATAGGACCACCTTTGTGATTGCTCACCGGCTCTCTACAGTTCGCAATGCCAATGCTATTATGGTACTGGAAAACGGACGGATTATCGAACGGGGCGATCACGATGAGCTTCTGGCGATGAAAGGGCGGTATTACGAATTGTATACGGGACTTTCGGAGCTGGAGTAAGAGCCGGGAAACTCTTTATTTGTAACAGTTCAGTCTTGCAGCTTCTTGCCCGCTTACAGCGGACAAGAAGCTTTAGCCGTCCGCTTTATGTGGATTCAGTCAGGAAAACTCTTATGAAAGCAAACTTTCAACGAGTTTTCCTGACTGAATCCCCGCAAGGTTGAACTGTTACCTTTATTTTGTCAATGAGGGAGCCATATCTGCATCCGTATAACATGCGATGGAAGATAATTCGTAGGCAGTCGGATTCTCCAGGATACCTGCGGAAATATGAAAATATTTGTTATCTGGGGGCAGCTTCATATATTTTGTGTAAATTCTTTTGTTCTAAATTTATGCTATAGGCAAATTTGAGTGCCTCTTTTCTTACATTCATCACCTGTTCCTGTTATCTTTAAAATACGACAAGGACAATAAAAATCAATATCTAGTGTACATATTATACCGCTTTTTGCGTGAATTGTGTAATTTTTATGGAAATAGAACTCCACCAATTTGTTTTCAGGACAGCCCTATGTTCTTTTGGCGCTTGTATTCAGCTGATTGTGTAGGAATCGCCGTTTTCCTCTAAAAATGCAAAAAGCGCGCCTGATATTGTGCAGAAATCGCCATTTTTCTTCCAAAATGCAAAATCTCGCTCAGAAATTGTGCAGAAATCGCCATTTTTCTTCTAAAATGCAAAATTATGCCCAGAAATTGTGCAGAAATCGCCGTTTTCCCTCCAAAATGCAAAATCGTACCCAGAAATTGTGCAGAAATCGCCGTTTTTCTTCTAAAATGCAAAATTATGGCCAGAAATTGTGCAGAAATCGCCGTTTTCCCTCCAAAATGCAAAACCAGGCCTTGATATTATGCATAAAACCCATCCCATTAGGCGGACACGTCAAATACACATTTATATAAAAACAGCGCTGCTCCATAGATGCTTTCTCACCTACTTCACAGCGCTGTTTTTTCTTCCTTTTAAAGTATGTGCTCTGTCTGGCTAACAGGATGTTACATTGTCATCTTTAATCCGCAGTTAAGTTTTTCTGCGCGGTTGCCAGCATCAGCTTAATCCGGTTCAGCTGGTTCACCTCACTGGCGCCGGGATCGTAGTCTACAGCAATGATGTTGGCGCCGGGATTGGTCCGGCGAAGCTCTTTGATTACGCCTTTTCCGACAATATGGTTGGGCAGACAGCCAAAGGGCTGGGTGCAGACAATATTTTCTACACCAGAGTGAAGCAGCTCCAGCATTTCTCCGGTCAAGAACCAGCCCTCACCGGTTTGATTGCCCAGGGATACATATTCCTTGGCCATGTCAGCCAGTTCCCAGATGCGGGAGGGGGGCGTAAAGTGTTCGCTGGAATCCAGCTCCCTGCGGGCTACTTTCCGGAAATATTCCAGAAGAGCAATACCCAGATTGCACAGGCGGGCAGTGGAGCGTTTTCCTCCCAGATGATCGGCCTTAAAGTTGTTATTGTAGAAACAGTACAGCAGGAAGTCCATTAGATCCGGAACAACGGCTTCAGCGCCTTCGGCTTCCAGCAGCTCTACAATATGGTTGTTGGCCAGAGGAGAGAATTTTACAAGAATCTCGCCTACAATACCTACGCGAGGCTTTTTGACAGTAACCCTTGGAAGACGGTCAAAATCACGGACAATGCCTCGAATGTTTCTTCTAAATTCGATCATGCCGGCTGCCCTGGTAGAAAGACTGGCAATACAGCGTTTTTTCCATTTTTCATGGAGCGCATTGGCAGCGCCCGGTTCCTTTTCATAGGGACGGGTAGCATAGAGAACCCGCATGAAAATATCACCGTAAACCACAGCCTGCATGGCTTTGGTGATCAGTCCCGGCGTCAGGGTAAATCCGGGATTGGTTTCCATGCCGTTGGCATTGACAGAAATAACAGGAATCTGAGGCATTCCTGCTTTTTCCAGCGCCCGTCGGATAAATCCGATGTAATTGGAGGCGCGGCAACCACCTCCGGTCTGAGTCATAAATACAGCTGTTTTATTCAAATCATATTTTCCTGATAAAAGGGCAGACATGATTTGTCCGATTACAATCAGGGAAGGATAGCAGGCGTCATTGTTGACGTACTGCAGCCCAGTATCAATGGATTCCCGGCTGTCATTCTGAAGGATTTCTATGCGATATCCGAATGCCCGGATGGCAGGCTCAATCAAATCAAAGTGAATGGGCGACATCTGAGGACATAACAGGGTATAATCCCTCTTCATTTCCTTGGTAAAGACAACTCGGTTGTAGGCGCTGGAAACCACTCTCTGCTCCAGAGATTTTTGTCTCCGGACACGAAGCGCCGCAATCAGGGAGCGGATTCGGATCCGGGCAGCTCCCAGATTGTTGACTTCATCGATTTTCAGCACTGTATAAATTTTCCCGGCGCTGGTCAGAATGTCATGAACCTGATCCGTGGTGACTGCGTCCAGGCCGCAGCCAAAGGAGTTCAGCTGGATCAGATCCAGACAGTCGCAGGTTTTTACATAGGAGGCCGCCCGATACAGCCTGGAGTGGTACATCCACTGATCCGTGACAACAAGAGGCCGCTCCACCTGACCTAGGTGACTGACAGAATCCTCAGTGAGAACAGCCAGTCCATAGGACGCGATAAGCTCCGGAATGCCGTGGTGAATCTCCGGATCCACATGGTAGGGACGTCCGGCAAGAACAATGCCGTGGCGGTCATGCTCCTTCAGCCATGCAATGGTTTCCTCACCCTTCTTCTCCATATCCCGTCGGGATGCCAGAAGCTCCTGCCAGCCTGCATGGGCAGCCTTCTGAATCTCGATGGAGGAAATCTCATATTCCCTGCCAAATTCCACAATCAGCTGTTTCGTAAGAATCTCTTCGCTGGTAAAGGCAAAGAAAGGATTCATAAAGTGAATATGGTTTTCAGCCAGCTCCTCTACGTTATTTTTGATGTTCTCTGCATAGGAGGTAACCATGGGGCAGTTGTAATGGTTTCCGGCATCGGGAGTTTCATTCCTCTCGTAGGGAATACAGGGATAGAAAATATCCTGAACGCCCTGCTTAATCAGCCAGGTAATATGGCCGTGAACCAGCTTTGCCGGATAGCACTCAGATTCACTGGGAATAGATTCGATACCCAGCTCATAAAGCTGTCTGGTGGACTGAGGGGAAAGCAGGACGGAAAAGCCCAGCTCTCTGAAAAATACAGCCCAGAACGGGAAATCCTCATACATATTCAGAACCCTGGGGATGCCGATAACTCCGCGGGGGGCCTGATCAGCTGTAAGTGGTTCGTAGCCGAAAACACGGCGGAACTTGTAGTCAAACAGGTTTGGAACCTCTTTTTTTGATTTTTCCCGGCCGAGACCGCGTTCGCATCGGTTTCCGCTGATAAACTGGCGTCCCCCCTCAAAACGGTTGACGGTGAGGACACAGTGGTTGGTGCAGCCCTTGCACCGGGTCATCGAGGTTTCATATTTTAACTGCATGATCTTGTCCAGAGGAAGCATGGATGAGGTTTTCTGGCTGGTGTACCGTTCTCTGGCAATCAGAGCAGCACCGAAAGCGCCCATGATTCCTGCAATATCAGGACGGATAGCTTCGCAGCCAGATATTTTTTCAAAGCTTCTCAGCACAGCGTCATTATAAAAGGTTCCGCCCTGAACCACCACATGAGAACCCAGATCGGATGGACGGGTAATTTTGATTACCTTAAATAAAGCATTTTTAATAACAGAATAGGCCAGTCCTGCAGAAATATCTGCGACAGAAGCGCCTTCCTTCTGAGCCTGCTTGACATTGGAATTCATAAATACCGTACAGCGAGTGCCCAAATCCGTAGGATTCTTGGCAAACAGCGCTTCTTTGGCAAAATCAACTACGCTGTAGTTCAGGGATTTGGCAAAGGTTTCAATAAAGGAACCACAGCCGGAGGAGCAGGCCTCGTTCAGCTGAACGCTGTCTACGGTGCTGTCCTTGATTTTAATACATTTCATATCCTGACCGCCAATGTCCAGGATACAGTCTACATCTGGCTCAAAAAATGCAGCGGCATAATAATGGGAGATGGTTTCCACCTCTCCCTCATCCAGCATCAGGGCAGCCTTTAAAAGCGCCTCTCCATAGCCGGTTGAGCAGGACCAGGCGATTTTTGCCGTGTCTGGAAGCTGTTGGCGGATTTCACCGATGGCCCGTATGGCAGTGGCAATAGTGCTGCCGTTGTTGTTGTCATAAAAATGGTAAAGAAGACTTCCATCCTCTGCGACAAGGGCCACCTTGGTTGTGGTGGAACCGGCGTCAATGCCCAGAAAGCAGTTTCCGCTGTAGGTGGAAAGCTCCGCTTTTTTCACACAGCTTTGACGATGACGGCTGCAGAAATCTTCATATTCCTCCTGTGAGGCAAACAGCGGTTCCATACGCTTAACCTCAAACTCCATCTGAATGCCGGAGGAGAGGCGCTTGCTCAGCTCGGTCAGGGAACTGGAGATATCGTTCTTTGCATTCATAGCGGCTCCAGTAGCAGCAAAAAGATGAGAGTGTTCTGGCGCTACAATATGCTCTGCATCAAGATTCAGAGTCCGGATAAAGGCATGTCTTAACTCTGGAAGAAAATGAAGAGGTCCGCCCAGAAAGGCAACCGTACCACGGATAGGCTTTCCGCAGGCCAGTCCGCTGATGGTCTGGTTGACAACAGCCTGAAAAATAGAGGCAGCCAGATCCTCTCTGGTAGCCCCTTCGTTGATCAGCGGCTGTATATCAGATTTTGCAAATACTCCGCACCGGGCTGCAATCGGGTAAATCATCTGATAATGTTTTGCATAATCATTCAGACCGGATGCGTCTGTCTGCAGCAGAGAGGCCATCTGATCAATAAAAGAACCGGTGCCGCCAGCACAGATTCCGTTCATTCGCTGGTCAATTCCTCCGGTAAAGTAAATGATCTTTGCATCTTCCCCGCCCAGCTCAATGGCTACATCTGTCTGAGGAGCATACGCCTGAAGCGCAGTGGCTACGGCAACAACCTCCTGGGTAAAGGGAATGTTCAGATGTCTGGAAAGAGTCAGACCGCCGGAACCTGTGATACTGGCCCTGACGGTCATTTCTCCCAGTTTTTCTTTTGCCCGAGACAATAAAAGAGCGAGCGTCTCCTGAATATTGGCGTAGTGACGCTCGTAGTCGGCAAATAATATATGGTTATCGCTGTCTAATACAGCGATTTTGACAGTTGTGGAACCGATGTCGATTCCTAAAGAGTTATGTAATTTCATGTTTTCGGGAATGTTTTTCCCCGCCTCCTTATCTGAAACACGTAAAATAGCATTTTTACACCTCAGTTTAACATAAAACATGAGAAAATACAATTTTCATACCTGTTAAAAAAAAGTTAAGAAACTGTATAAAAACTGTGAGATTTGAAAAATTAGGTCTTTTGGTTTGACAAACAGGCTGGCAGAAACTATAATGATATAGCAGTAACTCTGAAAATATGGAAAAGAAAGGATGGATGGCAGCTATGGATGGTGGCTCGTGTTACCACGCGGAAACAGAAGATGGACGAAAGCGCATACCTGCATTGCATTCTTAAATTCAGAGAGGAATCAGAAAATTTTCTTTCCTGAAGAACCGCGGTGCAGGTATCTCCAGCGCTGTGGCAGACAATAATATTATAAGGAAAGGAATAATCTGACATGGTTCGTATTTTTAAAACAGAGGAAGGCGTAGTTCGCCAGATTGAAGAGATTGAGAGCGGATGCTGGATTGCACTGACCGACCCGACAGCTACGGAAATTCTTGAGGTGGCAGAACGGTTTGGAATTGATCCGGATGATGTGAAGGCACCGCTGGATGAGGAGGAGCGATCCCGTATTGAGAGCGAGGATACCTACAGCCTGATTGTTGTGGATATTCCGCTGATTGAGGAGCGCAACGAAAAGGACTGGTATGTGACCATCCCTATGGGTATTATTATGACAGAAGAGGCAATCGTGACTGTCTGCCTGGAGGATACCCCGGTGTTGACAGCCTTTATGGACGGCCGGGTGCGGGATTTCCATACCCATATGAAGAGCCGTTTTATTCTGCAGATTCTGTATAAGAATGCTTCCTTGTATCTGCAGTATCTGAGAATTATTGATAAAAAGAGTGAGGTAGTGGAGCGTGAGCTTCACAAATCCCAGAGAAACCAGGAGCTGATTGAGCTGCTGGAGCTGGAAAAGAGCCTTGTGTACTTTACAACCTCCCTCCGCTCCAATGAGATGGTGCTGGAGAAGCTGCTGCGCAGCGAAAAGATCAAGAAGTATCCGGAGGATACGGATCTTCTGGAGGATGTTATCACAGAGAATAAACAGGCCATCGAGATGGCCAATATTTACAGCGGTATTCTGAGCGGAACCATGGATGCCTTTGCATCGGTTATTTCCAATAATCTGAATATCGTAATGAAGTTCCTGGCTACGATTACGATTGTTATGTCGATTCCGACAATGGTAGCCAGCTTTTATGGAATGAACGTCAATTCAGTGGGAATGCCTTTTGCTTCCAGCCCCTATGGTTTTGTGATTGTTCTGGGCTTTGCAGCCCTGCTGTCCGGCCTGGTAGCGCTGATTTTTTCCAAGAAGAATCTGTTTTAATTGTTGGCAAATAGGTTTCAGAAAGGAAGATTCATGGAGTTTTTCAGAAAATTAGAAAGAAAGTATCAAAGATATGCGATACCGAATCTGATGTATTATATTACAATTCTTTATGCAGTTGGACTGGTAATCTGGCTGGTAAATCCGATTCTGTATTTTGAATATCTGAGTCTGGATGTGGGGGAAATTCTCCAAGGACAGGTTTGGCGGATTGTGACATTTTTGCTGTTTCCGCCGGCATTTGGAAACTGGCAGTTTTCTACCGTGTTTTTAGGTGTTTTAGCCCTGTTTGTATACAATAATCTGGGTCAGACGCTGGAAAATGTTTGGGGTTCTTTTCGATTTAATGTATTTTTTTTGATGGGTGTGGTAGCTCAGGTTCTGGCTGCCTTTGTAGGATATTTTATATTTAAGGAAAATTGGATGCTGACAACAGGCTTTCTTAATTCTTCGGTTTTCCTTGCATTTGCCATCTGTTTTCCGGATGCGCAGTTCCTTCTGTTTTTTGTATTGCCGATTAAAGCCAGATGGCTGGCAGTGGCAGAGGGAGCGGTGTATCTGTTTGACTTTATCAACGGCGGAATGAATACAAAAGTGGAGCTGGCAGTTTCTTTGCTGAATATCCTGGTATTCTTTGCTATGACCCGCAACTACAAGCGGTATGCGCCTAAGGAGATAAAGCGGAAGCAGGAATTTAAACGGGAAATGAAAATCATAGCGCCTGGACAGGCAAGACATCGCTGCGCAGTATGCGGCAGGACAGAGCTGGATGGAGAAAATCTGGAATTCCGTTACTGTTCCAAATGCGAGGGAAATTATGAGTACTGCCAGGATCACCTGTACACCCATCAGCATGTTACAAAGAATTCTGGACAATAGGCTGTAAAAAACGGAGGACAATTTTTTATGAAAAAGACAAAAATCATATGTACCATGGGACCAAATACCAACGACAGAGATCTGATGAAGGCTCTGGCTCTTCATGGCATGGATGTTGCCAGATTTAACTTCTCTCACGGCGATTACGAGGAACAGAAAATGCGTCTCGATATGTTGAAAAGCATCCGTGAAGAAACTGGGCTTCCCATTGCCGCTCTTCTGGATACGAAGGGACCGGAGATTCGTACCGGACTTCTGAAAGATGGAAAAAAGGTAACTCTGGAAGCTGGACAGACCTATACTCTGACAACCAGAGAGATTGTGGGAGACAATCAGATTGCTCATATTAACTACAGCGGATTAAATGAAGACGTAGCAGAAGGCAACCGGATTCTGATTGATGACGGACTGATTGAGCTGAAGGTACAGGAAGTAAATGACACAGATATTGTTTGTCAGGTTATAAATGGCGGTGAACTGGGAGAGAAAAAAGGAGTTAATGTACCAAATGTAAAAATTAAGCTGCCGGCTCTTACCGATAAGGATAAGGCAGATATTCGTTTTGGTATTGAGCAGGGCTTTGATTTTATTGCTGCATCCTTTGTACGTACAGCAGATGCAGTTCGTGAGATTCGTGAAATTCTGGATGAGGCTGGTTCTTCTATTCAGATTATTGCCAAGATCGAAAATGCAGAGGGAATTGAGAATCTGGATGCGATTATTGAAGCCAGTGACGGTATTATGGTAGCCAGAGGCGATATGGGCGTAGAGATTCCGGCAGAGGAAGTTCCCCACATTCAGAAAATCATTATTTCCAAGTGCAACCAGGCCTGCAAGCCGGTTATTACTGCAACACAGATGCTGGATTCCATGATCCGTAATCCCCGTCCTACCAGAGCAGAGGTAACGGATGTGGCAAATGCCGTATATGACGGAACCGATGCTGTTATGCTGTCCGGTGAGACTGCTATGGGTAAATATCCGGTGGAAGCTCTCAGCATGATGGCTCAGATTTGTGAGTCTACAGAGAAATATCTGGATTACGGCTCCTACCGCAAGAGAAAGGTTTCTGCTGAGAATGAGCAGAATATTTCCAATGCAGTGTGCTATTCTTCAGTTTCCACTGCACATGCACTGAATGCCAAGGCAATTATTGCTCCGTCCATCAGCGGCTTTACAACAAGAATGCTGTCTAAGTGGAGACCGGGCGTACAGATTATTGGTCTGTCTCCCAGCGCTTCCGCTGTGCGTCAGATGCAGATTTACTGGGGAGTTCGTCCTTTCCAGGCAAAGCGTGCTGAATCTACAGACGTGCTGATTTGGTCCTCTCTGGAGCTTCTGAAGAACAAGGGAATTCTGGAGGAAGGCGATGTTACGGTTGTAACTGCAGGCGTTGTCAGCAGAGCAAGCCGTCATGAGCCGGCTGCAAACACGAACATTATGCGTGTAGTTGTTGTTGACTAAGAACAAAATTTAGAAATTGTTATGAGATAACAGAGACAAAGAAGTCTGATATGGCAGAAAAATGTCATTCAGACTTCTTTTTGTATCATAGGAAAGTTCGCTCTATGATACAAAAACGCTCCGCGAGGAACGCCATGCGGCGGAAGAGAAATTTTTCTTGTTTTAGAAAAAGTCAGTATAGGAGGTTAGTATGGATAAAAAACCATTTGTTACAAAGGAACAGCTGGAAATCATTACAAAGAAATATCCGACCCCTTTTTATCTTTATGATGAAAAGGGCATTCGGGAAAATGCAGAACGTCTGAAAAAGGCTTTTGCCTGGAACTCCGGATACCGGGAATATTTTGCCGTGAAGGCTACGCCGAATCCCTATCTTTTGCAGATTTTGAAGGAGGAGGGCTGCGGAGCTGACTGTTCCTCCGCAACAGAGCTTATGATGGCAGATGCCGTGGGATTTTCCGGCCATGACATTATGTTTTCCTCCAATGAAACTCCTCCGGAGGAGTTTGCTTTGGCAGAAAGACTGGGAGCTGTCATCAATCTGGATGACATTACCCATATTGAATGTCTGGAAAAGACTCTGGGCTATATACCAGAAACCATCAGCTGCCGCTATAATCCAGGCGGTGTATTCAAAATCAGCAACGAGATTATGGATAATCCGGGAGATGCCAAATATGGGATGACAACGGATCAGATTGTTGAGGCATTTCGTATTCTGAAAGCAAAGGGGGCCAGACATTTTGGAATTCATGCCTTTCTTGCCAGCAATACAGTAACCAATGAATATTATCCCATGCTGGCAAGGATTCTGTTTGAGCTGGCTGTAAGGCTGCATCAGGAAACAGGAGCTCATGTGGCTTTTATTAATCTCTCTGGAGGCGTCGGTATTCCTTATCGTCCGGATCAGGAGCCCAATGACATTATGGCTATAGGAGAGGGCGTGAGAAAGGTATACGAGGAGGTGCTGG